>Ga0193752_1000930_pt1 | contig 25984 bp, 23 predicted proteins | sample H1c1metaG_FD_144924 | JGI IMG/M metagenome (GOLD analysis project Ga0193752, IMG submission 144924) | Soil microbial communities from a riparian zone of the East river system, Colorado, United States - H1c1 | ecosystem: Environmental > Terrestrial > Soil > Riparian zone | place: USA: East River...
GGCGTTGATGACAGCCGATATCGAGATCAGTTCGACAAACGATTTCTCGCCCACCGAGATCTCGAAGATCGAAGAGGTCCTTTCAAAAACATCCATCGTCGAGGCAAGAAACGAGACGATATCCACGGCCGCGATGGCGCGCCCCATCGATCCCGCCAATCAAAATGTAAAGTTTATCGAGCTTAAAGGCATCGAGCCGCCATTTCCGCTGGTCGGCGAGTTCGCCCTGGAAAATCGGGCGCCGTTCGATTTCAAATTGCTGGAGAATAAAGGCGCGGTCATCGCCAAGATCGTTCAGGAAGATCTGGGTGTTAAGATCGGTGACCAGGTGCGAGTTCCAGGTGCGCGGTGTTTTTTCCGAGGAACCCGGTGGAACGAGCGGCTTTCGGCTCGGGGGGCGTGTATTTGTCGAGAAAAAGGCCTTCGACGAGGCGGGGATCACCCGAAACTCGGGACGCGTGCGCCGGCGAATCTTGTACCGGACCTCGGACAATCCTACGGAACTCGTAAAGCAGCTCCGCGACGCGCTAAAGGGCACCGTCCTTCAGGTCCAGTCTTATCGCGAAACACAGGAGAATCTAAGCGCCCAATTCGACCGCACCGAGAATTACCTTGCGCTTACGGGGCTACTTATCCTTGTGCTCGGCGGCATCGGCGTATGGAACGTCGCGCGTGTTTTTGTCGAACAGAAACGGAAATCCGTTGCGGTACTCAAATGTCTCGGCGCAAGCGGAACGCGTATTATTACGGTTTACCTGCTGCAAATAATGACGCTCGGTGTCTTTGGAAGCGTTTTCGGTGTTTTCCTGGCGCAATGCGGGCTCTGGTTTACAAAATGGCAATTAGCGGCCGAACTGCCCGAGAAAATGACCTACACCGTCAATTTTTCGACCTCATGGCAAGGACTTTTGCTCGGTTTGCTCATTTCCCTGCTTTTTTCGGCGCTCCCGCTTCTGCAGGTTCGAAATATCAAGCCGAAGCTCCTGCTTCGTGACGAGAACAACGCGAGCTTTCGCCGTCTGGATTGGACAAAGACGATATTTGCCGTCGTATGCCTTTCGGGATTGCTCGCACTGGCCATTTGGCAGGCGGGGTCTGTAAAGGTAGGCGCTTTCTTTCTTGGCGGTCTTGGTATAACCGCCTTGGTCTTATACGGTGTCGCCGCGCTCCTGACATGGATCCTGCGCAGAATAGGCAGTTTCGGATCATTTTCGATCAGGCAGGCCGTTAATTCGCTGTACCGTCCCGGAAACCAGACACGGATCATCCTTCTTGCGGTCGGTCTCGGGGCTTTTGTCGTCCTTGCGGTGCAATCGCTCCAGGGAAACCTCCAGCGCGAGTTCGATTTTACACGCAACGGCCGGTTGCCCAGCCTTTTCTTCGTCGATATTCAGAAAAGCCAGGTCGACGAGCTGAAAACGCTGCTCAAGGAACGGTCCGGCGAAGATCCCGAGACGACCCCGACGGTGCGCGCCCGTATCGCATTTATCAACGGCGAACCGATCGACTACCAGCAGGCCGAGGTGCGCCAACAGCAGGGACAGATCGGGCGTGAATTTGCGATCACCTATCGCCCGAAACTCGACGATAACGAATCGATAACAGATGGAGAATGGTGGAGCCCGGATGGCGGCGAGATCCCGCTCGTTTCTGTGGAAGAAGAGATGGCAAAACGGCTGAAGGTTACGGCCGGCGACTCGATCACGTTCGATATTTCGGGCCGTAAATTGACCGCCCAGATCGCGAATATCCGTAAGATCGACCTTCGCAATACTCGAACGGCGTTCGTTTTTGTATTCAGCCCGGGCGTGCTCGAAAAGGCCCCGCAGACCTTTGCGGCAACGCTACTGTCGAGGATCCCGGCTACGGAACGGCAGCGATTGCAGCGCGACGCCGTGGAGAAATTCCCGAACGTTCAGATATTCGACGTAGCCGATATAGTCGCGTCGGTTCAAAAACTGGTAAATAATTTCGTGCTTGCGATCTCGTTCGTCGGCAGCTTCGTCATCCTGAGCGGCATGCTTATCCTGATCGGCTCCGTTGCTTTGACCAAATCACAGCGCATCTACGAGAACGCGATCCTGAAAACGCTTGGCGCGCGCAGGCCTACCCTTGCCGCGATACTGATGGCGGAATATGGTCTGCTGGGCATCCTCGCCGGACTTATCGGATCGAGCTTCGCCACTGTGCTTTCATACGCGGTGAGCATTTACATCCTCGATATCGAATGGGCGTTCGACCCGCTTCTCGCAGTTCTTGGCGTGGTGATAACAGCAGCATTGGTAACGATCGTCGGCACCGCTGCCAGCTTTGATGTGCTGTTTAGAAAGCCGCTCGGGACGCTAAGAGCACAGTAGATACCGGTCTCGCGCTATCAACGTTAAAACGGAGGGGTGTTAGGACTTTATTTTTTCCGTATACTATCCAAAATCACTTCCGGCATTGACTTTATCCCCCCATCACCTTCTTGAATCGGCGAAATTTCGCCAAAACCTGGATTTTCGTTGTGATCATTTCCATAATATCGCATTGCCAGAATCTCTTTTACTTTATGCTGAATCTCAGGAGGAAGATTGTTTAAGAATGGATTGATTGTCGCAAGTTCAAGCGCAAGTCTTCTCAGTCGGCGTTCCTCAGCTAAATGCCGATTTGCCTGGCGAGAGGTCCACCTAGCAACAATTCCAATCACACCTGTTACCAAAAATTTACTCAAAATTTGAGAATATGCTACAGGGTCAGCGGCAGAAGGAATGATTATTGTATGGATGAATATATAGCCAATCGCCAGAAGCAGCAGTCCAATCGTGACAAATGTTGCAAGATTCCAAGACCACGCCCGGGCTTTCTCTCTGTCAGCCTGAGTGATGAAATCATTCTGTAGGCTCTTTTCACTCATCAAGCCGAGTGTAACCTCTGCTTCTTTCGCGAATTTTCTAAGTTTTTCAATTAAGGCTTGCGAATCTGATTCAAATTGCTTTTTGTCCGTATTGAAATTTGAAGTGAACTCATCTCTCCAGCTATTTATTTCCGCTGTTCGGTCATTCGTTTCCTTTTTATATGTCCTGTCACGCGACTGAATTGAGGACTCTAGTTTTTTCCGACGATCTTCCTCGCTCTCGGAAAACTGCCTTTGATATTCACCAATTCTTTCCGAAAACTGCTTTTGAAATTCTGCGATCGCACTATCCAGTCGGTCCTTTTGACTATTGATCGTTTCGGTCGTTTCCGTTGATAGCTTCTGAAGAGTTTTTGCATTTGCTAACGCGTCCGTCAATTCCTCCTCAAATTCGTCCTGCTTTTCTTTTATTTCCTTTTCGAATGTAGAAGCTCTCTCTTCAAAGATTTTTCTTAGACTGTTATGCTCCTCTGCAAACCGCTCTTCTAGTTGTTCATTTTGTGTCGCAAATTTACCTACTATTTCATCAATTGTTTTTTTAAACTCAGCAGATTGTATTCTCAGGTGTTGGGTGGCGCTCTGTCTTGCTCTAACCACCAATTCACGCAGATTATCAACCCCATCTTCATTTGGTTTCGGTACTAAATAAGGAAATAGATTCTTGAGTGATTGTATTTCGGAAAACGCACTGTCCAATTCAGCAACATAGGCTTCATTGTCATTCGTACACGCAATTAAGTCGGACTCAATCGTGCCGAGTGTCGTGGAAATGGTGTCCCGATGCGAAACAGAAATCAGTAGCGGATCCGCTGTTTTGGAGAGAACTATGAACGCGTCAATCACAAACTCTATTTCACTAAGTTTCTCGGATTGACCTTCTTCCAACGTAAAAGTCTGTACGGTTTTAAGTAAATTGACAATCGCATCGAGCGAAGCCGCATTCTGGCTATAAATAGAATCAATTTCCATATTTTGTAGGATAAAGGACGGGTTTGGAGACAGGTTATATGAAAGTCGCCGAAAAAACAACACTTAATTTTACTTACAAAATGGATTTTGGAATTCGGCGGTATTTCGCCAGACGTTTCCCAAGGTCAAAAAGATCAGTGCCAACTTGGACTTAAACTTTTGCGGGATCGAATGGATGCTCGATCAAAACGGCGCGCATGTTGATCTGGCCGAATAATGTCTCGATATAAGCGCCGAAGCGGTGCAAGATGGGCACAAGGTCCTTTTTATCGCGCGCGATCAGTATTTCCTCGGCAAATCTCTCGACCGTCTCCTTGTCCTTGTAGAACATATAGTCGATCGTTTCTCCCAGGAAGACCGTCAGGTCCTTGTGAACGCGCTCGATCTTCGCCTTTTCGGGATTCTGCTCGGCGTCCCGGACTGACTGCAAGATCCTCCACAGATCCCGGCGGAGCATAACGGATTGCTCTAACTTGACCTGGAAATTCGGGAAAATGCTTGCGGGATCGGTAGATGGATCGATCATCCGGGCAAAACCGGCGAGTATCTGTTGAAAGCTGTCGTTCAGCAGCGAATACGAAGTTTCGATCCGGGCATAGACCGTCGGGCTCGGACGTATTCCGATGATCCCCGAGAGTTCCTGATTATATACTTTTTTCAGCTCTATCGAGGCAGTGTAGGCCGCACCGTCGAGAGTGCCGAACAGTTCCGCTTCCTCGTCCGGAAAACGAAGCAGCCGGCTGTTGATATAGCCGATCATCTCTTGCGTCTGCTCAAAAACGCGCGCAAAAATAAGCAGCGTGGTTTTGAGAGGCTCGTCGTTCTTGAGCATTCGGCCGACAACGCTCAGCCATTTCAATATTCGCGAAAACCTGCGAAGGATCACGTGCAGATCGGTCTGTTCGGCTGTTGAAAGCGATTTGCTTTTTAGTAGCTTAAGAAGCGGTTCCGGGGTGAAATCGTCGCCAATGCGTTCCGCGCCGGTGATCAGTTTTTCAAACGCCGGGGAAGATCTAAGTTTTTCGCTCAAGAGCGAACACCACGATGTCCACTCGCCAAATTTTAACGGCGCTCCGCGAAGAGTTCCCTCGTTCAGTAAAACGGCTTCCTTCAAAACAAGAGCGAATTCGCAGATCTCGTCATGGGTGATTTCGCCCGCCGACATATCAACGCCGCCTTTTTCGGGTTTTCCGGGAATGAAGGATCCTTCCGATTGAACGCCTTTTCCAACCCGAAAATTAAGTTTTGCACAAAGAAGCAGCGCGCTGTGAGTAAGCCCGAACTCCTTTGCCCAATCTCGCGTAGCGGACGTGGCGCGGTTTTCATCGGCAAAGAGATGATTGCGAACGTTTAGAAAGCTATCCAGCCCCGACAGCCACAATCCGAGCTCGAAGGCCGTTTCTTGAGCGGCGTTCGTCTGGGCGTGCAACGGCAAGGTGATCTTGTCATCAGACAGACTACCGTTGTCGATTGTCGGACTTTGCATTACTGAGACTTCCAAACCGGGATTTCCTCACAAGAGCTTTGTCGGTAAAAAGGCGAGCGGCGGAAACATTTCCGCTACATAATTTATACCTTTTTTCCGGTGTTTAGGCAATAGAAAAGTGATAACCGAACATATGCCGCCGCATGTTATTGTGGAAATAACGCCGTCGTAGCATGAGGCATGCAGCTATTATGAAACTACTCATTGCAAGCAGTAATCGTGGAAAGGTAAGTGAATTCGCCGCGTTGTTCGAAAAACTGCCTTTCGAACTGATCGGTCTTCAGGATATTCCCGATCCCCCGGAGGTGGAGGAAACTGGTGCGACATTCGAAGAAAACGCGGTCCTCAAAGCCCGTGAATATGCACTTCACACGGGGCTTTTGACCCTCGCGGACGATTCCGGACTGGAGATCGAAGCTCTCGGAGGCCGTCCGGGTATTCTTTCAGCACGTTACGGCGGCGAAAACACGAGTTTCGGCGAAAAGATCGAAAGGCTCCTCGGCGAGCTTAGTAAAGCACAAGGCAGTTCGCGCCGTGCCCGGTTCGTCAGCGTCATCGCGATCGCGGACGCGCACGGCGAAATAAAGTTCTGCGCTGAGGGCAGATGCGAGGGGATGATAGCTGACTCGCCCCGCGGTGAGAACGGCTTTGGATACGACCCGATATTTGTTCCGGAGGGCTTTGAACTGTCCTTCGGTGAGCTATCGGATGACATAAAAGGACAAATCAGTCACCGCGCTCGCGCGTCGGCCGAAATTATTCGGTTTTTCCACGCTTTTACGGGCGATTGACTTGACCAACCCAATTTTCGCCTGTAAAATTCGACACTTGGCAATGTTTCTTTTATGAAACGGGGCGTAGCACAGCCTGGTAGTGCGCACGGTTTGGGACCGTGAGGCCGCAAGTTCGAATCTTGCCGCCCCGACCATCCAGGAGCTTTCGAAGAGGCTGGACAAAGTTGCGCAGAATTTGAGAACTATTTATATTCACAATTAACATTTGGAGGTTACTTAAAAATTATGGCTCGTTTAACACAAACGGAAATCGTCAACAGTCTGGCTGAAGGCTGCGGCTTGAAAAAGACCGACGTTAAATGCATTTTTGATGCCTTGGCGGCTCTCGCATCGTCGGAAGTCAAAGCTAACGGAGAATTTACTCTCCCGGGATTTGGTAAACTGGTAAAAGCTACACGCAAAGCACGTGAAGGCCGCAACCCCGCGACCGGCGCGACCATCAAGATCCCCGCCAAGACCACTGTTAAGTTCCGTCTCGGCAAAGCGATGAAAGACGCGGTTGCCTAAAATACGCGTTGATCGATTTACAGGCTTTATAGGGTCGGCAAGTCTTACGGGACTTCCGGCCTTTTTCCTTTTTTGCACCAGATTTGAGAAAAAAATCACAAAGTCGAAAAAAAGTGGTGACAAAGCCCTATATTTCTGTTACCATTTCCTTACAAACGTTGAAACAAACCCGGCTAAGTAACACATTTCTAGCAACTTTGGGGTTGGAAATTTCAACTAATTTTTTAAAGGGAAAAGCGCGAATCGGGCTTTTTCAAAATCGCCGAAAGAAAGGCGATCATCGAGCAAGGGGTGGAAATTAATCTGGAAGGAGAATATAAAGTGGCAGCAGCTAAACCAATGACTTTGCAGGATAGGATCTTGCAAATCGACCATATACAGGCCCGTCGCTTCTCGAAATTGGCGGGAGACACGATGGAGATCGCAACCGAGGGCATTATCAGGCATTTGAGGGCGTGCGCCCGCATGGATGTTAATCCTGATGCATCGGCGGTCCGCGAGATCATTGATGACGCATTGAACGGCAGAAGAGTTTTCGCGGAAACTTCGAACGACCTTCTCGCCGCATAGTAGTTTTTATATTTCTAATGTAATACAAAATCTGGCCGCCTCTTCTTGAGGCGGTTTTTTTATTGTCTGAGGCGGGTTTTATATAGAATGTGGTCGCCGATCATCTCGCCCTCACCGCGCTCATACCACCGGTCGAAATTCGACAGATCGATCTCCGATCGGCTCGGAACGACCAGGTATGAGACGAGCGGGTCGGTCGCTTCCTTAAAGCTGAAATTCTCGCTAAAAGCCTTGTATCGCCGCGCTTCTTCCGCCACTTCCCCATAGGTCAGAGGTTTCGCTTCCGAACTGAGCCGATCCGTATGCCTTCCCCAGCCAAATAGTGCGATCATCACCGCAAAATCGTTTTTGATCAGGTAATCGAGCCCCTTTTCATCGACAGCCTGGTAGTAGGCATACTTGTAATACCGCTCCTTGCTCTCCTGCCACGAAAGTCCGGCGAAAACATGCTGATGGCGGGTCCATAACACGTTCTGGGGCGCTATGGTGGGCAGATCGTCCGCCAGCGTCATATAACCGAGGAAAAGAACGGTCGTGCGATGCGGGTCCGGCTCGTTTAGCGCCAGCTCAGACAGGCGTCGCGCGAGAGGCATCATCTTGTCGCGATCGATGTTTGCGTCATCCAAAACCCTGACCGTGTAATGGCATTCGACAAATCCCCAAACGACCGCAAGGACCGTTAAGCAAGTAAACGCCACCCGGGAAGCGACCGCCCTGGTAACGATCACGTTCTGAAGAAGGAGGCCTATGGTGACGATCAGCGCGAGGCCCGCAACATAGTTCCCGATAAACACCTGGTAATGTATCGGCTGCAGCGAACGACCGGTTATGACCTGCTGGTTAAAAACTATGATCGGAACCAACGCCAGTGAAAGCGCAAAGATGGTTGAGCGGTCGCGCAAGGCGATCACCTTCCCGATAATGCCGGCGGCGAGCATTGCGAAAACGACGTAGCTGATCAACTCGGGAAACCGCGTCAAATCGGGTGCGCGGGTAAGGACCAGCAATTGCACATCGTCCATCGTATGCGAGCGTTTTGACAGAAGGTAGGCGTACGGGATCAGCGCGGCCACACAGCCCGCACCGAGCAGCGCCAGCAGCTTAACATCCCTCCAAACGCCTTCAGGCCGCAATATAAGCAGAACCAGCCCCAGGCCCCCAAGCCATGCGGCCGCAGTGGTCCAAACATAAAAATACGAGAAAACAGTATATGTAAAGCAAAGCACGCCCAGGGCCGAGTATATAGCCCGTTTCTTTGTATCCGTCGAATTCAGCACCTTCCAGACCAGCCCGCACAGCGCAAAGAAGGCCGGAAAGGCCATGGCGGGGATATAGCGCCGAAAACCCGGGAAATATGGGTATGAAAAACCCTGCTCAGGGTTCAATATCTCGCTTATCGCTCCTTCTCCTGCAAAAAGAGCGCCCCCGGCCAGCACGACAATGCTTCCGGCCATCGCATACCAAGAGTCGCCTGTCATTCGCCCGATCAACCAGAAGATCGCCAGCGCCGTCAGAAAACCCGCGATAGCGCCCGAGATCGTCATAGCCCACGTAGTGGGAATACCGAGAATGCGCGCAGGTATCGCGATCGTGTAGGGTGCTGCAAACTGTATCGAAAATAGCGATTCGGGCTGGGGATTCTCCGGCGTGTCGTCACGCCCCGTGTAGGGATCGTTCTTCCGCGGCCGACCGTCTATCAGGGCACGGACGTAGGATGCATAAGCAACCTCGTCGATATCGTTATACGCGTAATGGCCCTGCCAGTCATCGCCGCGGTTATAGAGCATTTTGATTTGCGGGTAGAGCGCGAATATCGCGAGGAAGATCCCGGCGATAATTCCGAACCGCCAACGTAGTTTCATAAGATTGAATAACAGGCAGAGGCCATTTATAACGAGCGAATTATAAATGATAGGATATAAACCGTTATTAGGTAAAACTTGTATGAGCTTGAAAGACAAAATTATCAGCGACCTGACGGACGCTATGAAAGCAAAGGATGCCGATCGCCTCTCGGTGTTGCGGATGGTGAAAGCCAATCTAATGAACCGCAAGACCGAGAGCGCAAGACAGGTCGTGCAGAACTCGCCGAAAAGGAAGAGCAGGAGATCGGGTATATCGAAGGTTATTTGCCAAAGAGTGCCTCTGCCGGGGAAATGTCTGCTGCAATTGATGAGGCCGTTGCCGAGACCGGTGCGTCCTCCATAAAAGAGATGGGCATGGTTATGAAAGCCGCCCAGGCAAAACTCGCGGGTAAAACCGTAGACGGAAAAGCTTTGAGCGAGGCGGTAAAAGCCAAGCTCCAATAAATTATCGTAATGTCGGACATCGATCCAAGATTCGAAGAGGATTGGAATTCACACAAGCAACGCGGCAGGGCACACCGCGCATTGACGCGTCAGCTCGATTATCAGGAAGAAAAAGCCGCTAGCCTGCGTGATAAGGAGCGCGAAACCCTCCTGGATATGTTCGTTCGGGCACGAACGGTTAGGCAAAAGCTCGAGGCGGTCCGGCCGGTTCCTGACGACTCAAGAGTGCTCGAGGTTGGCAGTGGGGCTCACGGCCTGATCTTCGGGTTTGGGACAGAGAATGGTGTAGGCATTGACCCGCTGGCAGTCGATTACAAGCGCCTTTTTCCAAAATGGCAGGAGAACGCCTCGACCGTTGCGTCTATAGGAGAGGAACTTCCGTTCGAAGATGCTGCATTCGACATCGTATTGAGCGACAACGTTGTTGATCATGCCGAGGCGCCCGTAAAGATAATCGAAGAAATATCGCGGGTTTTGAGGCCGGGCGGGCTGCTCTATTTCACGGTCAATATCCACCACCCGGTTTACGATCTTGTCTCTCGCGCACACGGGTTCTGGAATTCGATCGGCATGCGTTTCGAGATCTCGGCGTTTGCCGATCATACGGTCCATTTTACGGAGGATCAGGTCCGTAGCGTTTTTGCAGGCCTGCCGGTTAATATCCTGGCCTCCCACTCCAACGTTTCTGAATTAAAGGCGGAATATCGCAAACTAAAGGCCCGAAATATAGAACAGTTCATAAAAAAATTGTTCTTTAAGAACGCTTTGATCGAAATAATCGGCACACGCAGATAGGTTTACTTTGCCTCAAAAAAGAGCCGCCCCCGATCGGACGGCTCGTCAAACTTAGCGCCAAATTTCTATTATCCGAAAATATTCCGGACCTTATCCATAAACGATTCGTCCTGGAAATCGGTGTCCTCTATCTCGGCTAGCTGCTCGAGCAATTTGCGTTGCTCCTTGCTCAACGTCTTCGGCGTTATTAGTGTGACCGCCACAAACAGGTCACCCTTACCACGACCGCCAAGCGCCGGCATGCCGTGCGACTTGATCCTGAATACTGTTCCGGTCTGCGTGCCAGCGGGTATTTTCAGATCTTCTTCACCATCCAGCGTTTTCACCTTGATCTCAGCCCCGAGCGCAGCCTGAGCGAATGTTACCGGCACCGCCGAATACAGATTGGCCGCCTGCCGCTCGAACATTTCGTGTTCCTTGACGTGCAGGACAACGAACAAATCGCCCGCCGGACCCCCGTTTACACCTGCCTCCCCTTCGCCGGTAACACGCAGCCGCGAGCCTGTTTCGACACCCGCCGGGATCTTTATTTCGAGATTCTTTTCTTTCTCGATACGGCCTTGGCCGCGGCAGTTCTTACAGGGGTTTCGTATGATCTGGCCCTTACCTCCGCAGTTTGAGCAGGTCCGCATGACGCTGAAAAAGCCCTGCTGGTAACGCGTTTGCCCGCTTCCCTGGCAGGTTATGCAGCTTTCGGCCGACGTCCCTTTTTCCGCGCCTTTTCCGTCGCATTCCTCGCATTTTTCAAGCCGGGGAATACGCAGCTTTTCATCTTTACCGGTCGCGGCCTCCTCGAGCGTCATCTCGAGGTCGTAGCGCAGGTCCGCGCCGCGTTGAACGGTCGTCCTACGCCCGCCGCGCTGGCCAAACATATCTCCAAAACCGAACAGATCGAAGATATCCTCGATGTTCGAAAACCCCGGGTCAAATCCAGCCCCGCCGGCCCCCGAAGCCGCCGCATGGCCAAAGCGATCGTAAGCCGCACGCTTCTGCGAATCGGATAGTACCGCGTAGGCCTCGGCCGCCTCTTTGAATTTGTCTTCGGCCTCGGTATCACCGGGGTTTTTATCCGGGTGATGCTTGACCGCGAGCGTCCGATACGCACGCTTTATCTCAACCTCGGTCGATGTGCGAGTGATGCCGAGTATCTCGTAATAATCTCTTTTACTCATAAATCCAAAAGCAAGAACGCCAGCCCAAACCTTTTGAACTGACGTATCTTAATTTTGCGATAACTTTACTTTTTTCTCAAGTATAAATTGGTCAGCTTATGCGATTGAGAAGCTAATCGAAGATTCATATGCTCTTCCTCCCCCTCTCACCACTCATAACTCCCCACTCACAACTTTTATACCATCGTCAGCATCGCTTCGGTTATCCTGTTCGCGGTGCCTTCGACCTTTGTCATCGCCCGCTGGATATCATCGGACTCTTCGGAAGCTAGCACTTCCTCGGCCTCGTTCAGGATACCGTTAAATTCCTGCTGCTCTTCGAGCGGGAACGATTTCCCAAACTCTGACAGCGCGCGGCGTGCGTTGGTGATAAGCGATTCGAGCCGATTCTTCTGCAGGATCATTTCTTTCGACCGGCGATCTTTGTCGATCGACGTTTCCGCCTCCATGATCAATTGCTCGATCTCATCCGGCGCAAGTCCTGACGAAGGCGTGATCTGGATCGCCTGCTCCACACCGGTCATCTTGTCGGTAGCCGCAACGTTTACGATACCATTGGCGTCGATCTCGAACGATACCTCGATCTGCGGTACACCTCTCGGTGATGGCGGAATGCCAACAAGCTCGAACTTCGCGAGGCTGCGGTTGGCGCTGCATATCTCACGCTCGCCCTGGAGAATATGAATTTCCACCGACTGCTGGTTGTCGACCACCGTCGTAAAGATCATCGTATTCCGAAGTGGAATGGTCGAGTTGCGCGAGATAAGTTTGACGAACAAACCGCCGCGCGTTTCTAGGCCCAGGCTCAGCGGCAGAACGTCGAGCAGCACGATATCCTTAACATCGCCCGTAAGAACGCCGCCCTGAATGGCCGCACCCATCGCGACCACTTCGTCCGGATTGATCTCCGCCGAGGGTTCTTTACCGAATACTTCCGTTACCGTCCTTGTGATGATCGGCGAGCGCGTCTGCCCGCCCACCAGGATCACCTTGTCGATATCTTCGGGCTTGAGCTTGGCATCCCAAAGCGCCTTCTGGCACGGTTCGACCGAAGATTCTACAAGGTCCTGCACGAGTTCTTCAAATTTCGTCCTCGTCAATGTGGTGTTGATATGCTTCGGCCCCGTGGGATCGGCCGCAATAAAGGGCAGGTTGATGGTCGTTTCGGCGACGCTCGAAAGCTCGCACTTGGCCCGCTCCGCCGCTTCCTTGAGCCGCTGAAGCGCTAACCTGTCGTCTTTCAGATCGACACCGTGCTCGCTCTTAAAGCTCTCGACCAGCCAGTTGATCAGGCGTTGGTCAAAATCTTCGCCGCCGAGGAATGTGTTACCCGACGTTGAAAGCACTTCGAAAACTCCATCATTTATCTCGAGGATCGAAATATCGAAGGTACCGCCGCCGAGGTCATATACCGCGACCTTTTCGCTTTTATTTTTGCCGAAACCGTATGCCAGCGCAGCCGCCGTCGGCTCGTTGATGATCCTCTCCACTTCGAGGCCGGCAATCTTGCCCGCATCGCGGGTGGCCTGGCGCTGCATATCGTCGAAATACGCGGGAACCGTTACGATCGCCTCGGTGATCTTGTCACCCAGGAATTCCTCGGCCGCCAGCTTCAGGCGCTGCAGCACGATAGCCGAGATCTCCGGCGGGCTGTAGGTGCGGTCAAGCACGCGGATGTGAGCGTCACCGTTCGGCGCTTCGACGATCTCGAAGGGCACGGTCTCGCGCATCTTTTCAACCTCGGGCGAATCGTACTTACGTCCGATCAAACGCTTTACTGCGTAAAGGGTGTTTGCCGGATTGGTAACGGCTTGGCGCTTGGCTATCTGCCCGACCAGCCGCTCGTCTTTGTCCGTAAATCCGACAACCGAGGGCGTGGTCCTTCCGCCTTCTTTGTTTGAGATGATCTGTACCGTGCCGCCTTCCAGAACGGAAACGCAGCAGTTAGTGGTACCGAGGTCAATTCCTATTACTTTGCTCATAATCCAAAAGTCCTATTCACACAGATCCGAGAATCAAGCTTCGATCTCTTCAACTTCCCCGTCGTTCGCCCCCGCCTGCTCAGAAAATAGATCTTCTACAAGCCTGTCCATTTCATCCTCCGGAATAACCGGCGCAACGTTTTTCGGTGAGGTCGACACTTTTACCATTGCCGCACGCACGATCTTCTCTCCGATCTTGTAGCCCCGGAGCAGTTCCGATGTAACTATGTTTGGTGGAAATTCGCTCGTTTCCTCGATTGCGACCGCTTCATGAAAATGAGGGTCGAAGTGCTCTCCGATCGCTGGTATCGGGTGCACACCCAGATCCGCCAAAACATTGTTCAGCTGCTGGCTCACGAGCACGATTCCATCGAAAAACTGTTTGACGTCCTTTTGGCCGTCGTTATCCGAATGAGGCGCACACTCCAGCGCGCGTCCAAGGTTATCGATCACCGGCAGCAGCTCCATAGCGAGGTTGCCCACCTGGTTAAGAAGGTTTTCCTGACGGTCGCGTTCCGTTCGGTTCTTAAAGTTCTCAAAATCCCGGCTGCGGCGCTGCGAGTTCTCATAGATCTCGACGCGCTCGGCTTCCATCTTCGATATACGGCCCTTTAGCTCCAATATCTCGCTTTCAAATCTTTGCGTCGATTCAGGCCTTGGCTGGCTGCTCTTTGAAAAACCGCCGGGCGCAGGATTGATGCTTCGCGACACGGGCGCCTCGAAAGAAAAATCCGGGCCTTTTCTTTCGTCGAATTCCGAATCCTCGACCTCTATGACAAGGTCGGAAGAAATATGGAGGTCTTTTTCCTTGGCCTCGAGTTCCTTAAAGAAATCGTCGACCGACTGGGGATCGTCCATTTGGACGTCTTCCAGGAATTCACTCCCGTTATCTGTATGCTGATTTGAGTTCATTATTAAAACCGAATGCTGATTTTCGGATCAATTGTTAGAGGTCTCTTCGACCATCATTTTTTCAAGGACGCGGGCCAAATAGCTTACTATCGATATCATTCTCGCGTATTCGATCCTGGTAGGTCCGAGTACGCTCAAGGTCCCGACGGCAGAGCTGTTACCGATGCGGTAGGGCGCGGTAATAAGCGTGCAGTTTTGAAGCGACGGGTTAGAATTTTCGCTCCCGATAACCACCTGCACCGTTCCGTTCGACGAGTCTAAGCGATCGATGCATTCGTTCAGGATCTGCATCAGCCGTGATTTTTCGCCAATGGTACGGAGCAGTTCGCGAAGTCTTTCCAGATCGGCAAAATCGCTCTTAGAAAGAATGTTCGATGTGCCATCCACAAAGATCTCGCCCGGGTTGTCCTCCTCGTCCTCGATACTCTGCGAGCAAAGTATCACGGCCGTTTGCAGCAATTTGTCGAACAAAGCCTTTTCCTCGTGCATCAGGCCCATTATCGCGGACCTTATCTCCGGAAGGCTCTTTCCGCCAAACTCGGCATTGATATACCGGGCCGTGCGGTCGAGTTCGTCATTTGAAAAAGCGACCTTTAACCGAATGATCTTGTTATGGACGATATTCGGCGCCGAAACCAGTATCACAAGGATCCGGTTGTCGGAAAGGTTCACAAATTCGATATGCTGCAGGCGGTCGTTTGCCAGCGAGGGCGAAACCACAATGCCTACGTTATTTGAAAGAGCTGAAAGCAACTGGGAAGTGCGTTCCATCAAGCGGTCCGGAGCGTCATTTATATCAAATTCATTCAAACCGTATTCCCCGCTTATAATGCTGAGGTCTTCGTTTGAAATGCTGAGAACACCAAGCAAATTATCGACATAGAATCGATAACCGGCATCTGTCGGAATCCGCCCGGCTGAAGTATGCGGCTGCTCTAGCAACCCCAGGTCTTCAAGCTCTCCCATTACATTCCGGATCGATGCCGAGCTTAAACCCGAAGCATTGGCAAATTTATCCGCAATTGTTTTGGAGCCGACCGGTTCACCCGAGATCAGGTGCTCGTTTATGATAGCTGACAGGATGATCTGTCCGCGGGAATCGGGAAAACCGAAGTTTTTCTCGATCTTTAGGTTTGTTTCGCGAACTGGCATCCCTTTCCGGTGAGTTTGATGCACACCGTCACTTAACGGTATGCTTTCGCTATTAAAACGAATACCATTTTAGATGTAAAGCTGTCAAGAAATATGTTTTACGATGACAAACAATATTGAAACAAGCAAGCTGGCCGAGATCGCGGGATTCTACGAAGAAGCCTTTCGATTTTTCGATAAAAAGACCGATATACCCGAGATCGACGTCCGGTTTTACCCGTATATCGGAATTAATCATACTATTCGTTTGAGAGGCGGCGTGGTATTTGTCCGGATAAGCGAAATTTGCCGCGAACTGTCGCCGGTGGGACAAAAGGCCCTCGCATACATACTGGTTGGCAAACTTCGGCGAAAAAAGATCCCCTCAAAGGCGCGGGAAATATACTCGAAGCTTACTGACGCGCCCGAGATGCGCGAGATGGCCACGCAAAACAGGCGCACGCGCGGGCGGAAGATAATCAGCCCCGCCCAAGGTACCGCTTATGACCTCGATGAAATATTCGACCGCATCAATCTCATGTATTTTCAGGGAGCGATAGCAAAGCCTGTATTAAGCTGGTCGGCGCGAAGGACCTATCACCGGCTCGGCCATTACTCGTCGGACCACAACACGATAGTAATAAGCAGATCTCTGGACGATGCGGGCGTACCGCTATATGTCGTCGAATCCGTCATGCATCACGAAATGCTGCATATTTATCACCCGACAAAGCACATCAACGGCCGCCGCTATAGCCACACCCCGGCTTTCCGACGGGACGAGCGAAAATTCAAATACTTTGAGCAGTCGGAAACCTGGATAAGAAAAAACGTGCGCGCCCTAAAGATCCGGGCCAAAAGCAGCCATCGCCCGCGTTAATGGGAGGTCGTCCACGAGTCAGAACCGCCTGCGGTAGCGGGTGGTTTAAGACAGATTTCTCAAACGTCAATCGAAGTTTGGCAAGTCACCACTTTTCGGGGCTTGCCCCATGAACGTGCGGAAGGGCTTGCCCTTCCGTTGAGCACTTTTTACAAGGAGGCTATGCCTCCCTTGTCCGTGTCAGTAGCCCGCGCGTCGCGAGGCGCCCAGCAATTGCGCAAACTCGTATAGCTCGGTATTCTGCGAAACTTAGTCAACCCTAACCAGGACTGAGCGAGGGTAAAGACCAACTCGCAACTACTTACGGTCAATAGAATTACCAATCGCAAAATCGGCAATCGAAAACCCGCGTTCGGATGGGAGATGCGATCTTACAAACCTACTCCCCACCCAAGTGCTCCACAATATCCCCGATCAACCCAAAATCCGACACGCTCGTCCGCTCGATTCCCTTCTCATTGAACCTTGTCTCGGTAATATAACCCGTATCCGCATTTTCGCCTTCCTTGCGGTCCGCAAGAACCTCGACTATCTTCCCCGCGCTTTCGACATCCCTCCCAAAAGTCACCGCCACAGCATTGCTCGCTGAAAATCGCGCAAACAAGTTGTTTTTCGTAAAATTCGCTCCATTCTCGCGAACCGCCAGGCTTTGGAGAACACTCTCCGGATCTCCCAGGATAAATATATTCGTACCCTCGATGAAAGCAGCGGCAAGGTCGCCATCCACTGACCTCCATAGATCTGCCCCATTCAGCTTTTCCGAAGGCTTATTCAAGTCTATCTCACCCCCGATCGCTTTCTTGACCTTTACGACATCTTTTACCGAAACGATAACCACCGTCTTATCGCCCTCAGCATCGTATTTGACCGTCAAGATCTGCTGCCCCACCGCACTCAGAAACAGTTCGCCATCCGCTACACCATAGGGATCGAACAGGCTGCCGGAGAACGCCAGCAATATAGGTCCGTGTACATCGCCAGCCTGTTTCGCCGCCAAAAGGAGGACGCTGCGCCATGCGACCTGCGGGTCCTTCAGATCGTAGCGCGTAACGCTAAACGGGCTAGGGGGCACGAAAACCGACAAATTCTCGCTTTCCGCACCCGACCTCACCAGTGTCTCCTTCCAAACCGACGAAGCCTCCTTCTCCGAGGCAAAAAGAAACCGGTCCTCGATTCGCTGCTCAGTGCGCGCGGCGCTCCAGTTGACCTCTTTAACCGTGCTTCTCAAGATCGCCGGCAGCACCCCCGATATAAATCTCTGCGCATCCTCGCTCTCGCCCGAGCGGTTGCTCAAAACGGTGCCCGCCAGAGTCGCGATCTGCGCCATCCCGTCCGGCGAAACGTACCCGGCCGCAAGCGTATTCTCGACCGCCGCCGCTACCTTGCCCGTCTTGGCAAAACTATCCGCCTCACCGCGCTTAACCGCGAGGCACTTTTCTATCGCCGTTTCATCGTTACCGAAAAGGATCTGGCTGCCGATCACAAGCGCAAACGCCTTTCTCCCGTCCTGCGCCGTCCATGTAAAATACCGCCCGCCGTGTTTATCGACCGTCTCGAGCTCAACCTCGCCGCCGTATATCTCGTTGATAAACTCGCCGAGTTTATGCTCCGTAAACGCCTTGGCCTGGTAATTCCAGGCGTGTGTCTCGGCGATGGCGACAAAACGCGGCCGAAAATTCAGCCCTTTATCGTCCTCAGAAAGCCTCTCTTCCGAGATCTCAAAACCCGTAACGGCAACTGCGAGTTGAATACCGCGAAGCGCGGAAAGGTCGGGCTGCCTGGATGCGAGTTTTTGAAAAACCGGGTTCGAGGTTAGCGACTCGACCGCCTTCCCGAGATCGTTCGTTTCGATATAGACAAGAGCATCTGACGGCGCTTGTTCCTGCAAATTTACGGGTTTGGAACCGCAGGAGGAAGTTGCCACTACAGAGACACAGAGGCACAGAGAGAACAAGAAGGGGCGAATGGGAGAAAAGGAGAAAGGGAGAGGTCGGTTCTGTCCAAACTCTCTTTCTCTCGGCGTCTCGGCGTCTCTGCGGTTTAGACTATCTTTTTGCTTATATCTGCGGTTCGAATTCTGTGTTAACATCTTTCAATCATGACCGACAAAATTTTTGCTGAGAATATTTTACAAGGTAAAGTTGCGTTTGTAACCGGGGGAGGAACCGGTATCACCGGCGGCGTGGCCCGCGCCTTGGCCGAGCACGGCGCAAAGCTGGCCATCACAAGCCGCAAGCTCGAGAATCTCGAGCCGACGAAAAAACTGGTCGAGGATAACGGCGGCGAATGCCTGGCGATAGCCGCCGATGTGCGCGATTTCGAGGCTGTTCAGGCCGCGATTGCCGCGACCGTCGAGAAATACGGGCAGATCGATATTGTCATAAATGGCGCCGCCGGAAATTTCCTCTGCGCCGCCGACCAACTCTCGCCCAACGGCTTCGCGACCGTTGTCGACATCGACACAAAGGGCACGTTCAACGTTTGCCGTGCCGCTTTTGAAGAGTTAAAAAAATCCAAGGGCCAGATCCTTAATATCTCTGCAACGCTACATTATCTCGCCACGCCGATGCAGATCCACGTTTCGGCCGCGAAAGCGGGAGTAGACGCCATCACACGCAACCTGTCCGTAGAATGGGGACGCCACGGCATACGCGTCAACGGCATCGCGCCCGGCCCGATCGAGGACACGGAGGGGATGAAACGCCTGCTTCCCGAAGCGCTCAAGGAAAAAATGACCCGGAAAATACCACTGGGCCGATTTGGAAGAATAAAAGATATCGAAAACGCCGCGCTGTTTATCTGCTCCGATGGGGCCGGTTATATCAACGGGGTCACGCTTGTCGTGGACGGCGGCAGCTGGCTGCTCGGAACAAGCCTTACTTAACCCTTTACGGGCCGTCCTCAGCCGATGCGCCCGTCATTTCATCCATTAGGCTGGATGTCGGGGCCTTGTTATCCATTATCGCCCGCAGGACGAGCATCTTGGCTAGAGCCCGAATTTCAGGACGATCAAAAGCATTCGTCAGCGCCTTCGTTTTAACAATATCGGCCTTTGCGAGACTGCGAAGCGTACCGTTCACCATCCCGATCTCGCCCGTCAACCCTCGCGTCATCGATCCGCCAAACGAGCCAACCTGGACCTCGCCGTCGTCGACGATCTCGCCGCCGACATCGATAAATTCCGCTACCCGCACCGCTCCCCCGACAACGTCGTTAAGTTGATAGATGGCGCCCTGTATAAGCGGGAACGCTTTTTCCGGATCTGCCTCGGCATAGCCGCTGGCAAGCATCCAAACAAGAATAAAATCCTTGTAATTCCTGGGCTGCGGATTAACGAGCCCCGCGGCATCCTTCATGATCTCTCCGGCCAGCTCTTTGTCACCCGCCTTCGAAATCTGCGCCGCCAACATCGAAAGCGCCATTATCTTTTCGTCCTTCGAGCCCATTTCCGAGACGATCTTTCGCGCCTGTGAAACGATCTTTTCCCGCTCTTCCTTCGGCAGGGGTTTCGTGCCCAGGCTCTTAACGTCCTTCATCGTCTGCTCTTCGCGTTTCTTCTTCTCCTCGAGGGCTTTCTCCGCTTCGGTTGGCTCCGACGCCACGGCCACGTTCGCATTGGATGATCCCGTCACCGTGTACCGGTTCGGATCACGAGGCGGTACCCGAACGTTTGCAATGCCTCCCGAGCCCGTTGCGCTCACCTTCATTGACCGGCCCAATCCATATTTATTCCTGATCTGCGCAGCCCGCCCCGGAGAATATTTCTCTATCAGTTCGACATTAGCCAGCGGATCACCTTCGATCTCCTCCGGGTCCTCAGGTTCGAGCACCGTCTTGGCCAACGCCTCCGAAAGGTCACGAAGGTTCTGCTCGCTGAACATTGCCGTTTTCTTCTTTCCGCCTTCCTTCTTGAGCTTTTCGACATTCTCGATCCCGAGTCTCAAAACCTCGCTCAGGCCAATGGTATTTCCCGTCTTATCCTTCAGTCTCTGGGTGATCGCATCGGCAAATTCCGCCCCTTTATCGGCGTCTTTCGCGTAGATCTTTTTCAGCAGTTCAATATGCTGATAGTTAACCCCTTTTTCTATGGATTTCTTGCCCCCGGCGGCCGCCTTCGCGGCATCCTTCTCGGCCACTTTGCTCAACAATTGCGTTTCAAAAAAATTGTCCTGTGTATCAAATTGTTTACGGCGTTCAAGGCTTGCGACCGAATTCATGCTGTCATAAAAAAAGTCCAGCGCCGTCTGCGGATCGTGCTCCGCTATGCTCGCCGCTATCTGCTGACGAACTCCCATGGCGATCTTGAATTTTCTCGCCAATTTTCCTTTATCGCTGTCATCACCGAGGAAAAAGGCGCCGGCGTTGTAACCTCCTCACCCGCCTCCAGTAAGGACAGCTGCGAATCATACTGCGACACCAGCTGCTTGAAATCAAAGATCACCGAGGTGAACATAGCTCGCGACTCTTTCTCATCGTGAAACCACATCAAGCCCGCAACTTCGCCCGAAAAGCTTATGCGGTTCTCGATACTGCGAAGATTGTTAAGCTCGGTGGCAGTTTCGCGAAGAAATATAACCGACTGCTTTTTGAATTCCGCTGCTTCTTCCTCGGCCTTTTGCGACGCGGGTGTTGGTGACGGCGAAGGCGTCTGCCCGTATGCTAGCAGTGCAACGGTCGGGATAAATATGAGAGCGGTTAAGATGCGAAAGGTTCTTTTTGTCATGATTTTTATAGCGTCGGGGGATGCATAGGCGTTCTGCTAATATTATGCTGTTAGCCTTAAATAGTAAACAAGAATTCCTGTAATAATCGCAGAGATCGCGCCTTACAGTTTAAATCTTTTCGAAATTCATTTACCATTTGCAGGACGCGCGAAACTGGGAAGTTTTGCTTCGTCAAACTCGATGCCAAAGTCGATCTACTCATTTTTCCTGCTCGTACTATTTAGCCTCGCTCTAACTGGGTGCGGGGCGAGGTCGGATGATACTACCCCCGGCATGGCGGAGCGCCTTCTAAAACTCCGCGGTTATTTTTTTACCCAGCAGGATTTCTTCAAAGCGATACGCCTTGGCGACGGCAAAGCTGTCAAAGCCTTTCTCCAGGGCGGCATGGACCCAAACGTGCGCGATGAGGATGGTCGATCGGCGATCAACTTTGCCCTGGAAAACACCGATGCCTCGATGATAGGGCCGCTTATGGAAAAGGCCGATCTTTTGTCGATCGACGGCGCCGGAAACACTCCGATTTTCCTGGCTTTAAAACATAATCACCGCGAGATATTCGAAGGCCTTCTGGAAAAAGGCGCGGACGTGAACAGCCTCGGGCGAAGCGGGGTCGTCGGTAAGCAGACGCTTCTGCAGGTAGCCGTTCAGAAACGCGATATCGAACTCGTGCGCAGGCTGCTTGAAAAAGGCGCGAACCCTAACCAGGCCGATGGATCGGGTACGGTGCCGCTTTTTGAGACGGTTAACCGTGAACCGGCCAGCCTCGACATAATGAATTTGCTTATCGAAAAGGGCGCTGACGTGAACTGGGTCAGCTCCACTACCGGATCGACCGCGCTGATCAATGCCGCCGCGAATTTTCGTATGCGGTCCGAAACCAAGCTGCAAATAGTAACCACTCTTTTGGAAAAAGGCGCTGACCCGAACAAGCAGGAAATTTTGAGCGGTTACACGGCTATGATGCACATCGCGCTCGATTACCAGATGCCGACCGAAATACGGGAGCAGATCCTAAAAATGCTGCTTGACCGCGGAGCGGACAAGACCCTGAAGACCACGGATGGAAAAACCGTTCTGGATCTCATAAAAGAGATGACGGAAGAGGAATAATTGATGCTGTTGGTAATCGATAATTACGATTCGTTCACTTATAACCTCGTACAGTATCTAGGCGAACTCGGCGCGGATATGAAGGTGTTTCGGAACGACGAGATCACCGTGGATGAGATCTCGAATGATCTGCGTCCTGAGAGAATTCTCATCTCGCCGGGCCCCGGAACCCCCGATACTGCGGGAATATCGCTCGAAACAGTGAGAGAATTCGCCGGCAAGGTCCCGATACTTGGCGTTTGTCTCGGCCACCAGGCGATCGGGCAGGTATTCGGCGGACAGGTTGTGCGCGCTCCCGAACCTGTTCACGGCAAGCCGGTCGAGGTCGCCCACGACGGCAAAACCATTTTCCGGGGCGTCGACCAACCGTTCGAAGCCGGGCGCTATCATTCCCTGGTTGTGAAACGCGAAACGCTTCCCGATTGTCTCGAGATCTCGGCTACTTCGCCCGATGGGCTCATTATGGGGCTGCGGCATAAAACGCAGAAAACCGAGGGGGTCCAGTTCCATCCCGAATCGATTCTCACCGCCGAGGGCAAAAAACTCTTGCAAAATTTCCTCGAACTTTGAGATAGTAGTTAGTGGAGATAATTGTCTCCTCTCGCTCGTCTTTCCTTCTCACAAGCCGTTTTCTCGCCCGTGTAGTTTTGTAAAATATGCACATGTCCAAAACAGAATGGCTGCCGGCAGCACCAGTGTCTGCGTCAAACAGCAAGGCCGATACCCCGCTTTTCCCGTTTCTCGTGCGGCTTATGCGGGGCGAGGATCTCTCGTTTGACGAGGCCGCCGATTTTTTCCGAGCCCTGACTGCGCCAAACGCGAACCCGGCGCAGATGGCGGGCACGCTTGTGGCCCTGACCGTAAAAGGCGAGACTTTTGCCGAGCTCGCGGGAATGGCGCACGTCATGCGCGAGCAGGCCGTTAAGGTTACCACGCGTCATAAAGCCTTCATTGATACCTCCGGCACAGGATCGAGCCCTTCAAAAACGTTCAATGTTTCTACCGCCGTTGCCTTTGTGACCGCCGGGGCCGGCTTGCCCGTTGCGAAACAGATAAACCGCGGCGTGCTAAGTTCGACCGGCAGCGCCGATGTTCTTTCAAAACTCGGCATCAACATCGCCTGCGAGGCTGGCGTTGCGCAAACCTGTCTGAACGGGGCCGGCCTCTGCTTCATGTTCGCGCCCAAGTTTCACCCTACGCTTATCCGCGTCGGCGATATCCGCAGCGGTCTTGGTATCCGGAGTGTTCTCAACCTACTCGGGGTAATGGCAAACCCGGCCCACGCACCGCGCCAGTTGATAGGAGTCTGGCATCCATCGCTTTTCGAGCCGATGGCTCAGGCCATGGCAATCCTCAGGCCCGATCGCGCATGGATCGTCCACGCTAAGGATGGGCTCGACGAACTGACTCTGACCGACGAAACCTATGTCGCCGAGGTGATAGGCAACAAGATCAACGAATTCCGGATCACGCCCGAGGATTTCGGCCTGCAGCGGGCCGCGATCGACCATCTGAAAGCCAAATCGCCCACTGATAGTGCCGCGATCATCCGCGACGTGCTCAGTAGCAAGCGCCGCGACGAAGCCCGATCTTTAGTTGTGCTCAATGCGGCGGCGGCCCTGGTAATCGGCGGAATGGCAAAAGACACAATGCAGGCAGCGCGCCTCGCCGAACAAAGCATCGACAGCGGCATGGCCCAAAACAAGCTCGACCGCCTTATCCAGGTAACAAACAAAAAACAAACCGCCGCGGGTTAAATCGTTTCTCGTTAAGAGTTGTCGTATTAATCTTCCAGGCTCTTATAAATTGCCTCCAGCTTTAGCTGGAGGTCAGCGCATCACAAGAACGCCGGCTTTAGCCGAATTCTTAACCTGTCCTTGCTACTAGGCTAAAGCCCGGTTCCTATTCGCCGCCTAACCTCCACCTGAAGGTGGAGGCAATTCAAAAACATTCGACCAAAGACCTGTCACATCGTGGTTCAAATATCGTTACTGTTTTTTGACCACTTCATAACTTGCGCTTCGGTAAATAACGGTCAACAATTATCCTCAATGATCGGCTGGCTCTACGCTCAAATAGGAAATATCCGTAATTCGCTCTACGAGAAAGGTTTTCTAAAAACCCACACTCTCGGCGCACCCACGATCAGCGTCGGCAATATCACGATGGGCGGTACCGGCAAAACCCCTCTCGTCGCTTATATAGCCCGAATACTCACCGAAAAAAACCAAAAAGTATGTATCCTCTCGCGGGGCTACGGGCGGGAAGATCCTGGTGATCGCGTGCTTGTATCCGATGGCGAAAAGGTGCTGGCCGGGGCTCGTGTAGCCGGGGACGAACCTTTCGAACTTGCACAAAAACTCGGCGGCAAAGCCGTGATTATCTCCGATGCCGATCGTGTCTCCGCCGCCGAATGGGCCAGGGAAAAATTCGATATCGACGTCTTCGTTCTTGACGACGCTTTTCAGCATCGTCAAGCAACGCGCGATCTAGATATCGTGTGTATCGACGCAACAAGCCCCTTTGGAAAAGGTATTAAAAACATGCTGCGGGAGGGCCCCAAGAATCTCCACCGCGCGGATGCGGTCGTTATCACTCGTGCTGATCTGAGCGAAAATATCGACGATCTAAGGCTCTCGCTCGCGCATCTCGGCCCGAAGAATATCTTCACCTCTCGAAACAAGATATCCCGGATCCTGCCGATAGCGGGTAGCGGCACGTCCGCGAGTAAAAAGGCCCTCGCCTTTTGTGCGATCGGCAATCCGGGCAGTTTCTTTACGCAGCTCAAACTTGCCGGATTCGACCTGGTCGCCGAAAAGGTATTCCGCGACCATTACCGGTACCAGCAAAAAGATGTTTTGGAATTAGAGAAAATGGCCCGGGAATCGGGAGCAGATCTAATGCTCACGACCGCAAAAGATGCCGGAAAGCTGAAAGAACTGAAATTCGAACTACCCTGCCTGAAAGTCGAGAATGAAAACGTAATTGACGACGAAAATGCCTTTCGTGCTCTTATCTACTCGGTTTTATCCTGATCCGCGTGACGCTTATCCGGCGGGCCCTTACGGTCGCCCCAGTAAAATGCGCGCACTACCAGCACGTAAACAAGAAGCACGAGAAAAAGCAGCAGGAAAAAGAAAACTATAAACCAAACCATATATTTTTACGCCGCTTTTGCCTTGTCGTCTTCGAGCCAGCCCGCGAAAAACCCCCGTCTCCCAGTATGCTGCAGGAAGTGCTTGTAGAGAACGGTGCAGATAGCAACGATCGGTATCGACAAAAATACGCCCGGTATACCCGCGATCTGCTCGCCAGCAAGAACGGACAGGATGATCGCCAGCGGGTGCAGGTGAATGCCCTCGCGAACAATGCGCGGGTAGGTCACATAATCGTGAACAATTCGTAAGACTATCAGGAATATCGCCACATAGAGCGCCCGCCACGGGTTATCCGAAACAGCCGCCACAGTCGTAACCACAACGGCGACAAACAGCGGCCCGATCAGCGGCACGAATTCGCAGATGCCCGCGAGTATCGCAAGCAGCAGCGTGTATTTTATCCCGATGGCATAAAACCCGAGGTAACAGATTAGGCCGATGAGGCAGCAAGATATCAATTGGGCTCGCGTATAAGCCGCGAGGGTCACGTTTACGTCCGCCATCACAGCCTCTGCCCGCGCGCGCCATCGCCCCGAAGGGAACATACGCAGCACCGAGAGCCGGAACATGTTGACGTCCTTAAGGAAGA
>Ga0193752_1000931_pt1 | contig 25954 bp, 18 predicted proteins | sample H1c1metaG_FD_144924 | JGI IMG/M metagenome (GOLD analysis project Ga0193752, IMG submission 144924) | Soil microbial communities from a riparian zone of the East river system, Colorado, United States - H1c1 | ecosystem: Environmental > Terrestrial > Soil > Riparian zone | place: USA: East River...
ACTATCAGAGATGGAAATCTCTGCACTGCCGTTGTTACCATAACAATTACGCAGGCAGCAAATTCTGTTGTTGCCACGCTTACTTCAAAGACAGATATCCCCTGCAACGGTGGTACAGGGTCGGCAATCGTTACTGGTAGCGGCAGTACAGGTCCTTATACATATAGTTTAGATAACGGAACATTTCTAGGCAGTGGTATTTTCAACAACCTGCCTGCAGGCAATCATACTGTTACTGTAAAAGATGCAGGCGGTTGTACAAAGGCTGTCACGTTTTCTATTATACAGGTATCCAATACCGTTAGTGGTTCAGTAACAAATAAAACAGATGTTACCTGCACCGGCGGCAACATCGGTTCAGTTACTGTTGCCGGCAGTGGTGGAACAGGACCATATACCTATAAGTTAAATACTGGTGCATATCAGTCATCTGGCCAATTTACGAACCTTGCAGCAGACGATTATATTGTAACAGTAAGAGATGCCGTTGGCTGCACAAAAGACATCGCAGTAGAAATTGTTCAACTACCAAATTCTGTGACTGCAACCGTTGTCACTAAAACTGATATCCCCTGCTCCGGCGGTAACACAGGCTCCGTAACTGTTGCCGGCGGTGGCGGTATTGCTCCATATACATACAGACTAAGTGGTGCATATCAATCCAATCCTACCTTCATTAACCTTGCATCCGGCGATCATATCGTTACAGTAAAAGATGCGGCTGGTTGTACAAAAGAGGTAACCGTAAATATATCCCAGGTCATTAATACTGTTACAGCGAACGTTAGTACTAAAACTGATGTGTCATGTATTGGTGGAAACACCGGCTCTATAACTGTAGCCGGTGGAGGTGGAACAGGTCCGTATGAATACAAAATAGGCAGTAGCCTTACCTATCAGCCCACTGGTTTGTTTAGTGGATTGGGAGCCGGTAGTTATACTATTACTGTAAGAGATGCCGGTGGATGTACGAGAGACGTAACGGCTACACTTGCACAGCTGCCAAATACGGTCACTGCCGTTGTAAGTTCTAAATCAGATATCACGTGCTTCGGCGGTAACACAGGTTCTGTTACAGTGGCAGGTGGAGGAGGTACTGCACCATATACCTACAGCCTGTCCGGTGGTACATTTCAGGCCAACCCCACTTTCACCAACCTTCCAACCGGCGATCACGTTATTACTGTAAAAGATGCTGCCGGTTGTACAAAAGCTGTTACAGCAACGATTATTCAGATACCAAATACAGTTACGGCATCGCTGGTTTCAAAAGTCGATGTGTCTTGTGCCGGTGGTAATACAGGTTCGTTCACAGTTGCGGGTGGCGGAGGTACCTCTCCATATACATACAGGATTGGCAGTGGCGCATTTCAACCAAATGCAACATTTTCAAACCTTGCAGTTGGCGACTATACAGTTACTGTTCAAGATGCCGGTGGTTGTACTAAAAACGTTCCAGTTTCCATCGTTCAGCTGCCAAATACTGTTTTAGCAACAATTGTCTCCAAGACAGACATTCCATGTTCCGGTAGTTTTGGTTCTGTAACGGTTCTTGGTACTGGTGGTACAGCTCCATATGAATACAAGCTGGGAAATGGGGCATATCAAACAGGCGGGACATTCGTCGTTCTTGGAACCGGCAACTATACCATAACCGTGAGAGATGCCTTGGGTTGCACAAAGGATGTAATTGCAAACGTTGTTCAAACAAGCAGTACAGTTACCGTAGGGGTAGTTTCCAAGACAGAGGTTCCATGTTCCGGTGGTAATACTGGCAGATTGACTGTTCTTGCCGGTGGTGGTACAGGTCCTTATTCATATAAAATAGATGTTTTTCCATATCAACCAAGCCCCACCTTCAATGGACTTGGCGCTGGTGATCACATTGTTTCGGTAAGAGATGTTTTTGGATGTACAAAAGAAATAATCGTAAATATCGAACAGCTGAATAATACAGTCACAGCAACGGTGAACTCGAAAACTGATGTCCCCTGTTCAGGCGGCAATGTTGGTGCAATAACTGTCACCGGTGGTGGTGGAACTGCCCCTTATTCTTACAAGCTGGGAGCAGGTGTTTACCAGGGAACTGGTTCCTTCACTAACCTACCCGTTGGAGATCATACAGTAACTGTAAAGGATATAGTCGGATGTACCAGGGATGTAATTGTAAACATAGCTCAGTTAGTCAATACTGTTACAGCGACAGTCAATAAAACTGATGTGTCATGTGCAGGTGCTAACAGCGGATCTGTAACAGTTACTGGTGCTGCAGGTACAGCTCCATATGAATTCAAGATCGGTAGCGGCGCCTACCAGGCCAGCGGTGTCTTTACCGGACTCGCCATCGGACATTATACAATCACCATAAAAGATGCCGGTGGATGTACAAAAGATATTCCATTGGATATTGTGCAATTAAATAATACAGTAACAGCCGCGGTCACTTCAAAAGTTGATGTGCCCTGCACCGGTGGTAACGTTGGTGCAGTAACTGTTGCCGGCAGTGGTGGTACTGCTCCTTATGAATATAAGATTGGAGCTGGATTATATCAGTCAAGCGGATCTTTCACCGGACTGGCAGTTGGAAACTATTTAATTACAGTGAAAGATGCCGGTGGATGTACTAAAGACTTTGCCGTTGTAGTCGGACAATTACCTAATACAGTAACTGCTGCAGTTAGTTCTAAGACTGATATCCCTTGCACAGGTGGTACAGGAACAGTAACTGTCGCTGGTAGTGGCGGAACGGCTCCTTATGAATATAAGATTGGAACAGGTGCATATCAATCGGGCACCACCTTTACAAATCTTACTGCGGGAGATCATGTTGTTACTGTTAAAGATGCAGCTGGTTGTACAAAAGATTTAAATGTAAGTATTGCTCAATTGGTCAATACTGTGACAGCTTTGGAAAGTTCAAAAACTGATATCCCTTGTTCCGGAGGAAACGTTGGAGCTGTAACTGTGGCCGGTGGTGGAGGTACTGCTCCATACCAATACAGTTTGAATAATGGCACATACCAGCCCACTGGCACGTTCAGCAATCTTGGGCTAGGTAATTACATCATAACAGTAAAAGATGCAAATGGCTGTACAAAAGATCTCGCAGTAATTATAAAACAGATAATCAATACTGTCACTGCAACGGTGAGTTCGAATATTGATGTGCCTTGCGCCGGTGGTAACGTTGGTTCAGCAACAGTTGCCGGCAGCGGCGGTACTGGTCCGTATACATACAGATTAAACGGCGGTAATTTTCAATCAGGTCCAATCTTTACAAATCTCGCGGCCGGTGTTTATATCGCAACTGTGAGAGATGCCCTTGGTTGTACAAATGATGTGCCCGTAACTATAGGTCAGTTAAACAATACTATAACGGCAGCAATAGGTACAAAGACAGATGTTCCCTGTTCCGGTGGCAATAGTGGATCCGTAACAATTACACCCGGAGGTGGAAACGCACCTTATACCTATAAGCTTGGTAACAACGCATACCAGAATTCTGCTACTTTTCCAAATCTCGCAGCAGGAAACTATACCGTTACTGTAAAGGATGTCAATGGATGTACGAAAGACGTAGACGTCATCATCGGCCAGCTGGGTAATACCGTTACAGTTACAGTAAGTTCCAAGACCGATATTTCCTGCTCCGGGGGGAACACAACTACAGGTTCCGTGACGGTTGCAGGCGGCGGCGGTACAGCTCCTTATACTTTTAAATTAGGCACTGGCGCATATCAGAACATCGGTACGTTTGATAAGCTGGCGGCGGGTGACCACACAGTGACTGTAAAGGATGCAGCAGGCTGTACAAAAGATACTACGGTGAATATTGCTGCAGGTGGCTCGGCTGCTGCCGGCACCATTTCTCCGGCTACAGTGGATCCTGTTTGTACCGGCACCAGCCAGACACTCACAGCATCTGCAGGAACATCCTTCCAGTGGTTCCTTAATGATGTAGCTATTGGAGGGGCAACGGCTCAAACTCATAATGCTACCCAGGCCGGCAGGTACACAGTAACTATCAGCAATGGTACCTGCAGTACAAAAGCTACCAATACTGTAGCACTCACTTTTAAATCATGCACTGAAACGGAAGTGTTTGTTCCGAAAGCCTTTACTCCAAACAACAACAATAAAAATGATAAGCTTACTCCAAGGTTCATCAATGTCAAAGAATTTAAATACTTCAGAATATACAACAGATGGGGACAATTGATCTATCAGACGAATGTAAACGGAGATGGCTGGGATGGAACATTTAAGGGAGTCCGGCAACCTACGGAAACTTATAACTGGATCCTGGAATGCATAGATGACAATGGAAACAATATCAAAAGAAGTGGTAAAACTATTTTAATAAGATAAACTGAACATATGAAGCATTGTATAAGTGTACTGTCAGTTGTGATGTTTATGTTTCCTGGTGTAAAGGGACAATCTTATCATTTTTCACAATTTTTCAGTACTCCGCTACTTACGAATCCTGCTAATACCGGTTTAACAGATGGACCATACAGACTGGCTTCCAACTTTCGTGCGCAGGGGCTTTCCGGTGGCAGTCCCTATCTGACCGGGTATATATCTGCCGATATAAGTCCATTCAGAGAAAAACTGCTGGAAGGACATAAAGCAGGAGTCGGTTTATACGTAATGAATGATCAGTCGCTGGACGGTGCAATCACAGCAAACTCGGTTGGCCTCAGCGCTGCTTATAATGTCGGTCTCGATAAAGAAGGTGTACATACGCTCGGAATAGGTTTTCAGGGCATCTATCATCAAAGAGAACTTGATGTTAGCAAGCTGTCGTTCGATTCTCAGTTTGGAGGAACCGGTTACGACCCCTCACTCCCGATTGGAGAAGACTTTCAGTATTATAAGAGAAATTATTTTGATCTTAATACCGGAATATTGTACAGGGCACAAGGTGAAAAAGTTTCGTTTTTCGGAGGCATTTCAGGATACAATATTCTCAAACATGAGGAGAACGCATTGGTAGACGAATTTAAGATGCCTACCCGATATGTAGTACAGGCCGGAGCACAGTTTCTTTCCGGCACTAATGGAACGGTTTATACGTCACTAACATACATGTATCAGGCTAAGGCAAGCGCGACAAGTGTTGGAGTCGCTTATGGCATACAATTAACGGAAGGCGAACGAAACAAGATCCTATTTGGCGCCTGGTACAGAATGAAAGATGCGTTGATACCTTACCTGGGTTATCAGAAGAATGGCTTCCAACTCGGACTTACTTATGACTATACAACTTCATCTAAGAAAACAGGAGCCGAAATAAGAAATGGTTATGAACTTACGCTTATGTTCACCGCCCCTGATAAAAATGAGTTAAAGAGAGCGCTTCCGTGGTATTGATATTGAATTCAATTTAGTTATAGACGGAGTTGTATACCGCAATTTCATTCGGATCTTAGTGACTTTACCGGATTCATTAAGGCCGCTTTTATGGACTGAAAACTGACCGTGAATAAAGCGATTACAATTGCCACCAATCCCGCTAACGCAAACATCCACCATTCCGGCTCTATTCTATATGCGTAACCCTGTAGCCAATTGTTTATACCATACCAGGCAATCGGTGTCGCAATTAGAACGGCAATAACTACCAATCGCATAAAGTCTTTCGCTAATAGTTGCACAATACTCGTAGCACTGGCACCAAGAACCTTACGTACACCAATCTCTTTTGTTTTTATCTGCGCCGTATAAGTCGTTAATCCAAATAAGCCAAGGCAGGAAATCAGGATAGCTACCAGTGAAAATAACTTAAAGAGCAGACCTGTTCGCTGTTCTGACTTATACAGGCTATCATATGTATCGTCGAGAAAATTATATTCAAAGGGTGTACCACCGTTATAATGTTTCCATATTTTTTCTACTGCGGCAATTACAGTTTTAACGTCTTTGCCATTGGTCTGTACATACACTTCATAATTTTCAGGCTGATACATGAAAACGGCCGGCTCTATTTTTTGTTTTAATGACTCGAAATGAAAATCTTTTACAACACCGATGATCGTGCCATTTATGTCTCCCAATTTAAAGCGTTTACCGATTGGGTTGTTTATCCCAGCTTCCCGGACAGCTGTTTCATTTAGAATAAAATGAGATGAGTCGGATGCTGTTCCGGTAAATGTGCGTCCGAGTGCAACTTTAAGTTTAAAGACCGAAATAAAATTCCTGTCAATCGTAAGCGGATAAATAAAAAAGCGCTGATCCGGTTCTTTACCATCCCAGTCTGTTTTTCCGGTAGTGGTCCCCAGGTTTGTGAGTTGGTCGCTGGCTGTTGTTACTCCCCGTACACCTGGTATTAGCGAGAGTTCGGCCTTAATTGAGCTGGCATGGGATAACATATCGCGCATCCCAAATGTGAAAACATGTTCTTTATTGTATCCAAGTTCTTTTGTATGGATATAATTTAATTGTCTGTCAATGATCAGAGTTCCGGTGATGAGTACAACCGAAAATACAAATTGCGATGTTACTAAAACCTTTCGGAACGATGCTGCGGTTATTCCGGCAGAGAGTTTTCCTTTCAGCGCTTGTAACGGTTTTAGTGATGACAATATCCAGGCTGGATAAATGCTCGATACAGCCAGGGTGGAAAATAATGTAATACCGACAACTGCCCACACCTGCCCATCTGACAAACTAAAATGCATATTCCTTCCTGCAATATCATTATACAATGGCATGACCATGTAGGTCAGTAAAACTGCGGCAATTGTAGAAAAGAAAAAAACCATTACAGTTTCAACAAAAAATTGAAAAAAGAGATGCGTCTTTGCGGCGCCGATCATCTTGCGAACACTCACTTCTTTTGCACGCAAGGCCGACCGTGCCGTTGAAAGATTAATATAATTGATAGATGCAATTACAAGAATCAGTATGCCGACAATTAAAAATATCCTGACAATCTGCATCAAACCTTCACTCCGGTCTGTGTTGTAGAGATGTATATCTTCCAGGGACTGTAAGCTATAAGGGTCTTTAATACCTATATCTTTATAATTGTTGCGAAGTATAACAGCCAGCTTTTCCCCTATTGTCTTTGTGGATGTTCCGGGATTCAGCTGCAGATAAGTACTATAACTAAAATTTCCCCAGTCTTCCTCTATTGTTTTGCCTGATTTGCCGGCAAGTGTGTTTGCATAAAAAGACATCGGAAAAAGCATGTTGTATTGAATACTCGAATTTTCCGGAAAGTCTTCCAGTACTCCCGTCACCATGAATTCTTCTTTCCCGTCGGCTATCAGAACTTTGCCAATCGGGTCCTCATTCCCAAAGTAACGCAAAGCCGATGATGATGTAAGTATAACAGAATTGTCTCCTGCAAAAGGATTTCTGCGGTCGCCCTTTAATAATTTAAAATCAAACACATTAAAGAAGGAGGGGTCGACATAAGATTTTTTCCCTTCATTGAATTGCCTGTCTTTATATTTAAACACCGAAAAATCCGTGTTGCTCTTCATACGCACAGCTTCTTTAATGTCCGGTATTTCCTTTTTTGCAAATACGGCTATTGGAGCGTGGGAATTGGCCCATACCTGTCTGCTGCTTCCGCTACCCATATTAGACAGTACGCGGTAAATGTTTTTAGCATCATGATGGAACCCGTCATAACTCATCTCATTTTGAACCCAAAGGAGAATAAGTATTCCAACAGTTAATCCGGTTGTAAGACCAGCAATATTGATAACAGTATAAAATTTATTATTTAACAGACTCCGCCAGGCAGTTTTAATATAGTTTTTAAGCATGACATAAGCATTAACAAAACGGATAGATTAACCCAGATATGCATATATTCCCCTATATCAATGCCAGAAACGCATATGCCTGTCCACGAATAGATTGACACAAATAAAATTCGTCGAATTGTTCGTTTTCGATACAATAGCTGTGCGCAACTAATACACTACATAAATATCCGAAAGGTCAGATATATTTCATCCATCCACCCGGTTTTTGAGCTTTTAGCGCTGCGTACCATTTACAAGCGAGATATAAAATTATTACATCGGTTAGAAATACAAGATACAAGAGTGGCAAACTCCATCTCACCTCTTCGGACTGTGTTGTTCCAAATGGTGCGGTGTTGTACCAGTCCTGATGCATCTGCCCGGTAATAATCAGGTTTACTATAAAGGCTGATAAATGAATTAATAAAATATGCATCAAATAGTAAAACAGGGGAACTCTTCCAAATACCGCAAGCATATTTGAAAACCATCCTTGTGCTTTTTCAGCTAATGGAATCAATGCTATGATAGGACCCAATGTCATTATTAAAAATAATTGAGAGGCGGGGTATTTGTTTTGATTTAGTAAACGGAAAATAAATGGCGGGGCGTCTTCGTCGCCAACATCCCTCAAAATAAAGATGCTGCCGATCGTTACAAATAATACAATAAAGGAAAGTCCAATAGAGACACAAAGTTTACGACGCTTTTTTTCTTCCATCTGCATTATTAATCCAAACCCATAGCCAGCTGCCATTACTCCGATCCACGGTACAAGTACGTATAAGATACTAATGTTCTCAAAACCTTCTGTCCCCGAGGGATAAATAAAATTCCAGAATTTTCCGAAAGATGTTCGAAATGGTTCAGAAAAAATCTGCGGTACAAAATGAAATACTTGTTGTACTGCAATTATTACACATCCGGTAATTCCAACAGTGACTGGTTTAAGCCTAACAAGTAATGCCATCAAAACCATGCACCATCCCAACATCCATATTACTCCCGCCAAAAAAAACTGACTAAAATTTAAATTAAAAGTCCAGAAAAAGCGGATTACCGTAACTTCAAGTATCACAAGCAATAATCCCCTGATCAGTAAAAAACGGGAGAGTTTATTTATATCATTCAGCTTTTGTGCATGAAAGAAAATAGCAGTCCCGGCCAGAAAAGTAAAACCAGGTGCACAAAAATGTGTGATCCATCTTGTAAAAAAAATTGCCGGTTCAGGTCCGCCGGCAGGCACACCTGCATATACTCTGACATGGTCTACTGCCATTAAGACCATGATCAGGCCGCGTAAAATATCAAGTGAACGAATCCTCTTCATAAGTATATTATAAAACGTTTACAACTATGTAAAGCTTTTTGCTGAATAAAGGAATAGCCGGGGGTAGCACGTAGTGATTGAATAAATAATAGTATTCTGAATTTACGAATTTTTTTTACACGATGTATTTTCTTTTCTCCTTAAAAATTGGAAGCAATAACATACTGACTCTACAGTAAAACAGGAGGTAATTTGAAATTGAAATAAGAATAAAAGTTGTCGATGATGCTTTTATATAAATGACAAACACTCGCTTATGTCAATATTTTGAGAAGATAAAATAAAAAGCCTTGAAATCTCAAGGCCTTTTATTATTAATCCCCTATTTAAATGCGTTTATTTTTTGTCCCTGGAAAGATTTATAAGCAGGCCGAAACGAATAGTATTACCAAGAGGATTTACTCCCACTCCCTTCCCTGATGGAACAAGATATGAAAAGTTAATCGCAAGAAAACTGTAGTTTAGACCTATTCCTGTAGTGATGTAATTTCTTTTACCCATGTTGCGGCTGTCTGTATAATAACCTGCGCGTATAGCGAGAAGGTCGTCATAAACATACTCGCCGCCTATTGAATAAGCCATCGCTTTGTTATCGAATGAGCTCATGTAGCTACTTACTATCCCTTTGTCATTGTATCTGCGATAATCTTCTTCAGAGGCATCAGACGAAAGTACAGGAACTAACAGTTTGTTGACCTCGCCATTCAGCGATAATTTATGGACATCGTTGCTAATCCAGGTATAACCTGCGCCAATGCCTACATTCGCCGGCAAAAAATTCTTCTGATCCGCATTGGAAGAATAGGAGATCTTTGTTCCCAGGTTGCTTAACACTGCGCCAAAATTCCAGCCGCCTTTCGATTCTGTCACAGTCGTGTAATACATTCCGAGATCTGCCGCAAAGGCATTGCCTGCTTTATAGTCGGTGTTTCCATTTGTTCCTTCGCCGCCCAGATTGGAATGGATATATCGTAAAGCAATTCCCAGTGAAAGATGATTTGATAATTTACGTGAGTATCCTGCATCTACACTTACTTCGCGCGGGTTAGCCGTGGAAAGATCATTGCCATTATAATCAGTCAGCTGCAGATTTCCGAGGCTGAAGTATCTTAATGAACCGGAAAATGCCTGATCGTCATCTATTTTATAGTAGCCTGCAACGGATGCCAGATATACATCTTTTAACCCCAGTTTTCTTAACCAAGGGGTATATGTCATGCCTATCCCGCTTTTATCTGTTGTAAATGGATACTTGGCAACATTATAGAATTGTGCATTCGCATCCGGCGATGTAACGATCCCTGTTTCTCCCATCGCCCCCGAACGTGCGTCGGGAGAGATGCGGAGGAATGGGACTGCCGTTGTAACAATATCAATTTTTTCTGTCTGCTGTGCAGATCCTGCCAGTGAAATCCCGATTAATGCAGGTGCTAGTAATGAACTTTTTCTGAATATATTTTTCATAACAAACCCGTTATTTTATTAATTATTTAATTTTTACTTTCTGCGCTTCTTCAAATTTATCTGCGTTCGCTCCGAGGACATAAACGCCCGACGCTACGGTACCTATCGCCATGGTAAAGCTGTTTATACCAACCTGTAGCTGCTTTTGCTCCTGGATCAAAGGTTGACCCGTTTGTGTAAGCAACGAAAGCTTCACTTTCTGTACAGTTTCAGAGTATACCCTGATCTGTAATACATTGGTGCTGCTTGTCCATATTTTCAGGTGCGTTTTTCCTTCAGGCATGACTGATAACTTACCTTTTACGAAGCTGATCGTATAGTTGCCTGAACTGGCTCCGTTTGTTGATATCTCATAGTATCCGATCGGAGAAAGTGTGGTTGCATTGGTCTGCGCTTGCGGCATAGTGGTAAAATCGGCAGGTGAATCGCCAGCCATCAAACCATCATACCTGAAAGTAAGCGCCGGATTTACATTTCCCTGTTGTTTTGCTTTGTCTTCGGCGCTGATCGTTAAAGGCGCTGGAGTTATAGTGAGTGAAGCTGAAGTATATTGAACAACATGATAATTAGCGCCAGCTGTGAGTGTGCCTATCGTAATAGGGTACTGACCTACGTTCTTATTGTTAACCCTGGTCAATGATCCGGACATCTGATCTCCCGTTACTAGCCCACTTACACTGTATGTAAAGCCCGGATCAGCAGAACCATATACTTTTGTTTTTGTAATACCGGTTATAGAAATTTCCTTTTGAATAATTGTTCCTTTTTCAATTGCTGACGAAGTTAGCAGGCTGTAATTATTTTTATCGGCGCCGCTTAGGATAAACACGTTGGCTGTAATTGTTTTTTCTATACCTGCATTGATATCATCGAACACACTGGTCGCGGTTACACCAACTTCATCACTACCAACAAGATCCAGGAGGTTGTAATTGGAAGCCACAAGTGAAGCGCTATTGCTTCCATCGTATATCTTGCTGATCGCCGGAAGTGATACTAATTCCAGCTCAATCGGTTTTGGCGAGATGGTACCTGTTACGGTAGCTGAAGTTGTACTAAGATAATAGTTGTCAATATTCAGTCCGGCAATAACAAAATTATTAACGAGAATGGTTTTGCTATTTCCGGCATCGCTTCCCGAGAATAACGCTGTTCCGGTTACAGTGACGTCTTCATCGTTGATGACACCAGTTAATGAATAGTTTTCAGCTTTCAGTGTAATGCTTTCATTACCATCATATACTTTAGCAACTGCAGGCGCTGTCAGCAATGCGAGGGTTATTTCTTTAGGTGTGATATTCAGTGCTTGATTAACGGGTGTGGCGGCAAGATAATCATCGTTACCTGTCTGGCTGGCTGTTATCACTGTTTGCCCGGTTTTTAAAATATGTATTTTCCCATCAACTATAGATGCTACTGTTTCATCGCTGCTGGTATAGGTGATCTCCAGACTGGCATCACTTGAGGCGCCAGGCACATAGTCATTTATTCCGTATACTATTTGATCTGTTGCGGCAAAACTTATTATCTGAGCTGATTTGGCTATCGTTACGAACGACCATGTTGTCGCATTGCTGATACCTGCGAAATCATTGTTATTGACATCCTTAATTGCGCCCGCGTCTATGGCAATGTGTATCTTGGTATAAACCGGAAGACCTGTCACTTTGATTGTAAGGATGGAATCATCTATGGAAACAATACTGCTGTCAATATATATTGTTTGAAGTATCTCATCGGTAACCACAGATTTTACATAGATATAGCCAGTTCCTTTAACAATCGTCTCGTTAAATTCAAGAGTCAATGTAGTATCGAGTGCTATCTCCTGGGTCATGTGTACGGGACCATATGTTTCCACTAACGGCGGGTTAGGATCAGTTACTGTGATTATAAATTCCTGATCTACGCTCGTAGTTCCGTTACTAACGTTGACCTTCACGGCATGGTCACCTACGTCTGTATGTGAAGGTGTACCGGTCAAAACGGCGCCTGTTTCGAGTTTGAAAACTTTGCTGGCACTATTGTCGCCATATACGAGTGTACCCTGGGAGGTAAGTGCCATTCCCCAAATCAGTCCGGAGCTGGCGATTGTTACAAAAGAACTAAAATCAGGTGCATATTTCCGGACTCCTGAGCCGTAAAAACTTACATACACATATCCATTATCATCGATCTTTACATCTGAAATTGCGCTTGGAAGATCACTCAATACCACTACCGGATTTGTAGTTGTGCCGCTTGCGTATTTTAAAAGCGTCTTGAAACCCCAGGTTGCCACATATAAATCACCATTCGTCGCAAATCCCAATCCCCAGGGCCCGGCGTAAGGAAGGCCGGAAATTATGTAATTTTCAAACTGCAGATTAGAAAGATTAACTCTTCCAATCTTACTGCAGGCATAAGATGAAAAATAAAGATAACCGTCTTTAAAGATCATCGACATCCCGGCTGCAATATCAGGCTGGTTAAGAACTGTTTCCGGACCTGCACCCGGGTTGTCCAATTGATAACGCACAATACTTATTCCATTACACGAACCATTGTATTTTCCTACATACAGATAGTTGCCATTTGCCGCCATGCCATAAGAATATCCACTTTTTGTGGCCCAGGCAGTTGTGGTACCATCAGGTGTTATTTTATAAATATTGTTTCCGGATAATTCCGAAGCATAAATATTGCCATAGCCGTCTCCTGCAACCCCTCCGACGTCTGAAACAGTACCTCCCACTTGTGTTGAGCTGTTCTGCCCCTGGGAAAGCGCGAGCCAGGAAGGAATCGTTGTAGCTGAAAATGTAAGGGGATTATTGTTAGTTTCACTGGCACTTAATGAATAAGAATACACCAGTTTTTCAACACCTGCAGTTACAGGTGTGGATGTAAATAGTACCTGGGCTTTGAGTTGTTTAGAGGGAATACAAAATGATGCAGCAATAGACACCGCCATTAATGATCTCCCTAAAATATGTTTGAGTTTTTCCTTTTTCTCTTGTTGAATCTTGTTCCGAAGTAAGATGGGTGATGCATGAAGAATTGTGACCTTTGGCATAAGCATGAGTAGATTTAGTACCCAGCAAACGAGATAGAACATGTAATATTCTCTGAAAGTTAATTCTATCTTAAAACTAACTGTATATACCTATCACCCGCTAGTTTGCACTTACACGATTCGTTGGCAACTACTGTTGATATTCACAATACTTCATATAAATCCCACACGTCACCACCACCTGAAACTTCCTTCATTTGTGCCATTATTATGGACTTTCCATCTGAGCGAAGATTTATCATACCAAATTTTATAGAATCTGTTTCCACATTGCTTGAACGTGCAAGTTCTGTTGAAAAAACCAGAGGCCTGTCGCTTTTCGAATACTTGCCGGCACAACCTATTGCGTCTGCTCTTGGATGAGAATAGGTCTCGTTGTCACCTGATGAAATTACCGTGGCGTAGGAATTAACGGCAGCCATAAAATCTAAGGTAAACTCAGAGGCTCCATGATGACATGACTTTGCCACATCTACTTCAAATGGATTGTTTGGTGCATTGTGTAAGAGTAAGTGTTTTTCCGAGGGAATGTTTAAGTCACCACCAAAAAGAACTGTCCTGTCACCATAAGTTATTTTCAATACAAGACTATGTCCGTTTACAGTATGTGAATCATCTTCGAAAAATCTGTATGCCAATTGTCCTTCGATAGTTTCGGTAACAGGTCCGAGTATTTCAATTTTAAAAATCTGTTCATTTATAGTTGCTTCAGTGATTGCCTTTGTTGAATCTAAGCGCTGCATTGCTTCAAGCCTGCCATTATCTTTCGCATTTTTTACGGCACCAGCAAAGTTTTCCATGAGTAACTGCAATTCACCATCTACCTTCAATTGCATCAAAGAATCAAAATCATCGAAACTTGTAACCAGATATGTTTTTCCTGGTATTTTTATTTTCTTACCCAACGTACTGTTATAGCCATGTGCATTTCCGGTTGCCGGCTTTTTAAATTTTGCGATGCCACTATGAAAAATTGTGCCAAAGGTGTAATGGTCATCATTCAGAATACTGATAAGGCCTTCGTAGTGATCCTTGTCAAAATGACTTATAAAAATGTAGTCGATATGTATCTTCTCACCGTGATCGTAATAATATTTAAACTGCCACTTACTTAAGTAGCGACTCATGTTATTACTGGGACCTCCGTCAATGAGTATGCGTAATCCATGTGTATCGTCCTTAATCCATCCTTCAATATCAAACGCAGAGACTTTTGTCCATTCACCTTCTGACTGGCCGAGCATTCTGACAAAGGATCCCATAAGAATTGTATTGTTCTTAGTTTTCCCTTTGCCGCTTGCATCAATTGATGCATAAGTGCTGGCGTAAGTACTTACAACTACTTTATAAGTGGCCATGGTATAAGTTTTAACTCCCCTCCTGCGAAGGAGGGGAAATGCCGAAGGCATGGGGTGGTTGTTTTTGGTAACTGCGAAGTTACGATAGTTGCGGAAAGAACAACCACCCCCTCGCTACGCTCGTTCCCCTCCTTCGCAGGAGGGGAGCTCATACATACAATTTCGCAGCCTTATTTATTTTTCCCTGAATCCGATTCCGTAATCGCTCAGGAGACAACACGACCATTCCTTCACCGAATCCCATGATTTCCTTTTCCAACTCATAGTTAAGCTGAACGCTCAGTGTTATAATAATGCCGCGATCGATTCTATCTGTTGTTTGTTGTGAAGCATGCAAAGGCTTTGTTTCCACATAAGGTGCAGTCTCCCTATCAACAAAAATTCTGACCTGATGATTGCGCAGGTTTGGCAGACAGTAACCCCGATAACATTTTTATAGTAGGCTTCCGTTGTAATGCCGGTATTGCCAAAGTAAGTTTCATGCTCAAGTAGTGACAAAGACTCAATTCTATCCAGAGCCAGGTTTAGCAGCTGACCGCCTTTGGTTTTGACTCCAACACAAAACCAACGGTTCTTAAATTCTTTTAACCACCAGGGATGAAAAGGAAATACGCTCGCTTCGCGTGCTTTAAATGAACAATATTTCACCTGGAGCGGTGTATGTTGAATGATAGCATTGTAAATTGGTTCCAGAAACGCGAGCCCCTTTAGCTGATCATTTTTTTTCAAAGTCAATCACCGATTGTGTTTGATGAGGTTTCAAGCGTCCATTTTTTAGCCGGTTTCGCAGGCAGGCATCTATAGTTTTGTAGCGAATAAGGGCATTTCGGTTGACCGGCATCGTTTTTTTCGGAAAAAAAATAAACCCAACTACGCAAGATAATACGTAATTGGGTTTATAACTCATGATAAGGCTTTTTAGGCCGGATATATAGCTTTCTCTGAATTTAAAATGCAGATTTTGTTTTATATTTTTCAATTTGCCTTTCGAGCGCTTCTGCAGCAACTGAGACTGCTGCTTCAAACGAATGCGTTTGATTACTTGCGAGCAGGTCGTTACCAGGAATAACCAGCCGGATATCTGCTATCTTGTTTTCCCGGGTCGCGGCGTTATCTAACTTAAGTGTAATATCACAACTTATAATGTTGTCCAGGTATCTGAACAACCGTGCAACCTTTTTTTCCGCATATGCAATTAAATCGTCACTTGCTTTAAAATCGATGCTTTGGATGTTTACTTTCATTATTTAAATTATTTACTGAGAAGATACTCTGTTATCACTCATTATCAACGTTCAAAATGGTTAAATGTTTGAAATGAAAGGTATTGTTGTGATATTAACAGTTTTTTTTGCAAAAAGTTAAAACTATTTTTAACTACGCAGGTAGGCTGCGCAGTAGTGCACAATTTTTGTATTGAAATAAAGACAGATAAAAAATGAAGCCTTTAATCATTACCGGAAAAGAATTATTACAACTGGGTTTTACCTCCTCTCCTGCTATTGCAGTCCTGATGCAGACTGCAGAACAATATTTTCAGGAAACAGAGCGCGGGACTGTTTTCAATCAACTGATGAATTTGTTAACTTCTCCCGGAGATTTTATTAACGATCCGGTCTGGCAAAAAGCTGCGGTGCAATTAAGTCAAAAACCAGATGATACCATACAACTGAACGATCCGGTTTTATATAACGCATATGGATCCGCGAATATTGAACCTGGTGCACGTATCCAGATGGATATAGCAATCAGATTACCGGTTGCTGTTGCCGGAGCCCTGATGCCGGATGCTCACCAGGGTTATGGATTACCGATTGGCGGTGTTTTGGCAACCCGTAATGCCGTGATACCTTATGGTGTTGGCGTGGATATTGGTTGCAGAATGTGTCTGAGTATTTATGATATTCCGGGTGAACACCTGGAAGCCAATTTTGCTCAATATAAAAGAGAACTGATAGCTCAGACAAAATTCGGAGCGGGTGCAGGGTTTCATGGCCAGTACAAGGCGGATCATGCTGTCTTAGACAATGCGGGCTTTAAAGCCACTCATTTTATCAGTCAATTGAAAGACAAAGCTTACTCACAACTGGGAAGTTCAGGTGGCGGAAACCATTTTGTTGAGTTTGGTATCATAGAAATACTGCAGACGGATAACGACTTCGGTCTTCCATTGGGGAATTATTTGGCACTTCTCTCTCACTCCGGCTCAAGAGGTATGGGTGCTGTGATTGCCAATCATTATACAAAGCTCGCAAAGTCGGTTTGTAAACTTCAACAGGCAGCTGTCAACGTGGCTTATTTTGATCTGAATAGTGCAGAAGGTCAGGAATACTGGCTGGCTATGAACCTGGCCGGAGATTATGCTTCAGCCTGTCACGAAATCATTCATAAAAAAATAACAGGTGCTATTGGTGGCCAGTTGTTGGCACGGGTCGAGAATCACCACAATTTTGCGTGGAAAGAACAAGTGAATGGAGAGGATGTGATTGTACATAGAAAAGGCGCCACACCTGCCGGCAAAAATGTGTTGGGTATTATTCCAGGATCCATGACCGCGCCAGGATTCCTTGTAAGAGGCAAAGGAAATGAAGGTAGTTTGAATTCAGCTTCACATGGTGCCGGACGACAAATGAGCCGTACAAAAGCCAACCAGCTTGTCACCAAACAGGATCTCAGGCAACAGTTGCTGGCAAGCGGTGTGACCCTGATCGGAGGTGGAACAGATGAGGCACCGGATGCCTACAAAGATATCAACCTGATTATGCAGGCACAACAGGATCTTGTAGAGGTGTTAGCAAGGTTCAATCCTAAATTGGTTCGAATGGCCGATGACGGTAGCAGGGAAGATTAAGAAGAATTAAATGATTGTAGCGCGGACGTCCTCGTTCGCTCTTGTAGCGCGGACGTCTTCGTCCGGGCTACGTTTGTCTAATGGTTCTCCTGGCTCATTGTTCTTCAAGGTTGGCGGTAACAATTTTATTAACGCCGTATCAATTCCACTGGCGGACGAAGACGTCCGCCTTACAAGAGCGGACCAAAAGGTCCGCGCTACATTCAAATTTTTTTCTTAACTTTGCAGACTCAAACAACAACATCTCAATGTAAAAATAATTTCTTTCAGGAAAATAAACAGCGCCTTCATAGAAGGTTCATGTAGTTCTCCATTTACTAAAGAAAGAAATTATGGTTATTCTTCAGGGCGTTACTTACACGCATCCCAATAGGGATCTCTTATTTGCAGATATAAATCTCATCATCAACAGGCAAGAAAAAATCGCACTAATTGGCAACAATGGTACGGGCAAATCAACCCTTTTGAAAATCATGGCCGGAATTTTACATCCCTCAGGCGGTGTTGTGAAAACTGACGGGAAACCCTATTACGTACCGCAGATCTCCGGACAGTTCAATGACTATAGTGTGGCTCAGGCACTCGGAATTGGCGACAAAATAAAGGCGCTAAATGAAATTCTCAACGGCAATGTAACCGACGCGAACCTGACATTACTGGGTGATGAATGGACCATAGAAGAAAGATGCAAAGAAGCATTCATGCATTGGAAACTCGACGGATTGGATCCAACACATCAAATGGACAAGCTTAGTGGCGGACAAAAAACAAAAGTTCTTCTGGCTGGAATCATGATCCATCATCCTGAAATAGTTTTATTGGATGAGCCCAGCAATCATCTGGATACACAGGGCAGAAATATTCTGTATGATTATATAGAGTCCACCACAAATACTTTAATGGCAGTCAGCCATGACAGAACTTTATTAAACCTTCCAGATAAAGTGTATGAGCTCAGTAAACAAGGTATTACTGTTTATGGCGGGAATTATGATTTCTATGCGGAGCAGAAAGCGATTGAGATTGAAGCTCTGAATCAGGATCTGAAAAGTAAAGAAAAAGCTTTCCGTAAAGCGAGGGAAACAGAACGGGAATCTTTGGAACGGCAACAAAAACTGGATGCCCGCGGAAAGAAAAAACAGGAAAAAGCAGGGCTCCCCACAATTTCAATGAATACATTAAGGAATAACGCAGAAAAAAGTACATCACGCATAAAAGGTGTTCATGCGGAAAAAGTGGATAGTATTTCACAGGATTTAAGTCAATTGCGTAAAGAATTGCCAGGCATAGATAAAATGAAAATTGATTTTGATAATTCCCTGCTGCATAGGGGAAAAATATTGATCACTGCAAAGGATATTAACTTCGGATATATTGATCAGCTGCTTTGGAAGCGACCCTTAAACTTCCAGATAACGAGTGGCGAACGTATAGTCATTAAGGGACTAAACGGTTCTGGCAAATCCACTCTATTAAAAATGATTTCAGGTGAAATTCAACCGCGATCCGGAACTCTGACCAGAGCAGATGTTGAAGCCATTTACATTGATCAGGATTATTCATTAATTGATAATGGACTTAACGTATATGAACAAGCGCAACGGTTTAATTCCGGAGCATTGCAGGAACATGAAATCAAAATTCGCTTAAACCGGTTCTTATTTACGGCATCATATTGGAGCAAGCAATGCAAAGCGCTCAGTGGCGGAGAGAAAATGCGATTGATGTTTTGTTGCCTGACGATTAATAACCAGCCACCGGACATAATTATATTGGATGAACCAACAAACAATCTCGACATCCAAAATATAGAAATCTTAACCGCGGCAATAAATGAATACAAGGGAACTCTGTTGATTGTATCTCATGACGAATATTTTTTGAAGCAGATAAATGTGGAACGGTCCATTGTTGTTGAGTAATGATTGATTTACATATATGATGGTCCTACAGCGAATATCTTAATGTTATTCCATAAGTACGCTGATCATCTAAAACAGCGGCATATTGACCGGTATTGACAGCTGCAGGCAGCAGTTGTTCGAAATAAATTTTTATCCAACAGATTTCTTGCCCATAGAAACATTGTGAGACCTTCTGAAGCCCTGAAACCAAACCTTACATTAACTAACGCATACCCTTTTTGATGCCTTATAGGAAATGGTAAGCTGGCCCGAAAAATTGTTTTCATCCACATCAGCTACGAAAAAAGTAGAGTATATCACGGACGAAGATGTGTGGCTATTTTATCTTAAACCATCCAAACGCATCTGCATGATCCCTAATTTTTTTAAAACTGCGTGGAGAAACCTGCTTAAGGGGAAACTTCAGTCTGTAATCAACATTACAGGTTTATCTATCGGTATGGCAGTGGCTGTCGTCATAGGCCTATGGATCTATGGTGAAGTTTCTTTCGATAAAAGTTTTAAGAATTACGACAGAATAGGACAGATGCTTCAAAACATTTACCACCAATGGAGAAACATCTACCTGGTGGAGTGTTCCTTATCCGCTTGCACAGGAGATACGCGAACATTATGGCAGCGATTTTAAGCAGGTTGTGATGGTTATCGATTTGGGTGAGCACGATATAAAGTATAAAGATAAAAAGCTGAAACAGTCCGGTGGATATTTCGATCCCGGCATTGAAGAAATGCTTAGCCTGACCATGATCCGTGGCGACAAGAACAGCCTGGCTGATCCGGCATCGATGCTGATTTCCGCATCGGCAGCTAAAGCGTATTTCGGAAATGAAGATCCTATCAACAAAATACTGCAGATAGATGATATGCCCGTAGTGAAAGTAAGCGGTGTGTATGAAGATCTTCCAAAAAATTCAACATTCAGCGAATTGCAGTTTATTTCAACAGTGGATTTCCATTATAATAACAGCTCATGGATCAAAGGAATGGACGATCCCTGGAGACCAAACTCTTTCAGAATTTTTGTAACGCTCAATGAAAACTCTGATTTTAGATCTGCATCCGCAAAGATAAAAGACGCCAAGCTCCGAAAAGTAAACGAGCAGCTTGCAAAAATGAAACCTGAACTCTTCCTGATGCCGATGAGTAAATGACATTTGTATTCTGAATTCAAAAATGGGGTGAACACGGGCGGTGCCATTCAATATGTATGGATGTTCGGCATTATCGGGATGTTTGTACTTGTACTGGCCTGTATCAATTTTATAAACCTGAGTACGGCACGTAGTGAAAAACGTGCAAAAGAAGTAGGTATTCGCAAAACACTCGGCTCGCGGCGAATACAACTGATCATTCAGTTCTTCAGCGAATCATTGCTTACGGTCTCCTGTGCTTTTGTGCTTTCCCTGTTACTTGTGCAGATATCGCTTCCATTTTTTAATGAGATGGCAGCGAAAGAAATATCTGTTTCGTGGGCAGAGCCCCGGTTCTGGTTGATGTGCGCTGGGTTTATTTTATTTACCGCAGTGATAGCGATCACCTGGAAAAACAAACCTTACACGGTTATAGGTGTGGTATCAGATATGATCATGGAATCGCCTTATGCAGCGGCACGACCTATTGTTTATAATCTTGAAGCTGAAGGAAGCTTAGTGCTGTTGAAAATAAACAGATCAGTAGCTGCTGCCGATGCTATTGCCAGGATCGGTATTGCATTTAAAAAGATAAATCCCAAAGAGCCTTTTGAATACCGTTTTGTCGATGATGAATATGCCACCAAATTCGGAGAAGAAGAAAGAATAAGTAAACTATCCGGCTTCTTTGCTGCGCTTGCGATCGCCATATCCTGTCTCGGCTTGTTAGGGCTCACTTTATTTGTGGCCGAACAGCGCCGCAAAGAGATAGGCGTTAGAAAAGTGCTGGGTGCTTCAGTACTGAATATATGGAACCTGCTTTCGAAAGAATTTATCGGGCTCATGATCATTTCATTTATTATCTCCGTTCCCCTATCATATTATTTTGTAAGCGGTTGGCTTCAGAATTATCACTACAGAACCGAAGCGTCGTGGTGGGTCTTTGCTGCCGCAGGGATTTGTATCCATCATTATGGTGGTAGTTCTTTATATCATGCCTATGAAAAGTGAGGGGCAGCCAAAACCATTCGAATTTAGCATACTCACCAGGCTGGTGAAAAAAATACAATAACCATGAGTTATGGTATGCACAGCCAGCTTCAACCATTGCCCGTATATCTATTTCAACAGCGGTTGCCCGACGGCAGTTATGATCAGTCGAATCGTGACCTCGGGCTCAGCAAGGCTCATCATTTTATCCTGGGTTACGAATGGCGTGCATCAAGGGAATGGAGATTTAAAACGGAGTTATATTATCAAAACTTATACAATATTCCTGTTGAACGGATACCCAGCGGGTTTTCTGTGATCAATGCCGGTGCGGATTTTGGATTTCCTGAAAAGTCGTAATTGGCAAATACCGGTACAGGTTATAACACAGGAATTGAAATGACGATAGAACGGTTTTTCAGCAGAGGATTCTATGTGCTGGGTACGGCTTCAATTTTTAATGCAAAGTATAAAGGAAGCGATAAGATCGAACGCAACAGTACCTTCAACAATCGTTTTGTTGGAAACATTCTCGCAGGCAGGGAATTTCCGATTGGCAACAGCAAGCAAAATGTGTTCACAATCGATCTGAAGATTGCCAATTCCGGTGGAAGGTATTTCACACCGGTGGATCTTTCGGCTTCCATTGCGAAAAACACAGAAGTGCTCAATGAAAACATGTACAATGCAGAACGATTGCCCTCCTACTTCCGAACCGATCTGCGATTCGGTTTTCGGTTGAACAACGCCAGGAGAAAACTGACGCACACTTTTTACCTGGATCTGCAAAATGTAACCGCCAATGATAATATTTTCACCCGCCGGTATAACCAGATGATGAAGACAGTAGGAGATGTTAGTCAGATCGGTTTTTTCCCGGACATACTTTACCGTTTGCAGTTTTGATCCGGGGATCCTGAAAAATTGTATTCATAAATAAGTTTGGCTGAAAGTACAAAATTGGCTATTTTTAGTACAAATATGTACTATGGCTAAATACAGATTAGCAGAGTCCAAAAAAGCGGGCGTAAAAAGGACGCCGGTTAAAAAACAAAAAACTGAAAAGGCGCGGTCTTTAGGGTTAGATGCTATGAGGTCGCGAAAAGCTCCCGAAACATTCGTTGACGTAAATGAGGCGGAAGTTGCCTATTTTAAGGAATTGCCAAGAATTTTGCTCACTGGCAAGGGCAGGCCGGAATATCAGATGAGTTCCTTCGAAAAGATTGAACTGGTTGAGGAAGGTATATCCAAGAAAGCCCTGGAAAATCTAAAACAGAAAGCGGGGTTGGATTATGACCAGCTCTCACAGGTTTTAAATATAGCAAGGACAACACTGCTCAATAAAAAAGGTAATGAAAAATTCAACAAAGACGTAAGTGACAAGATCCTGGGGCTTGCCAATGTTTATTCATATGGATACGAGGTATTTGAAGAGAGGGACAGGTTTAATGAATGGATCTTCAGAAAAAACAAAGCCCTGGGCGGCCAGGCTCCTTTCGATATCCTGCACACCAGTTTTGGCCGCGAGGAAGTTAAGCATTTGATTGGACGAATAGATCATGGCGTTTATTCGTAATCTATGCTTGTATACAGAGTCGCGAAAACTAAATGGGCCCGGGCATTAGATGGTGAAGGAGCAAGGCTTCATGGTGGAAGATGGAATCATATAGGTACACCATGTGTCTATACATCAGAAAGCAGGGCGCTGGCTATACTGGAATATACCGTAAATACAAACCTTGACGATGTGCCACGGGCGTTAAGCATCACGACTATTCAAATTCCGGAAGATGAAACAGCCAGTTTTTTTACAACACCGGTTTCTTCCCTGCCAGGTGATTGGCGCGATTCCCCGGCATCCGGGTCCACCAAAGATTTCGGGACCGATTTGTTGAGAAAGAACTTTCGCGGTTTGTGCATACCCTCAGTCATTATCCCAAAGGAGTTTAATTTTTTGCTGAACCCGCTTCATGGTTCACCTAAATCTTTCAGTGTGATAGACATTGAAGATTTTGTGTACGATATAAGAATCAAACAGTTTAAGTAACCTTATCGCATCGGAGCGATTTATTTTTCTTCCTCTTCATTCCTACAACAACTTTCTGTTAAACAATTCCAGTAAAGCATTTGCTTTTATCTCCTCCTCCATTTTCTCAACCAGATCACACAAATATGTAAGTTCATCGTAAGTAAGTATCATCTGAAACATATCTATGGATGCAATATCAAGCAATACGTTTTTCCTCCCATTGTCGAAAATAATGCTTTTGCCTTTGACACATTGTAAATAGCTGATAAACTGATCGAGATAATTCAGATGAAAACGTATCAAAGAAGTGCCAAAAGCAACTTCCAGATGATTACACCAAAAACATTGCGCAGTATAGCCATAATCGTTTTTAACAAGCACTTTGAAATCACACATATGATCACAGGTTTTATGAATATGCAGTAAATGTAGTTGCAATAAAAACTTACCGGGATCGAAAAAGGGAAAAGGATTTACGCAAAAGGTAAACTGACCGGACTATGACGATGAAAACAAATTTTCCGCAATCATCGATTTGATCCGGTGCTACGACAATTGTATCCGCCCTGACCATCAGCCAGGCCCTCCAAATCTTTTGGGGGGCCTGGCTGGAGGTGCAAGCATTTCCTTTATTCGGAAATCAATTTCCGGCCTGCTATACCTCTGTATGTGGTGGATCAATAGTTTTGCGGCTTATTTAAAATCAATTTTGATGACCTTGAAATATATTATCACCTTTTTCTTATTATTAACCGGAACAACACTGATCGCACAAAACAAATGACGGCCACCCTGCTGAATATGTAAATATAACGTTGAAGGGTAGCCGTAAAGGTGCGATCGTGAGTAATAATGGAACCTACCAGGTCAGAAATATCACTCCGGGAAGTTATACAGTATTGGCCTCCTTCACCGGTCTTCAAAGCCAGGAACGGGCTGTCGAGATAAAGGCCGGTGAAACTGTGGCCGTTGATTTCACACTGACAGAAAACTCGAAAGAGCTGGAGCAGGTAGTGGTAACTTCCTATTCGAACAGGTATAGTGAAAGGGCTCCCTCACAGAGTCTTCGTATCACTACCCCGCTTCTGGAAGTTCCGCAGAATATCCAGGTCGTTACAAAGGATGTATTAAAGGATCAGCAGGTGATCAGTATGAGTGATGGGCTGATCCGAAACGTAAGCGGCCTAACGAGACTTGAACACTGGGGTGACATGTATACAAATATCACAGCACGTGGTTCACAGATCCAGGCATTCCGCAATGGATTCAATGTGGTAAGTTCCTATTGGGGGCCACTTACGGAAGACATGAGTTTTGTAGAGAACATCGAGTTCGTAAAAGGGCCCGCCGGGTTTATGTTATCCAATGGAGATCCCAGCGGACTGTACAATGTGGTGACCAAAAAACCGACCGGGCATACTAAAGGTGAAGCTTCGTTTACTGTTGGCAGTTATGATCTTTACAGAACCACTCTTGACCTCGATGGAAAACTCAGTCGCGATGGCAGGTTATTGTATCGCCTGAACCTGGCAGCGCAGAATAAAAAATCACATCGTGCCAATGAATACAATAACAGATACGTGATCGCACCAGTCATTTCTTATCAGCTGGATGAGAAAACCAAACTTACTTTTGAATACAATTATCAACTGGCTGATATGAGCAATGTCGGTTCCTTCTATGTGTTTTCACCAGACGGATTTGAAAAGCTGCCTGTTGATTTGACAACTCTTCCCGGTGGCCTGCCCGGGACAAAGATCAATGATCATAGTCTTTATGCAATCCTTCAGCACGATATCCGTTCGGGATGGAAATTCACCGCGCAGGTTTCGCACTTCAAATCTGATCAGGTGGGATCTTCTGCCTGGCCATCGTCCGTTAATCCAGATGGTACCATGATACGGAATATTGGTATCTGGGATGCTAAAAGTAAAATGACTATGGCTCAGTTTTCTGTAAATGGTGACGTGATGACAGGCCCCGTCAGGCATAGGTTTCTGGCTGGCCTGGACATGGCTAATAAAGAATATATGGCCGATTGGGGCCAGTCTCATGACCTGGA
>Ga0193752_1000932_pt1 | contig 25921 bp, 24 predicted proteins | sample H1c1metaG_FD_144924 | JGI IMG/M metagenome (GOLD analysis project Ga0193752, IMG submission 144924) | Soil microbial communities from a riparian zone of the East river system, Colorado, United States - H1c1 | ecosystem: Environmental > Terrestrial > Soil > Riparian zone | place: USA: East River...
ACCGACCGATGGCTTCCGCGCGTTCTGTCGTCTAACAAATCGCTGGAGCGGACGCGTGCAAGATAAAGTGCCAAGTTCATACACCGGCGCCCGCGCCGCTCAGCTCAACCGTTAGGCATCACGCATGCGTACTGCGACCGTAGAAATCCTCTCCGACGCAACGAATGCGGCCGTATTGAGGCACCCAGACCGAAAGTTTCCAGGCGTACTAGTGCAGGGTGACACCCTGTATTCACTGTGCGTTGCCGCAGACGCTTCATGCCTGACGATTAAACCGCAAATCGGCAATGAGGCGTACGAAGAGATAAATGACCTCCGTAATCGTCTTTGGTCTCTCCTGAATCACTATAAGTCGGTGCTGCATGATCATCAGCTGCCGCTTCCGTTTGCTGAGGGGGCGTGATGCCTAACAAATCGCCGGAGCTGATGCGTGATAGATAAAGTGCCAAGCTCATACACCGGCGTGCATGCCGCTCAGCTCAACCGTTAGGCGGCAAGCCCTCTGTTATCGTTTCATCACGGGAGCACAAGTTGGTCAGGTACATCACACCTCTGAAAAAGCGGATGGGCGCTAACGTCGCTTTCTCGCTTCTACTCGCGGCGAGTTGGCAAGCTACTGCGCAAACTGCTCCCGCATACGAAAGCGCATTTCTCGACTACGCCCAAGTGACGAAAGACTATGACACTCAAAGAATGTCGGAATACATGCATCCAGAAGCCCTCAAGCGTTTTCGCAAGGTAATTGAAGCAGCGCTTCATGGTTCAAAGAAGGAACAGGCCGCAGAGGTGCTTTTGCCGTTGTTCTCAGTTTCTTCGGCTGCGGACTTCGCAAGATTGACTGATATGCAGGCGTACAAGCGCATGAACGACACGATCGTGAAGTCATCTCCGGAGCTTGTGGAGATGATGTCGAATTCGACATACGAGATTGTTGGTAGTTTCGTGAAGGACGATGTCGCATACATAACTTACCGTCTTGGAGTGACCGTCGGCGGCAAGCCAATCAGTAGTCAGGTCGTCCAGACGCTGAAGGTACATGATGGAAAATGGCTTCTGTTGCTGCCATCGACCGCTGAGGGTGCAATTGCCGGAATAGAGGCACGTTTCCATTGAAGGGGCGCCAACGGCATGTAGACCTGCAGGCCGCGTTGCCGCCTGACAACTCGCTGGAACGGATGCGTGCTAGATAAACTGCCAAGCTCGCACCACGGTGTGCGCGCCGCTCAGCTCAAACGTCAGGCGTCACGGAGGCACAGTGCGACAGTTGCTACTCATCTTCTGGCTCTACTTCTCATCACTTCCGCGCCTTGCACCGCACGCTCGATGGTTCCACCGCCGCAGCTGTCTGACCTAGCAACAGCATGGCTCGGAGGCCCGCCACGCGGAATCGTGGAGTACTTCCGACTCGAACTCGACGGTTCTGGAAAGGGAATCCTCGTAGTTCAGTATTTGCCCAAGAATCCGCCACGCCTATACGAGGTGTCAGTCGCGCGGCTGAAGGGTTACGACATTGTGTTTGATGTCCGCGTGGTCGACAGCAATGCTGAACCCATCTTTCTTCGGGGCAAGGCCACGTCTCATGCTCTTGACCTCGACGTGGGCGGCATTGAGCGGACCTGGAAGCAGAAGATATTGCTTGAGCGGGAGGATCGTGTGCTTGAGCGAATTCGAGCTGTCACTGAACGCGCAAGCCAAGCACGCCAGCATGAGTGGCATGACGCCTAACAAATCGCTGGAGCGGACGCTTGAAAGATAAAGTGCCAGGCTCATACGTCGGAGCGCGCGGCGCTCAGCTCAACCGTTAGACGTCGTGCCGATCACTATCGAGTACCGCTTGAATGGCACCGGCTGGGCGGACTGCACACTGACCGACGGAGACTCGAAATGCGAACTGTCGGCCTCTTACCTGTCCGACTCGCTTCGCAATCTTGTCATCGCGGCAACTGCGGTGGTATCCGGCTTCCAGCGAGTCTCCTTTGGCTTTGATGAGGAACCAGGCGAATACCGATGGGTAATTACCTCCCCACGACTGAATGAAGTCGAACTCGAAGTCCTTGCATTTGAAGAGCTTTGGGGTGGCCTGCCGGACACAGACGGCAGAAGCTTGTTCAAAGCTCGTTGCCTTCCCGAAGATTTTGCGATGGCCGTACAGGCGGCGGCTCATCGCGTTCTTGAACAGTACGGGGAGGCGGGATATATAAAGCTTTGGCACGAGCACCCGTTCCCCTCCGCGCAGTTGGCCGAGTTGGACAAGGTGCTCGCGTACAAAGGGCCCGACGTCTAACAAATCGCTGGTCCCGAAGGAGCGGACATGGCTGAAATGGAGACGAAAGAATCCCAACCGCAAACGGGCAATCAAGGTGTCCAGCTTGGGTTTGGCACGCTTATCATCATCGCGCTCATCGTGACGATGTGTTCAGGGCGTAGCGAGATGGACAAAATCCGGAAGGACACGGCGGAGCTCAAGCAGCAGCTAGGAGAGATCGACAAGAAGCTCGACGCGCTGGTGCCAAGGGGCAGTGCGACGACGTACACGGGTGTCGAGGAGCCTGCCGCATCAGCGGATGCAGGCGTCGCGCAATCCCAGAACCCGTAAGTCAGTCGGTCGGCGCTGAATTCGCGCCCGGCCTGGTGTGTGGAAATGCAGGTGATCGTTGATCATCTAACAAATCGCTGGAGCCGGCGGGTGGAAGATACAGTGCCAAGGCCAACCTCCGCAGCCGCGGCGCACAGCGCAGCCGTCAGGCGACTCGCGCTCTTACCCCCATGACACTTCGACTCGCGCGACGAATCGTTGGCACGCTACTCATCGGTACCGCTGCGTACTATCTGATGCTGTTTGCAGCGCAAGTGTGGATCGATGGCGGCCCCATGTCTGGCAGCGGGCAGCTACTTTCCTGGCGGGCGCTCTTCCACCTTGGTGCGGCGACAGGTGCATTGAGCGCGGCCGCGGCTGCATTTATCCTTTTGCGCTCGCCGTTGAGCTGGCGCCAGGCGACCTGCGGTGGCTTGCTACTGCTGGCCGCGCCGGCTATTGCAATTCTGCCGCTGGTGGGACACTTCACGCAGGTCGACCCGTGTCTCAACCTCGGGAAATCCCGCGGCGCGCCGGATAGCTGCAGTAAATGACGAGTCGCGTGACAAAGCGCTGGAGCGCAATGGTTCCGCTCATGCTTCACTGAGAAAAACCGAGAGGACGCAGTGAAACTAGAAACCGATGACAAGACGCCCACTCCGGAGGTCGAGCTCCGCTCCTACATCGAGAGACTGGATCCGAAGATTCAGAAGCTCATGCGGTCGGTCCGGGCTGCTGTGCGTAAGCGATTCCCGACCGCCCACGAGCTGGCGTACGACTACTCGAGTCACGTCGTCATCTCCTACTCGCCGACGGACCGGGCGATCGAAGCCATCGTGGCGATCGCCGGACGTGCCGACGGCGTGCGCCTGTACCTCATGCATGGACCTCAATTGCCGGATCCGAAAGGGCTTCTGCTGGGGTCGGGAACGCAGACTCGCTTCGTCCACGTGGAAGCGGCCCGACAGTTGACGCATCCGGACGTGAAGGCGCTGATAGACGCGGCGGTTGATCAGTCGACGGTGGCGTTGCCATCCAAGGGGAAGGGCACGCTCATCATAAAGTCGAATGCTGCGAAGCGGCGGCCACGCCGGAAGCCGGAGTAGAGTAGACGATATGGACAATGACCCCCAATCTACGGATCCGAAGCGGAAAAGGAGCAAAAGGACGGGCGCTGGCATTGCCCTTGGCATCGTATTTGGCGTGGCCATCGGCACGGCGATGAAAAACATTGGTGCCGGCATCGCGATTGGCATTGCGCTTGGCGTGGCGTTTGGCCTGGCAACGTCCGGAAAGGATGAATAGCTTGCGGGTCACGTTGCAAGCGGTCTAACAACTCGCTGCAGCGAACCCGTTCGTGCTGATACTCTCTGGGACGCGCCTCTCCTGACGCCTACTTCGCAACGCGCGGCGCGAACACATCCACTGAAAGCGTCACGGTGCGGCTTTCAAGGGAATCGAGCGCACCGACACCAACGACCTTGCGCGCCACTTCCTCGCCACGGTCGTTGCGGATCGAAACCACGACCGAGTATTCCCACGCGTCGGCACCTTCGGGATTTCGAAACGCGCCTTCGACGCGCAGCGCGGAGAACGTCGCCTGGGCGCGGCTCTCCACGATCGCATTGGGATCGAATCGCAGATGATGTTGGCAACCCGGGCAGACCCTGGCGCTCTCAAGGATTGTTGCCTTGCAGTGCGGACAGATCCTGGTCTTCCCGGGTGCCACAGCACGGACGTTCATGCGTTCGTCAGTGCTTTGATTTCTCGTCCCAGCCGAACTCCGCCTTGCCGCGCATCCGTGAGCCTGCCGCCACGGTCAGCGAGCCGGCTTTCAGCTCGCCGTTGAGCACGCCGGTTTGCAGGAGCTCTACGCGGGAGGCGGCATCGATGTTGCCATCGAGCTGGCCGCCGACGATGACGGTATCCGCCTTGACGCCACCCGTCAGGTGGGCCCCGGGCTCGATCGTCAGGTTGCCCTGCACGTTGACGTCGCCTTTGAACTCGCCGGCGATGCGCACATGGCCCGCACCTTCGATCTTGCCTTCGATGATGAGCCCGGCGGAAATCACGGACTCTTTCGCCGACGCATCCGCGCGGTTATGGGTCACGGCCGGGCGAACGGGCGGCTCGCTGGCCGGGGACAGGACGGATACCTTTTCGGGCGCCTTTGCGGCGGGTTCCGGCACGCTCTTCTCGCGGCCTGCTTGATCATTCCACAACGCCATGACAAACCTCCTGTACCTGAAACGCGTGACCTCACGCGAGGCCGTTGAACGTAACTACAGAGCGGGCGCGGGAGTGTCAACATTGAGGCAAACTGTCGGGATACGCCGACAAATGGAATCGCCTCCAGTTACACCCGGGCCATGAAATGAAAGCCAAGCTTCAAGCCGTTCAGCCGGTATTGGCTGCGAAAGACGTCACCGCGTCGATCCGGTTTTTTGGTCGTCTCGGGTTCGCGGTCATTTTCGAAGATTCACCCGTCGCGTCGAAGTACGCTGTAGTTCGACGCGACGATGTCGAGCTGCACATCCAATGGGCCGCGGCGGAAGAATGGGCGTATCCGAACGATCGGCCGGTCTATCGAATCATGGTCAGTGACGTTGACGCGCTGTATGAGGAATTCCTTGGCGCAGGTGGCATTGAAGCGGCAGCCAGCCATGCGAGTCCCTGGGCGCGGCCAGCCAACACGCCATGGAAAACGCGCGAGTTTCATCTGCGCGATCCCTCGCAGAATGGCCTTCAGTTCTATCGTCCTGTAGATAGTCGCGGATAATCCTCCACCTGCGGCGGCAAACAGAGAGCAACATGAGTTCTGACACGACCACTCCGATTTCCGGCAACGTTGCCGGCGCTTCGATGAACACGCGCGGCTGGTTTCTTGGACACTTCATGCCGGGTGAGAACAACCCGCTTCGAACCCACGCTCTCGAGCTGAAGTGGTTCACACACGGCAAGGGAGAGACGCGCAGCGATTGGGCGCCGGGCAATCCGGTCAAGACGCTCAACATCCTCATCCGCGGTCATTTCGTTTTGCTATTTCCGGATCGGGAAGTTGCCCTGAGCAAGGAGGGGGACTTCGTGCTTTTTGGTCCCGACGTGCCGCACTCGTTTCGTTCGGAGCAGGAATCTCTCGTGCTGACGGTGCGCTGGCCTTCGCTGCCGTCCGATAAATAGCTCGAGCGTCCGCGCGATGACAAACGCACCAACCGAAAATCGCACGTATCCATCCTTGCTGCGACGGTACTTGTCGACTTTGATCGACCTGTTTGTAGTGCTGGGGTTGCTCTTCGCATTCGCGAAGAGCCCGCTGTACGACCCGAACGCAGCAAAGCCAACCGTCTGGCCAATATGGTTAGTCGTCGTCTATGAACCACTGCTGACCAGTTTTGCCTGCACGGCAGGCCAGCTCGTCATGCTCCTGCGAGTCCGCCGCGCTTCAGACCTGAAGCGGCCAGGGCTGCACCGCACGGTTCTTCGCTGGCTCGTAAAGTGGCTGCTTGGTGGGATTTCCATATTGTTCCTCCCGAGCCAGAAGCAGCGGCGTGCCATTCATGACCTGGCGTCTGGAACCATCGTCGTAAATTCAGGGCACGTACGAGAAGTTCCGGCTAACACCTTGCCGGCGCGCGCGACTGCGGACTAGTGTGACCAACCTCGGAGGTCAGCAGTGAGTTCTCCAAAAGACATGTTCACTCGCCAGCACGCTGACCAGGTCGTCGCCACATATCTCGACGAACACGAGATCGCCGCTTTCGATTTCGAATCGCCGTTGCCCCGGCACGAAGATCGCCATACCCAGAAGCTGGCGGTGGCGCGGGTCGACGAACATGACTTTGGCTGGGTCTACTTCTACGACAGCGCTTCCCACATCCAGACCGGCCGGCCGAGTGATGCGGTTGTCGGCAACCCTCCGCTGATCGTCGACAAGGCCGACGGGAAGCTCTATATCACCGGGACCCAACACCCGGTCGAGCACTATCTGCAGGAATACCGGCGTGGAATACGAACGAAAGCCTGACAACCCGGGTAGCTGGTGATCCGCGCACGCTCATGGGCCATCGCGATCGTGGTGCTCTACGCCTCGAGCGGTCTCGTTGTGGGCTCGGTCGGTGGAGGCGAGTATGAATTGCAGGTCGCCGCGGTTTCGGCAATCACGTTTCCGCTCTACGTCTTCACATACCTCTGGATGAAGGCCGATGCGCGCGAGCGCGGTACGGCATCACCCCCTGGAGCGATCCCCCTGGTTGTCGGCCTTTTCCCGGTTGCGGTGCCTTACCACCTGGTGGCCACCCGGCGCGGTTGGAGGAAAGGACTGGCGCTGTTGTTGTTGGTGTTCTTGTTTGCCGTCCTGGAAATAAACTATCTAGCCGAAAGTTTCGGCTCGTGGCTTTTCGCCTGACAAGTCCCTGGAGCGCACGCGTGAAGAACAAGTTGCCGGGCCCCTTCACACACGCACGCGTGCTTTCCGCGGCCCTTGGCATCATCGCCTTTTCCGCAAGCCTGCCGGCCGCGGCAGCGAGTGGGCTGTGCGGGCCGCTGCGCGATTTCGTCAAGTCGGTGAAGCCCGGCGAAACGCGTGAGCTCAAGTTCCACACGATCTGGGGCGGCAACTTCAAGGATCGGGAGGGGCCGGCCAATGGCGCAAAGCGCTGCGATTTCAACAGCTATGAGCCGGCCAAAGCCGTGTGCAAGTACCTGATGGAATTCGGCTCGGTCGAGTCTTCGGGATTCAACGCCAAGTCTGCCATCACGTGCCTTTCTCCAGACACACGGTTCGCGGCCGGAACCAGACTCAACGCCATTGCGTTCTCGATGACGTTTGGTTCCGAGGTGCACGGAAGTCTGCTGGATGTTGCCTACACGGAAGACAAGGAAGTGGGCGGGATGGTGTTGAAGATCGCGGCAAATGGGTTCTGAAGCGCACGCTCGACTTCACCCGGACGCTCAGATCATCCAGCCGCCGTCGATCACGTGGATCTGACCGGTGGTGAAACCTGATTCATCGCCAGCCAGGTGCAGCGCGAGCGCCGCGATCTCTTCCGGCTTTCCCAGGCGTCCGATCGGTTGACGCGCTTCGAACTCCGCGCGGGTCTTCGCATAGTCGCCGTACGCGTGCAGGCGCGCCTGCAACGACGGTGTATCGACGGTGCCGGGGCAGATGGCGTTGCAACGCACGCCTTGCGCGACGAAATCCGCCGCAACTGACTTGGTCAGCCCGATCACGGCGGCTTTCGTGGTGCCGTATGCACAGCGATCCGGCACGCCGGTAATGGAGCTTGCGACCGACGACATGTTGATGATGGAGCCCTTGCGCGCCTCGATCATGCCCGGCAGGAACGCGCGGATCATGTGAAACATCGAGTTCACGTTGAGATCGAAGGCCGCGGCCCATCTCTCGGGCTCGACGGTGAGCACGGTGCCGCCGGGGACCGAGCCCGCGCAGTTGAACAACACATCGACGCGACCGAGCGACTTGGCGAACGCGGCGATCGCGGACGGGTCGCGCACATCGAGCACCTGCGTCTCGCAACCCACGACGGCCTGCAGCGCCTGCGCATCGATATCCGCGGCAATCACCCGCGCGCCGGCGCGCGCGAAACTTTCGGCGCTCGCGCGGCCGATGCCGGAGCCGGCCGCGCTGACGACGGCGATCTTTCCCGAGAGTCTCTTAGATTCCATAGGTCTTCCGTGCCACGGCCGATTGAATGTGCTCGCGCTCCGCGAAGCTCAGCCGATTGATGAGAATGCTGCTGATGCTGCGCCAGTGCTCATAGGAACACACGAGCTCGCACACCGGCCAGTCGCTGCCCCACATGAGCCGCTGCACACCGAAAGTCTCGAGCAGGTGGTCCACGCATTCGACGAAGGTCGGCGCATCGGCCTTACCGGCCTCGGTTACGAGTCCGGAGATCTTGCAGACGACGTCGCTGGCGCCCGCGAGCGCCGTGATTTCCCGCTTCCACGCATCGAGATTGCCGGTGGCGATGGGTGGTTTGGCCGCGTGATCGAGCACGACGGTCAAATCCGGATATCGCGCGACCAGTTCGCGCAGCGCCGGCAGGTGCCGCGGTTTCACGAGCGCATCGAACACGAGGCCGTGATCGATCATGGCCTCGAATACCGGATCGAATTCCTGGCGCAGCATCCATTCGGGATCGGGAAGGTCCTGGATCATGGGGCGCAGTCCGACCAGGTTCACATCGCTCGCGAGCGCGCCGATGGCGTCGACCGCGTCGGGACTCTCGAAATCGGTCCAGCCCACCACCCCCGCGATGAACGAATGTTCGCGCGCCAGCTGCAGCAGGAAGCGCGTTTCCGCCTCCGTGGGTGCGGCCTGTACGGCGATGGAGGCGCCCACGCCCTCGCGCGCCAGCTGCGGCGCCAGGTCCGCGGGCATGAAGTCGCGGTAGATTGGCTTGAGCGCGGGAGTCAGCCACCCATAGTCGCCGCGGTCCAGGCGCCAGAAGTGCTGGTGGCTGTCGATCGTCGCAATCATCAGGAAACTGAGACGGGCAGTGGGGCGCGTCCGTCGACGAGGCCACGCGCGCGCAGCGCCTGCCAGAACGCCGGCGGAATCGGCTGCGCAAACATCGCCGCGCAATTGCGAGCCTCGGCGCCGTTGGCGCAGCCGGCGACGACGCTCGCGACGCTCGGATGGCCGAGCGGGAACTGCAGCGCGGCCGCCTGCAACGGCACCGAGAACTCGTCACACAGCGCCTCGAGCTTTTGCACACGCTCGAGCACGGCGGCGGGCGGAGCGGCGTAGTTGTAGTGCGCGCCGGCGCCGGCGCGCGAGCCCGCCGCGAGGATTCCGGAGTTGAACGGCCCGCCGCAGACGATCGATACGCCGCGCGCGGCGCACAGCGGCAGTAGTTCGATGAGCGCGGGCTGCTCCAGCAGCGTGTAACGGCCGGCGAGCAGGATGCAGTCGAGATCGCAGTGTTGCAGCAGCTCCACGCAGACTTCGGGCTCGTTCACTCCCAGGCCGATCGCGCGGACGGTGCCGGCGGCGCGCAATTCGTGCATGGCCCGATAGCCGCCGGTGATGAATTCGCTGATACGCGAGGCATGCGCGTCACCGTGTGTGAGGCGGCCGATATCGTGGCACAGCAGGATATCCACGCGCGCGACGCCGAGCCGTTCGAGACTCTCCGCGTGCGAGCGCATGACCGACTCGTAGCCGTAGTCGAACACCGGCGCGAACGGCCGCGCCGAGAAATATCCTTCGCGGCCGGTGGCGGCGCTCTGCGGCCCGGTCGGCACGAGTCTGCGCCCGACCTTGGTGGAGATCACCGGCGGCGGCTGCGCGCCGCGCAGCGCCTTGCCGACGCGCATCTCGCTCAGGCCGAAACCGTAGAACGGCGCGGTGTCGAAGTAACGCACGCCCGAGGCGAAGGATTCGTGCACGGCCGCGAGCGCGTCTTCTTCGGCGAGCTCGCGGTACAGGTTGCCGATGCCGGCGCCGCCGAAGCCGAGTACGCTGACTTCGAGGCCGGTCTTCCCGAGCTCGCGTTTCGCGAGCCCACTCTTCAAGATGCGGCGCTCATGCGGAAACCGTCGCCGGCAGGGCGCGCCGCGAGACCCACGCGAACACGAACACGATCGCGAAGCAGAACGCGGGCACGACGTACGCGACGTTGATCGAGCTCTCGCGCGAGACGAAGCCCATCAACGCGGTGAAGACCGCGCCGCCGATGATCGCCATCACGAGGAACGCGGAACCGGACTTGGTGTACACGCCGAGGCCGCGCAGGCTCATCGTGAAGATCGTCGGGAACATGATCGACATGAAGAAACTCGAGGCGATGAGGGCGAACAACCCGACCTTCCCGCCGAAAGCCGCGGCCGTCAGGCACAACACCACGTTGACGGCGGCGAATGCGCCCAGCAGCTTTGCCGGGTTGAGCCGCGACATCAGCGCCGTGCCGACGAACCGCCCGGCGAAGAAGATCGCGAATGAAATCGGCAACCAGTGCACGGCCTGCCGTTCGAGCGTGCCGGGAAAGTTGAACTGGTTGTAGCGGATCAGGAAGCTCCAGACACCGACCTGCGCGCCCACGTAGGCGAACTGCGCAACCACCCCGAGCCAGTAACGCGGGAATTTGCCCAACCCCGCGAAACCGCCTTCCGAGCCGCGCGGCTGATCGACCGGCGGAAACTTCACGACGGCGACCAGCACGGCCCAGAACAACACCATTGCCGCGATGATGACGTACGGTAGTTTGACCGCGGCCAGCTCCGACGCGCGGAACGCCTCGAGCGCGGCCGGCGCCATGGCCTGCAACTGCTCCGGCGTGTACTGCACGTCGGAGAAAATGAGCAGGCCGCCGACGAACGAGCCGGACATCGTGCCGACGGGATTGAACATCTGCGCGAAATTCAGGCGCTGGTCGGAGGTTTCCGCCGGCCCCATCACCGCCATCAGCGGATTCGCCGAGGTTTCCAGGAACGCGCAGCCGCTCGCGATGACGTACAGCGCGATGAGGAAGCCGTAGTACTCGCTCGCGTGCGTCGCGGGCAGGAAGAGCAGGGCGCCGGCGCCGTACATGCACAGGCCGAGCAACACGGCGGCGCGATAGCCGAACCGGCGCATGAACAGCGAGGCGGGAATCGCGAAACAGAAATAGCCGAAGTAGAACGCCGACTGAACCAGGCTCGAGCCCAGGTCGTCGAGCTGGAACGCCTTGCGGAACTGCGGGATCAACACGTCATTGAGGCTGTTCGCGACGCCCCACATGAAGAACAGGCCGACGATGAGCACCGTTGCCGCGAGGTACCCCGGCGTGATCAGCGCCCGCTTCGCAGGCGTGCTCACGGCAGATCTCCGTGCACGATGTCGTTGGAGATCTGGCGTGCCGCGGCGCGCACGTATTCCACCGACTGTGGCATCTCCATGACGAGCGGGTTGCTGTGCACGAACGGTACGGTCAACGCGGCGACCGCGATGTCTCCCCGCAGGATGGGCGCCGAGAGATCGACGATGCCGCGCACGAAATCCGAAGCCGCTTCGTGATGACCCCGGTCGCGAACTACATTGGCGCGCTCGATGAAAGTGTCCGCCGCTTCACCCTTGAGGCGGCAGCGCTTGAGCCACACGCGCCGTACGTCTTCGCTCTGGTAGGCGAACAGGACGAGGCCGGAGGTCGCGCGCGCGATCTCGCGCCGGTAGCCGATGCGCACGGAGAAGCCGAGATCGCCGGGCCGCTCGATGCGCGTGATCACGACGATCTGGTCTTCGGACGCGACGGCGATGTGGCAGGACTGGCCGATGTCGTGCGTGAGCTTGCGCATGATGGGCAACGCGGTTTCGACCAGCGAACGCACCGGCGCCTGCGCCATCGCGAGCGCGAACAGCTTGTTGGTCAGCACGTATCCGGAGCCGTTTTCCGCCGTCGTGATGAATCCCTTGAATTCCAGCACCTGCAGCATCCGGAACAGTTCGCCGGACGAACGGCCGAGGCGCTGCGAGATGGCGGAGAGATTCAGCGGCGACTTGTCCGCGGCGAGCAGCTCGAGGACGTCGAGACCTTTTTCCAGCGCGGGTGCGCGGTAGCGGCTCGTACGTGCAGTGGGCTCCGTGGTGCGCGGAGGCCCCGATTTGGTGGCCATGATTTCTTTATTTGTAGTGGTACTGACCGGCGAGGGATTCTGCCCGTATCCCGACTCCCCGTTAAGCGCCGTGTCGCCGGCACCCGCTTCAGAAACCCCTTGATCCCGGCTTTTCATTAGAGCATTGTACTTTTATTCGAGAAAACCATAACCGGTATCGAGTCCTCGAAAGCCGGAAGGCGAGGCCCTGCGGCGCCCCCACGACGCGGGCTTTCGCCTTCCGGCGATCGTGACTCTCACCCACGGATTGAAAATGTGCCGCATCGGCGTTCTGATGCGCGCTGCCTCATAACGACGAACGACGAGTACACGAGGGGTCCATGAAATTTCTGACGACACTGTTGAGCGTCGTGCTGCTTTGCGCATGCACGGCCAAGACGCCCGAAGGCACTTTCACGCAGAACGAGGTCGGAGTGATTGTCGCGCCCGCCGCGGGCGCCGCCAAACGCGTACGGCTGCAGGTTCGTGGCGACGGCATCGTGCGCGTCACCGCGGTCGCGGATGAAAAGGCGGACGCGCCGGAGAGTCTCATGGTGGTCGCGGCGAGCGCCGCGGCGCCGGAATTCAAGGTGACCAAGGTCGGCGGCGACGTACTGCTCACCACCAGGAAACTCATCGCGCACGTGTCGCTCGCCAACGGCACGGTGACGTTCACGGACCCGGACGGCAAGCCGCTGCTCGAGGAAGCGCCCACGCGCATGATCGGCCTCGGTGTCTCGCAGCGTTTCAACCCCGGCACGGACGAAGCCTTCTTCGGCCTGGGCCAGCACCAGAACGCGCAGATGAATCTCAACGGCGAAGACGTCGAGATCGCGCAGCACAACATGGATATCGGCGTGCCGTTCGTGGTGTCGAGCCGCAACTACGGCGTGTTGTGGGACAACAATTCCATCACGCGCTTCGGCAACCCGAAGCCCTACGGTCTCGCCTCGCGCGATCTCGTCATTCGCGATGTGGCCGGGAAGGAAGGCGGCTTCACCGCGCGGTATTCCATCGGCGGCGTGCAGAAACTCGAACGCGTCGAGAAGGACGTCAACTACCAGTACATCCGCGATCGCGCGGCCTGGCCGAAGGAACTGCTGACAGGGAAGGAGCCGCCGGTCGGCGCGCCCGCCAACATCCTTCCCGATCAGACCGTGACCTGGGAAGGCACGGTGGAATCCGCCGTAACCGGGGTCCACAAGTTCCAGCTCTACGGCAGCAGTTATTTCAAGGTGTACGTCGACGACCAGCTGGTGCTCGATCGCTGGCGCCAGAACTGGGCCGCCTGGTATCACAACTTCGTAGTTGAATTGTCTGCGGGGAGGCCGGCGAAGGTGCGGATCGAGTGGATTCCGAACGACGGCTACCTCGCGCTGCTGCACAACGATCCGCTGCCGGATGCCGAGCGGCACTCGCTCACGTTCACGTCCGAGGTCGGCACCGCGATCGATTACTACTTCGTCGCGGGCGCCTCGCAGGACGACGTCATCGCGGGTTACCGCGCGATCACCGGCAAGGCGGTGATGCTGCCGCGCTGGGCCTACGGCTTCTGGCAGAGCCGCCAGCGTTACACCACGCAGGCGGAGTTGTTAGGCGTGGTGGCGGAGTACCGCAAGCGCAAGATCCCGCTCGACAACATCGTGATGGACTGGTTTTACTGGAAGGAAGACCAGTGGGGATCGCATGAATTCGACAAGACGCGTTTCCCCGATCCCAAGGGGATGATCGACAAGCTGCACCAGCAGAACGCGCATTTCATGATCTCCGTGTGGCCGAAGTTCTACCCGGGCACCGCCAACTATAAGGAGCTGGATGCCGCGGGATTCATGTACCACGGCAACATCGAGGCGGGCGCGAAGGACTGGGTGGGCCCGGGCTACACCTCGTCGTTCTACGATCCGTATTCGAAACCCGCGCGGGACATGTACTGGAGCCAGGTCAACAAGAACCTGAACGTGCTCGGCGTCGACGCCTGGTGGATGGATGCGACCGAGCCCGATCCGCATTCGAACCTGGACATCGATTCGATCAAGGCGCGCATTGGTCCCACGGCGAAAGGGCCCGCGGATCAATACTTCAACACCTACGCCCTGATCCACACCGAAGGCGTGTACCGCGGGTCGCGCGAAGTGAATCCGGACAAACGCGTGTTCATCCTCACGCGCTCGGGAAATGCCGGCATTCAGCGCAATGCATCCGCGGTGTGGAGCGGAGACATCGCCTCGCGCTGGGACGACCTGTACGACCAGATTTCCGCGGGTGTCAGCATCGGGTATGCGGGCCTGCCGAACTGGACCTTCGACATCGGCGGCTTCGCGAACGAGGCGCGTTACAGCACCAGCAAGCCGACCGCGGCGGACCTGGCCGAATGGCGCGAGCTCAACCTGCGCTGGTTCCAGTTCGGCGCGTTCGCGCCGCTGTTCCGCTCGCACGGCGAGTATCCGTTCCGCGAGATCTTCAATCTCGCGCCCCAGAATACGAAAGAGGGTTCGGAAGTATTCGACAGCCTGGTGTGGCACGACAAGCTGCGATATCGCCTGCTGCCGTATACCTACACGGTGGCCGCCGACACGTTCCATCGCGACGGCACCATCATGCGCGGCCTGACCATGGACTTCATGGACGACAAGGCCGCACGCGACGTGAAGGACGAGTACCTGTACGGCCAGGCATTCCTGGTGGCGCCGGTGCACAAGTACCAGGCGCGCACGCGCGCGGTCTATCTACCCGCGGGCGTGGACTGGTATGACTTCCACACCGGCACGGTGGCGAAGGGCGGCATGACGCTGGACGCGGCCGCGCCGCTCGGGCGCATGCCGTTGTACGTGCGGGCGGGTTCGATCGTGCCCGTGGGCCCGGACATCCAGTACACCGCGGAGAAGCCGGGGGCGCCGATCACGCTGCTCGTGTTCACCGGCGCCGATGGCGGCTTCGATCTCTACGAAGACGACGGCGTGAGTTATGGCTATGAGAAGGGCGAGTTCTCTCGCATCCCGTTCCGCTATGACGCGGCGAAGGGCACGTTGACCATCGGCGAACGCGCCGGCAGTTATCCCGGCATGACCGAGGAACGCACGTTCAACGTGCGCTGGATCAAGGCGGGCTCGGCGGCGCCGGCCGATCTGGACGCGAAGCCGGATGCGAGCGTGCAGTACAAGGGAGCCGCGGTTACCGTCAACTGATTTGTGGTAAAACTTCCGCCACGGGGGGTGTTCTCTACTAATAAGAAGGGAGTGCACCGTGGCGAAAGTTCCAGCCGGTGTCGGTCCGCGCTTTCCGCAAGTCGTCGTGCTGGTGGGTGCAACGGGCGATCTCGCTCGGCGCAAGTTGATACCGGGCCTCTTTCACCTCGCCAGCGCCGGGTTCATTCCCGGCTGCCGCATCATCGGCGTCTCGCTCGATGAATTCGACGCCGAGACGTTTCGCCGCTTCGCGCGCGAGGCCCTGGACGAATTCTCCGCGCGCAAGGTCGGTGATGTCGACTGGAGCACGTTCGCCGGCTCCCTCGACTACGTTTCACTCGCTGCCGGCCCCGCGGTGCTGTCCGAAGCCGTGGCGCGTGCGGAAAAGTCGATCGGCACGGAAAGCCGGCGGCTGCACTACCTGAGCGTTCCGCCCAACGCCGCGCTGTCGGCGGTGCGCATGCTGGGCGACGCGGGCCTGGTGCAGAACTCGCGCGTCATCATGGAAAAGCCGTTCGGCACCGATCTGATCAGTGCCGTCGCGCTCAACGCGAAGCTGCACGAGGTGTTCGCGGAAGAGCAGATCTTCCGCATCGATCACTTCCTCGGCAAGGAGCCCGCGCAGAACATCCTCGCGTTCCGGTTCGCGAACGGCTTGTTCGAACCCATCTGGAATCGCAATTTCATCGACCACGTGCAGATCGACGTGCCCGAGACGCTGGGGCTCGGCAAGCGTTCGGCCTTCTACGAATCCACCGGCGCCTATCGGGACATGGTGGTCACGCACCTGTTCCAGATCCTGGGGTTCATGGCCATGGAGCCGCCGACCCACCTCGCGCCCAAACCCATCAGCGAAGAGAAGAACAAGGTGTTTCGCAGCATGTTGCCGATCCAGCCGGCCGACGTCGTGCGCGGGCAATACATCGGTTATCGCGGCGAAGAGGGCGTCAGCGCGGAGTCCGACACCGAGACGTTCATCGCGATGAAGTGTTCGATCGACAACTGGCGCTGGGCCGGCGTCCCGTTCTATCTACGCACGGGCAAGAAGCTGGCCGAAGGGCAACGTATCATCTCGATCGCGTTCCGCGAGCCGCCCAAGAGCATGTTCCCGGAAGGATCGGGCATCGGTGCGCATGGCCCGGATCACCTGACGTTCGACCTGGCCGATGCCGCGCGCACGTCGTTGTCGTTTTATGGCAAGCGGCCCGGGCCCGGAATGCGGCTCGACAAGCACAGCCTGCAGTTCGCGATGAACGACACGGGCCAGATCAGCGACGTGCTCGAAGCCTACGAGCGGCTGATTCTCGACGCGATGCGCGGCGATCACACCCTGTTCACGACGGCCGAAGGCATTGAACGCCTGTGGGAGATATCGGTGCCGTTGCTGGAATCGCCGCCGCCGGTGCGGACCTATTCGCCGGGGTCCTGGGGTCCGAATGCTATTCACCAGCTGGTCGCGCCGCACGCGTGGCGGTTGCCGTTCGAGCGCGTGTGGCGCGATCCGAACAAGCAGGGCAGCTAGCGCCGTCGTTGCGATGCGGGCAAACTCTCTGGCCTCACGAACAGGGGGTGGGTATGTCACGTATCTGGTACGGCATCGCGTTGTTGAGCCTCGCAATGACGAGCAATGCACAACAGCCGGCCGCCACGTTCCCCCAGGGCCAGGGGACCGAACCGGACGTGCGGCACTCCGTCGCCGATCCGAAGGCGGTGGAAATTCCGCTGTACCCCGGCGCGCCGATTTCGGCGGTGCTCACGGCGCTCACGCAGAAAGGCTTTCGCATCAAGTGGAGCCCCGAAGAAGTGTTGCCGACGATGACGCTGCTCGAGAGACCCAAATCGAGCCGCATCGACAATCTGCTGAACGAGATTCTCAAGCCCTACGACATGCGCGCGGACCACAACCTGCAGGACGGCGGTTACCGGGTGAAGCCGCTGAAGAAGAAGAAAAAGAAGTAGCGGCGCCGAGCACCGGTTCCAGCCAGCCCCGGTCGCGGGCTTAAGTCAAACCAGCCAATCGTTGCGCCATTAATAAGAGTGGCCGGGATAGCATTCATTCTCGATTGCAAACAGGAATGATTCGCAATACGATGCGGGCCATCTAACAGCCAGCCACTCCCACGGGATAGCCAGAGCTGAGCGTGAAACTACGTTCGTTTGGGAGCTAACCGTGTCGACTATTGATTCCGTCCTCGGCTGTGAGGGTTCTTCGCGTCGTCTGGTCGCCGCCGCCGTGAGCCTCGCGCTCGCCGCCGCGGCCGCGCACGCCCAGGCCCAGTCGGCCGACGAGCCGAAGGTCCTGCCAAAGGTCTCGGTACAGGCCGCCGAAGAAGCGCCGACGCCGAAGGTCGATCGCGCCTCCTCGCCGAAATTCACGCAGGCGCTGGTCGACACGCCGCAGACGATTTCGATCGTCAGCTCGCAGGTGCTGAGTCAGCAGGGTGCGACTTCGCTGTCGCAGGCGCTGCGCAACACTCCGGGCGTCACGTTCCTGCTGGGCGAGAACGGCAACACCGCCACCGGCGACTCCATCTTCATGCGCGGGTTCGACACGCAGGGCAGCATCTTCATCGACGGCATCCGTGATCTGGGTTCCGTCACGCGTGACACCTTCAACACCGAGCAGGTGGAAATCGCGAAGGGTCCCGCCGGTCCCGACTACGGCCGCGGCGCCGCGTCCGGCTACGTAAACCTCGCGAGCAAAGTTCCGACCGCTGACAGCTTCTCGTCGGGATCCGCGAGCTACGGCACCGCGGCCAATGCCCGTCTCACCGGCGACATGAATCACGCATTCAGCGAAAACACGGCGATTCGCCTCAACGTCATGGGTCAGGACGGCGAAGTGGACGGCCGGGATTTCGTCGAGCGCGAGGGCTGGGCGTTCGCGCCGTCCGTCGCGTTTGGCCTCGGCACCGAGACGCGCACGTATTTCTACCTGCTGCATTCTGAACAGGACAATGTGCCCGACGGCGGCGTCAGCACGATCGGACTCGACGGCTTCTACAACGTGGCTTTCGATCCGAACCCGCCCGCTCCGGCGCTGCCCGGTGTCAATGCGGGCCTGCGTCCCGAGCGCGCCGACCGGACCAACTACTACGGGCTCGCCTCCGATTTCGAGCAGATCAAGGGCACGATGTTCACCGCGCGCTTCGAGCACGACTTCAACGACAAGGTCTCGATCCGCAATACCACGCGTTACGGGCATCTGCGGCAGTTCTACGTGCTCACCGGCGTCAACGCCGTGACCGCGACCGACTCCAATCCGGACCTGTGGACCGTCGCGCGCACGCGCCAGTCCAAGTTCCAGGAAAACGACCTCATCACGAACCAGACCAATCTCTCGGTAAACGTGACGACCGGCGCCGTTTCGCATGCGATCACGGGTGGAGTCGAGTTCATCAACGAGGAGCAGTACAACCCGACCTACGTCGGTCTCGGATTGCCGATCACGCCGGCGAACGTGTACCACCCCGATCGCAACGACGCGCAGCCGGGCTACGCGCCGGTGCGCAACGGCGTGTACACGGACGGTGAAACCCAGACGCTCGGCGCCTACGTGTTCGACACGCTGAGCTTCGCCGAGCACTGGCAGGTGACGGGCGGTTTCCGCGTCGACTCGTTCGATACGGATTTCGACGGCGCGTCGCTCGTCGGCACGGCCCCGAACCAGGTACTTACGCCGGCGCATCTGCAGCGCGACGACGTGTTGTTCTCGTACAAGCTCGGCGTGCTGTTCAAGCCCACGGAAAACGGAAGCATCTATCTTTCTCACGCCACGTCGCAGCAGCCTCCGGGCGGCTCGAACTTCACGCTGAGTGCCACGCCTAACAACGCGAACCGTTCAGATCTCGATCCGACCGAAGGCGAGAATCTCGAGCTCGGCGTCAAATGGGAATTCCGCAATGGCGCGTTCGCCGTGTCCGGCGCCGTTTTCGACAGCACCAACAAGAACGAACTCGTCCAGGATCCGACCGACGCCAACGTGTTCCTGCAGATCGGCGAGCGCGAAGTGAAAGGCGTCGAGCTCGGCATCGTTGGCAAGATCACGGACAACTGGGAGTTGAGCGCGGGCGCCGCGAAAATGGATACCGAAGTGGTGCAGGGCAACCCGAACCAGACCGGTTCGGCCATCAACTGGTCGCCTGAGCTCACGTTCTCGAGCTGGACGAACTACACGACACCGTTCGGGTTGTCGTTCGGCGGCGGTGCGCGTTATGTGGACAATGTGGCCCGCGCCATCAACACCACGGCGAACCCGGCCATCACCAACGTGCCGAATGCGCCGGAGTACTGGGTCATCGACGCGATGATCGGGTACCAGGTGAATGACAAGGTGTCGCTGCAGCTCAATGGCTACAACCTGGCCGACGAGGACTACATTTCGACGCTCAACAACAGTGGCGCGCGTTACATCCCGGGCCAGGAACGCTCGGCCCTGTTCACGGTCAACTTCTCGTTCTAACAGCACCGTGAGAGCATCCGGCCCATGATGATTCATGTGCCGAAGGTTTTGACGGTCGAGCAGGTGGCGGAGTGTCGCCGCCTGCTCGATGGCGCCGACTGGTCCGATGGCAAGGCCACCGTCGGCGAGCAGGGCGCGCTGGTGAAAAAGAACCGCCAGTTGCCGGAGCTGTCTCCCGTCGGCCGGCAGCTGGGCGAGCTGATCCTCACCGCGCTGTCGCGCAATCCATTGTTCTTCTCGGCCGCGCTGCCGCTCAAGACTGTCCCGCCGCTGTTCAACCGTTATGAGGGCGGCGAGCAGTACGGCATGCACATCGACGGGGCCGTGCGGGCGGTGCCGGGCAGCTCGCATTTCATCCGCACCGATCTGTCATCGACCCTGTTCCTGACCGACCCCGCGGACTATGACGGCGGCGAGCTGGTGGTCGTGGACTCCTTCGGCCAGCAGGCGGTCAAACTACCGGCCGGAGACTTGATCCTGTACACGTCCGGCAGCCTGCATCGCGTGAACCCGGTGACCCGCGGCGCGCGCGTGTCGTCTTTTTTCTGGACGCAGAGCATGGTGCCCGATGAGCGGCATCGTGAGACCCTGTATCAGCTCGACCAGACGATCCAGAAAGTCCGCGGCAAACACGGCGAGACGGACGAAACCGTCGCGCTGGCGGGGCACTATCACAACCTCCTGAGGATGTGGTCGCAGATCTGATCCCGCGTCGCGGCTACCGTACGGCGGCCAATACCCGGTCGCCGAGCAGCCCGAACGGCCGGTTCATGGAGTCGGAGTTGTAGTTCGATCCCGTGAACACCGCCACCACGTCGAGCGCCGGAATCACGAAGATGAAGTTGCCGCCGTTGCCAGAGGTGAAGTAGCTCTCGATCGTGCCGTTGCCGCGCACGAATGTACGCTTCCACCACAGCAACCCGTAGCCGTAACCCTCGGTGCCGAGGCCGTAGGTGCGTCGGCGGGACTGTTCGACCCAGGTAGCGGGCAACACGCGCGCGCCATTCCAGCTTCCGCCGGCGGCGTACAGCAGGCCGAACTTGACGGCATCCCGCGGGCGCAGCCGCAAGCCGCCGCCACCGGTCGCCTGCCCATCGGGCGAACGGCGCCAGTCGGCCTGCCGGATGCCGAGCGGTCCGAATAGATAGGCGGTGGCGAAGTCGTCGAGCGCCATGCCGCTGCGCGTCGAGATGATCTTCCCCAACACGACCACGCCGCCGGTGCAGTACTCCGCCAAGGCTCCCGGATCCCTGACCATCCGCAGATCGAGAATGAAGCCCGGCCAGTCGCGCTTGTCGTACATCTTTTCCTCTTGTCCGGGCGAGGCGGGGTCCCAGTCGTTGCATTCGAGGCCCGAGCTCATGTCGAGGAGGTGCCGCACGGAGATCGCACGCTTGCGATCGCTCATGTTCTTGTGGTCCTCGAACCCCGGCAGCAATTGCGCGACCGGATCGTCCAGGCCGAACGCACCCTGGTCGATCGCGATGCCCGCGAGCGCCGAGGTGATGCTCTTTCCGGTGGAGCGCAGGTCGTGCAGCGTGTCGCGGCCATAGCCGTTGAAGTAGCTCTCGGCGACGAGTTTTCCGTGGCGCGCGATGAGCATGGAGTCCACGCCCCGAAACCGGCCGTCGCGGATGGCCTCCATGGTCGCGACCAGGGCGTTTGCGTCGATGTCTTCGGCCGCGGGAGAGGAAACGGCCAGCCCGTCGCCGCTGTCCTCGGGAGCGACCGTCAAGACCGCGGCGAGCCCCGGATTGGCGTCGCGCGGGAATTCGCCCTTGTCGCCGCCGCAGGCGGCGAGCACCGCACTGAGCGTAACAACAGCAAGAGCGTGCCAGGACGGCTTCGGGTTTCTTTGCACGGCGGGTCTCCGGTCGGGTTCGCCTGGTTAGTGAGGCGCTTTCGGGCAAATCCTTCGCGCGGGTCGGCGCGAAGGATTTCCACGCGCAGGGCACACTAACGACTGGATGACACCCAACGACCAGGACCTGGTTGAACGCCTGCTGCGCGGGGAGCGCCCGGCATTCGAGCAGTTCTTCAACGAGTACTACCCGAAGCTGTATCGGTTCGTGCGGCGCCGCATGCCGCGCGATGCCGCGGGCGCCGAAGACATTGCCCAGGCCACGCTGTGCCGCGCCCTCGAGAGCCTGCGCGGCTACCGGGGCGAGGCGGCGCTGATGACCTGGCTGTGCACGATCTGCCGCCGCGAGCTGAGCGCGCGCTGGCAGGAGAACCGCGCCTACGCGGACGCCGCGCCGCTCGCGGAAGACGATCCGCAGATCCGCATCGCGCTCGATTCCCTGCTGGCGGCCGGGCAGGGCGATCCGCTGCTCGCCACCAACCGCGAGCAGGTGCGCGAGACGATCCGCACGGCGCTCGACTATCTACGGGCGCCGTATGCCGACATCCTCGAATGGAAATACGTGCACGAAATGAGCGTGGCCCAGATCGCCGGCAAGCTCGGGCGCACCACCAAGGCCACCGAGTCCCTGCTGACGCGGGCGCGCGAGGCGTTTCGCGAAACCTTTTCCCTCCTCAGCGGCGATCCGGCCGATGGAGCCATCGCACCATGAGCACCCGATCCGAGCAGTCCGTGGAACAACTGATGAAACTCGCCGGCGAGCGCGAGATGCCGGCCGCGGACGCGATGGAGCGCGCACGCCTGGCGGCGCATGATTCGTGGCAAAAACTGCTGCAACAGCGTTCCGCGCCGGCGCCGCGCCGCCGGCTGAGAATGTCCGTGGGGCTGGCGGCGGCCGCCAGCGTCGCGTTGGTCGCGCTGCTGGCATTCCTCCCGTCCACACCGCTGCCACCGCAAGTGTCCGCGCGCGTGGTTTCGCTCGAACGCGGCGCGGTGTCGCACGGCGGCGCGGGCGACAGCGTCGTGTTTCCCGCCAGCGATGTGATGGCGGGTACCACACTCGAGACGGCCGAGGGCCGGGTCGCTCTCACGCTCGGCGATTCGCTGTCGTTGCGCATGAACCGGCACACCCGCCTGCGGTTCGATTCGCCCTCGGCCGTGACGCTGCTGGCCGGCGACATCTATGTCGATTCGGGCGGAGTGAATGCCGCGGGCCGATTGCGGATCGAAACCCCGGCGGGCGTCGTGCGCCACGTCGGCACCCAGTTCCAGGTGTTCGTCCAGGGGTCGAACACGCGCGTGCGCGTGCGTGAAGGCCGGGTGGTGTTCACGCCGCTCGCCGCCGGCGAGCCGAGCGCCGTCGCCGCCGGCGACGAACTGCGCATCGCCGATGGCCGCGCGGAACTCACCCGCGGCCTGGCGCCGTTCGGCGCGGATTGGGAGTGGACCACGGCGGTCGCGCCGCCATTCGACATCGAGGGCCGGCCGCTGGCGGAGTTCGTCGCCTGGGCGGCGCGCGAACACGGCTGGCAGGTCCGGTATGCCAGCGAGTCATTGCAGCAGCAGACCTACGAGACTCGTCTGCATGGCGCGCTGGACCCGTCGAGCACCGACGCCATGGTCGAGCGCGTGTCGCTGGTCACCGGCGTTCCGCTGCAGGTCCGGAACGGAGTGCTGTGGGTCGGCGCGGCGCGATGAGGCTGTGCATCGTATTGGCCGTGATGGTGTCAGGCGCGCTGGCGCCGCCGGCCGCGCGGGGCGGCGATCCGCACGCCGTCAAACCATCGCCGCAGGCCGGCGCGAGTCTTGAGTCGGTACTCGCGGCGCTGAACGCCCAGGGTTTCCACATCGTCTACAGCTCGGCGCTGGTCAAGCCCGAAATGAAACTGCAGGCGGCGCCCAGCGCGACGCGCATCGACGCACTGCTGCGCGAGATGCTGTCGCCCTGGAAACTGCGGGCGGTGCATGCGGCCAATGGCGACTGGCTCATCGTCGCGGATTCCGCGGAGCAGACTCGCACCCAGGTAACGGAGCCGGTCGTATCCGAGGACATCGAATCCATAGACGTCACCGCCAGCCGGCTGCGCCTCGCCACTTCCGGCGTGAGCCAGACGTTCCTCGATCGCGAGGAGGTGCAGCGCCTGCCGCACCTGGGTGACGACGCCTTGCGAATGCTGAAGATCCTGCCGGGCGTATCGGGCGGCGACATCTCCGCGGCCATGAATATCCGTGGCGGCCGCCGCGATGAGGCGTTGTTGTCGATCGACGGCGCGGAGATTCACAACGGTTTTCATTTCCGCGACATCGACGGCGCCTTCAGCGTGCTCGACACCAATCTCGTCCAGGGTGTCGACTTCACGACCGGCGGCATGACCGCCGACTACGGCGACTACATGAGCGGTGTCGTCGGGCTGCAATCGCGACGCCCGCGGCCCGACGATGAATTCCGCCAGCAGGTCGGCATCAGCTTCGTTAGCGCGTTCGGCCGCAGCTCCGGCACGTTTGCGGACGGGCGCGGCTCATGGCTGGCGTCCGCACGCCGCGGCTTTCTCGACGTGCTCACCGCGCAGGTGGAGGAAGGCGACGAGCGCCTGACGCCGCGCTACACCGACGTGTTCGGTGCGTTCGATTTCGACTTCGGCGATCGCACGCGCTTTGCCGCGCGCCTGCTGGTGAGCGAGGACGATCTGAAGTTTCGCGTCAGCGATGAACACGATGTCATCGACTCGTCCGGCAAGTCCCGCTCGACGCATCTCTGGGCGACGCTCGATCATGACTGGTCCGGCTCATTGCACACCAAGACGCTGGTGTCCGTCGCGCGGATGAACCAGGCCCGCGCTTCGTACGGCAGCGACGAGCATCGCGATTCCACGGTGCGCAGCGACAACGATTTCACTTTTTTCGATTTGCGCCAGGACTGGTCCTGGACGCTCGGCGAACGCAATCTGCCGCGCTGGGGTTTCAACCTGAGCCGACAGCGCGGCGACTACGACTATGCGCTCGATTCGACGATTTTCGAGCCGCTGATCACGCCGGTGCCCATCGATGCCATCTACGCGACGCGCACGAACGTGCACGCGGACAAGTTCGGCGCGTACGCCTCGTGGCGCACGCGCATCGTCGATTCATTGACCGCCGAAGCCGGCGCGCGCTGGGACCGCTACGGATATTCCGGCGATCTCGAGTTCGATGCAGTGAGTCCGCGGCTCAACCTGGTCTACGCGCTGAACGGATCGAGCGAGCTGCGAGCCGCGTGGAGCGTCGTCTACCAGCCGCAGGGGGTGCATGAGCTGGCGGTCGAAGACAACGTCCGCCTGTTCTACCGGCCGGAGCGTTCGGAGCAGTTTGCGCTCGGTTACGCGCGGCATTTCGAGCGCGGTGTTTCGCTGCGCGTGGATCTCTACCGGAAGAGCTACGAACATCTGCGGCCGTACTTCGACAACCTGCTCGGATCCATTCAGCTCATCCCGGAGGGCAGCACCGATCGGGTGCGCGTGGATGCGCCGACGGCGCTGGCAAAGGGCGTGGAAGCCACGCTGCGGCGCGAGGCCAGTCGCGGGATCTCCGGCTGGGTCAGCCTTGCGATTGCCAGTGTCGAAGAACACGAAAATAGCCGCTGGGTGCCGCGCGGCTGGGACCAACACACCACCGTCACCTTCGGCAGTAGTTGGACCGGCCAGAAATGGAACCTGAGCCTGGCGGGGGTCTTTCACGACGGCACCCCGACTACCTACTTCGGAATCGACGAGGTGCCGGTGCCGGGTGGCGGCAGCGAGGTCGTCGGTGTGGTGGGCCCGCGCAATGGCGATCGGCTCGGCTCATACACCCGCATCGATCTGCGCGCCAACCGCGACGTACGGCTCGCCAACAGCAAGTTGTCGTTCTACCTGGAAGTGACGAACCTGCTCGACACGAAGAACCAGTGCGGCTTCGAGGATTACGGTCTCGAGCAGGATTCACAGGGCCGGCCGGTCTTCTGGCGGACGAAAGACTACTGGCTGCCGCTGCTGCCGTCGTTCGGATTCCAGTACGAGTTTTGAAGCGCGGCCCGATTTCTCAGGCCGGGAACTCGCGGATGCTGAGGCCCTGCAATGGTTCGAGGATTTCCTCGACCGTGAGCAGCCCGAGGCAGGGCGTCGCGCCGGCCGGCAGCGGCGCGCCGCCGGCAATCTTGTTAGCCATCGCGATCGACGGGGCACACGGAATCGTGGGCCCGTGGTTGTCGTGCGCCAGCAGCCGCCAGG
>Ga0193752_1000934_pt1 | contig 25862 bp, 20 predicted proteins | sample H1c1metaG_FD_144924 | JGI IMG/M metagenome (GOLD analysis project Ga0193752, IMG submission 144924) | Soil microbial communities from a riparian zone of the East river system, Colorado, United States - H1c1 | ecosystem: Environmental > Terrestrial > Soil > Riparian zone | place: USA: East River...
TTTTTTGATTTCAGTAGGCGAAAGCGGACGCGGACGCGTGGCACGCGGAAAACTCGACGCCGAACGCAACTCTGAGTTTGCAGGCTATCGAATAAGGCAGGGATAGCGCAAGGGGCGATCGGGGGTGTATCTGGAGCGTCATTCGATTTGGGACGAAACACGCGCGGAAGGAACCGGGCAATGCAGGATCAGAAGCTCTACGGGCGGCGGGAGGGCCAGGTCGGCCACGTCGTCTTCAACAATCCGGCCAAGCTCAACGCCGTCTCGCTCGATATGTGGGACGGCCTGCTCGACATCCTGAAAGGCTATGAGGCCGACCCCGAGATCCGCTGTGTCGTGGTGAGCGGCGCCGGTGGCAAGGCCTTCGTCTCCGGCGCCGATATCTCGAAATTCGAGAGCGAACGCGCCAATGCCGAGGCGCAGGAGCGCTACAACACGATCTCGGGCGCCGGCTACGAAGCGCTGTACAACTTTTCCAAACCGACCATCGCCAAGATCACCGGCTACTGCATCGGCGGTGGCATGAACCTCGCGGCGTGCTGCGATATGCGCTTCTGCAATGACGGCGCCCGCTTCGGCGTGCCCGCCGCCAAATTGGGCCTGGGTTACGGTTTCCTGCGCATCGAACGGCTGTCGCGCATCGTGGGGCTGCCGCGCGCCATGGAGTTCCTGTTCACCGCCAAGCAGTATTCGAGCAAAGAGGCCTATGAGATGGGCCTGGTGCAAGGCGTCGCCGCCGACGCCGAGCTCGACGCCCTGGTGGCCGGCATCACCACGGTGATTTCACAGAACGCCCCGCTCACCATCGCCCTCGCCAAAGCCTCGGCTCGCGAGATCGCCAAGCCCGAATCGCAGCAGGACCATGAGAAACTCGAGAAGATGACGAAGGTCTGTTTCGACAGCGAGGACTACCAGGAAGGCCGTCGAGCCTTCATGGAAAAGCGCAAACCCGTGTTCAAGGGGAAATAGACCGATGACCGCCCTGCCGCTCGCGCACATCACCGTTCTCGACCTGACGGCGCATCGCGCCGGTCCGACCGCCGTCCGCCAGCTTGCCGACTGGGGTGCCAAGGTAATCAAGATCGAGCCGCCGGGTCCCGACAAGGGCGACGCCACCGGTGGCAAGCGTCATGGCTTCGATTTCCAAAATCTGCACCGCAACAAGCGCGGCATGACACTTAATCTAAAAAGTGAAGAAGGCCGCTCAATATTCATGAAGATGGCGGTACAAGCCGATGTAATCGTTGAGAATTACCGTTCTGACGTCAAGCATCGCCTGGGCGTCGATTACGACCAGGTGGTCAAGGTCAATCCGCGCATCGTCTATGGCAGCATCGCGGGCTTCGGCCAGAGCGGCCCGGACGCCACGCGGCCCGGCGTCGACCAGATCGCCCAAGGTATGGGTGGCCTGATGTCGATCACCGGCGAGCCTGGTAACGGCCCGATGCGCGTCGGAATCCCGATCGCCGACCTGACATCGGGGCTCCTGCTCGCGCAGGCCATCCTGATCGCCCTGCTGCAACGCGAATCGACCGGCGTCGGCCAATGGGTGCACACCTCCCTGATCGAGGCGCAGATATTCATGCTCGACTTCCAGGCGGCGCGCTGGCTGATCAAGGGCGAGGTCGCCAAGCAAGCCGGCAACGACCATCCCACGGGCATCCCGACCGGCGTTTTCCCGACCGCCGACGGTCACATCAACATTGCCGCCTCCGGCGACAATCTATGGAAACGCTTCTGCCAGGCCATGGGCACCCCCGAGCTGCTCGATCATCCCGAGCATGCCAGCGGCGCACTGCGCTCGCAGAACCGCAAGGCGGTGAACGAGCGCATCGGCGCCATCACCCGGACCAGGACCAGTGCCGAATGGATCGCCGCCCTGAACAAGGCCGGCGTGCCGTGCGGGCCGATCAACACCATCGACCAGACCTTCGCCGAGCCTCAGGTCCAGCATCTCGGCATCGCCAAGGCGATCCACCATCCCACGCTCGGAGATATCAAGGTCGTCGGCCAGCCGATCAATCTCAGCGCCGCACCGCAGCCCAAGGAACTCAAGCCCTCACCCGATCTCGGCGAGCACACCGACGATGTGCTTCAAAGCCTGGGCTTCGACAAAAAAGCCATCGAAGACCTGCACGCGCGCGGCGTCGTCTGAACCCCAAGGAACACCATGTCAGCACATAACAAGAAGACGGCGCTAATCACCGGCGCAGGACGAAACATCGGCCGTGCCTGCGCGCTCGGCCTTGCTGCCGACGGCTTCAACGTCGTGATCAACGGCTCGAGCGACCGGGCCGCCTGCGAGGCGGTCGCGAAAGAGGCCGGCAAGCACAAGGTCGAAGCGCTGGTGATCATGGGCGATGTGGGGGCGCCGGAAGAGTGCAAGCGGATCGCGGACGAAGCGATCGCCCGCTTCGGCGCCGTCGACGTGCTGGTCAACAACGCAGCCCTGCGCCCGCAAAAGGCCTTCCTGGAGATGACCGACGCCGACTGGAGACGCGTGATGTCGGTCGATCTCGACGCCGCGATCTGGCTCGCCCGCGCCTGCCTGCCGAAGATGGTCGAGAGAGGCTGGGGCCGTATCGTCAACTTCACCGGGATGAACGCCATCCACGGTTATGCCGGCCGTGCGCCGGTGTCGGTGGCCAAGCACGGCCTCTGGGGCCTTACCAAGGCCTTGGGCAAGGAGTTCGGCCCCAAGGGCATCACGACCAACGCGATCTCTCCCGGGCCGATCGCCGCCGACAAGGAGGACACCGACCCCGCGTCGCTCCACCACCGCCAGGACACGATGAAACGCGTGCCGCTCGGCCGCATGGGCACGACCACCGAGGTGGCGGCCGCGCTCCGGCTGCTCGTCTCCGACGGCGGCGCCTATATCAATGCCCAGATGCTCCAGGTGAATGGCGGCGCGGAGACCTGAGCGCCGCCTTCAGCTTTTCTTGTCCTGCGTAGCCGCCGCTGGCTTGGCAGCGTTGCCGTTGACCACGCGCACGGGATCGCCGTTCGCCATGCCGTCCGGCGGACTGTCGATGACACGGTCGTCGGCCGCGAGCCCGGTCGCGATCTCGACGACCTGGCCGAGATCACGCGCGATCGTCACCTTCTTGAGCTGGACCTTGTCGTTGGCGTCGACAATGGCGACGCGCAGGCCGGCCTGATCGATGATCAGCGCGCCGGCGGGAATGCTCAGCACCTTCATGCTCTGCGGCAAGTTGATGCGTACATTGGCGAAAGCGCCCGGCATCAGCTCGCCGGCCGCATTGTCGACGACGACCTGCATCCGGGTCGCCCCCGATGCCGCGTCGACCGCGCGCGACGAGGCTTCGACGACGCCTTCATAGGTCTTGCCGGGATATTCCGGCACGGTGATCTGGACCTTGGTGTCGAGCTTGATCGCCGGCACGTAGTTCTGCGGCACGCTGATGTTCAAGCGGAGCCTTTTCACGTCGGAGACGACGAAGAGCGCAAGCCCGCTGCTGCTGTCGGCGTTGATGAGCGCTCCCAGATCCGTATTGCGCGTGGTGATAACGCCGTCGAACGGGGCCACGACGCGCTTGAAATCGGCCAGCACGACCAAGCGGTCGACGTTGGCCTGGGCCGCCTTCGTCAATGCTTCCTTGAGCGAGAGATCGCCGGTCTTCTCGTCGCTCGCCTGACGCGATACGGCATTCGTTCCCACCAGTGACTGCCAGCGCTGCGCCGTGACCTTGGCCAGCTGCTCGCTTGCCTGGGCGCTGGCCAGGGTCGCGCGGGCCTGCAGAAGCTGCTGATCGAGGTCCGGCGCCTCGATCTCGGCCAAAAGCTCGCCCGCCTTGACCGGAGCACCGATATCGACCTTGAACGTCTTCAGGAAGCCGCTGACGCGGGCATAGATCGGCGCCCGCGCATAGGCTTCGAGCCGCCCGGGCAGATCGAGGAAGGACTTGTTGGTGCCAGTGCTCGGGGTCACCACGCTCACGGTCGGGACGGCCTGGGTTTCCGTCCAGTCACGCAGGCGAACGTCGGTGGCGCCCCGGCTGGCGATGCCGTTGCTGACGACAAAGCCCAGGCCAAGGACAACGACGATGCCCGCAATCACCAATCCGCGGCGCGACAGCCTGCTGGTGGTGGGCGGGGTATCATGCGGCATTGACGGCTCCGTCGGCAGTAGGCGTTTCATCCGTGCTGTCCTGGCGCCGTCCATGGACGACGCTGAACACCACGGGCACGAAGATCAGCGTGGCGATGGTTGCAAAAATCAGGCCGCCGATGACGGCACGCCCGAGCGGCGCGTTCTGCTCGCCGCCCTCGCCCAGCCCGAGCGCCATAGGCGCCATTCCGATGATCATGGCAAGGGCGGTCATCAGCACCGGGCGGAAGCGCACGAAACCGGCGTCGAGCGCGGCTGCCGTGGCGTCGCCAAGCTCGGCCAGACGCTCTCGGGCGAAACTGATCACAAGGACGCTGTTGGCCGTCGCCACGCCCATGCACATGATGGCGCCGGTCAGCGCCGGCACCGACAATTGCGTGTTGGTGGCGAACAGCATCCACACGATGCCGGCCAAGGCCGCAGGCAGCGCGGAGATGATGACGAAGGGATCGCTCCAGGACTGGAAGTTGACGACGATCAGCAGATAAATCAGCACCACGGCGCCAAGCAGCCCGAACAGCAGCCCCGAGAAGGCGCTATCCATCGTCTTGACCTGTCCGAGCAGCCTCACCGAGCGGACGCCCTTCGCGTCCTTGGCGAGGTCGGACACGACCTTCTGGATATCGGCGGACACGGCGCCAAGGTCGCGCCCTTGCGTCGTCGCATAAATCTGCACAAGTCCCTGGATGTCGTACTGCGACACCACGGCGTTGCTCGTGCTGCGCGTGATGTCGGCGACCCCGCCCAGCACCTGCAGCGATGTCGCGGCCGGCGCCATCATCGGCAGATTGCTCAAAGCCGACAGCGAATCGATCCGGTACTGCGGCGTCTGCATGACGATGCCGTAGGACACGCCGTTTTCGGGACTGAGCCAATAGGTCGGCGCGACCTGGCTGCTGCCGGCGAGATTGACGACCAGGCTATTGGTCACGTCGCGTTCGGTCAGGCCGACATACTGCGCGCGCGTGCGGTCGACATCGACGGCGAAGGTCGGGTTGCTGCGCGATTGCTGGATGCGCGCGTCGGCGACGCCGGGAATGTGGCGAATGCGGGCAAGCAGCCTGTTGGCATGCGCGAAGTTCGCATCGAGATTGGCGCCCCGCACCTGGAGATCGATTGGGGCCGGCGCGCCGAAATTCAGGATCTGGCTGATGATGTCGGCGGGCAGGAAGGAGAAGGTAAAGCCCGGGAAACGCAGCGGGAGCTGCTCGCGCAGCTCGCGTACATAATTCGCGGTCGGCTTGTGGTCCTCCCTCAGCTTGATCTGGACGTCGCCGTCCTGCGAGCCGATCGTGCCGGTGTTGTTGTAGGTCATGTTGATGCCGCTCACCGGCATCCCGATATTGTCGACTATGGTCGAGATCTCGTCCGGCGGAATGATCTGGCGGATGCCCTTCTCGATCGCGGCGAAGTTGTTGGCGCTCTCCTCGACCCGCGTGCCCATGGGGCCGCGCACATGCATGAGGATCTGGCCCGAATCGACCGCCGGGAAGAAGTCGCGCCCGAGAAACGGCACCAGCAGGAACGAGGCCACGACGAATGCCATGAATACGGTCATGAACGTCCAGCGCCGGTAAAGCGCCAGGGTCAGCAGCTGGCGGTAGACCTCCCGGAAGCGCTCGAAACGGCTCTCGAAGCCGCGCTGGAAGCGGACCAGCGGATTGCGTGAGCGCGGCGGCGCATGACCTTCTTCATGTATGACATGCGGCTGCAGGAGATATTTGGCCATCGTCGGCACCAGGGTGCGCGACAGGATGAACGAACAGATCATGGCGAACATCACCGCTTCGGCCATCGGCACGAACAGGAAGCGGGCGACGCCCTCGAGGAAGAACATCGGCACGAAGACGATGCAGATGCAAAGCAATGAGACGAACGCCGGCGTCACGATCTGACGCGCACCGTCCAGGATCGAGGTCTCGACGTCCTTGCCCTGCTCGAGATGCCAGTTGATGTTCTCGATGGTGACGGTGGCGTCATCGACCAGGATGCCGACGGCAAGTGCCAGGCCGCCCAAGGTCATGATATTGAGCGTCTCGCCCGCCATGGAGAGCGCCGTGATCGAGCCCAGAATGGCCAGGGGGATCGATGTGGCGATGATCACCGTCGAGCGCCAGCTGCCGAGGAAGAGCAGGATCATCAGGCTGGTGAGCGCGGCGGCGATCGCGCCTTCGTAGGCGACACCGGTGATCGCCCCGCTGACGAACAGCGACTGATCGCCGATCGGCGCGATGGTCAGGGCCTCGGGCAGGGAACTCTTGAGGCTTGCGACACCCTGCTTGATGCCGGCCACGATGGCGAGCGTCGAGGCCGTGCCATTCTTCAGGATCTGAATAAGGACCGACCGGCTGCCGTCGACATGGACGATATTGGTCTGCGGCGGAAAGCCATCGCGCACCTGGGCGACGTCGCGCAGATAGACCACCGTGCCGTTGCTGACATTGATCGGCAGGTTGCCCAGCGCCGCGAGGTCGGACGGCGCGTTGTTGAGCAGGATCGTATATTCCAGGCTGCCGATCTTCTGTGTGCCCACCGGCGTGAGCAGGTTTTGCGCTGCCAGTGTATTGGCGACGTCCTGGCCCGACAGGCCGCGCGCCTGCAGCGCCGCGGGATCGAGGTCGATCTGGATTTGGCGATTCTTGCCCCCGAACGGGAACGGCATGGCCGCGCCGGGAACGGTGATCAGCGCCGTGCGCACGGTATTGACCGCGAGGTCGAACACGGTCTGCTCCGACATGCCCTTGCCGGCCAAGGCTAGCTGGATGATCGGCACGGTGGCGGCGCTGTAATTCAGGATCAAAGGCGGGGTGATGCCGACCGGCATCTGCTTCAGGACGGTCTGCGAGATCGCCGTCACCTGGGCATTGGCCGTCCGAATATCGGCGCCGGGCTGGAAGAACACCTTCACGATGCCGATGCCGTTGTAGGAATTGCCCTCGATATGCTCGATGTCGTTGACGGTCGTGGTGAGCGAGCGTTGGAAGGGGGACAGGACCCGGCCCGACATCTGGTCGGGCGACAGGCCGGTGTATTGCCAGACGACCGCGATCACCGGGATGCGGATCTCAGGGAAAATGTCAGTCGGTGTGCGGAGCGCCGTGAGCGGGCCGACAATGAGAATTAGGAGCGCCAGAACTACGAACGTATAGGGCCGCTTCAGAGCGACTCGGACAAGAGCCAACATCTCTGCTGATATTCCTCGGCCATGTGGCGTTGCAGGTTACCCATTATAATATACTGCAACGCATCATCCGACCATGCCGACTTGCGCAAGTCGAGCCGATAGTGACCCCCTCGCCTGCATCGGGCCTATGCACGAACGCTTTCCGAGGGCGATTCGGGTGATAGGCTGCGACCGAATGAACCCGAAGGGAGCCCCAGCCATGGCGGAGTACGACTATATCATCGTCGGTGCGGGCTCGGCGGGCGGCACGCTGGCCGCACGCCTGACCGAAGATGGCAAAACCAAGGTGTTGCTGCTCGAAGCCGGTGCCGCCCGCCACCCGTATTCCCGCATGCCGCTCAGCTTCGGCCTGTTGATCGACAATCCCGCGGCCAATTGGCTTTACCAGTCGGAGCCCGAGCCAGGCACCGCCAACAGGGTAATCCCGGTGCCGCGTGGAAAACTGCTGGGCGGCTCCAGTTCGATCAACGGCCTGGTCTGGGTGCGTGGTCAGCCGCTCGACTACGACACCTGGGCGCAGATGGGCAATCGCGGGTGGAGCTGGCAGAGCGTGGCGCCGCTCTTCACCCGCATGGAGAATTTCACAGACGGTGACGGCAGTAATGGCCGCGGCACCGGCGGCCCGCTCAAGGTTTCCACCGTGCCCGACCAGAACCCGCTCTATGACGCGCTGTTCAAGGCGGCGGTGGCGGCTGGCTACAAGCTCAATCCCGATTACAACAGCGAGGATCAGGAAGGCGTGGTCAAGACGCAGACCAGCATCTATCGCGGCCGCCGCATGAGCGTGGCGCATTGCTACCTCGAGCCGGCGATGAAACGGTCGAACCTGCATGTCGTCACCGAGGCGATGACGCTCCGGGTCCTGCTCGACGGCAAAAGCTGCGTCGGCGTCGAATACGAGAAAGCCGGCAAGGTGGTGCAGGCCCGCGGGCGCGAAACCATCTTGTCCGCAGGCGGAGTCGCCTCGCCGCAGATCCTCGAGCTGTCCGGCATCGGCCAGCCCGAATTGCTGAAAAAATTCGGCATCGAGGTGAAGCATGAGCTGGCAGCGGTCGGCGAGAATTTCCGCGACCACATCAACGCCCGCATCATCTGGCGCGTGAAGGACGCGCGGGTCTCCTACAACCACATGGCGCGCGGCGTGGGTGCCGTCACCCAGATGATGAAGTACCTGGCGACCGGCGGCGGCTTCATGAGCCTGCCCTCCGCCCCATTGCTCGCCTTCCTGCGCACCCGGCCCGAGCTTTCCACGCCCGATGTGCAGATGCATCTCGTGCCCTACTCCATCAAGGACCCGAAGACGCGCAAATTGCAGGATTTTCCGTCGATGACGATCGCCTGTTATCAGCTCAGGCCGGAAAGCCTGGGCTCGATCCACATCCGCTCGGCCGACCCGAAGGACCAGCCCGCCATCCGCTTCAACTTCCTCGCCGATCCGATCGATCAGCGCGCCATGATCGACGGCTTCCGTATGATGCGGAAAATCATCGACGCCGCACCGATGGATATCTATCGCGACGAGGAATACTCGCCCGGTCCGTCGGTCGGCAGCGACGACGAGATCCTGACCTGGATCCGCAACAACTCGCAGACCGCCTACCACCCGATCGGCACCTGCCGCATGGGTCCCGGCCCCAATGCCGTGGTCGACGACAGGCTGAAAGTGCACGGCCTCGAAGGCCTGCGCATCGCCGACGCCTCGATCTTCCCGACCATGCCTTCGGGCAACACCAATGCGCCCAGCATCATGGTGGGCGAGAAGGCGGCCGACCTGCTGCGCGGCGCTGCGTAATAATATGGGAGACGCTAATCGATCTGAAGATGGGCCGTCGTGGCGATGCGGCTCCAGCGGGCGATTTCGCGCTCGACGAAGCGGCTGAAATCGGCGCGGCTTTCGAACTCGACCTTGGCGCCCTGCTCCTCCCAGACACGCTTTACCTTCGGATCCGCCAAAGCCTCCTGCACCACGTCGTGCATGCGGTCGAGAATGGATGCGGGCGTGCCCTTTGGCGCAAACAGCGCGTCCCATGAACCGACACGGAAATCCGGCAGGCCGGCGTCGCTCATCGTCGGCACGCCGGGAAGCAGGGGCTCGCTGCGCCGGCCGGCGATCCCCAACACGCGCAGCTTGCCGTCATTCGCATAAGCGACGATCACGCTCATAGCTGCGAACAGCGCATCGACCTGGCCTGACAGCAAATCCTGCAACGCCGGCCCGGCGCCGCGATAGGGTACGTGATTGAGATGAATCTTGGCACGCGACTCCAGGAGGACGATCGCGAGATGATTGATCGTGCCCAGCCCGCCCGAGGCGATGCTGATCTCGCCGGGCCTTTTCTTCGCGATTTCGATGAATTCAGCGAGATTCCTGGCGCCGAACCGTGACGGGTTGATCGCCAGCACTGCCGGCACGCGCGCGAAAGCGCTGACGGGGACGAAATCCCGTCCCATCTCGAAACCCGCCTTGGGGTAGATCAGCGGCGCGTAGGCATGTCCCGTCGAGCCGACCAGCCAGGTATAGCCGTCGGGCCTGGCACGGGCAGCGATGGCTGCACCGAGCGTTCCCCCGGCACCGCCGCGATTGTCGATGACAACTGACTGTCCCAATCGGCGGGTCACGTACTCGGCGATCGGCCGGGCAAAGGTATCGGTCGAACCACCGGGCGGATAGGGCACGACCCAGTTCAAAGCCTGGTCGGGCCAACCCGCCGCCTGCGCTTGCCGCGCGGACCCCAATGCCAATGCGCTGCCGGCAAGCAGCCCTCGCCGGGTCATTTCCGCCATGTCGTCCATTCCCCCGAAGTGGCAAGCTTACGCCCCATGACATCGGAAATCACCCGCGGCACCCTCCTGCGCACGGCTGTCGGCGCCGGCTTCGCTGCGACACTGGCTCCCCTCGCCCATGGACAGACCAGCATGCCCGGAAAGATGCAGACGAGATCCATTCCCTCGAGCGGGATACCACTGCCGGTAGTCGGCTGCGGCACCTGGAGGACCTTCGATGTCGGCTCGCAACCCAAGGACCGGGGCCCGCTCGCCGAGGTCCTGCGCATCCTCTTCGAAGCCGGCGGATCGGTGATCGACAGCTCGCCGATGTATGGCGCGGCGGAGAGCGTTACCGGCGATCTGTTGCGCCAAATGAAAGCCCGCGACAAGGCTTTCGTCGCCACCAAGGTCTGGACACAGGGCCGGGCTGCCGGCATCGCGCAGATGGAGCGCTCGATGCGGCTGATGGCGGCCGATCCGATCGACCTGATGCAAATTCACAACCTCCTCGATTGGCGCACGCATCTTGCGACCCTGCGCGCCTGGAAGGCCGAGGGTCGCATCCGCCACCTCGGCGTCACCCACTACACGACCAGCGCCTACCCCGAGCTCGAGGCGGTGATGCGGGCCGAGAAGCTCGATTTCGTGCAGCTCAACTACGCGCTCGACGACCGTCAGGCCGAGCAGCGCCTGTTGCCGCTCGCCGCTGAACGCGGCATCGCCATACTGGTCAACCAGCCCTTTGGCGGTGGCGGCTTGATCCGCAAGCTTGCGCCCCGGCCCCTGCCCGCCTGGGCCGGCGAGATCGGCTGCGCGAGCTGGGCGCAGATCCTGCTGAAATTCGTCCTCGGACACCCTGCCGTGACCTGCGTCATCCCCGGCACCGGCCGGCCCGAGCACATGACGGACAATGTCGGCGCCGGATTCGGCGTCTATCCCGACGCCGCGATGCGCAAGCGCATGGTCGATTCGATCGAGTTCTGATCATAGCTGGGACCGCGCGACTGGAGTCGCTCGGTCCCAGTCATGATCCGACCGGCAGCTCCAACACGCTCGCGCGATCACCGCCGCTCAAGATAGTGAGCAGCGGCGGGCGACCGTGCGGCGCTTGCACGAAATGATCGGCATCGGCGCCAGCAATCGAGAGCCGCAGGCGGCTGCCCTTGGCGAAGCGCCAGGCTGTCGGCAGCAAGGCAAAGCGCAGGAGTTGCGGTTCATCGACCGGCATGGGCCTGGCATCCTTGCGCGCGAAGGTGCGCCATGGCCAGGTCGTCCGGTAGTTGCGCGGCGCCGGCGTCTCGGCGCGGTGGATCGCGCGCAGCACGCCCTCGGTGACGTAGCGTGACGTGCCGTCGGCCTCGACCTCGGAAAGATAGACGAACACCGCGGCGTCCGGCTCGCTCGAGGCGAGCCACAGCGACATCACGGGATGGCCGGCGATCTCGAGATCCTGGTCAAGCGCTGGGCCGGTGAAGCAGAGCAGCCGACGCTCGCGCTGCGACCAGTCGGCGTAATAGGACGTGGCATCGATGCCGGCGATGCGTTCGTAGCGTGTCTGCGTACCCGACCCGGCGGTGAAATCGGCCTGATAGCTCTGCTCGCTCGGCGCGTTGGGCTGCGCAGTCGCAAGCTGCAGCCCCGATGTCGTGTAGAGTTGCAGCGTGCCCTTGGCCGGCGGCCAGATTTTCGCCGCGCGCCATTCCTCGGCATGGACCGTGAAATAGTGGATGGGGTCTTCCTGCAGGAGGCCGGTGTCGCGTCCTGCCAGATGCTGGTCGAAGAAGCGCAGCACCTCGCCCAGCACCGGCAGCTCGGGCTCGATTCGCGACCGCCAAGGCGAGGCATTGACGCGGGCACCATGGTCCCACGGTCCCAGCATGAGCCGGCGATGGGCGTTGGGCAGAGTCAGGAACCGCGACAGCGCGCCGTTGGCGTAGCCCGCGCCGTCCATCCAGCCGGAGATGGCGTAGACCGCCACGTCCTTGGGAATCTCGTCGAGATAATTGTAGGGGCTGAAGGAGGCGCTGGTGAAGTCCGGATTGTAGGGCAGCGCGTCGTCGCGGAATTTGAACTCGGTGATGAAGTCGGGCATGCGGAAATTAGCCAGATGTCCTTGCACTGCTTCGCGTGCCAGCGAACCATCGCGATCGTCGTCGACCGGCATCGGGCCGAGCAGCGCCGGATTGGCGAAATAGCTGAACTGGCTGCGCAGCTCGCGCTTGTCGTGGTCGAGCGCCAGCATCAGCTCGTCATAGACCAGCGCCAGCCGTTTGATGAGCATGCCGCCGGGATAATAATTGTCGGCCCAGGTGTCCCAGACCGCGAACAAGGGCGCGATCGCCTTCACCGCCTTGTGCCCGGTGCTGGCAAGGAAGTCGCAGGCCGCACCGAGATAGGAGATGCCGGTGGCGCCGATCGATCCGTCGCTCCAGGGCTGGGCCACGATCCAGTCGGCGATGGCGCTGTAATCGGCACGCTCGCGCGGCGAGCGGAAAGAATCGCGCGTACCGAAGCTCGCCCCTGTGCCGCGCGCATCGACCACGACAAGGGCGTAACCACGCGGCACGAACATATCGCGATAGCGGTAGCTGTTGGGTGATGGCTCGACATCGATTGTGCCGGGCGCCAGCTCGAAGCGCCGAACGTACGGTGTGAGAATGAGCACGGTCGGCCAGCGCCGGCTTGCGTCGCCATCCGGCAGAATCACATCCACCGCGAGTCGGCAGCCGTCCTGCATCATTACATGGACGGAGGTAGGCGCACCCACCGTGCATTCGGCCGGTCGGCGGCTGAGATAGCGGCTGGGCGGCACTTTCCAGGCCGAACCGAGGTCGTCGCGATCCGGCATCGTCAACCCTTTCGTCTCGTGAGAGGCGCAGTCTCGCGATTCGTTGACTGCACATCAACCCGTCCGTCCGTGTAGGATCGCGGCATGGAACACAGACTTCTTGGCGCCTCGGGCTTCAGTGTGCCCGTCCTTTGTCTCGGCACCGCCACTTTCGGCGGCGCCAGCGAACAGTTGAAGATCTGGGGTCAGACCCAGGTCGACGAAGCCACCCGCATGGTCGACACCGCGCTCGATGCCGGCGTCACCCTGTTCGACAGTGCCGATGCCTATTCGACCGGTCTTGCCGAAGAGATTCTCGGCAAGGCGATCGCCGGCCGCCGCGACAAGCTCCTGATCTCGACCAAGTCGAGCTTCCGGATGGGACCGATGGCCAACGACATCGGCTCGACGCGCCATCACCTGGTCGCAGCCTGCGAGGCCAGCCTCAAGCGGCTGGGCACCGACTATATCGACCTGTGGCAGATGCATGCTTTCGATGCCATGACGCCGATCGAAGAGACACTCTCGGCGCTCGACGACCTCGTGCGCGCCGGCAAGGTGCGCTACGTCGGCTGCTCCAATTTCTCCGGTTGGCATCTCATGAAATCGCTGGCGATCGCCGAACGCTACGGCTGGCCGCGCTACATTGCGCACCAGGCCTATTACTCGCTGGTCGGCCGCGAATTCGAATGGGAGCTGATGCCGCTCGGCCTCGACCAGAAGGTCGGCACCGTGGTGTGGAGCCCGCTCGCCGGCGGCCTGCTGTCGGGCAAGGTCGGGCGCAACAGGAAAGCGCCGGACGGCAGCCGTGTCGCCGCCTTGGGCGGGACCGGTCCGGCCTTGCCGGACGAGGATCTTTACAAGATCACCGATGCGCTGGAGGCGATCGCCCAGGAGACCGGCCGTTCGATCTCCCAGGTGGCGCTCAATTGGCTGCTGCGCCGTCCGACCGTGGCCACCATCGTGGTCGGTGCCCGCAACGAAGCGCAGCTCAAGGACAATATCGGCGCTGCCGCCTTCACCCTGTCGCCGGAGCAGGTCAAGCGCCTCGATGAAGCCAGCGCCCGGCCAAAAATCTACCCTTACTGGCACCAACAAACGACATATTCGGAGCGCAATCCGCCGCTCTTCCCATGATCGGCCACAAACAAAGAGCCTGAGGAACGTCTGAAGATGAAGAAAATAATCCTGCCGCGCCGTCGCGCGCTGGCACTGGCCGGTGGCGCGCTTGCCGCGCCGATGATCGCGTCCGGCAGCGCGCGTGCCGAGTCGGATTGGCCGAACAGGCCGGTCAGGTACATCAACCTCTTCCCGGCCGGCGGGCCGACCGACATCCTGTCGCGCATCGCCTGCCAGAAGCTCACGGAGCTGACCGGCCAGCAGTTCATCGTCGACAATCGCGGCGGCTCCGGCGGCAATGTCGGCGCCGACGCGATCGCCAAGTCCCAGCCCGACGGCTACACGATCGGGCTGATGAGCGTCTCCTCCCACGCCATCGCGCCGACGCTTTACGCCAAGCTGCCATTCGACGCCGCGAAGGACTTCACGCCGGTCAGCATGCTGTGGTCGTTGCCCAACATGCTGGTCGTGCGGCTCGGCCTCGAGGCCAAGACCGTGCCGGAACTGATTGCGCTTGCCCGCGCCAATCCCGGCAAGCTCACTTTCGCATCGTCGGGCTCGGGCACGACCGTTCATTTGAGCGGCGAGGTCTTCAAGTACCTGGCGAAGATCGATCTGCTGCACGTGCCTTATAAAGGCAGCGCGCCGGCGATGCAGGACCTACTGGCGGGCCAGGTCGACATGATCTTCGACAATATCCCCGGCGCCGTCGCGCAGATGCGCAGCGGCAAGGTGCGCGCCCTCGGCGTCACCTCGCTGCAGCGCAGCCCGGTGGCGCCGGAGATCCCGGCAATGGCGGAGTTCCTGCCCGGCTTCGACGTCAACTCGTGGGGCGGCATCTGCGGCCCGGCCGGCCTGCCGCCGGCAGTGGTCGAGAAACTCTCGGCCCTGACCAAGAAGGCGCTGGAGAGCGAGGACCTCAAGACCGGCTATCTGGGCCAGGGCGCCACGCCGTTATGGATGAGCCCCGCCGACACCGCCGCCTACCGCGCCGCCGACGAGAAGCGCCTGGCGCCGATCATCAAGGCCTCGGGCGCCAGGGTGGAGTGAGCGCGGCAAGGAATAGCAGCTCTTACTGCGCCTCGATCTTCGCGAGCTTGATGTATTTGGTCCAAAGCTCGCGTTCGTGCTGGACGAAAGCGTCGCCCTTGGCGATGTCCCAATCCTGCGGCGGCGGAATGAAGCCCAGCTCCTTCACGCGTGCCAGTACGGCAGGCTCATAGAGCGCGTCCATGATCAGGCGGTTCAGGCGCTGCTTGATTGCATCCGGCACTTCCTTGCGTACCGAGAAGCAGGAATACGCGATGATGCTGTAATCCGGATAGGTCTCGGCGATCGCCTCGACATCGGGATACTGTGCCGAGCGCTGCGGCGAGGTGACGGCGAGCGCACGGACGTAACCGGAGCGGACGTAGCTCTCGCCCACCACCTGGTCAGGGAACACGACATGCACGCGGCCGGCATTCAGATCCTGGATCGAGGCCACGGCGTCGCGATAGGCGACCTCCTCGAACTTTAAGCCGCTCGTGACATCGAACAGCGCCGACGGCACACGCGAGGAGGCGTTGCCGTAGCCCGAGAATATTGGCTCGTCCGGTTTGCGCGCCTTGGCGAAGGCCACGAATTCCTTCACCGTCTTGTAGGGCGCGTCCTTGTTGACCAGCATGAAATTGCCGGTCGAGCCGTTGACCGCCAGCGTGGTGAAATCCGCCGGATCGTAGGTCATCGTCTTGTAGAGGCTCGGGTTGGCCGCCAGCGTGCTGGTCGAGCCCAACAGCAGCGTGTAGCCGTCGGCCGGCGTGTTCTTGACTTGCGCCGTACCGATCATGCCGGTGGCGCCCGGCTTGTTTTCGATCACGAAGGGCTTGCCGGTCGCCATCTCGAGTTGCCGGCCGACCAGACGCGCGATGATGTCGGTCGATCCGCCCGGCCCGAATGGCACGACGATCTTCACCAACTTGTTCGGATACGCGTCCTGACCGCGCGCCGACGCGCCGAGGCCGGCTGCAATCGGCATGCCGCCCAGCAGGGTCAGGACATCTCTACGTTTCATGATCAATCGACCTCCAAGGAAGGTCCGACTGATATGCAGAGTCGCTGAAAAACGCGAGGGCAAAGGCGCCGCGCCATTTCGAGAAGCGACTGTCGGCCTGCGTCGCGTCAACGCAGCATCCCTTCTCCATCACCCTCTTCGCCATGGAAGCGGCGACGAGGGCGATGGAGCGGGTCGCCGTTCACATGCCGAGCTGGCTGATGAACTTGATGTTGAGGTAAGCCTCGAGCGCCTCGGTGCCGCCTTCCGAGCCGTAGCCCGAATCCTTGATGCCGCCGAACGGCACTTCAGGCAAAGCAAGACCGTGGTGGTTGATCGAGATCATGCCACTCTCGACGGCGGCACCGAGCGCCGCCGCCGTCTTGGTGTTCTTGGTGTAGGCGTAGGCCGCCAGGCCCCAAGGGAGGCGATTGGCTTCCTTCATCACGCCGTCGAAATCCTTGAAAGAGGAAATCGGCGCCAGCGGGCCGAACGGCTCGTCGTTCATGATCTTGGCATCGAGCGGCACGTTGGTGAGCACCGTGGGCTCGTAGAAGTAGCCCTTGTTGCCCTTGCGCTGGCCGCCGGTCTCCACCTTGGCGCCCTTGGCGATGGCGTCGGTCACGAAGGTGTCCATGGCATGCAGGCGGCGCTCGGCCACCAGCGGACCCATCCTGGTATCGGCTTCGAGACCATTGCCCACCTTCACGTTCTTGGCGTAGGCGGTGAAGCGCTCGACGAATTCCGGATAGACCTTCTCGTGCACCAGGAAGCGAGTCGGTGCGACGCAGACCTGGCCGGCATTGCGGAACTTGTTGGCGCCCAGCACATTCACCGCCTGCTCGAGATCGGCGTCCTCGAACACGATGGCCGGCGCATGGCCACCCAATTCCATGGTCACGCGCTTCATGTGCTGGCCGGCGAGCGCGGCGAGCTGCTTGCCGACCGGCGTGGAGCCGGTAAAGGTCACCTTCTTGATGATGGGATGGGCGATCAGGTAGGAGCTGATCTCCGACGGTACGCCATAGACGAGCTGGATAACGCCCGCCGGCACGCCGGCTTCGACGAAGGCCTTGATCAGTTCGGCGCAGGACGCCGGCGTGTCTTCCGGGCCCTTGACGATGATCGAGCAGCCGGTGGCCAGCGCCGCCGAGGCCTTGCGCACCACCTGGTTGATCGGGAAGTTCCAGGGCGTGAAGGCGGCGACCGGGCCGATCGGCTCCTTGAACACCATCTGATAGACATTGTCGGCGCGCGCCGGCACGAGGCGGCCGTAGGTGCGGCGGCCTTCCTCGGCCATCCAGTCGATGATGTCGGCGGCGAGGGCGGTCTCGCCCTTGGCCTCGATGACCGGCTTGCCCTGCTCCATGCTCATGATCGTGGCGATACCGTCGAGGCGCTGGCGGATCAGATCGGCCGCCTTGCGCATGATCTTGTAGCGATCGTAGGCCGATACTTTCTTCCACTGCCTGAAGCCTTTGTCCGCCGCGGCGAGCGCGCGGTCGAGATCGGCGATCTCGGCATGCGCGACCTTGCCGATCACTTCCTCGGTGGCCGGATTGACGATGGGAATGGTGCGGCCCTTGGCGCCCCCGGTCCACGCGCCGTCGATCATCAACGAGACATCACTGTAGGTCATGGTGTTCCTCCTTCTTTCCTAGCTTCCGCGATAGGTCGAATAGCTCCAAGGCGTGCAGAGCAGCGGCACATGATAATGCGCTTCCGGCTCGGCAATGGAAAAGCGCAAAGGCACGATATCGAGAAAAGGTGGATCGGCTACGTCCACACCGCGAGTACGGAAATGAGCACCGACGGCGAAGCGCAATTCATAGCGGCCGATGGGCAAGGGCCGGTCGGCGATCAGCGGTGCATCGGTCCGGCCGTCGACGTTGGTCACGGCCCGGCCGATCCTGTGGGCACTTTCGCCCGAGAATTCAAACAGCTCGATCGCCATGCCGACGGCCGGCTGGCCGGCGCCAGTATCCAGAACATGGGTGCTCAGGCGCCCGTTGACCCTGGGCATACCCTCACCCGAGACGAGCGAGGCGACCCGCAGCCGGGTGATGAAAAACACTTCCTGAACGGCTGTTGCAAATTCTGCCGCAGGCTCATGCCGCAGGCGACGCTCGAACTGGGCGAGGATGGAATCGCGTGTATGGCGGCGTACGCAGACGATGAAGGGGAAGCCGAACCTCGCCTTGTAAGCGTCGTTCAGGAGATGGAAGCGCGCGAAATCCGCTTCGCTCAACGAATCGAGGCCGACGCCTGCCTGCTCGCGCTTCGAATCCTCCGTGAGCGCCCCGGCGCGCGCTGCCTTGCCGGCAAGGTCGGGGTGATTGCGCAGGAACGCGAGCTGATCGGCAGGCGGCGCGGCGCGAATGACGCCGAACATCGCCTCGTGCAGGGCGGTCACGCTGGCAAAGGGTCGCTTGGCAAACGCTGCCTCGGCCACACACGGCGCAAGCTCGAAGACTTCGCCGAGCGCCTCGACGAATGCCGCATTCTGCAGGTGATTGAGATCGGAGAGCGCGATGCCCATGCCAGCCGACCTAGCATGCCGTGCCGGCCGTCTCTATAGTCCGGCAACCAAATCCAGGGAGGAAGAGGTCGATGACCCGTTCTGCAATTACCCGCCGCGGCCTCAACCGCGCCGCCATCGCCGGCGCAACGCTGATCGGCGCGCCGCTGCCGCTGCGCCATGGCTTCGCCCAGTCGCCGCCGGCCAATCTCAAAGTGGCCCTGCTGCTGCCGACCTCGGGCCTCCAGGCACAGATCGGCCAGGCCTGCAAACGCGGCGCCGACGTCGCCAACGACGTCTTCGGCGACATGAAGATGCCGGTGCGCCTCGAGGTGATGAATTACGACACCGAATCCAAGCCCGATGCCGCCCGCACGCAGGCCGAGAAGGCGATCGATGCCGGCGCCCATATCCTGGTCGGCGCCTTCGATTCGGGCCAGAGCATCGCCATCGCGCAAGTGGCCGAGCAGCGCGGCATTCCCTTCGTCGTCAACATCGCCGCCGCCCCCCAGCTCACCGAGCAGGGCTACAAGTTCCTGGTGCGCAACTTCCCGACCGCCGCGATGCTGATCACCGGGGCGCTCAACCTCCACAAGGACATCTTCAAGGCGAGCGGCCAGACACCCAAGACCGCGGTGATGATGAGCGTGAACGACACGTTCGGCACCTCGATGATCAACGGCATCAAGGGGCTGTTTCCAAAGCTCGACATGCCCTACGAGCTGGTCGACACGATCAGCTACGACCCGGCTGCCAAGGACCTCTCGGTCGAGGTCGGCAAGGCCAAGGCCACCAAGGCCGACTTGCTGCTGCCCGTCTGCCGCCTCAACGACGCCAAGCTGCTGGTGCAGGAGATGGTGAAGCAGCGCTGGGAGCCCATGGGCGTGCTCAACCCCGGCTCACCCGGTCTCTACGAGCAGGACTTCCTCAAGACCATGGGCAAGTACGGCGATTTCCTTATCTCCAACGTGCCGTGGCTCGACCCCAAGCAGGCGATGACGGTGTCGCTGGAGAAGCATCATCTGGCGAAGTTTCCCAACGACCAGCTCGACCTCAATGGCGGCTTCACCTTCGAGGCGATGCTGATCGCGGCGCAGGCCTGGCTCGTCGCCAAGTCGACCAAGGCGGACGCGCTGATGGAGGCGCTGCGCAATACCAAGATCGACAACCACGTCATGGTGGGCGGCCCTATACAGTTCGACGCCAAGGGCCAGAACGTCAACATCAAGGCTGCCGCGGTGGAGAACCTCAAGCGCAAGCCCACCGTCGTCATGCCGGTCGCATCGGCCGCCGCGCCGCTGGTTTTCCCCATGCCAGGCTGGGCTGACAAGCGACGCGTCTGATCCTGCGGGCCCTTTGACCTCCGACTTTCTTATCTCGCTCGCCCAGGCCGTCACCAAGGGGCTGCTCACCGGCATGGTGTACGGACTGATGGCGCTCGGCCTGTCGGTGATCTTCGGCGTCATGCGCGTGGTCAACTTCGCGCATGGCGAGATGATGGTCGTCGGCATGTACTGCGCCTGGGCGGCGTCGGAGTATCTCGGCCTGTCGCCGATGCTCTCGCTACCATTGATCGCCGTGCTGTTTTTCGGGCTGGGGTATGCATTGCAGCGCACGCTGATCTCGCCCTTCATCGGCCGGCCCGAGCACCAGCAGTTCCTGCTGCTGCTTGCGATCGCCATGCTGCTGGTCAATGGCTGCCTCGCCATCGCCGGTCCCGACGCGCACGGCGTGCAGATGGACTCGCAGTTCGATTCCTATGAGCTGGGACCGCTGGTGTTCGACGCGGTGCGCCTGCACGCCGCGATCGCCGCCGTCGCCATCGCGGCGCTTCTCTGGCTCTTCTTCAAGTACACGCGCACCGGCAAGTCGATCCGCGCCGCCGCCGACAACAATATGGGGGCACTGGTGGTCGGCCTCGATGTACGCCGGCTCTACGCCTTCACCTTCGGCGTCGGTGCGGCCTGCGTCGGCGCAGCGGGAGCGCTGATGCTCACCATCATCCCGGTCACGCCCTTCCTCTCCGCCGAATACACGCTGCTTGCCTTCGTGATCGTGATCGTGGGCGGGCTCGGCAGCATGACCGGCGCGCTGATGGGCGGCCTGCTGATCGGCGTCAGCGAGGCGGTCGCCGGCCTCGTGCTGCAGCCCTCGCTCAAAAGCATGGTGAGCTTCGGTCTCCTGATCCTGGTGTTGCTGCTGCGGCCGCAGGGCCTGTTCGGCGGCAAGAGCGGAACATGAGGCTGGTAAGCCGCCTGGTCGAAGGCGCGGCGCCGCGTTCGCTGTGGGGTCTGGGTGTGCTGCTCGTCCTGCTGCTGGCGGCGCCGGCCCTGCTCGGCAAATACGGCCTCTCCGTCCTGATACTGATCCTCTATTTCGCCTATGTAGGCCAAGCCTGGAACATCCTGATGGGCTTCGCGGGCCAGCTCTCGCTTGGCCACGCGCTTTATGCCGGCCTGGGCGGCTATATCGCCGCCGGGCTCTATTTCCATTACGGGATCGGTCCGTGGGCCGGCGTGTTCGCGGGCGTCGCGGCCGCGGCGCTGGCGGGCGCGGTGGTGGGCTATCTCGGCTTCCGCTTCTCCCTGGCAGGCGTCTATTTCGCGTTGCTGACCATCGCCTTCGGCGAGTTCACGCGGCTTGCCTTCGATCACTGGGACTGGGCCGGCGGCTCGGGCGGGCTCTTCCTCAAGGTCGATGCCAAGGTCGATCCGCTCAAACTGCGCGGTGGACCGCTGCTCTTCTACTACGTCATCCTGGCCCTGACCGTCGGCATCTTCATCCTGTGCCGCGCCCTGCTCGAAAGCCGGCTCGGCCGTTACTGGCTCGCCATCCGCGAGGATCCCGAGGCGGCGCAGGCGATCGGCGTGCCGGTGCTGCGCTGCAAGATGATCGCGATCGTGATCTCCGCCGGCCTGACGGCGCTGGCGGGCGTGTGGAACGCCTTCTACTACAACAACCTCTTCCCCGAGACGGCCTTCTCGATGGGCCGCTCGATCGAGATCACCCTGGCGCCGATCATCGGCGGCCTCGGCACGCTGTTCGGACCGATCGTCGGTGCCGTGGTGCTGACCGGCCTGGGCGAGGTCTTCACCGATGCGAGCGATTACCTGCACATCGCCGGCATCAAGCAGATCTTCTACGGCCTCGCCTTGCTGGTCATCGTCATGTTCCGCCCGGCCGGACTGTGGCCATGGATCGCCGACCGGCTGGGCTTCGGGGAGCGGCGGCGATGAGCGGCGCCCGCCTCGAACTCGCCGGCGTCGGCAAGAGCTTCCGTGGCCTGCGCGCGGTACACGATGTCGATTTCGTGGTGCCGGCCGGCGCGATCAATGCGCTGATCGGGCCGAACGGTGCGGGCAAGACCACGATCTTCAACATGATCGCCGGCGTTTTCGTGCCCGATGCCGGCACCGTCACGCTCGATGGCCGGCAGATCTCGGGACTGCGGCCCGATCGCGTGTGCTCCGCCGGCGTGGGCCGGACCTTCCAGATCGTGAAGCCGTTCAAGGGCCTGAGCGTGCTCGAGAATGTCACGGTGGGCGCGCTGCACCGCCGGCCCGACCTCGCCGACGCCCGCGAAAGTGCCTCGGCCATCCTGACCCGGCTCGGACTCTACGACCGCCGGCATCAGATGGCCGAAAGCCTGACATTGCCCGACCGCAAGCGTCTGGAGGTGGCCCGCGCCCTTGCCACCGAACCCAGCCTCCTGCTGCTCGATGAGGTGATGGCGGGTCTGCGCCCCACCGAAGTCGACGTGATGGTGACTTTCCTGCGCGAGCTCAACGCCGCCAGCGGCATCACCATCCTGCTGATCGAGCATGTCATGCGCGCCGTCATGGCGCTCGCCGCCCATGTCGTCGTGGTGAGCTATGGCGAGAAGATCGCGGAGGGAACACCGGCGGAGATCTCGCGCCATCAGGCCGTGCTCGATGTCTATCTCGGCGATGCGGAGGCTTCGTGAGCACGGCCCTGCTCCAGGTCGACGGTCTCGATCTCTTCTACGGCGACGCCCAGGCACTTTCGGGCGTTTCGCTGGAGATCGCGACGAGTGAGATCGTGGCCATCGTCGGCGCCAACGGTGCGGGCAAGAGCTCGTTGATCCGCGCCATCCACGGCATCGAGAAGCCGGCGCGCGGTACGGTGCGCTTCGACGGCACCGACATCACCGGCTGGCCGAGCCATCGTGTCTGCGAGGTCGGCGTGGGCCATGTCGCCGAAGGCCGGCAGGTCTTCCCCAATCTCAGCGTGCTCGAGAATCTCGAGATGGGCGCGGCGCCGAAACGGGCGCGCGCTGCCGAGAAAGCGACGCTCGACCGCGTCTTCACCCTGTTTCCGCGTCTCACGGAGCGGCGCAGGCAGGCGGCCGGCACGCTGTCGGGCGGCGAGCAGCAGATGCTCGCGATCGGCCGCTGCCTGATGGGCCAGCCGCGGCTTATCATGTTCGACGAACCCTCGCTCGGCCTCGCGCCCACGATCGTGCAGGAAGTCTTCCGGATCGTCCGGCGGCTGAACGAGGAAGGCCTCACCATTCTGCTGGTCGAACAGAACGTGATGGCATCGCTGAAAATCGCTCATCGGGGCTATGTTCTGGAGAACGGCCGCATCGAGCTCTCCGGCAGCGGCACCGAGCTCCTGACCGACGACGGCGTACGGCAGGCCTATCTCGGGCTCTAGAAATCGCTGCGTGAACCCGAACCGTTGACGACAGGCCGGCCGCTCTGCACTCTCCGGCCGTCCGGTACTTTACCGCTGCCGCGTGCGGCGCGGGTTGGTCCGGGATGGCTCTGGACGCTATCTGTCGACAGCGCGTCCACCCCTCCCCGGGTTTTACAACCATGGGAGGTTTCACGTGAAACGTCGCGAAATTTTCAAGGCAGGTCTTGCTGTCGGCCTCGTCGGCCTGGCACCGCGCCTCGCTTTGGCGCAGGCCACTTTCGCGCCAACGCCCAAGGGTTGGCGCACCTTCGTGCTGACGACCCGCGTCGAGCCGTTGAACGGCGTCACCAAGGCATGGATCCCGCTGCCGACCTTCGAGGCCGCCGACTGGCAGCGCCCAGGCACCGTGGGCTTCACCGGCAATGCCAAGACCATGGAGCGGGTGCGCGACCCGACATACGGTGCCGCGATGCTTCAGGTCGAATGGGCCGCCGATCAGCAAAATCCCGCCGTCGAGGTCACGACGCAGGTGCAGACGCAGAATCGCTCTGCCTTTGGCGACAAGCCTGCCTCGATCACCCCTCTCAGCGACGAAGAGCGCAAGCGCAGCCTCGCGGGCACGGAGCTCATCCCGACCGACGGCCTGGTGAAGTCCACCGCCGACGAGATCGTGCGCGGCAAGTACGCGGGAATGGCCGACGGCCGTTCCCGCGGGAACGACATCGACAAGGCGCGCGCCATCTACGAATGGGTGGTCGACAACACCTTCCGCAATCCCAAGACGCTGGGCTGCGGCGTCGGCGACGTCGCCTCGATGATCAAGGCGGGCAATCTCAACGGCAAATGCGCCGACCTCAATGCGCTGTTCGTGGGCCTCGCCCGCGCGGCCGGCCTGCCGGCACGTGACATCTATGGCATCCGCGTCGTGCCGTCGGAGTTCGGCTTCAAGGCGCTGGGCGCCGGATCGGAAGTCGTCACCAAGGCGCAGCATTGCCGCGCCGAAGTGTGGCTGCAGGACACGGGCTGGACGCCCATGGATCCCGCCGACGTGCGCAAGGTCGTCCTCGAGGAACCGCCGGGCAATCTTGCCATGACCGACCCGAAGGTCCTGGCCGCCCGCAAGGCCTTGTTCGGCGCCTGGGAGGGCAACTGGGTCGCCTTCAACAGGGCCGCCGACGTGAAGCTGCCGGGGTCGAGCCAGCCGCCGATCGGCTTCCTGATGTATCCGCAGGGCGAGAACAAGGCCGGTCCGGTCGATTCGCTCGACCCGGACACCTTCAAGTATCGAATCACTGCGCGTGAATTGACGGCCTGACGCTTCGGAGCGGAGCGGTTTCGCTTCGCTCCGATCCGCTCTATACATCGGCCCTCATGACGATAATGGCCGATGCAGCTCCCAGCGCGGCGGCGCGCTACATCGTGCGACGTTACTACATCGCCATGGCGTTGCCGTTCGCCATCGATGTGGTGACGACCTTTTCCTTCGTGCTGGTGAACAACGCGTTCGAGGTCCTGCTGCCGGCGGTGGCGGTCTCGGCGTTTTTCCTTCTTGCCGGCGTCCACCTGGGCGCGCGCATCCTGATCGACCCGGTCCGGCGCTTCCTTGCCAACGAGGGAAGCTTTTCCGAGGCCGAGAGGCCTCTGACCGGCCTGCCTCATCGCTCGGCGGTCCTGGTGGCGGTGCTTTACGCATCGCTCCTGCTATGCCGCAATATCCTGCCGCGTCTCGGCTTTACCTTCGATGCCGCCCTGCCGAAGCCCACCGTGCTCGACCTCACAGCTTCGTCCATAGTCACCACAGGCTTCAACTATGTGCTGACCTATTTCCTCGTCAGCGGCTATCTCGACCAGCTCTGCCAGCAGCTTTTCGAGACACGCGGCGTCAACCTCGGCCTCTTTCTCGGCACTTTCCGGCGCAAGATCGCCATTGCCCTGCTCTTTGTCTCCTTTGCCGCCCTGATCCTGCTTGCCGCCGACATCGCAAGCTACAGCGGCGCCCGACTGTTGCGCGAGGCCTCCGTCGACATCGCGGCATCGGTGTTCGGCGCGGCCACCGTCTATTATTGGATCTCGCGCGCCCTCACCCGGCCGATCGACCGGCTCGACAGGGGCATGCGCGCGGTCGCCGACGGCAATTTCGACGTCCGCCTGCCGGTGACCTCGGACGACGAAGTCGGCCGCGCTACCAGCCAGTTCAACAACATGGTCGAAGGCCTGTCGGAACGCGCCTACATGCGCAACATGTTCGGCAAATACGTGAGCGAGAGCGTGGCCGTGGCCATCCTCGACGATCATGCGCGCGCCGGGCGGGTCGTCGACACGACTGCCGAGGCGACGGTCATGTTCACCGATATCCAGGGCTTCACCCGCCTTTCCGAACGGCTGACACCTTCCGAGACAGCCAGCATCCTCAACACCTATCTCGAAGTCGTCGTTCCCTCGATCCAGCGCCATGGCGGCGTGGTCAACAGCTTCATCGGCGACGGGCTGTTCGCGAGCTTCAACCTGCCGTTGCCGGTGGATAGCCATGCCGCGGCGGCCCTGAAGGCCGCACTCGATATCCAGCGCCAACTCAACAACGCCGAACTGCCGCACAAGGTGCACTTGCCGACGCGGATCGGCATC
>Ga0193752_1000935_pt1 | contig 25861 bp, 16 predicted proteins | sample H1c1metaG_FD_144924 | JGI IMG/M metagenome (GOLD analysis project Ga0193752, IMG submission 144924) | Soil microbial communities from a riparian zone of the East river system, Colorado, United States - H1c1 | ecosystem: Environmental > Terrestrial > Soil > Riparian zone | place: USA: East River...
CCGAGGTAGTCGTAACAGCCCTCGGCAGCGTGCCAATGCGCGAGCACACAATCGATCACGGCTGGATCGATCAGCGGACAATCGCTCGGGATCTTCGCGATCGCATCCGCGCCGCTGGCAGCGGCAGCGAGCAGATGCCGGCTCAAGCAGTCGTCTTCGTCACCGCGCACGCTGTCGACCCCCAGTCGATCGCACAACGCGACGATCGGATCGTCGACGCGGCGCGTGGTCGTTGCGACGACTACGCTTTGGGCTTGGCGCGCCGAGACCACGCGCTCGAGCAACCGTTCGAGCAGGGGTTTGTCGCCGAGTGGCAGGAGTACCTTGCCGGGCAAGCGGCTCGAGGCGAGGCGCGCTTGAATCACGATCGTGATTTTCATGCGCAGACTCCTTCGAGAGAGCGTGCGGCGTGCACTGACAGACCGAGGAGCCCACGCGCGACGTTCGCGATCGCGTGAGCGCTGCGGCCGCCGTTCTGGATCGGGAGGAGGCGCCGGAGCTCTTCGAGTAGAAAATACGAGTGCACTTCTTTGCCGAGCGCGAGGCCGACGAACGCAACCGACGAATACTGCGTGAAGAGCACCGAGCAGTTCGCGATCAGCTCTTCAGCGCTCCCGTCCGTGTGTACGATCGCATCGGGACAGTGCGCTGCGATCTCGCGCTTGGCGCGGGCGACGTGCTCGTTCGGGTGGAGCTTCACGCGGATGGTGCGGCCCGCTGCTGCGACGCGAACGCGCCTCAGGAAGCCCGTGCGATCGTCGGCGCGAAACGTTTCGCGCGAATCCGACGTGCAGGCGAGCACATAGCCGCGGTCGTGCACTGAGTTCTCGCGAAACCGTGCGCAGTCGTCGAAGTTCGGAATGCCTGTGACATGCAGCTTTCTGGCAGGTGCCCCGCGCTGCACGAAGAGCTCGCGGTAGCCTTCGCTCGCGACGCACATCGCGTCGTACTTGCCGCTCGTGCCGGTCAGCGCCGTGCCTGCAGCCCAGAGCGGCAGCACGCCCGACTTCTGGATGAGCTTCGAGATCCAGCTCTCGGGGTCGGTCATGCCTTCTTGCACGAGCAGAGTCGGGATGCGGCGCAACCGTGGGGACACGGTGAGATCGGTGCAGAGCACGACGAGGTCGTAGGTGTTTTTCCGTCCGTCGAGGTCGATCGGCAGGCCGTGTCGCGCGAGGTAGCTCGCGCAGCGGGCGCGAAGCGCGTTGCCACCGATCGTGTTTTCGAGCAGCCGCAAGCGGCGCGCGAGCTCGACCGAGGTGCCGCCGAAGAACGGGCTGAACCAGTTCTCCGTTTCGGGCAACGCGTGCGCGACCCGATGCAGCTGCGTAGTTTGATTCAGCGAGCCGCAAACGAACAGCGCACGGCGTTTACGAGCGGAAGGCATGGTAGCGGCGGTCTTCACACGCGAATTGCAGTGTTGCCTACGTGTGCGACGCGAACGTCACAAGCGAGCGACAAAGCAAGCGACATGGGCGAACGTTCTTGCAGCTGCCAGCGACACGCCTCGCGCGTGTCACGGTGTCCTCACGCAGTCGGGCCACGTTCCTCGACATGGGCGATCAAGTTGGCGATGAACTCGGCGGAAGTCTCTACTTCGTTCCACGACGCACGTTCGAGCGCGTGCGGCGCCTGCCGGCGGCTCCTGCGCAAAAGGCCGCATTGTTCGCGGATTTGTGCCGGATAAACGCGCTCTACATGGTGGCGAGGGCAGGGTCGGGGCACCTCGGCAGTAGCTTCTCCAGTCTCGATCTCGTGAGCTGGATCGTGCTGCACGAGCTCGACCCGCAGGCTCCGAATCGAACGGGCGATCTGTACTTCTCGTCGAAGGGCCACGACGTCCCAGGGCTGTACGCCGCGCTGGCGGCGGTCGGAGTGCTGCCATCGGAGGCGTTGCACGGCTTGCGACAATTCGCAGGTTTACCGGGGCATCCCGACGTCGGCACACCCGGCATCATCGCGAACACGGGTTCACTCGGGATGGGCATTTCCAAAGCGAAAGGCATGGTGCTCGCGCATCGCCGCGAGCAGCAGCGGCTCCGGATCTTCGTCCTGACCGGCGACGGCGAGCTGCAAGAGGGGCAGATCTGGGAGTCGCTCGCGACGGCGGCGCATCTGCGGATGGACGAGATCACCGTCATCGTGGATCACAACAAGCTGCAGTCGGATACGTTCGTGCGGGCGACCAACGACCTCGGCGATCTCGAGCGCAAGTTCGAGAGCTTCGGTTGGCACGTGTCGCGCGTCGACGGCCACGATCTCACTCAGATCGGCCGGGTCGTCCGTGATCTCGCGGCGGTGGAAGGGCGGCCGAAGGTCGTGATCGCCGACACGATCAAAGGTCGCGGCGTGTCCTTCATGGAGCACACGCAGCTGAAGGCGGCGGACGCGATCTATCGCTACCACTCCGGCGCTCCAGACGCGCTGAGTTACCGGCGTGCACTGCTCGAGCTCTCGGATCGCGTGGGACCGGCACTCGAGCGCGAAGGGTGTGGTCCGCTCGTACTCGAACGTGCTGCGCCGCGAGAGAGCCTGCCGCCTCCGCGCGCGACGAAGCCCGAGCGCATGTTCGATGCGTACAGTACAGCGCTGCTCGAGGCCGGTGCTCGCAACCCGAAGCTGATGGTGCTCGACGCGGATCTCGCGGTGGATCTCGGGCTCATGCCGTTCAAGCAGCAGTTTCCCGAGCGGTTCGTGGAGTGCGGGATCGCTGAGATGGACATGGTGAGTTCGGCCGGCGGGATGGCACTGCGCGGGCTGCTGCCGGTGTGTCACTCGTTTGCGTGTTTTCTGTCGGCGCGGCCGAACGAGCAGATCTACAACAACGCGAGCGAGCGGACGAAGGTCGTGTACGTCGCGGGGCTGGCGGGGTTGTTACCGGCAGGGCCGGGTCACTCGCATCAGGGTGTGCGCGATATTGCTGCGCTGTCCGGTATTCCGCGGCTGTGCATGATCGCGCCGAGCAGCCCGAGTGAAGTGTCGCTCGCGCTCGAGTATGCGCTCGATGTTCACGAGGGGAGTGGGTACTTGCGATTGTGCTCGCTGCCGTGGGAGCTGCCGTTTCAGCTGCCGCGACAAACGAAAATCGTGCCCGGACGTGGCGTGAGTGTGAGAGCGGGTCGCGACGCGCTGATGATTGCGTATGGGCCGGTGATGCTGTCGCAGGCGTATCTAGCGGCAGAGTGTTTGGCGGTGCAGCACGGGTTCGAGGTCGAGGTCGTCGCGTTGCCGTGGTTGAACCACGTGGATGCGGGGTGGCTCGAGCGGATGTCGAGTGGTCGGCGCTGGTTGTTCACGCTCGACGATCACTACGTCGCGGGCGGGCAGGGGCAGCTGTTGGCAGCGACCGTCGCGGGGTTTGCCTCGCGGTCGGTGAGGGTGCATTCGTTTGGGGTGAGCGTTTTGCCCGCGTGTGGAACGCCAAGTGATGTGCTCCGGCATCACGGGTTGGATGCTGTAAGCCTCGCCGAGGCGATGCGGAGGCGGTTGGAGGCTGAGGCCCCGAGCCGGGAGCCGCCGCCGCAAATCGTGCTCCGGCCACGATAGCGCCGCGGTTGGAACACTGTTCCGTCCCTAGTCACGCCCTCCCTACGAAACCCACGGAGGACACTGTGACACCACGAGACCACATGGGGCTGAGCCTCTCGAGCGCCACCCCCGCCAGCATCACTCGCTACGAGGAGGCACTAAATCTCCTCCACAGCTACACCGGCAACCCCCTCGGCGTCATCGACGCAGCCCTTGTCGAAGACCCCGACTTCCTCGCCGGCCTCGCGCTACGCGCCGGACTGATCGTCACGACGTCGGAAAAGCGCAACGTCGGCGAGCTTCAACGGACCGTTGAAACAGCGGAAACCCTGATCGCGCGCGGCCTCGGCAACGATCGCGAACGCGCACACATCGCCGCCGCGCGCGCCTGGCTCGATCACGACTTCGAACGATCGACCGACCGGTATAACCGACTCGCGCTCGAACACCCGCGCGACGGCCTCGCACTGCAGATCAGCCACGTCTGCAACTTCTTCCTCGGCCGCGCCACGTGGCTGCGCGATCATGTGGCAGCTGCGCTACCGCACCTGTCCACGAGCGAGTCGCTGTACGGCTACGCGCACGGCATGCACGCCTTCGGCCTGGAGGAGTGCGGTGAATACGATCGTGCGGAAGCTGCTGCCCGGCGTGCGCTCGAGAGCAACCGCCGCGACGCTTGGGCTGTCCATGCAGGCGCGCACTGCTTCGAGATGCAAGGCCAACTGGCCAAGGGCATCCGTTGGCTGCGAGAGCGTGAACAAGACTGGGCGCCCGATAATTTCTTTGCCGGGCACAATTACTGGCACCTCGCGCTGTTTCAGCTCGAGCTCGGCGACATCGAACGCGTGCTGGGGATCTACGACCAGAAGCTTCGTGGAGCAGGCTCGGAGATGAACCTCGATCTCGTCGACGCGAGTGCGATGTTGTGGCGTCTCGATCTCGCGGGCGTCGACGTCCACAAACGTTGGACGGATCTGGCTACGATCTGGCGCCGCGTCGAAGAGCACGGCTACTACGGCTTCAACGACTGGCACGCGCTGATGGCGTACGCGGGCTCGGGCGCAGACGCCGACGTCGCGCGCGTTGTCGCGAGCCTCGAAGACGCGCGCTCGAGCGTACGCCTGGGTCGGCTCGAGGCGCTGGCTGCATGTCGCGGTTTTGCAGCCTTCGCAGCAGGCGACTACCCACGCGCGATCGAGGAGTTGTTTGCAGTTCGAACGATCGCAGCGCGTTTTGGTGGCAGCCACGCGCAGCGAGACATCCTCGATCTGACGTTGATCGAGGCAGCCCTACGCGACAAGCAGTTCGCGCTCGCACGCTCGCTCGCGAGTGCGAGAGCCGAGCGAAAGCCGGAGAGTCCGGGCCCGTTCCGCGCCTTGGCGCGAGGCTACGTAGGCGCTGGCGCGGTCGAGTCCGCGGGCTCCGCGCGCGCGGAGGTCGAGAGGCTGATCGCCCGGCAGCGTGCGCCCGCCTAATCTCGATCAGCTGCGGTTGCACTAGAAGCGACGGTGGTGCTCAGAGGTCGAGCGCCACCGTCGCGCCGCGGCGTTTAACACCACTGCTCAACTCTTCGTCATCTCGAGCGCTTTGTGCTCGTAGCCCAAGCGCAACGCAGTTCGTACCAACGGATTTCGGTACAGCTTCCGCGTGATCACCGTATCCATCGCACTTTGAACCCAAGCTTTACGTCGGCTGGGCTTCAAGATCGCTCGCTCACAACTCTGCTGATAGCTGCGACGCAAGCTCGCACTCAGCTCACCGCACCCGAGCGCGGCAGTCGCCGTCTGACCCGCGACGCGGCCACTGTGCAGAGCCTGCCAGATCCCCTCACCCGACAGCGGATCGACGAACCCGGCTGCATCCCCGGTGATCAACAGCCCTGCCGCTGAGAGCGGCATCGGACGCGGCGCGAGCGGCAACGACCAGGTTCGCGTCTTGCCGATCCGAGTCGCGTTGCCGAGTCGATCGGCGTGTCTCTCGACAAAGCCGGACATCAGGCCGTGCAGCTTCTGGCTGCCGGCCGAATACGCATCGGAGCGAATGTAGACGCCCACGTTCGAGACGCCTTCGACTGCCGGGAAGATCCAGCTGTAACCGTAGGGCAACTCCTCTTCGAAGAAGTGATCCGACGTGTCGGCACCTTCGGGGAACGTCACGTCGCGATAATAAGCTGTGGTCGACACCGCGAGCTTCGAGCCGCGCGGGCCAGCAAGTCCGAGCGCGGGCAGACCGACGGAGCCGTAGCCGTCCGCAGCGATCACGAGCTTCGCCGACCAGCGATGCTGACCCGCGACCGCACCGACCACTCGCCCGTGCTCAGTCGAGAGCTCGGTCACGCGACAGTCCTGCACGAGTCGCGCACCATTCGCTTCGAGCACCTGACGCAAACAATCGTCGAGGTGAAACCGCGGCACGATGTAGCCCGGCTCGTCGTAGCTTCGCGCGATGCGCGTTCCATCGGGAAACACCGCCGCGGCTCGCCGCACGAGCGCATGCGGCCCGCGGCGCACTGCGTCACCCGCACCCAGTGCGTCGATCTCGCGCATGCCGTCGTTCGACACCGCGTCTCCGCAGACCTTGTCGCGCGGAAACCGCGCGGCATCGACGACGAGAACATCGATTCCCGCACGCCTGAGCTCGATGCCCGCCGCACAACCGGCCGGACCGGCCCCGACGATCAGCACATCACATGTATCCAAATTGGGCACGCCGCTGAGCAGTCTAGCTTAACAGTTTGCGCCGCAGCGGGCCGGCTTCGACGTGCGAAACCGACCTGCAACGCACGCCAACCTGCTTAGCCGAGACTGCGGACAGCCGCCCGCCACCTACATGCTTCGGCACTGCGCGGTGCAAGTCGTGATGCAAGGAGCGATCATCATTGCACCGGTCGCCGCCGACAGGAACGGAGAGCAGTTGTTGAGGAGACAACCCGTGTCACCGTTGGTGGGATACATCGGGCATTTCGTCGCGATGCACCCGAGGAGGCCCCAGCAGGTTGCGTCGCAGACGCTTGCCGCGGTCCGTGTCATTCGACACTCGTCACTGGCGCCGCAGATGCACGCCTTACACGTCGCCGCGGTCTCCGGATAGACCTTCTTGGTGCACTCCTCCACCGCTGGATCGAGTGGCATTCGCACCGTGACGTTCAACGTGCTCGGCAGACTGGTGACGTTCTTTTCGTCGATCACCCAGAGCACGAACACGTATTCGCCCTCGGGCAGCGTCACCTTCGGTTGCGCGATGTCCTCGGGCCAATTTTCGTCCGCACCCGCGGGCACCCAGCGTGTGATGCCGCCCGCCGGCGCGGTACCTCCATCTTCGTCCGCAGCGGCGCTGCCCGCCGAGCCGCCGCTGCCAGCCGCTGCCATGCCGCCGCCCGACTTCTTCGTGCCGCTCAGCCAGCGGTACGTCTTGATCTTACCGTCCGGATCCTTCGAGTTGGTCCCGTCGAGCGTGATCTCGATCGGCGCGCCCCGAAAGTCGATGACCGCGTTTTGACCGACCATTCCCATCACGCGCGCATCGGCGGTGGGTGGACGGTTGGCTTCGGGTACGCCGAGTCCAGGGTCGCAGCCGATGGCTGCAAGACAAGTGAGCAGGCTGAAGAGCCCAGCGACGGACACTGAAAAGCTTGGTCGATGACGCGTTAGTGTCATGGTGGCATGCCTCAAAATAGCGCTGAAAGCTTGGCGTAGGCCATCGTGCCACGCGGGTCGTACAGCAGCGTCTCGAAGCCGTTCAGGTCTCGAGTTTGATGGGGCAGGACGTCGAAGACGTTGTAGACACCGATACGCGCAGTGAGCTCCTTACCGATCCAATCTTTGACCGTGTAGCCGTACTGCGCGTCGAACGTCATCTGCGCAGGAATGCGGCCAACCGATGCGTCTTGCGCGATCATGTTGTCGTCTTCGATGCCGCTCAAGTAGTGACCGATGATCGTGACCGTGTGGCCCGACATACTCCAGCCGATCGGGATGTTGAACTTCCAACGCGGCAGCGGCGGCGCGAAGGTTTGATAGTTACGGCTGCCCACCGCTTCGCACTCGCTTCCGTCGCAGTGGAGCGGATCTTCCGTGCGCGTCGGAGCGGTGTTCGGCACGGTGCGGCGCGCTGCGAGCGCTGACGGGAACGTGTAGCTGAGCGTCAGCGTGCCATCGACGGCGAGACTGAAAGCACCAAAGTCGTTGACGCCGCCCCCGAACGTTGCACCGGTGAGCGTGATGATCGTCCCGAAGTCGATGCCGTTCGTACGCACCGTGCCCGCGATGTTGCGCTGCGAGACTTGAATGCGCTGGATCGCGCCTGTCATCGGGTCGTGGACGACACGCGGGTCGCCGCCGGTCGCCATCATCGCGATGTCGTTTGTGAGCGCCTGCTGCGGGCTCTCGTACGCGATCCGATCTTTGTACTTGTAGTCCCAGTACTCCAGCGACAAAGCGAGCTCGTCGACCGGCTGCCACTTGGAACCGACGGTGAAGATGAGCGCTTTCTCCGGCTTGAGGTCCGGATTTCCGAAGATCTGCACCGGCGTGAATACAGGAACCGGCACGCCTGGAATGGCAAGCGACGTCGGCGCGATCGCGAAGCCCGGATACGCTTGATAGAGCGAAGGCGCCCGAAATGCCCACGTCACTTGGCCGGTGAACTGCAAGCGCTTGAAGATCGGCGCGGTGTTCTCCTTGCCTACGATCTCGGATGGAATGATCGTGAGCCCGGCAAACGGGCTCGGCGTCGTCTGATCGATGTCGTTGTAATGCTCGATGCGGCCCGCGGTCTGGAGCTCGAGGCCGGTGAGTAGAGGCCAGCGCAATTCCAGAAAGCCGCTGTAGATATCGCGCGCTGCGTACGCGTCAGTATTACCGACGACGAACGTGTACCGCTGCTGATTCGAGTCGTTGTCGAGCTGCGTCGTGCGCCACTCGTGCCGGAGCTCCGCGCCGAGTGCGAAGCCGACGTCGCCGCCGGGCAACGGAAAGAGTGAACCGGAGAGCGTGCCGTTGTAGGTGTGGAGCGAGTGCTCGGCGATGCTCTCGAGCATGCCGTAGAAGTTGTCGATCACGGCTTGCGAGTTCGGCGTACCCGTCCCGTCGATCGCGGAGTAGAACGGGTTGAAGCACTTCGACAGATTGCCCGGGTCCGAACAGCTGTTCACCGCGGCTTGCAAGTTCGAGCGCAGCGTGTCGGGGACCAAGCTCGTGTAACGACTCTCGCCCCAGGTGCCGGTGAGCTCCCACTCCCAGCTCTCGGCGATCGAGCCCTTCGCCGCGTCTGCAAAGTCGCCTCTGAGACCGGTGACGACGCGGTACGTGTCATCGCCATACGGATTGTGCCGCGCGCCGTACTGAGCTCCGAGCGGACGTCCGAGCACCGACACCGCACGTCCGAACGGATTGTCGACGTGATCGGCGGGAACCACGAGAAAGGGTGGCGGGATCGAGTACGACGGCGACGTGAGGTTGTCCGACCGCGTGCGGTTGAACAGAAACTCGGAAAAGAACGTAGTGTGCTTCGTGATGTCGTACGCCGCGCTCGCAAACAGGTTTCCGCGTTCGAGCTTCGGCAGGATCGAGTTGAACTTCGCGTAGTTGAACGTACAGATCTCGTCGGGCAAATCCATGCCGTTTGCGATCGCATGGCGGATTTCCGAGCCGGGCACGCTGTTGCACGCCGGATCGGGGAAACGCGTGCGCATCGGGTTCGCCGGGTCGAAACCGGGAATGATGAACGTGGCCGGGTTGCCGCTTTGGTCCACGTTTGCAACTCGGCCGTTCTCGCGCGCGTCGCTCGTCATTGGGCTGCGGCGGAAGTAGCTCGTTGCGATCATCAAGCGACCGTGCTCGCTCTTTGCGCCCCACGCCCCGCTCAAGGTCAGATCTCGCTGATCCATGCGCGTCGTCGTCTGCCCGTCCGCCTCGATGCGCACGCCTTCGAACGAACCGCGGGTGATGACGTTCACGACACCGGCGACCGCGTCTGCGCCGTAGATCGCCGAGCCGCCGCCCTTCAACACTTCGACGCGCTCGATCGCCGTGAGCGGAATCACGCTCAAGTCGGAGAACGTCTCCGCACCGCCACCGCCCGCGCTCGGCACGAGCCGCCGCCCGTTCAACAATACGAGCGTCGCGCCGGAGCCGAGGCCGCGCAGGTTCACGAGCACGGTCCCGACTGCGCCGCTGCCTTGATTGAGCGGGCTACCTGCACCTTGGTAGCCGGAACCTTGCGCCGCCGTCAGCTGCGAGACGACGTCGGCTGCGTTCGTTGCGCCAGTGCGTTCGAGCTGCTTGCGATCGATGACTTGCACCGGGGCCGAGGACGCCAGCTCACGCGAGCGCTTGATGCGCGACCCGGTGACGATCATCTCGCCGTTTTCCTCGGTAGCGCCGGCGCTCTCCTCCGCGGCTGTACCCGCCGTGACATCCATCTCGCCGGACACCACGTCGCCGGATTCCGGAAGCTCCAGCGTCTCCGCGGCCTCTGCCGCTGTCGGCGGCGGAAGCGCTTCGGGCGGTGCAGTCTCGGCGGGTGGAGCCTCGCCGCTCGGAGCGTCGCTCGGTTGGTCGAGATCGATTGGACCCGGAGCGGGTGGAACCGCGCCCGGTGGTTGCGCCGGCGGTGCTGGTGCGGGTTGCGCTTTCGCTACTGCACTCAACAGCAAAGCAAGCGAGAAAACCAAGAGAAGCCGCTCGAGCGGCACACGTCGTCCACATCCCATCGCTGAGTCTCCGACTGCGATTACTGCGGCTGACTTCGAAACGAAGCTGACTGTATGCGTTAGTCGAACGTGATTGCGATCAAATAACTACGCGAGCTACGGAATGCTGCGTCGAGCCGCTGCGCGATTGCCAATCGCGGACGAGCAACGCACGAGCCACACCGGTAGCCCGATTTGGGGTCAAGGGTGTTTGGCACGAGAAAGATCGCGAGTTACCGTCGCTGTCATGGCGGACGACGGCGCGACGCGCGCATTGAACGACGTGTTGCGACGCTTGAATGTCGCGCGCGAAGACGAGCTTTGTTTCACTGCTGAAGCTGAGGGCAGCACGCGTCCGCGGTTGTTCGGCGGCACGGTCGTCGGCCAGGCGATCGTCGCCGCGTCGCGCTGCGCGCCAGAGTTCGAGCTTCACTCGCTTCACGCCTACTTCTTGCAGCCGGGCGATCCCGCGTTGCCGGTGCGCTACGTAGTTTCACCGCTGAAGCAAGGAAAGAACTTCCAAGCCTGGCAAGTTCTTGGCTGGCAAGCCGATCGCATCATCGTCAGCCTGCAGGCGAGCTTCCAACGGGATGCAGCGGGCATCGAGCACGGCGACAAGATGCCCGAAGCGCCGGCACCATCTCTGCTCACGGATCAGAGCCTCGCGTACTGGGGCGGGGACGGGCCGATTCAACTGCGCGACTGCGATGCTGGAAACTTGGCCGCGGCGGCGGCGCGCGGGATGCGGCGAGTCTGGATGCGTCCGAGCGCTTCCTTGCCGGATGATCCGATCCTGCACCGAGCATTGTTCGTATTCGCGAGCGACATGACGCTCGTGCGAACCGGGATCTTGGAGCATCCGGAATTTCACGGAAAGCGCTGGGGTGCGAGCCTCGATCACGCGCTCTGGCTGCATCGAGTGCCGCGCTTCGACGACTGGCACTTGTACGTGATGCACTCGCCTGCAGCGCACAGCGGCAGGCCGCTCATCCTCGGCGCGCTCTATCGCCGCGATGGGACGCGAGTCTTGAGCACCGCGCAGGAAGGCTTGTTTCGGGCCCCGGCACAGGGATCGAGTTGATCGCGCGCGGGGCCCGAAGGCCGTGGTGAACGTGACTTCAGTCCAGGCGTTCTAGAATCGTCGAGATGCCCATGCCGGCGCCGATGCACTGCGTGGCGAGTCCGTAGCGCGTGTTGCTGCGGCGGAGCTCCTTCGCGAGCGTGAGGACGAGGCGGGCACCGGTTGCGCCGAGCGGGTGGCCGATTGCGATCGAGCCACCGTTCACGTTCACCTTGTCTTCAGTGATTCCGAGCTCGGTGAGCGAGGGCAGGACCTGCGCTGCAAACGCTTCATTGAACTCGACGCGCTCGATCTGATCGGCGCGAATGCCCGCGTGCAGGAGCGCCTTCTTCGACGAGACCACCGGGCCGATGCCCATGACTTGAGGCTTCACGCCGCCGACCCCGAAACCGACGACGCGTGCGAGCGGCGTCAGGCCGAGCGAGCGCGCTTTCTTCTCGCTCATCAGCAAGACTGCGGACGCGCCGTCGTTAGTCGGACAGGAGTTGCCCGCAGTGATGCGCAGCTCTTGATTGCCGAAGCTGGTCAAGCCTTTGATCGCGGGCAAGGTCGCGAGTTTCGCCGCATTCGTCTCGGGGCGAATGCACTCGTCGCGATCGAACGTGACGGTCGGACCGGTCTCGCCTTCGACCCAGTTGCCGTCCTTGTCGTAGACGGGCTCCTCAACTTGGAGCGGCACGATCTCGTCGCGGTAGATGCCTTTTTCGTACGCGCGTACGGTCTTCGCGTGACTCTCGGTCGCGAAACGGTCGAGGTCGGTGCGCTGGAGGTTGTACATCTCGCAGACGTTTTGCGCGGTCTGCGTCATGCTCTGCAGCGGTGGCGCATTGCGAATGAAGTCGGGGATCGGCACCGAAAAGTACTCGCCGTGATCGGGTGCGAGCTCGCGCTGCGCCGGCGTGGTCTCTTGCCAGCGCTTGCTCGGCGCATTCACGCGCGTGTATTTGGCATCGCCTCCGCCGCCGAGTGAGCGACCCATGCGTTCGATGCCGAGCGCGATGCCGCAGTCCGACGAGCCGAGCGCGATCGACATCGCGATGCGGTGCAGGGTCTCCATGCTCGAGCCGCACTGGCGATTGCTGTTGAACGAGCAGACTTCGAGCGGCAGGCCGGCGAGCCGCGCGACGATGCCGAGCCCGACGAACTCGCCGCGACCGGTCACGTTGCCGAGACCCACGTCCTGGATCATGCGGTCTTGAACTTTTGGGTTCCGATCGAGCAGCGCGCGGATCAGCTTCGCGCCGGCTTCATCGAGACGCGTTGCGACGAGCTTGCCTTTGCCACCGCGTCCAAACGCTGTCCGCATCCCATCGACGACCACGACTTGTTCGAGTTTCATGAGTGTCCACCTCGGGAGGGTTTCGAGTTGGAGTACCGATAGCGCTCCTGTCGGCGTGGCTGCAATGCCCGCAAGGGAATGAGGTGGACAGATTCGGCCTGCAAACGCGCAGGCTTCCCCTGCGCTGGTTCGAGCTGGTCTGTCTGCGTCACACCGGGCTTTTCGCCGGCTCGGGCACCCGCATCAGCAAGTAACCGCCTGCGACAAGCAAGACGATGAGTGACAAGATTCCGAAGCGCGGACTTCCGGTGAGGAGCCCGACGACGCCCATCAAGGTCGGACCGATCACGGCCGCGAACTTGCCGAGCATGTTGTAGAAGCCGAAGAATTCGCCGGCTTCTTCCGGCGGGATGAGGCGGCTGAAGTAGCTGCGGCTGAGCGCTTGCACGCCGCCCTGCACGAGGCCGATGACCACTGCGAGCGCGTAGAACTCGCTCGCGGTCGTCATGAAGAAGCCAAAGATCGTCACGCCGATGTAGACGACCAAACCGATCAAGATGCCGCGCCGTGTGCCGATCTTGCTGGCGAGCTTTGCGAATAGGATGGCAGCCGGAAAGCCGACGAACTGGGTGATGAGCAGCGCGACGATCAAGCTGTTGCTCGGCAGACCGAGTGACAACCCGTAGTCGACCGCCATCCGAATGACGGTGTCGACGGCATCGATGTAGAGCCAATACGCCAGCAAGAACATCCACACCGGGCGAAGCTCGCGCACGCGGCGCATCGTGACGACGACTTGCTTCAGCGCGTCGGCGACCGGGCGCGCGCTCTTCGCTCGCACGGGCGTGTGGCGTTCGTGGACGCGCGTCATGAGTGGGATGGTGAACACCGCCCACCAAATCGCGACCGTGATGAATGACCAGCGCACGCCGGCGCTCGGGCTGGGTAGACCGAACAGCGAAGGTTTCGTCGCCATCGCGACGTTCAGTGCGAACAAAAATCCGCCGCCGAGGTAGCCGAGCGCGTAGCCGAGTGACGAGATGCGATCGCTGTCCTCGTCGGATGCGACGCTCACGATCAGCGCGTCGTAGAACACGAGGCTGCCGGCGAAGCCGATCGACGCGAGCGTGTAGGCTGCCGCTGCGAGCGGCCAGTTGCCTTGCGGCACGAAAAACAGGCCCGCGGTCGCGACGCAGCCGAGCGCTGCAAAGCCGGCGAGCCAGGCTTTTTTCGCCCGACCCACGTCGGCAACCGCGCCGAGGATCGGCGCGAGCACGGCGACGATCACGCTCGCGAGCGAGTTCGCGAGCCCGAGGTTCCAGGTGCTTTCCGTGACGTTCGCGCCAGCGCTCCAGTACTGCTTGAAGAACAGCGGGAAGAACCCGGCCATCACCGTCGTGGTGAAGGCCGAGTTTCCGACGTCGTAGAACGCCCACGCGATCGCTTCGCGTCGCGACGTGCCGCTAGTCATGTTTGCGCTCCTGCGCAGGTGCGCTCGTTCGCGTCGTTCGCGTCGTTCGCACGTGCCGCGTCAAGTCAGCAGGCCTCGCAAGCGCGCTGAAGCTCAGCGCGGCTCGGCGAGGATCGGTGGCATCGCCGGCTCGCCCGTGAGCTCGCCGGGCTGTTTGGGCTCTGTCTTCTCTGGCTCCGGCTTCGGAGGCGGCGTACTCGTTTCCGTAGCGTCGGCGGAACGCTTGCCGAACGCGACGTGTGCCGTCGCTGCGACCACTGCGATCACGCTCGCGAGGCTCATCGCCGCGAAGTGATCGTCGTTCCAATCGAGCGCGTCGTAGATGAAGCACGTGAACCCCGCTAACGCGGCCGCGAGGATGCCGGGTAGCTTTCGTCTAGGCCATAACAGGCCGTACGTAAGTAAGAACCCGTAATAATAACAAGTCAGCTCGGGCGCTATGACGATCAAACCCGTGCCTAGACACGCTGCGGCCCAGTCCTCTTCGCGATCGGCCGCGCGCGCGAGGAGCACGCAGAAGAGCGCGATGAGCACATAAAAGATCGGCGCGCGCGCGTGATAGAAGTGGTGCTTCGCGTCCTTCCACTCTTTGAACGGGTCTTCGAGCTTGTCGTTGCGCATCTTGATCGCGCGCGTCGCAAAGTCGTAACCCATCACGGTCTTCAGACCCATGTTGTTCGTGAGCGCCGTCGCGAGGTGCTTCTTACTGTTGTAAGCAAACTCCCCGTAGGCATCGAGCCCGTTCGTCGCCCAGCTCGAAGCCGGTACCAACACTGCGAGCGCCACGAGGCAACCTGCCGCAAACGCTTGGTGCGCGCGCGACATGAAGATCCGGCGTTCGCGCACCATCGCCGCGATCACCTTGAGGATGATCGTCGCGACCACGAACCCGGGGAACACGCGTAGCAAAGTCGCGTACGTCAGTGCGGCTCCGCCCAAGAAGTTCTGCTTCTTACGCAAGAAGCAGATGCCGACGACGAGCCAGAGCATCCAGTCGTAGCGAAGGAAGGACCCGCCGTTCCAATAGAAACGCGCGGGGAAGTTGCAGCCCCAGTAGATGAGCGCAACGCACGCGGCCCTCCACCCGAACGCCCATAACACCACGATCCACATCACGACCAAGAACCCGGAGTCGATGATGCCGAGCTTGACGATGTTGTCCCACGTCAGCTCCGTGTGATCCGCGAGCCAGCGCCCGAGGATGCCCCACACCGGGGTGGCGTTGTAGCCGTGATCCTGTTGGGACTCGTCCCAGCGCTGATTCGAGAAGTTCCCGCGGAAGAACCGAACGTCCTTCCGGAACTGCTCCCAGCGCTCCGGCGTGAAGTGGCTGGTGCAGAGCGTCGGGTCTTTGATGACGGCTTCGGTCGTACCGAGCTCGTTGTCACTATCGATCCGGCGCATCTTGCGCTCTTTGACCTGCTTCTTGAATCCATCGAGCAGATCCGCCGCCGCCGTGCACTGGTACAGCCGCGAGTAGCGCAGCTCGGGCCCGTACTTCGCGCCCACGATGTAGTGGTAGTGCTCCCAAATGTGCACGTAGTGATCGAAGTGGTAGTGACCGAGGTTCCACCACCCGAAAAACGAGAACAGGCCGATGATCGCGAGCGAGGTGTCGAAAACGCGCGGGCCTTTTTTGCGCAGGCACAACGCGAGCACGACCAGACCGATCGAGAACAAAATGCCGGCGCTGTAAAACCAACCCGGCGCGCTGCCAGAGACCTTCGCGAACTTGACGATCGCTTCCGGCCCCGTGCCTTTCATCGCGAGCCAACCGAGCCATGCGCTGACCCCGGCCGCGAGGACGAACAGACCCACGACCACACCGCGCACGCTGATCGACTGGATGCGCAGTTCGAAAAAGCGCCGCGAGTACGAGGCGAGCAGGAGCAGCGCCGCGAGGATCGCGACCACTCCCTTGATGTTCACCATCCCGTCGTTGTCGATCGCGTCCCAGCCGAACTTCTTTGGCGGCAGCTTCAGCTTCGGCGGGAAGCCAGCCGGCACCTTGCAATACGCTTGGATCTCCGAGATCGAGTAGAAGCTGTCGCCGCCGACCGGGTTGACGCGCAGGTAGCGCGCCGCCAAGGGCTGCTTCAACACGACACTGCGCGTTCGCAAGCCCATGCCTACGAACGTCGCGGGCGCCGTCCACAGCGGCGTGAAGATCACTCCGTCGGTCGAGCCCTCGAGGATGTAGTCCTCGTTGTTGTCGCCCTGGACCAGGAATGCGGTGAGCAGCTGGACGCTTCCGAGATCGTAGCGCAGCGCCGGGCGATCTTTCGGCAACACCACCGAGTCGTTGCCGGACCAGAAGGCTCCCTCCATCGAGATCGCGCCGTCGGTCGCGACAGTGACCGCGCCGGTCACGCCCGGCGATTCGACCCGCGCGGTGCGGAGCAAGTTCGCCGACGAGCCGCATGGCGTGCTCGTACTCTCGAGCGGTGCCGCCGGAGCGCTATCCGGCGCCGCCCACGCGCTGGCGACCGCCAGCCAGGTGGCGATGCCTACGGTGCAGGCGCCGAGCCGGCGTACAAATCGGCGAGAAGAGGAACTAGGTACGGATGAGGTCGAGTGTTCGGTCGTCATCGATCGCTGTGTCAACTGAGGTTTCGCTGGGGCCTCGGAACGGCGCATCCTACGCGACCGGATCCCGGTTGAAGAAGCAGGGGCTCTCCGATCGGGCTCACCCGCAACCCTCATGCCACGCTTTTGAGGTTTTTTCACCCACGAGCCTGGCCTGTAGGGCTCCCGCGTGCGTCGTGGATGGCAGTCCCCCGTGCCAAGTTGTGCCAGGACCGGAACACGTGAGGCGTGCCACGCGAACTCCCTTGGATATACTGCGCCCCGGATGGCGCCGGCCGACTCCCCGTCTCCGAACCCTGCGCCGATCGAGCCGGCAGTTGAAGCACACGTGAGCGACAATTCTGAGGCGGTATCTCGCGAGCACAGGCGCTACGGCGCGTTCTGGTTCGCGTTGCGGTTGAACGCGCTGATCTGGTTGGGCGACGTAATCATCTTCCTGCGCGATCGACCGGCGTACCCGAAGGCCGCTGCGCAGGGGCTTTTTGCCGCGCTCTTTCTCGGGACGCTGGCATTCGGCTGCCTCGGCGTTTTTCTTCAGATTGCGGTCGGGCTGAGCAAGCTCGGGCGATCGCGGCTGACGTTTGCGAATGTTCGCGTCTGGTTTTTCGAGGGGAGCACCCGAGACCACGCCGAACGGATCGCGCTGCTGCTCGCGGTGCCGGCGGTTGTCGCCGTCTACATGGTTGCCACTTTTTTCGTGAGCTACCGCGTGATCCTGGGCATGGCCCGGCCCGAATTCGCCGGTCTCGCGCTCGTCGGCGCGCAGCTCGTGCTGCTGATGGCGGCGGGCCTTCTCCTGCTGCCGGTCCGCGGGTTTGGCCTGATCTGCAGCGTGTTGCTGGTGCGCGTGCCGTTCTTGCGGCGCGCCTGGCAAATCGCGCTGGCGATGGGCTTTTTCGGCGCGGCCGCGCTCGGGCTGTTCATCTGGCACTATCACGAGCCGCTCGCGTATTTGCCCTGGCGAGGGGTCGGCCAGGTCGGAGGAGCGCTGGTGCTGAGCGCCGCGCTCGGCTTCCTGCCGCGGCTGCCGAAGCTGTCGGCGGCGGTGCTCTGGCCGCTCCGGCTCGCCGCCATTGGCTGCATGGCGGCCGGGGCAGTCGCGACGTTCTCGCTGACCGCGACGACCGGCTACGCGCGCCGCACCGCAGAGCACTCGAGCGTGGTCGGCGGGGTCGCGTACGATGCGCTTCGGGCGTTTTTCGACCGCGACCACGACGGCTACATCTCGATTCTGGGCGACGGCGACTGCGCGCCGCGCGATGCCGGGCGTAACCCGGGCGCAGCCGACATTCCGGGCAACAAGATCGACGAAGACTGCGACGGGTTCGACCTCGACCCGAGTAAGCTGGCCCCGCGCGGCCGGCGTGATTTTGCGGTTGCGGGCACGGTGCCGCAGCGGCCACCGATCGTGCTCTTGACCATCGATGCGTTTGCGGCCGATCGCCTGAAAGCGTTGGGCGGCAAGCGCGGCGTGACACCGAATCTGGATCGGCTCGCCGAGCGCTCGGCGTTCTTCACCCACTGTTTCTCGCAAGGCCCTTCGACGCGCTTGTCGTTCCCGTCGATGTTCACCTCGCGCTGGGACAGTCAAATCAAGCAGCAACTCGTCGGTAAACACCCGTTTCCGATCGAACCGTCCGAGGTCATGCTCGCCGATCTCCTCCACGGAGCCGGCTACGAGACGATCGCGGTGCTGGGGGACGGGTACTTCAGCGAGCGGCGCTGGCGCGGCATCACGCGTGGCTTCGCGCGCGTCGTGAGCTCCGCGATCGAAGGCTCGCCGCGCCCGGTTCACAACGGATCGAAGGTGACCGACGCCGTGCTCGCGGAGCTGCACGCGCCGCACAAACGGCCCGTGTTCCTGTGGGCTCACTATTACGACGCGCACTCGCCGCACGTGCAGCCGGCCGATCTGCCCGTGTTCGGCAAAGAACGCAGCGACGTCTACGACGCGGAGCTGATGCTGGTCGATCGTGAAGTCGGACGCGTCATCGATGCGATCGACGAACTGTACAAAGGCGAAGCGCTGATCATCGTGACGGCGGATCACGGCATCGCGTTCGATCCACCGCGTCACGAGAAGTTCAACTACGGCTACGATCTGTCGAGCGCGGTGTTGCACGTGCCGCTCTTGTTCCACGGCTCGTTCATTCCAAAGCGACAAATTGGCAACGTCGTCTCGACGATGGACATTCTGCCAACGCTGCTCAACTTGCTGCGCATCCCAGCTTTGGCCGTGTTCGAGGGGACGAGCCTCGTGCCCGAGCTGTTGCGCGGGGAGCGCTCGCGGCCTCCGGAGCTGATGCATCAGATGTTTTTGGAGGAACGGCTCTGGAAGAAGGAAGAGCCGCTCGAACGCGTCGGGCTGCGGACGGACCGGTTCAATTTGCTCCTGGATCGCAAGACTGGGTTTTACGAGCTGTACGACTATCAGCAGGACGGGCTCGAGAAGCATGACCTCAGCCTCGATCCGGGGTACGAGACCACGCTGCGCGACTTGAAGCGTCAACTCGCGCTGCTCGTCTACGTATCGCGGCGACCCGAGACCGACGCTAAGCTGAACGACCATGCGTCCGACAAGGCCGACCCGTGAATGATTCGGAAGCCAAGCCGGCACGGTCGGGCGCGTTAGTCGCGTTTCGTGATCTCGTAGGCCCACGCCGCATTCCGACTGCTTGGGCCGTGCTGCTGCTCGTGTCGGGCGCCGTGCTGATCAACCAGGGCACGCCACTGTGGTGGCTCGGTGCCTCGTTTTGGGTCGGCGCCGTGATCTGTACCTGGCACGCGTATCGTGCGCCGCTCGCAGCTGCCAACGCCTGGCTGGATCAACCGCGCCGCGTGCTCGGGCGAAGCGTGCAGCTCGGGCCGCTTTTGCTCGACACGTTTTACGTCGGACTGCTCGCCTGGGTCGCGACGATCATGCTGCGCGATGTGTTTCCCGGCGCGCGCCCGATCAGCCACGATCACACGGTCCACTACGCCAAGGCGTATCAGCTTCACGAGCACTTCCTGCCGCAGTTTCGGCTTCACGGGTTCAGCCATCGCTGGTTTGCGGGCTACCCGGTCGACTACCTGTACTCGTTCGGGACTGACCTCTACATCAACGTGGTTTACGCGCTCGGGTTCGGGCTGTTGAAGTTCAACCAGTCCTACGGCGTCGCGTTCTGGTTGTTCCACGTCCTGAGCGGTTACGCGGGTTATCGCTTCGGTAAGCTCGTCGGTGGACCGCACGTCGGATTGATCACCGGCTTCTTGATGATCACTGACATGTCCACGTTCCGCTTCGGCGGCTGGGCGTACACGGTCGAATACGGCGTCTGGCCGCAAGCGTTTTCGCTCGCGTTCGCGCTCCTCGCGACCGTTCAAGTGCCGGCGATCTACGCGACGCGCGCTTGGCGCCCAGTCGGTATGTTCGCGCTCTGGATGGGCGCGGCGATCGTCACACATCCGATCGAGTTCCCGTACCTCGGTGTTCTGCTGATCGCGGCGACGATCGCAGGCGTGTTCAGCGCCGAGATCCGGACCGCCGCCGGGACCGCGCGGTTGTTGATCGCGTTCGCACTCTCCGCGCTGTGCTCGTCCGCGTGGCTCTTGCCGTTCTTGTCGACGAAGAGCTTGGTTTTCCCGATGGGCGTGTGGTGGGACTCGACGTACGAGATGGGCCGCGGCGTCATCAGCTTGGATGGGTTTCCAGGCACGATCGGCTACGTCATCGCGCTCGGCGGCTTTGCTGCGGTGGTCATGCTGCGGTCGCGCCAGTTCATCTTGGTGCTGACCGGGCTCCAAGCACTGCTCTGGCCGATTCTGTCGAGCAGCACGTTCATCGACGAGCTGCATCTGCCGAACCTGACGTCGTCCTTCGCCAAGGTGCAGTGGCTTCGCATGTCGACGATGGCGAAGCCGTTTTGGTTTGCGATGGCGGCGTACCTCGCAGTCGCGTCGGTGCGTTGGGCGCTCGCGCTCGCGCCGCGTGCGCTCGGCATGCGCGTCTCGGCCCCGGCGATTGCGCGCGCCGAAGCGACCGTGCCGCCAAAGGTCGGCGTTCCGCGCTTTTCGCACGTGCGTGAAGTGGTGTTCGCGATGATCGTGGGGTTCATCACGTTGCCGATTCTCGTGCCGGCGATGCAGTCTTTCTACACGTCGAATATCTTGAAGACACTCGAGACCGAGACGGATCGCGCGCGCGATCCCGATCGAGCGGCGATGATCACGTGGCTGAAGCACAACTTGCCGCGCGACGGCTTCTATCGTTTGTGCGTGAACACCGGCCACAATCACGACTTGCTCGACATCAGCGCCGAGTTGCCGATGCCGATCTACAAACGCGGCTTCACCCCGGCCGAGAACTTCCTCTACAAGGTGAACGTCGAAGATTCGGAGGTCATGAAAGCGGTGAACGTCCGCTACATGATCGCGAAGAAGTTCATGCCCGAAGAGGACTACGAGGGCGTCGCTCACTTCGGCATCTACCACGTCTATCGCTTCAAACACTGGCAGCCCCAACCGTTCGTGATCACGCAGGGTTCGGGCGACGTGAAGCTCGAGCGCTTCGAAGACGACGAGATCGTGTTGCGGGCAGCGCCCGGGTCGCACGGCAAGCTTCGACTGAACGTTTCGTACTTCCCGCGTTGGAAAGCCTACCGCGACGGGAAACCGATCTCGCTGTGGAAGACGGCGCTGAAAGAGGCGCCGCTGAGCACCGCCTTCATGACGGTGTGGCTCGAGCCCGGCGAGTATCGGTTCGTGTTCGAGCTCAGCTTGCTCGACCGGTTGTCGGGGCCGCTGTCTGGGCTCGGGGTGCTGTTCGCGTTCGTGTTGCTCGCCGCTGACAGCGGCAAGGCCCGCTGGCGGGCTGCGCTCGTGCGTGTTGGTTCGCGCGTCTCGGGTTGGATCGCCGCGCTCGAAGCGCTATCGACGCCTCGCTTCGGGCGGCTGCGGCGCTGGAGCCTGTTTGCGGTTGCGCTCGCGTTCGTCGTCGCGATGGTGTCGCTCGCCGAGTGGACGCCCAAGCTCGCGCTCGAGGAGCTGAACGGTGCGGTCGTGAAGAACGTGCGGTTCGACTTTCTCGAACAGCTCTCGCTCGGGCGCGCACATATCATGTACGCCACGGGCGAGCGTCGCTGCCGGCGGATGGGCGATCGATTCGTCTGTCGAACGCCGGAGGGTCAGCTCGACAACGAGAGGTACATCGCGTCGACGCCGGCCGAGATTGAAGAATATCGAATGGTGCGCTGTATTCGGTTCCGCCCGGACGAGTGGGCGGTCACGAAACTGAACTTCCAAAGTGTGCCGGCCGGTGATGCGGTCGTCGGGTACTTCGGTGTCGAGCGGGCGGGCCGACTGATGCGCCTGAAGCGGCCGGTGGAGTTCAAGGTGTTCGTGAACGGCGAAGCCGCGTACGTCGGAGAGACCGAGAGCGACAACAAGATGCACTGGTTCAAGGCGCCGGTCGGGCGCGGGCCGAAGGGCGAGCGCGACGTAGATGTCAGGTTCGAGGTCAGCTCCCAGAACGTGGTGAAGCGGTTCTTCTGCTTCTACGCGCAGATGGCTGACTTGGGACAGGGTCCGGGCGGCAAGATGCAGCCGCGACCGCCGCGCGCCGGGCCGGCGGAGGATGAGGCCGACTGGCGGTGAGCTGGTTAGTTCGGGATAATGCACGTCCTTGGGATGGAGATGACGGCAGAGGTCACGACACAACTCGCTCAATCGGAGCCCGCACTGCCTGAAGCGGTGCGAGCGAGCACTGCGATCGTGATCGCGGCGTTCAACGAAGCCGGTTGCATCGCGTCGGTCGTGCGCGAGTTGCGTGCGCTCTCGTATCCGAAGGTGATCGTGGTCGACGACGGCTCCCCCGACGCGACCGCGGAAGAAGCGCGGCTCGCCGGCGCGACGGTGCTCCGGCACTTCGTCAATCGCGGGCAGGGTGCTGCGCTGCAGACTGGGATCACGTACGCGGTCGCGCACGGTGCCGAGATCATCGTGACGTTCGATGCGGACGGCCAGCACGACGCGGCGGATTTGCCTGCGATGATCACGCCGATCACGCGCGGCGAGGTGCACATTTGTCTCGGGTCGCGCTTTCTCGACAAGCGCCCCGAGATGCCCTGGTTGCGGCGGCTCGTGTTGCGAGCGGCGGTGGTATTCATGCGCGTGACGTCGCGCGTGAAGTTGACCGATGCCCACAACGGCTTTCGTGCGTTCTCGCGGCAGGCCGCACAGAGCGTCGACATTCAGCTCGACCGCATGGCCCACGCGAGCGAGATCGTGGACCAGTTCTACCAGTCGCGTTTGCCGTATCGAGAGATCCCGGTGCGCATTCGCTATACCGAATACTCGCTCCGTAAAGGTCAGCGCAGCTCTGCAGCGCTGCGCGTCGCGTTCGACTACTTGCTCGGCCGGTTGACGCGATGAACGTGTTCCAAGGACTCGTGCTGATGCTGTTTTCGCTGCTGGCGGCGGTGACGCTGTCGGCTGCGTTTCGGGGCATGGTCCGCAAACGGATCGCGTTTATGTGGCTCGCGATCTGGAGCGTGGGCGGAGTCGCGATCATTTGGCCGCGCTCGACTGTCGTGATCGCGCGTTCGCTCGGAATCGGTCGCGGCGCGGACCTGCTGTTGTACGTCAGTGTACTCCTGATGCTGGTCGGGTTCTTTTACGTGTACGGGCGCTTTAGGCGGCTCGACCGGCAGATCACGGTTCTCGTGCGGCGTTTGGCGATCGACAATGCTGAACGTGAAGCGCGCGATGCCGGCACGCGCGAGGCTGGTCCGAATCGGACGCAAGACCCGGCCTGGAGCAAAGATATCTCGTGAAGAAGAACTTCGCGCTCATCGGAGCCGCTGGTTACATCGCACCTCGCCACTTGCAGGCGATATCGGACAACGGGGGTACGCTGGTCGCGGCAGTCGATCCGCACGATTCGGTCGGCGTGATGGACCGCTACTTTCCGGATGCGCGGTTCTTCACCGAGATCGAGCGCTTCGATCGACACCTCGAGCGGCTCCGGCGCGAGCGGCGCGATACGCAAGTGGATTACGTCACGGTGTGCTCGCCGAACTATCTGCACGACGCGCACTGTCGCTTGGGGTTGCGGGTGCACGCCGACGTGATCTGCGAGAAGCCGCTGACGATCAATCCGTGGAACATCGATGCGCTCGCCGAGCTCGAGCAAGAGTTCGGGCAACGCGTCTACACGGTCTTGCAGCTGCGCCTCGTGCCGAAGCTGAAAGCGTTGAAGGAAAAGCTCGATCGCGAGCCGCCGGGAAAACGCGCGAAGTTGTGTCTGACCTACGTGACGCGGCGCGGCCCCTGGTACGAGACGTCGTGGAAGGGTGACGCCAGTAAGTCCGGTGGCGTCGCGATGAACATCGGCGTCCACTTCTTCGACTTGCTGCTGTGGCTGTTCGGCCGGTGTCAGAGAACGGAAGTCCACTTGTCGAGGCCCGACAAGATGGCCGGCTTTCTAGAGTTGGAGCGCGCCGAGGTGACCTGGTTTTTGTCGGTGGACCGCGCCGATCTACCCGCCTCGTCGATCGCAGCAGGCAAGCCTGCGTTTCGATCACTCTCGATGGATGGTGAGGAGATCGAGTTTTCGGAAGGCTTCACCGAGCTGCACACCGCGTTGTACGCGGACATTTTGTCAGGTGGAGGTTTCGGCCTGACCGACGCAAAGCCGAGCGTGGAGTTGGTCTATGCGATCCGCGGCGCCGATCCGGTGAAACCGTCGGAAGCGCACCCGCTCTTGGAGTCGGCGCTGAAAGAGCTTCCCGCTCCGAGCCTTAGTCTGCCTCCGCAGAAGCGTTGAAAACCGCCGCGGGCGCTTGCGGCAACGCGCGTCACAGATTCTACGCATTTCCAGGTTCTCGCGTGTGCAACGCTCGCGTGCGCGTTCGACTACGTCGCGAATACGTAGGCAGTGTGACGACCTTCACTTCCCTCGACTTGTGTTCGCCGCCAAATTGAGCCGACGCACGCTCGGTTTGCGGACTCCGGGTGCGAGTTCGACACGGGCCTTGCCGTCTCGAGCTTCGCACGCAGCGTGGTTCGTAAACGCCACACCCATCCGACGCGTTCGGCCGGCTACACCACCGTGCCGTTTGCGGCACGAGCAATTTGAGCGACATGAGCACGGGCACATTCGACGACGCAGGCTGGACCGAACACTGGGGTCTCGCAGACAAGCAACTCGTTTACGCATTCTCGCTGGATGTGCACTATCGGCTACTCGTTCCGGACAGCTCGACCATCCGGCTTCGGCTCTCCGCGATCAAAGCGACTGAGTGCAGCACTTATCACGTGTGCGACGAGGTCGTGACTCCAGGCGCGGACGGCGCATTGCACGACGTGCCGCGCGTCAAGATCGTCTCTGGCGACGACTGGATCGATCTCGGTGAAGCGGGCATGGGTGTCGTGAACGGGGTGCTTCTCGCGCAACTGATGCCCGGCTCCGGGGATCAGCTACGCATCGAGTATCGCGGCGTCGCTGCACTGCCACGCGGGTTCGAACGCTTGCGGGGCGAGGGCAAAGCGAGCACCGTCCCCGGCACCGCTTTCATTTCGACGCGGCACGTCTGCAACGATCCGAAGTTTCATTGGCTCGAGGAACAGCCGCTGTTTGGATTCGGCCAAGTGCTGATCGATCACGAGCCCACCACACCCGGTGAAGCGCTTCTCAAGCCAAAGCCGGAGTGCCGGCTGAAGTTGAGCTTCGATCTTTATTCGGGTGTGTGAGGCTCGGCTATGCGCACGACTTCCGCATCCGTCGTGTACTCGAACGCGGGCCACCGCTCCGGCACATCGAGGACATCCTCGGTGGTCGCGAACTGCGACTTCAAAAACTCCACGACGACGAGCGCTCCGAATCCGCGCTTGCCCGCGGCTTCACTCTTCTCGCGCGCCGCCCGCTGCTTTGCCGTCGGCTCTTTCTGACCGCGAGTCTTCGTCATCGCATCGAGCAAGCGCTGCTTTTGCGCCTGGTACACGAGCGCCTCGTAGCGAAACAGCGCTTGAAAGCTGTGCCCGGTGAACATGTTCATGCGTGTCGCGTGTTCGCGCGCCGATGCTGGATCGGCCATCACGCGGTCATAGGCCGCGCGGCCTTCCGCGATGATGTGATGTGTCAGGAGCCGGAGCTCGTAGAGGCTACCCACACCGACCGGCAGCGGCTCCGCAGCGTACAAACCCCGAAGCCCGGGCGCATTCAAGAGCGGCTCGAGCCGCGCGAAC
>Ga0193752_1000936_pt1 | contig 25857 bp, 25 predicted proteins | sample H1c1metaG_FD_144924 | JGI IMG/M metagenome (GOLD analysis project Ga0193752, IMG submission 144924) | Soil microbial communities from a riparian zone of the East river system, Colorado, United States - H1c1 | ecosystem: Environmental > Terrestrial > Soil > Riparian zone | place: USA: East River...
GCTCGACTTCGCCGACATGATCGTGCTGAACAAATTCGAGAAGCGCGGCGCCGAAGACGCGCTGCGCGACGTGCGCAAGCAATGGCGGCGCAATCATCCCGACCGGATGAAGCTGGCCGACGCCGACGTCCCGGTGTTCCCGACCATCGCCAGCCGCTTCAACGATCCGGGCGTGAATCGCCTGTTCCTCCAGCTGTGTACGGCGCTCGATGCCGATAGCGGAAAGCCTGGCCACTGGACCTGCGTGAATGGCGCGCCGCTCGTGCTGGCGCCGCTCGAATTCCGCTCGCGCGATCCGCTCGTGCCGTCGGCGCGCTCGCGCTATCTCGCCGACATTGCGACGCAGGGCCGCGAGGCGCGCCGGCTGTCGGACGCACGGGCGGCCGCGGCGCAGCGCGCGCACGGACTCTATATATCCCTGGAGGCGCTGGGCGATGCGCAATTGCCGGCACCGCTCACGCCGGCTGCGAGCGCAACCACTCAAACGCCCGCGCTCGATACCGTGCGAACCGCGTACAACCGCGCACTGGACGACATCGGCCCGGAGGGCGTCGCCGCCTTGAAAGCATGGCCGGCGCGCGAACAGGCTGTCACTACGCCCGAATATTCTTATACGGTTCGCGGCCGCGAAGTGCGCGGTGAGAACTACTCGGAATCGCTGAGCCACAGCGCGATCCCGAAGATCGTGCCGGCCACCCTGCGCGGCTGGGGCGACACCCTGCGCTTCCTGCAGAACGAAAACCTGCCAGGCGTCTTCCCATTCACGGGCGGCGTGTACCCGTATCGGCGCGAAGAAGAGGACCCGACGCGCATGTTTGCGGGCGAGGGCGCGCCCGAGCGCACCAACCGGCGCTTTCACTACCTGGCCGCCGGGCACGAAGCCACCCGGCTATCTACCGCGTTCGATTCGACCACCTTGTACGGTGAGGACCCGGACCTGCGTCCCGACATCTTCGGCCGCACCGGCAACTCCGGCGTTTCCATCGCGACGCTCGACGACATGAAGCGGCTGTATTCTGGTTTCGACCTGTGCAAACCGTCGACCTCAGTGTCCATGACCATCAACGGGCCCGCGCCGATGATCCTCGCCATGTACATGAACACGGCGATCGATCAGCGCGTTGAGTCCTTCCTGCGCTCCGCGGGACGCTGGCCGCAGGTCGAGTCCGCGCTCGCCAAGATCAAGGACCTGCCGCGCTACCGCGGCGAATTGCCGCCGGGACACGCTGGCGCGGGCCTTGGATTGTTAGGCATGAGCGGCCGGAAGCTGGTCGAGCTGGGCGTGCTGGCGCCGGATGAATACGCGCGCTTGCGCGCCGAGGCACTGTCGCGCGTGCGTGGCACCGTGCAGGCCGACATCCTCAAGGAGGACCAAGCGCAGAACACCTGCATCTTCTCCACCGAATTCGCATTGCGCATGATGGGCGACGTGCAGGAGTTCTTCAGCGCGAATGACGTGAAGAACTTCTACTCCGTGTCGATCTCGGGCTATCACATCGCCGAGGCGGGCGCGAACCCCATCACCCAGCTCGCCTTCACGCTCGCGAATGGCTTCACGATCGTCGAGTACTACATCGCGCGGGGCATGAAGATCGACGACTTCGCGCCGAATCTCTCGTTCTTCTTCTCGAACGGCATGGACGCCGAATACGCGGTGATCGGCCGCGTCGCGCGCCGCATCTGGGCGCGCGCCATGCGCGACATCTACAAGGCCGGGACGCGCAGCCAGATGTTGAAGTATCACATCCAGACATCGGGCCGCAGCCTGCACGCGCGCGAGATCCAGTTCAACGACATCCGCACCACGCTGCAGGCGATGTACGCGCTGTTCGACAACTGCAATTCGCTGCACACCAATGCCTACGACGAGGCGCTGACTACTCCGACGGAGGAGAGCGTGCGGCGCGCGGTCGCGATCCAGCTCATCATCAACCGCGAGCTCGGGCTCAACAAGATCCAGAATCCCTGGGCCGGTTCATATGCGATCGAGGCGTTGACGGACCTGGTGGAAGAGGCGGTGTACAAGGAGTTCGAGTCGTTGGCCGAACGCGGCGGCGTGCTCGGCGCGATGGAGACCATGTACCAGCGCGGCAAGATCCAGGAAGAAAGCCTGCACTACGAAACGCGCAAGCATGACGGCACCTTGCCCATCGTCGGCGTGAACATGTTCCTCAACGAGCACGGTGCGGGTGCATCGACGCCGGTCGCGCCGCTGTTTCGCGCCAGCGACGAAGAACAGCGCGCGCAGGTCGACGCGGTGCATGCCTTCCAGGCGCGCCATGCGAACGAAGCGCCCGTGGCCCTGCAGCGCCTGCAGGAGGCCGCGGCTGCCGGCGGCAATGTATTCGCGGAGCTGCTCGAAACCGTGCAGGTCTGCTCGCTCGGCCAGATAACTCGCGCGCTCTACGAAGTCGGCGGCCAATACCGCAGGCACATGTAGTCAACCGTCGGTGCCGGTCGCCTTTGCTGCCAGGTCCGGCTCGCCTAACTGCTCGAGAATCGCAGCGCGCGACTCATCGCGCAGCCTGAGCGCCGGATCTTCGTTCGGCGCCGCCGCCGGCGTCGGCACGATCGCCGTCCCGTAACGCACTTCCAGCGCGCCCGGGCGCGGCAGCACGCGCGTGGCCGGCATGTTGCGCCGGGTGCCGAGGATCACCGCCGGCACTACCGGGCAGCCGGCGCGCGCCGCGATGGCGAAAGCACCGGTATGAAATTTCCCGAGCCCGACTTCGCTCGTGAACGTGCCTTCGGGGAAAAACACCAGCGAGTGACCGCTGGCGGCGGTGCGCAACACGCGCCGCGCATCGGTGCCGCCCTTATGCCGATTGAACCGATCGACGAATTCAGAACCGATGCGCCGCAGCAGCAGGCCCGCGACGGGCACTTCATTCATCTCGCGCTTGATCACGAATCCGAAGCGCGGTGGCAGGGCTGCGGCCATTACCACGCCGTCGAGGTAGCTGGCGTGATTGGCCACGACCACGCATTGCCCTTTGGGCAGGTTCTCGAGACCCCGCAGGCGCAGCGGCATGCCAGCCAGGAAGAAAAACGTTCGTGCAGCGATGCGGGCGGTGCCGCGGCGCGCGCCCAGGGTTGGCAGCAATATCACCAGCAGGAGCGCGGTCAGGGAGACCGCCAGGAACAGCGCTGCCGTGTAGAGGCCATAGATGAGCCGCAGGGGAACGGAGATCACCGGCGGCCAGGGGGCACGGACGTGGGGCTGGTTCGAGGTCATGTACCTGTTGTTGCTCGCCGGGGCTTCGGTTTCATGTGAACTGGTTCTCTTTATGTTAATGGTTTCGCCGAGCTGTGAAGGTCATCACGCCCGGGCCACTCCCCCCGTCCCCATACTGCCGTGAAGCGTTAATCCGCATACGTATTAAGGCAATCACGTCTTGGTCAAACAAGCTACAGCGTCCAGCGAGACGCCTGCCGCTGACAGCGCCGACTCCACCGTTTCGAAATTTCTCGATGCGGTCTGGATGGAGCGCGGTCTGTCAGCCAATACGCTCGCCGCTTATCGCGCCGACCTGACCGCGCTTGCGCGCTGGTTGGCCGAGCGCGGCACACCCATCATCCAGACCACGCGCGCCGACCTGCTGGGCTTCATTGCCTGGCGAGTCGAAGCGGGTGCGCGACCACGCTCTACCGCGCGCCAGCTGTCCTCGTTCCGTCGTTTTTTCCGCTACTTCGTCCGCGAAGGAGTCATCAAGGATGATCCGACCGCTCAAATTGCGATGCCGAAGATCGGCCGCTCGCTGCCGAAGTCGCTCACCGAAGAAGAGGTCGAGTCCCTGCTCAACGCTCCGGCGATAGCGGACCCGCTGGGTCATCGCGACCGCACGATGCTCGAGGTGCTGTACGCCACCGGACTGCGCGTCTCCGAATTGGTGAACCTAAAGTACAACCAGATCAACACCAACCAGGGTGTCATCCGGATCCTGGGCAAGGGCAATCGCGAGCGCCTGATTCCGCTCGGCGAAGAAGCCGTGCGCTGGTTGACGGACTTCGTGCGCGCCCCGCGCAGCGAGATCCTGCTCGACCGCACCACCGACTACCTGTTCCCGACACGTCGCGGCGATCGCATGACGCGCCAGGCGTTCTGGCACATCATCAAGCGCTACGCGCGCAAAGCGGTCATCGACAAGGAACTGTCGCCGCACACGTTGCGTCACGCATTTGCAACGCACCTGCTCAACCATGGCGCCGATTTGCGCGTGGTGCAGATGCTGCTCGGTCACTCCGATCTTTCGACCACGCAAATCTACACGCACGTGGCCCGCGAGCGCATGAAAGAGATGCACGGGACGCACCACCCGCGCGGTTGATGGGTTTTCGGCGGCGCGAGGCCGCCGCTGCGTGATTTGCCCAACCGCCATTTGCTAAGCTTCGGCGCCTCCGGGCACGCGAACTTCGCAGGTTCGGGCCGGTCGAATCGCTATTCCCCAAGTTCAGGCCCCAAGCCGAGTCGTGCGCATGACACTCAATTCCTTTCGCGACCGCGCCCTGGCCGTCATCGGTACGCTGCTGAGCAGCGTTGCGCTCGCGCAATCCGGTGTCGCGGCAAATCCGGTGGTGCCGGCGCCAGCGCCGGCCGCCACCAAGGCTGATCCACGCGCCACCATCGTCAACAAGATCGATGGCCTCAAGCTCGAAGACGTGCGCATGTCGCCGGTCAACGGCATCTACGAAATCACGCGCGGTTCGGAAATCAGCTACACCTCGGCCGATGGACGCTACGTCATCCTCGGCGACATGTACGACATCGACGGCGATGCCAACATCTCCGAGAACCGCCGCCGCGGAATTCGCGCGCGCATGATCGACAGCGTGCCGGAATCCGAAATGCTGGTGTTCTCGCCGAAGGATCCGAAGTACACGATCACCGTGTTCACCGACATCGACTGCGGCTATTGCCGTCGGCTGCACTCGCAGATCGCCGAGTACAATCGCCTCGGCATCCGCGTCCGTTACATGTTCTTCCCGCGCTCTGGGCCCGACACCGAGTCCTGGCACAAGGCCGAGTCCGTGTGGTGCGCTGCGAATCGCAACGATGCGCTCACGCGCGCCAAGAACGACGAAGCCGTCAAATCCACCAAGTGTCCCGCCGGCATCGTCGCGCGCGACTACGAGCTCGGACACAAGCTCGGCGTCGAAGGCACTCCGGCGATCTTCCTCGCCTCGGGTGAAATGCTGCCGGGTTATGCCCCGCCAGGGCAGCTCGCGAAGTATCTGAAGACGGGGAAGATGTAAGGGACGCTCGCGCAGTATCTGTAGGCGGGGAAGAACTGATCGGTCACTCGATTTACCGTGGCGGTTTTTACTGCGCAGGCGCAGCGGTCGTGACGACGCCCTTGCCGTCCTTCTGGGTGAACGTGACGTCGTAGTCCTGGTGGAAGGGCAGCGCGGTGGCGGTGCCTTCGTACCTGGACAGGTACCCGTTGAACATGATGTCCGTACTGACGCCAGCGGCAGGAACCACCTTCACTAGCGGCCAGTACTTCCACGCCCCGACCACTGCCTGCACGGCCGCAAAGAACTGCGGGTAGTCGGTCGGTGCCTCGAGTGCCGTGGAGTCGGTGACGACGCCGTGCTCGTCGACCACGACACGCACGCGCACCGTCATCGGTAGCAGGTTCGCGGCGAGCAGCTCCGGCGGGTAGACAGGCGCTTCGTTCTCGTTGAACGGCACCGGCGCAACCCACTGCTCGTTGCTCGCCGTCGCATAGCTTTGTTCGTCGGCCGCTTTGACTGTGGTCATCGCGACGTCGCCGGACCGTGGGAGATTGACCTTCAGCGCCTGTTGCGTGGCGCAGGCCACGAGCAACAGCGCAAACAACATCGGCAATGAACCATCAGACGGAATCGAGACGGCTTTCGCGCGCATGTGTGTCGCTCCTGTCGGCCAATCCAACGGAGGGACAGCATACATCCGACGGTCGGCGGCAGTGGCCGTTTCAGCTTTTCAGAATGGCGACGGCCACGCACACGAAGGCGATGAAGTTCAGCAGCGCGCTCGCGGCGTGCGAAAGCTCCCATCGATCGCGGAGCTGCTCCCAGTCTTCGGGGGCTTCGGTCCAGTTGTTCGTGCGGCGATTGACCGGGAAGGTGAACAGCCAGAACACCACCTGCGTCAGCAGGATGGCGAGGAAAGCTGGCATGTCGGCACAATGCCGGCGCGGGTGTGTTTCCAGATCGTGTGCTGGCGGGCGCCGGCAGAGTGGGTGGTTTGAAAGTACTATCCGCCGCAATCCGACGGCGTGGCCGATCAGCGGAAGTTGTTAGCGAGGTGAGCTTGATCTTGCGCGGCCGGCGCCGCGCGAAGCCCACTCACATCTCCAGCAGCTTCTTCTTATCCGCCACACCTTCGAACTGCTTCGCATCTGGCGGAGCGGGTTTCTTCTCCGTAATGACCGGCCACTTCTTGGCCAGGTCCGCGTTCAACTTCTTGAACTCTTCCTGGCCCGTGGGCACTTCATCTTCGGAGAAGATCGCTTCCACCGGGCACTCCGGCTCGCACAGCGTGCAGTCGATGCATTCTTCCGGATCGATCACGAGGAAGTTAGGGCCCTCGTGAAAACAGTCGACCGGGCACACCTCGACACAGTCGGTGTACTTGCACTTGATGCACGATTCCGTGACCACGAACGCCATCGATCGATTCCTCGGGAGTTGCCGGCAAGGGCCGGATTTTGCGGGCCGCTATTCTGCCCGAACAGGGGGACTCGCTGCACCGATTCCCGGAAACCTGCGCTGCATTTCCGCCACATGGTGGTGCTCGACACCCGCGGCACGGTCTTCCACAAAGCGGCGCAGTGCGAATTCGGTGCTCGGAAACGCCAGGTCGTTCCAGGGAATTTCCTGCTCGGTCACGAGCCTCACTTCCAGGCTCTCGTGCGTGACCCCGAAGTCGGGGGCCAGCATGCGCGCGCGGAAAAACACATGAACCTGGCGCGCGTGCGTGACGTTGGCGAGCAACAGCAGGCTGCCGATCGCAACGTCGATCTGCGCTTCTTCGCGCGCTTCCCGTGCAGCGCCGGCCTCGAGGGTTTCGTCGTTTTCCATAAAGCCGGCGGGAATCGTCCAGAAGCCGAGGCGCGGCTCGATGCCCCGTTTGCAGATCAGGATACGGCCCTGATACTCGGGCACGCTGCCCACGACGATCTTCGGATTCAGGTAATGGATGGTCCCGCAGTCCTCGCAAACGTGGCGCGGCAGCAGGTCGCCCTCTGGAACTTTAAGGACGACTCGCGAGCCACAGTTGCTGCAGAAATTCATCGGTTGAATGGTGCCGGGAGAGGGAATCGAACCCACACGCCTTATAAGGGCAACGGATTTTGAGTCCGCCGCGTCTACCAGTTCCGCCATCCCGGCGCGGGGCGGGGAGTATAGCCATCACTTTCCGGGCTTGCGACCTTTCGAAGCCGAGGGGCATCTAGGCCCTGTTCCAGATAAAGAATGGCAATGCAAAGACTCGCGGACATAGATATTTCAGCCGATGAGCTGGCCGCGGCACGCGCCGGTGACGCGGCGGCAAGAGGCGCGCTGTTCGAGCGGCTGGCGCCACCGACGCTTGCCATCATCCGGCGCCTGGTGGCCCAGCGGGCGATGGCCGAGGACCTCCTGCAGGACACCTTGATCGCCATGTACGAGCACCTCGATGACTTTCGCGGCGAGGCGCCGTTCGGCATCTGGGTGCGCAAGATCGCCGTCAGTCGCTGCCTCATGGCGTTTCGTTCGCCCTGGCATCGCGCCCGGGTTGCGCTCGAATCGTGGACCGAGGAGGCCTGGGCCGGCCCGCCCGACAGCGTTGCGAGCACCTCCGATCTCATCGATCTCGATCGCGCGCTGGCCAGGCTTTCGCCGGTGACGCGCACGGTAGTCTGGTTGTACGACGTCGAAGGCTGGTCACACGAAGAGATCGCCAACAGCGCAGGCCGCACGGTGAGTTTTTCCAAGTCGCAGCTGGCGCGCGGTCACGCGCGGCTGCGCAACGATCTGATCGCGCCCGCCCACTCGGGTCTCGGCGCGGCGCTCGGGAGTGAGTTCGATGGACACTGACGTGAATGATGCTGAACTGATCGCGCGCCTCAAGCGGCTCGACCTGAGTGCCGGCGCTGCGAGCCCGCCCTTCGGCTACGACACCATGCTCGAGCGGCATGGCGCGAAGCAGGCCCGGGCCCGCCGCCGCCAATCCCTCGCGCGCGGCACCGCCAGTGTGTTGGTGGTGGCGCTGGTCGCGGCGAGCGTGTGGCGCCTCGACCAGCGCGTTCCCGCCGAACCAGAAGCGCGTTCGGCCACCGCCGCGGTCGCGACCGCGCCGCCGCAGCCGCGCATCGTGCGCGCGAACACCTATCTCGGCGTCGCGGCGCTCGAAGATCACATCGCGAGCTTCGATGACGCGCTCACCGACGCGCGCCTGCGCGGCGGCAGCGCCGAAGTGGCGCGGCTCGAACGCACGCGTAACGAACTGCTCGATTCATATGCACAGGTGCGCTACGCCGAAATGGTCAGCGCAAATTTTTGACCGGAGACGCCATGAGAAAGTTGCTGCTGGTTTGTTTGTTAGGCATGAGCACGGCCTGCATCGCGCAGACCGTGACGACGGAGAAGGGCCTGAGGGCCGACGATGCGCGGCGCCCGGTCGATGAACGCAAGCGGGCTTCGGAAGACGCACAGCGCACCGCCGACGAGGACAAGAAGCGCGCCGAACTCGATGCGGCGCGCGCGCGCCTCGACAAGGCGACTCGCGAAGTGATGGAACTGTCGACGGATCTCGCGACCAACTCGCGCGGCGACACGATGTTTTTCCGCACGGATCGCCGCGCAGTACTCGGTGTGCAGATCGATCCGCAGAGCGGCAAGGAAGGCGCGCGCGTGCGCGGCGTCAGTCCGGGGAGCCCGGCCGCCGAAGCCGGTCTGCAGACCGGGGACGTGATCGTCTCGCTCGACGGCAAGACGGTCGCCGGCGGCGATAACGCGGGCCGTGCGTTGGTAGATCAAATCCGCAGCGTGAAGCCCGACCAGAAGATGAAAGTGCGGGTGATCCGCTCCGGCAAGAACAAGGACCTGATCGTGATCGCGCGGCCGTTCAGCCGTGGCCCGGGATTCGACGAGCGTGCGTTCAACATGCAGATGCCTGAGATGATCGGCCCCATGACCGGCATGGCCGGCATGCAGGGCGGGCCCATCGTCCGGCAATTCCGCTTCAATTTCCCCGATGAGTTCGGCGGCATGGAACTGGCGAGCATCACGCCGAAACTCGGCGCGTATTTCGGCGCCACCGACGGCGTGCTGGTCGTTCAGGCGCCGGAGAACGGCGCGCTCAAGCTCGAAGACGGCGACGTGATCCAGGCCATCGACGGCCGCAAGCCCGATGACGGCACGCACGCGCTGCGCATCCTGCGTTCGTATTCGGCCGGCGAGAAACTGAATCTCACCGTGCTGCGACAGCGCAAGCCGGTAACGCTTGCCGTGACGATGCCGGAACGTCCTGAATTGCAGGACTTCATCGACGGCATGCCACCAGTGCCGCCGGTACCGGTGGCGCCGCCAATGCCACCCGCGCCGATCCCGGGCGGCAGCGGCACCGACGAATAGGCGACTTCCTCAAATGATGATGGGAGCCATGGCGGTAAACTCGCTGCCGTGCGCCGCGCCGACTTTCACTACGAACTGCCCGAAGAACTGATCGCCCAGCAGCCGCTCGCCGAACGCTCGGCGAGCCGCCTGCTGAGCCTCGACGGTGCCACCGGCGCACTTTCCGACCGCCAGTTCCGCGATCTGCCGCAGTTCGTGACGCCCGGCGATCTGCTCGTGTTCAACGACACGCGCGTGATTCCCGCGCGCCTGTTCGCGCTCAAGGAATCCGGCGGCAAGGTCGAGTTGCTGCTCGAGCGGCCGCTTCCGGCGGCCGGCGCGCTGGTGCACGCGCGCGCCAGCAAACCGCTGCGTCCGGCGATGCAGCTGCAGAGCCGCGGCGGCACGATCCATATCGTCGAGAAGCGCGGTGACCTGTGGGTGGTCGAACTACCCGAGCCGGCGCTGGCGTTCTTCGAGCGCTACGGCCAGATGCCGCTGCCGCCCTACATCCGGCGCGAACCCGACGCAGCCGACAGCACGCGTTACCAGAGCCTGTTCGCCCGCAAGCGCGGTGCCGTGGCGGCGCCCACCGCGAGCCTGCACTTCGACGAGGCGCTGCTGGCCGCCCTCGACGCGCGCGGCGTGCAGCGAGCTTTCATCACGCTGCACGTGGGCGCCGGCACGTTTCAGCCGGTGCGCACGGATGCGGTGGGTGCGCATGTCATGCACGCGGAGTTCGTGGAGGTGAGCGCGGCGGCTTGTGAGACCATCGCGGCCGCGAAGGCGCGCGGCGCGCGTGTGATCGCGGTGGGCACGACCGTCGTGCGCGCGCTGGAAAGCGCAGCGGGTGGCGGGTTACTGGCGCCCTTCATCGGCGATTCGTCGCTGTTCATCGTGCCGGGATTTCGTTTCAAAGTTGTCGATGCCATGGTCACCAATTTCCATCTGCCGGAATCGACGCTGCTGATGCTGGTCAGCGCCTTCGCGGGTCGCGATGCCGTGCTCGCGGCGTACGCGCATGCGGTCGCGCAGAAGTACCGCTTCTTCAGTTACGGCGACGCGATGTTTGTGACGCCCGCGCCCGGCGCCCACGCGTGACGGTCCTGAGATGACAGCCAACTTCACCTTGTTAGGTACTGCCGGCGCCGCGCGCCGCGGCCGGCTCGAGCTGGCGCACGGCGTGGTGGAAACGCCGGCGTTCATGCCCGTTGGCACGTATGGCACGGTCAAGGCGATGACGCCCGAGGAACTCACCGGCCTTGGCGCCGAAATCGTGTTGGGCAATACGTTTCATCTCATGCTGCGTCCCGGCAACGAGATCATGCGCGCGCATGGCGGGCTGCACGGCTTCATGCATTGGGACAGACCGATCCTCACGGATTCGGGTGGCTTCCAGGTGTTCAGCCTCGAGAGCTTGCGCAAGATCACGGAGGAGGGCGTGCAGTTCCGTTCGCCGATCGACGGCGCCGCGGTGCGGCTCACGCCCGAAGATTCCATGGACGTACAGCTTGCGCTGGCGTCCGACATTGCGATGGCGCTCGATGACTGCACGCCGTATCCCGCGACCGAACAACAGGCGCGCGACTCGATGGAACGCTCGATGCGCTGGGCTGCGCGCAGCCATGCGCACTATTACCGCGGCCCGGCACCGGGCGAGTTGTTTGGCATCGTGCAGGGCGGCATGCACTTGAACCTGCGCCTCGCATCGCTCGAAGCGCTGCAGAAGCTCGAATGGAAGGGATTTGCGGTCGGAGGCCTTGCGGTCGGCGAGCCCGAAGAAGACCGGTTGCGGGTGCTCGAGGGATTGTTGCCGCACATGCCGGCCGACCGGCCGCGTTACCTGATGGGCGTCGGCCGCCCGCAGGACATCATTGCCGCCGTCCTGCGCGGCATCGACATGTTCGATTGCGTGATGCCGACGCGGCATGCGCGCAATGGCCACCTGTTCACCTCACAAGGCGTGGTGAACATCCGCAACGCCGCGCACCAGGCCGATACCGGCCCGCTCGATCCCGCCTGCGCCTGCTACACCTGCCGCAACTACTCGCGCGCGTATCTGCGCCACCTCGATCGCTGCGGTGAAATCCTCGGCAGCCGCCTCAACACCATCCACAACCTGCACTACTACCTCGAGCTCATGCGTCGCTTGCGCGCAGGGATCGAAACCGGATCGCTGGATGCGGTGATACGCCGTTACGTGCTGGAACCGGCGGGAGGCACGCAAGTCTCTGTGGCATAAATTTTTTTTTCGGCCAAAATACGCGCCCGCGCCGCTATGCGGCGTCGATTTTTCCGCCACGCGTGAGATAACACCATGAATTCATTGATCCCCGACGCAATGGCCCAGGCCGCAGGCGGCGCCGGCGCGCCGGCCTCCGGGCTGCCCATGTTCGTGATGATGGGCCTTTTCGTCGTCATCTTTTATTTCCTGCTGATCCGTCCGCAGCAGAAAAAGCAGAAAGAACACCAGGCCATGCTCACCAAACTCGCGGCCGGAGACGAGGTCGTCACGGCGGGCGGCATCCTGGGGCGCATCGTCGAGGTCGGCGACAATTTCATCACGCTCGAGATCGCCGACAACGTGCGTATCAAGGTGCAGCGCTTCCAGGTCACCTCCCTGGTGCCGAAGGGCACGCTCAAGGGAGCCTGAGACCAACCCATGCTCGAGTACGCGCGCTGGAAGTATTGGCTCGTCGCGGCGGTGTTGGCCGTGGCGTTGCTGTTTGCCCTGCCTAACGTCTTCGGCGACGACTACGCGCTGCAGCTGGCGCGCAAGGATCGCACCGCGATGGATGCCACGCAGATGGCGAAAGTTGCGCAGGTCCTCAAGGACAACGGCGTCCCCTACAAGCGCATCTATCTCGATCGCGGCAACACGATGGTGCGCTTCGCGGACAACGAAACGCAGCTGCACGCACGCGACGTCGTCAAGAACGACAAGAACGGTCTCACCAAGGACTATGTGAACGCGATGTCGTACGCGTCGCGCGCGCCGTCGTGGCTGCAGGTGCTGGGTCTGCGCGCCATGCCGCTCGGCCTCGATCTGCGCGGCGGCCTCTATCTTCTCTACCAGGTGGACGTGAACGGCGCGGTCGCGAAGCTGTTGAACACCTACGAGCAGGACTTCCGCCGCGCGCTCAATGCCGAAGAGATCACCCTGGTCGACATCGGCTCGCTCACGGTCGATTCAGACATCCCGAACGGCCTGCGCGTGCTGTTGCCGCGCGGCGCGGATACGGCGAAGGTGCGCGATGCGATCAAGAAGTCGCACCCGGATCTCGGCTGCCGCGACGCAGTAGTCAACGAGGGCGCGGCCGTCGACTGCGTGCTCACGCCGCAGCAGGTGCGCGAGCGGCGCGACTTCGGCATCTCGCAGAACATCACCACGCTGCGCAACCGCGTCAACGAGCTCGGCGTCTCAGAACCCGTGGTGCAGCGCCAGGGTATCGATCGCATCGTGGTCGAACTACCCGGCGTGCAGAACTCGGCGGAAGTGAAGGACGTGCTCGGCAAGGTGGCCACCCTCGAATACCGGATGGTCGATCCGCGTCCCGCGCCGGCCAAGGGACCGGCGCCGCTCGGGACCAAGGCCTACGATCGCAAGGAAGGCGGCAGGATCCTGCTGAAGCGCGACATCATCGTCACCGGCGACCAGCTCATCAACGCCACCGCCACGACCGGGCAGCAGGGACCGCAGATCGACATCACACTCGACAGCGCTGGCGGCGACGAGATGCTGCGCAATACGCGCGCGAATCTCGGCAAGCCGATGGGCGTCGTGTTCATCGAGCAGCGGCGCGAGACCGTCATGGTCAACGGCCAGGAGGTCCAGCGCGACATCAAGGAAGAGCGCGTGATCAACGTCGCCACCATCAATGGCATCTTCGGCAATCGCTTCATGACCACCGGCCTCACGATGGCCGAGGCGCGCGAGACCGCGCTGCTGCTACGTGGTGGTGCGCTCGCGACGACCATCTCGATCGCCGACGAACGCACCATCGGCCCCAAGCTCGGCCAGGAAAATATCCGCAAGGGCGTGACCGCGCTGGTGGTCGGCATGGCCGCACTGTTCATCTTCATGATCATCTACTACCAGCTGTTTGGCGTGGTCGCCGACCTGGTGTTGCTGGCCAACGTCGTGTTGTTGAGCGCCTTGCTGTCAATGCTCGGCACCGCGCTGTCGTTGCCGGGTATCGCCGGCATCATCCTGACCGTCGGCATGGCGGTCGACGCCAACGTGCTGATCTACGAACGCATCCGTGAAGAACTGCGCAACGGCGTGTCTCCACAGACGGCCATCCGGGCGGGCTTCGAGAAGGCGTTCTCCGCGATTCTCGATTCCAACGTCACGACGATGATCGCGGGCATCGTGCTGTGGATATTCGGCACGGGCGCGATTCGCGGCTTCGCCGTCGTCCTGACACTCGGCATCGGCACGTCGATGTTCACGTCGCTCATGGGCTCGCGCGCCTTGTTGACCCTGATGTTCGGCGGCAAGCGCAAGGTCGCTAGCCTCTCGATCGGCTGAAGCTTAATAGGCAGGTACCGTGGAATTTTTTCACAAGAAGACTAGCTTCCCGTTCATGGCCACGCGCAAGGTGTGGTACACGCTGTCCGCCGTCTTGATGATCGGCAGCTTCGTGTCGTTCTTCGCGCTCGGGCTGAATTTCGCCATCGAGTTCACCGGCGGCATCAGCGTCGAGGCCAACTTCCCGACCAATGCGAAGATCGACGCGATTCACGCGGCCGTGGTCAAGGCGGGTTATCACGAGCCTTCGGTGTCCACCTTCGGTTCCTCGCGCGACATCACGATCCGCCTGCAGTCGACCGGCGAAACCGCCGAAGTGCTGCGGCCCAAGTTCGTCGCGATCCTGACCTCGGTCGATCCCCAGGCGCAGATCTCCAAGCTCGAAGTGGTCGGCCCGCAAGTCGGCGACGAGCTGCGTGACGCGGCCATCAAGTCGCTGGCGATCACGCTGGCGCTGATCGCGCTCTACATCATCCTGCGGTTCCACACCTGGCGGCTGTCGCTCGGCGCCATCCTTGCCGTGATGCACGATCCGATCCTGGTGCTGGGCGTGTTCTCCGTCACGCAGACGCCGTTCGACCTGGCGGTGGTCGCGGCCATCCTCGCCGTCATCGGTTATTCGCTCAACGACACCGTGATCGTGTTCGATCGCATCCGCGAGACGTTCGAGAAGAATCGGCGGCTGCCGTCGGACCAGGTGCTCGACCAGGCGATCAACCAGACCCTCTCTCGCACCATCATGACCAAGGTGGTCACCTCCATCGTCGTCGTGGCGTTGCTGTTGCTGGGCGGATCGGCGCTACGCGGCTTCTCCGAGGCGCTGCTGATCGGCATCATCGCGGGCACGTACTCGTCGATCTACATCTCGAGTTCCATCGCGCTGTCGTTCGGCCTCAAGTCCGAACACGTCTTCCCGCCGGTACGGAAAGACGCGATTGATGAAATGCCTTGATGCCTCGTCCTGATGCGCAATAGATGATCGAACTGCTCAGCGACCCGCAAGCGTGGATAGCTTTCATCACGCTATCGGCGCTGGAGATAGTCCTCGGCATCGACAACATCATCTTCATTTCGATTCTCGTGAGCCGGCTGCCGCCGGAACGGCGCGAATCCGCGCGAATTACCGGTCTCGCGCTCGCGATGCTCACGCGCATTGCGCTGCTGTTTTCCATCGTCTGGCTCACGCGGCTCACCAAGCCCTGGTTCAGCATCCTCACGCAGGAGTTCTCCGGGCGCGACATCATCCTGTTGTTAGGCGGCCTGTTCCTGCTCGCCAAGAGCGTCACCGAGATTCACGGCACACTCGAAGGCGCCGAGGACGCACGCAAGACGCGCGTGTTCGCGAATTTCATCGCCATCGTCGTGCAGATCGCCATCATCGACATCGTGTTCTCGCTCGATTCGGTGTTCACCGCGGTCGGCCTCGCCAAGCCCGACCAGTTGCCCATCATGGTGGCGGCCATCGTGCTCGCCATCGGCGTGATGATGTGGGTGTCGGGCTCGATCGGCGCCTTCATCGACCGGCACCCCACCATCAAAATCCTGGCACTGGCATTCCTTATTCTGGTCGGCGTGGTGCTGGTGGCCGATTCCTTCCACTTCGATGTACCAAAGGGTTACCTGTACTTCGCCATGGCGTTCTCGGTAGGCGTCGAAATGGTGAATATCCGCCTGCGACGCCTCATCGACGAGCGCCGCAACAAGCGCGACGAGAGTGAAGGCGGGTAGCGCGCGCGCAATCCCGCTCGCTTAACGCAGGCGGGCTCCCTACAATCCGGCGATTACAAAAATGCGGGGTCCCCGATGAGATGGCGTACCAAGTCCATTGATCAGGTCCAAACCGAGTTCGACCGCGGTGAGCTCAAACGCTCGCTCGGTGCGATTCACCTGGTGTTGTTCGGCATCGGTTGCATCATCGGTGCCGGCATCTTCGTCCGCACCGGCACCGCCGCGGCGCTCTATGCCGGCCCGGCCGTCATGCTCTCATTCGTCATCGCGGGCGTGGTCTGCGCATTCGCCGGACTGTGTTACGCCGAACTCGCCTCGATGCTGCCGGTCTCCGGTTCCGCGTATACCTACGCGTACACCACCGTCGGCGAATTCGGCGCGTGGATCATGGGCGCGTTGCTGCTGCTCGAATACGCACTCGCCGCCTCGGTAGTCGCGGTGGGGTGGTCGGGGTATGCAGTCAGTCTGCTGCACGACATCGGGCTCAACATCCCGGCCGAATTCACCCAGGCCGTTGGCAAACTCGTGATCGCGCATGCGTCGAGTTTCAGCATGACCGATCCGGTAGTCAGCCTGAACGGTGTGACCGCGCACCTCACCGACGGTTCTGCCGTGCAGTTCCTGTCGCAGGGCAAGGCCACCATCACCGGTGCCTTCAGCACGGCCCTGGCTCAAAACGATGTGATCGATCAGGCCAAGACCGGTGGGTATGCGCTCATCAACGCGCTCGACGTTGCCGTGAATGCCGACAGCCAGGCGGTGTTGGCCGAAGCGACCAAGGTCATGGATCCGGTGACCACTCATCTGCGCGACCTGCCCATCGGTACCCAACTCGTCGTGCCCAGTGGGCAAATAGTGCAACTGCCGCTCGCGACGATCGTGCCGGTCGATCCGGCCGCGGTGGTCACCTCGCTGTTCAACCTGCCGGCGGTGTTCATCACGCTCGCGGTGACCATGCTGCTGGTGATCGGCGTGTCCGAGTCCGCGACCGTCAACAACATCATCGTGGCCATCAAGGTGACCGTCATCATCGCGTTCATCGCGGTGGGTGCTTTCTTCGTCAACACCGACAACTGGCATCCGTTCATTCCCGAGCCAACCGGCGTCGAGAATCAATTCGGCATGGACGGTGTGATTCGCGCGGCCACGATCGTGTTCTTTGCCTACATCGGCTTCGAAGCGGTCTCGACCGCGGGCCAGGAAGCGAAGAATCCGCGCAAGGACATGCCTATCGGCATTCTCGGTTCGCTGATCGTCTGCACCATTCTCTACATGGCCACGGCCGCGGTGCTCACCGGCGTGGTGTCGTTTACCAAGCTCAACGTCGCGGCACCGGTTGCGACTGCGGTGGACACCTTCGGGCCGCAATGGGGCTGGCTCGCCAAGTGCATCAAGATCGGCGCGATCGCGGGTCTGTCCTCTGTGGTGCTGGTGCTGATGTTCGGCCAGACCCGCGTGTTCTATTCCATGTCGCGCGACGGTCTGATGCCGAGGGTGCTCGCCAAGGTGCATCCGAAGTTCAAGACGCCGTGGATCAACACGTTGATCGTGGGCGTCGTCGTTTCCCTGGCGGCAGCGGTCTTCGACATCAACTACCTCGGCGATCTGACCTCGGTGGGAACGCTGGTCGCCTTCGGCCTGGTGTGTTTCTCGGTGATCTGGTTGCGATACAAGCGGCCCGATCTGCCGCGCCACTTCAAGGTGTGGGGTTATCCCGTCATACCTGGAATCGGCGTCGTGCTGTGCTTCGTGCTGGCCTGGATCGGCGTCGAGCACTCGGTGCGCGTATGGTTCGGCTGGTTCCTGCTCGGGACAGTGGCGCTGTATTTCTGCTACCCGTACTGGGTCAGCCCGCTGCGCGCGAAGGCGCCCGCGGAGAAACCGGCTAGTTAGGTGCCGCGCAGGCTGGCAGGCGCGTGGAGCGAAATGGCCGCCACCAGCTCCGCGTAGACCTTCGGCGTGCCGGCGATGATGTGGCCGCCCTGCTCGTATTTTTCGCCGAAGATGGTGCCGACGCGGCCGCCCGCTTCGGTGATGAGCAGCGTGCCCGCCGCCGTGTCCCAGGGCTTCAAGCCGATCTCCCAGAATCCGTCGACGCGGCCCGCGGCCACGTACGCAAGATCGAGCGCCGCGGCGCCCGGGCGGCGTATCCCGGACGCCTTCAACATCACGGCCTTGAGCATCGCGAGATATTCGTCGAGATAGGGCGCGTCTACGCGGTAGGGAAAGCCGGTGGCGATCAGCGCGCCTTCGAGCGTGATCTGCTTGCTGATACGCATCTTGCGGCCTTCGACCTGTGCACCATCGCCCCGCGAGGCGGTGAACAATTCCTGGCGCATCGGATCGAACACCACCGCGTGTTCCAGTCGGCCGCGGATCTGGCAGGCGATCGAGACCGCGAAGGTCGGGAAGCCGTGCATGAAGTTAGTCGTGCCGTCGAGCGGATCGATGATCCACACCACTTCGCTATCGCCCGATGCGCCGCTTTCCTCGGCGAGGATGGCGTGATCCGGGTGCAACCTGCGGATGGTCTGGATGATGTCGGCTTCGGCGGCCTTGTCGACCTCGGTCACGAAGTCGTTGCGGCCCTTGCTTTCGACCTGGACGGACTCGAGGCGCGGAATGGCGCGGACGATGATGTCGCCGGCGCGACGCGCGGCTTTGACCGCGATATTGAGTAGGGGCTGCATCGGGCGAGGAGGGGCTCGGCAAAAAGGGTCGCTATGATACAGCCCATGCCCCTCGCCGCCATTCGCATCGTGCTGGTCGAGCCTTCCCACCCCGGAAACATCGGGGCGGTGGCGCGCGCGATGAAGAACATGGCGCTGTCCGAGCTCGTGCTGGTGCGTCCGAAGTCGTTTCCGCACCCGGAAGCCACGGCGCGCGCCTCGGGCGCGGACGATCTGCTGGCGCGCGTACGCGTGGTCGACAGCGTGAGCGACGCGGTCGCCGACTGCGGTTTCGTTGCTGCCACGACCTCGCGGCCGCGCGACCAGAACTTCCGCGCGCTCGATCTGCACGAGGCCGCGGTGAATATTTTCGGCAAGAGCGAACTCACGCCCGCTGCGGTGTTGTTTGGTGCCGAGCGCACCGGCCTCACCAACGAGGAGCTGGCGCTCGCGCACCTGCTGATCCGCATCCCGGCGAATCCCGAGTATCCCTCGCTCAATCTCGGCATGGCGGTGCAGCTCGTGTGCTACGAGCTGTTTCGCGCCGCGGGCTCTCCGGCGAGCGAGCGGCCGTTGTCCGAACTGCCGGTGCCACTGGCCGGCGGCGCGGACATGGAGCGCTTCTACGCACACCTGCAGCAGGTGATGGACGAGGTGGAATTCAAGGATCGCACCACCGGCGGCACGCAGCTGATGACGCGCGTGCGGCGGCTGTTCCAGCGCTGCGAGATGGACCAGAACGAAGTCAACATCCTGCGCGGCTTCCTGACCTCGGTGCAGAGCAAGCGCAGGCCCGCGGGACCGCGATGACTATCTACCTCGACTACGCCGCGACCACGCCGATAGACCCGCGCGTCGCGGCGGTGATGTCCGGGTGCCTCACCGATCCGGCCGCGCAGGCGAACGCGGCGTCGTCGACGCACGGGCTGGGCCTGGCCGTGCACGAACGGATCGAGGCGGCCCGCGGCGAGCTGGCCTCACTCATCGGCGCCGCGCCGCGCGAAATCGTGTTCACCTCGGGTGCGACCGAGGCTAACAATCTGGCCCTGCTGGGTGCGGCGCGCGCGGCCCGTCGCGCGGCGGGGCGCGGCCACATCGTAAGCAGTCGCAGCGAGCACAAATCCGTGCTCGACGCCTGCGCGCAACTGGCGCGCGACGGTTTCGCGGTCACGCTGGTAGAGCCCGATTCCGGCGGCCGCGTGCAGCCCGAGGCGGTGCGATCGGCGTTGCGCGCCGACACGCTGCTGGTGTCGCTGATGCTCGCCAACAATGAAATTGGCGTGACGAATGACATCGTGGCGGTGGCTGCATTGTGCCAACCAAGAGGCGTGCTGTTGCATACCGACGCATCGCAGGCGGTGGGCAAACTACCCGTCGACGTCGATCGGCTCGGCGTCGATTTTCTCGCGTTCACCGCGCACAAGTTCTACGGCCCGAAGGGCATCGGTGCGTTGTATGTGCGCGAGGCGGCGCGGCCGCGGATCGCGCCCATCCAGTTCGGCGGCGGACACGAGCGGGGCCTGCGTTCCGGGACGTTGCCCACGCACCAGATTGCGGGCTTCGGCGCCGCGGCTGCCCTGGCACGCAGGCAGGGCGAAGGCGACGCCGCGCACGCGCGCGACCTCGCTGCGCGCCTGCGGCGTGCGCTCGAATCCCTGCCCGGCGTGATCCTCAACGGCGACGCGACGCACCGGGTGCCCGGCCTCATCAACCTCTCGTTCGAAGGGGTCGAGGGCGAGAGCCTGGTCACCGGCCTGCCGGAGATCGCCGTTTCGACCGGCGCTGCCTGCAGCTCGGCCGCGCGAGAGCCGAGCTATGTATTGCGGGCGCTCGGCCGCAGCACCGAACTCGCACAGAGCTCGCTGCGCATCTCGCTGGGGCGTTTTACGGCGGCCTACGATGTCGACCAGGCGGCCAGCGCCATCCGGCGCGAAGTCACGCGGCTGCGCCTGCGGCGGGGTCCCCCGCCAGCAGGTCCTGCGGATGAAATCGGGCGGGCGCCCGGCCAGGAAATTCACAATAACGGTCATCCCGAAGGCGCATTGCTGGTTCGCGCCCTGAGCCCGTTGGCCCAACGCTACTTCCTGGCCGCCGCCCGGGTGCCGCGCTTTGCGCAGGTGACGCCGCCGGCCGGCGTCCGCCACGGCCGGGCAGGCCGCCGCGCGGACGGAACCTGCGTGTTCTTCGAACTGGAAATCAGCGGCGAATCCGTGAGAAGTGCCCGTTTCAGCGCCTACGGATGCCCCCATACTCTGGCCGTGGTGTCCTGGGTTTCGGAGGTTCTCGAAGGTCGCAGGCTCGACGCTGGCGTTCCGGAAACTCCCGCTGACTGGGCCCGCAAGTTCGAAGTCCCGGCCGAGAAACTTGGCCGGCTGTTGATCGTCGAAGATGCATTGCGCGCGGCCCTCGATCGTTAACGCGCGCCAGGAAACTTCTGCAAATGGCCATTTCGCTCACACCGGCTGCCGCCGAACGCGTCAAAACCTTCATCGCCTCGCGCGGCAAGGGACTGGGGCTGCGGCTCGGCGTCCGCAAGACCGGCTGCTCGGGGTTCGCCTACGTGGTCAATTACGCCGACGACAGCGAGGCCCGCGATCTGGTATTCGAAGACCAGGGCGTCAAAGTCTTCGTCGATCCCGACAGCCTGCCGCTCATCAACGGCACCACCGTGGATTTCGTCAAACAGGGCCTCAACGAAGCGTTCCGCTTCCATAACCCCAACATCAAGGGGGAGTGTGGATGCGGGGAATCTTTCAACGTCTAGCCGTCTAACAGGCCAGGGCCGCACGGCGGCTTTCAGCGTTAAATTTCAGCGGCTTACTCGCGAACCGGAGGCCCTACCGGTACAATCGCGCGCCTTTACGACCCCCACAAGGAATCATTCGCATGGCGCTCGAGCGCACCTTTTCCATCGTCAAGCCCGACGGCGTTGCCCGTAACCTCATCGGCGAGGTCCTTCGCCGCTTCGAAAAGGCCGGACTCACCGTCATCGCCGCGCGCATGGTCCACCTGTCGCAGCGCGAGGCCGAGGGTTTTTACGCCGTGCATGCCGCGCGACCGTTTTTCAAAGACCTCGTGAAGTACATGACCTCGGGTCCGGTGCTCGTGCAGGTGCTCGAAGGTGAAGGCGCCATCGCGAAGAACCGCGAGATCATGGGCGCGACCGATCCAAAGAAGGCGGCTCCCGGCACCATCCGTGCCGATCTCGCCGAGAGCATCGAAGCGAACACCGTGCACGGCTCGGACGCGCCCGAAACCGCCGCGACCGAGATCGCCTACTTCTTCCGCACGACGGAGCTCTGCCCGCGCGGGTAATCGTCACATGTCCGCTGCCCAGGAATCGCGAACCAACTTGTTAGGTCTGCCCAAGGCGGAGCTCGAGGCGTTCGTGGGCGAGATGGGCAGCAAGCCGTTTCGCGCGCGGCAGCTCATGAACTGGCTGTACAAGCGCGGCGAGGGCGACATTGCGTCGATGACGGATCTCGCCAAGGACTTCCGCGCCGCGCTCGTCACGCGCGCCGAAGTTTCCGTGCCCGAGATCGTCAAGACCCAGGTCGCGACGGACGGGACGCGCAAGTGGCTGCTGTCGGGCGGCAACGGCCAGGCGTACGAGATGGTCTACATCCCGGAAGAAGACCGCGGGACGCTGTGCATCTCCTCGCAGGTCGGCTGTGCGCTCGACTGCTCGTTCTGCGCGACGGCGCAGCAGGGCTTCAATCGCAATCTCACCACGGCCGAGATCGTCGGCCAGGTGTGGCTCGCGAATCGTGAGCTGGGCTGGCAGGTCGGTGACAATCGGATCATCACCAACATCGTGTTCATGGGCATGGGCGAACCGCTCGCGAACTTTCGCAACGTCGTGCCGGCGATTCGCATCTTTCTCGACGATCTCGGTTTCGACATCTCTCGCCGCCGCGTGACGCTGTCCACCTCCGGGATCGTGCCGCAGATCTACAAGCTCGCCGAAGAGGTCAACTGCGCGCTGGCTGTCTCACTGCACGCGCCTAACGACGCCCTGCGCAGCCAGCTCGTGCCGATCAACCGCAAGCACAACATCGCCGAGTTGCTTGCCGCCTGCTGGCACTATCTCGACGAACAGAACGGTCGCAGCGTCACGTTCGAATACGTGATGCTCGACGGCGTAAACGACCAGCGCGAACACGCCATCGAACTGGCGCGGCTGCTGCAGGACAAGCCGGCGAAGCTCAACCTGATTCCCTTCAATCCGTTTCCGGGCACCACCTATCGCCGCTCGCCGCAGCGCGCGATCGAGGGATTCCGCGATGAACTCATGCAGCGCGGCCTGATCGTCACCATCCGCAAGACGCGCGGTGACGACATCGATGCCGCGTGCGGACAGCTCGCGGGTCAGGTCACCGATCGGACCATCGTGCGGCTGGGGTCGAAAACCTTCGGATTGCAGGTGCGCGCATGAAGTATTCGACGCCGGTTTTCGTGGGCCTCGTGGCCGCGCTGCTGGTCGGTTGCGTCACGACCAACGGCGAAGGCGGCAAACCGCTCAAGCAGGAAGACCCCAAGGAGGCGGCTGCCAAGTACAACATCCAGCTGGGCACGGCTTACCTGCAGCAGGGCAACTACCCGCTCGCGAAGGAGAAGCTCGAGCGTTCGCTCAAGCAGAACCCGAAGGATGCCGACGTCCACACCAGTCTCGGGCTGCTGTACGACCGCACCGGCGATCCGAAACTCGCCGACCATCACTTCCGCGAGGCGCTGCGCCTCGCGCCCAACAACCCGGACATTTCCAACAACTACGCGATCTACCTGTGCAAGAACGGCCGCACCGGGGAAGGCGTGGATCGCTTCATGGCGGTCGCCAACAACAAGTTCTACCGCACACCCGAAGTGGCGCTGACGAACGCCGGCGTGTGCTTGCGTGCCGCCAAGCGCCTCGATGAGGCGCAGCAGAAGTTTGCCGCTGCAATCCGGGTTCGGCCTAACTACAATGAAGCGACCGTGCAGCTCGCGACCCTGCACATCGAGCGCGACCAGCTGGCCGAGGCGCGCAACGTCGTCGACGCCTACATCAACGCCTTCAAGCCCGATCCCGACGTGCTGCTGGCGGCCGTGACCGTGGCGCGCGCCGCCAAGGACCGGATGAGCGAAGAGAAATACTCGCGCACGCTGCGCCTGGAATTTCCCGACTCTGCGCAGGCGCGCGCGCTCAAGCGCCCCTGACTTGCCCGTGGATGAGACGGTCGCACCCGCTCCGGCAGCGCCGCGCTCCATCGGCGAGCGGCTGCGTGCCGGCCGTGAACGCTCCGGCCTGTCGGTAGCCGCTGCCGCGGAAAAACTGCATCTCGATCCGAAGGTGATCGAAGCGCTCGAAGCGGACCGCTTCGCCGACCTCGGTGCCTCCGTGTACGTCCGCGGTCACCTGCGCCGCTACGGCGACTTTGTCGGCGAGCCCGGCGCCGCGATGGTCGAGTCCTATCTATCCTCGCGGGTCGCGCCGCCGCCGCCGCCCGATCTCACGCGGATCCCCCATGCCGAGCACCGCTCCGACCCGCGCCGCCTCGTGACGCCCCTGATGGGGCTCGCGTGCGCGGCGGTTTTACTGCTCGCCATCTGGTGGATACTGGCGGGCTCGAAAACCGGTGCCGACAAGGCCGTCAACGAGTCTGCCGCGGTGCCGGTAGTGCTTCCGAGCGCCGACCCGACTGCGCCGGCCGCCAATGAGCCGGCCGCGCCCGTTCCCACGGCCAGCCCGGCAAATTCCGGCACGGCATCGAACGCGCCCGCGGCTGCCACCGCCACGCCGCCAAAACGCGAGGAAGCGACGGGATCGCGAGAAACGCGCCTCAAGCTCGCGCTCACCAACGACAGCTGGGTCGAGATCTACGATGCGAGCGGCGAGCGGTTGTTCTACGACGTGGCAGGTGCCGGCAGCGTGCAAAACGTGACGGGCCGCGGTCCGTTGCGCGTGGTGCTGGGCAATGCCGCGGGCGTCACGGTCGAAGTCGATGGGCAGGCGCGCGGAATTCCCGCCAACGCCGCCGATGGTGAAGGCGCGCGCTTCGTCGTGAATCGTTCCGGTTCGCTGACTCGCAGTCGTTAACAAATGAGCCGCAATATCCCGCCGGTCACCGGCATGAAAGACGTCCTCGGCGCAGACATAGACGTGTGGCAGCACGTCGAACGCACCGCCGCCGCGTTGCTGGCCTCGTATGGCTACGGCGAAATCCGTGTCCCGGTGGTCGAGCACACGGAACTGTTCAAACGCGCGATCGGTGAATACACCGACGTGGTCGAGAAGGAGATGTACACCTTCACCGACCTGGGCGGCGACAGTCTGACGCTGCGGCCGGAGGCCACCGCCGGCATCGTGCGCGCCGCGATCTCGAACGGGTTGTTGCGCGGCGCGCGCCTGAAGCTGTGGTGCCAGGGCCCGATGTTCCGGCACGAGAAGCCGCAGAAGGGCCGCTATCGCCAGTTCAACCAGATCGACGTCGAGGCCATCGGCTTCACGGGTCCGGACGTCGATGTCGAGTTGATCGCGCTCACGGCGCGCCTGTGGAAGTTGTTAGGGCTGACGCGCGTCAGCTTGCAGATCAATTCGCTTGGCACGCCCGAATCGCGCAAGGCCTATCGCGAACTGTTGCAGGCTTATTTCCGCCAGCACATGGACTCGCTCGACGCCGACGGCAAACGGCGGCTCGACGGCAATCCACTGCGCATCCTCGACAGCAAGCATCCGCCGACCCAGGCGCTGGTCGCGAATGCGCCGGTGCTCACCGATCACCTCGACGAGGAGTCGCAGGCGCACTTCGCCGAGCTGCGCGCCGGTTTGGATGCGCTCGGTATCGCCTACACCGTCAACCCGCGCCTAGTGCGCGGCCTCGATTACTACTCGCGCACCGTGTTCGAGTGGATCACCGACGCGCTCGGTTCGCAGGACGCGATCTGCTCCGGCGGCCGGTACGACGGGCTGATCGCCCAGATGGGTGGCGAGGCGACCCCGGCCATCGGTTTCGCCATGGGCGTCGAGCGCGTCACGGAGCTGGTGCGCCTGGCCGGCATGAGCCCCAAGCCCCAGATACCCGATGTGTTCGTGATGGCGCAGGGCGAGGTCGGCCAACGGACCGCGCTCGCGCTCGCCGAGGAGCTGCGCGACGCGTTTCCGGGCCGCGGCATCGTGGTCCATTGCGGATCGGCCAAGTTCAAGACACAGTTCCGCCGCGCCGACGAGTCCGGCGCCCGGCTGGCCCTCATCGTGGGAGAAGACGAGCTGGCCCGCGGAGTGATCGCGCTCAAGCCATTGCGCGGTGCCGAGACCACACAATCCGAATACCCCGTCGCTGAGCTCAGCGCGCGGGTCGACGAGTTTTTCAG
>Ga0193752_1000937_pt1 | contig 25849 bp, 20 predicted proteins | sample H1c1metaG_FD_144924 | JGI IMG/M metagenome (GOLD analysis project Ga0193752, IMG submission 144924) | Soil microbial communities from a riparian zone of the East river system, Colorado, United States - H1c1 | ecosystem: Environmental > Terrestrial > Soil > Riparian zone | place: USA: East River...
ACCCGCACGGGGATCCGCCTCCGAGCCCGCCGGCAGCGACACGTAGTACGCCGAACTGAGCCAGCCCTGCGGATGCACGTGATCGAGGTGAAAGCCGCCCGGCTGCAGCTGCACCGACCAGGAGCCGGCGATGCGAAAGTCCGCACGCCTGCGGCGATCCACCGGGTGCGCGGCGTCGGTGCCTTCCAGGGAATCGATGTACGCGCGGATCGGCACATCGAGCATCGCGAAGAACGCGGCGATCACCGGGTTGTCGCGCGGCAGGTGCCGCTCGGTCTGCGAACCGCCGCGCAGCGATTGCTCGAGCGGGTGTTGCGTGGCGCGATGCAGAGGGGCGAGTTCGCGCGCGAACGCCGCATTGAATTCCTCGATATTCGTGAACGGCGCCGCCGGGCGCAGCGCGAACGACCTCACGAGGCGCGGATAGTCGTAGAGCCGGCGATAGTCGGCGTCGCCCGACAGTCGCAGCGCCGTCGCGCGCTGCGCGATGAGCATCTGGTCGTCGGGAAATTCCGCGAGCAGCTCGTCGCAGAGCGCGCGCGCTTCGTCGAGCACGCCGGTGCGCAGCAGCGCCGGCACGAGATTGCGCCGCGCCGCCACCGATTGCGGTGCGCGCACGCGCGCCTCGCGCAGGTATGGCAACGCCTCGTCGAGCCGGTCCATCCCCTCCAGCAGCGCGCCGATCGAAGTGCGAAACGTCGCGGAATCCGGCGCGAGCTCGAGGCCGCGCTCTAACAACTTCAACGCGGCGTCCGCGGCGCCCGCATTGCGCAGCAGGTCCGCGGCCACGAGCCGCAGCTGCAATTCGCGCGGATGACGTTCGATCGCGCGCTCGATCGGTTGCAGTGCGTCGAGTCCCGCGCCGCGCTGCCACAGCAGGCGCGCCAGTCGTGCATGCAGGGCCGCATCCGCTGGCCAGCGCTCGAGCGCCTGCACGAGCAGCGTTTGCGCCTCGTCGAGGCGTCCGGCGGAGCCGAGCTGCGCGGCAAGTTGCGCCATCAGCAAGGGCGAATCGGGGGCTTCGCGCGCCAGCGCCTCGAGTTCGGCGAGCGCGGCCCGATCGTCGCCCCGCCGCTCGAGCAGCAACGCGCGCGATAACCGCAGCGGGCGGGAACCCGGCTCGTACCGAAGCGCGCTATCGAGGTCGGAAAGGGCTGCGTCCCAGCGTTGCGTATTTGCATTTAGTTCACTCAGGAAGCGCCACGCGCGGGTCGCGACATGTCGGTCAGTGATCTGGCGAGCAAACGTTGAGGCCGCTTCCAGATTGCCAGCAGAGGCAAGCGAAACAACGAGTTGAAGCCGGGCCTCGTCCGGATTGGAAGCGGCCGGCGCGGGCGGTTTTTCATCCATGGCAGGACATTTTCATGACTTCGAGACATGCGGCCCAGGAACAACTATTGGCAAACCGGCTCTTGCTTGTGGGAGCGATATCGCTACACTCCAAAAAAATTCTAACAATCGGTTGTCGAATTCATTAGACCGTAAGTCAGTTTCTATACAGGGGGGGCATTGCAGTGTCCAAAGCATCTAAAAAGCTGCGGCGTGTAGCCGCAGGCGCGACCAAGTCGCGTGCGACAGAATTATCAATCCTAGCCGTAGGCGCCACGCTGTTGGCGCCATGGGCGATGGCGCAAGAGCAAGACGCAACCGCGGCGGACAAGACCGCGACGACGAAATCCGACGAGGACATGACGGAGATCCTCGTCACCGGCATTCGCAAGGCCCTGCAGACGTCGCAGGAACTCAAGAGAGACGCGGATACGGTCATCGATTCGATCACCGCAACGGACATCGGTGCGTTCCCCGACAAGTCCGTCGCCGAAGCGTTGCAACGCATGACCGGCGTCACGGTCACGCGTTTCGCCGCATCGGGCGACACCACCCACTTCTCCGCGGAACCCTCCGGCGTCGTGATCCGCGGTTTGCCGCAGGTGCGCAGCGAGTTCAACGGCCGCGACAGCTTCAACGCGAACAGCTCGCGCGGCCTGTCGTTCAGTGACGTGTCCCCCGAGCTCATGGCCGGCGTGGATACGTACAAGAATCTCACCGCCGACATGATCGAAGGCGGCATCGCGGGCACGGTCAACCTGCGCACGCAGTTGCCCTTCAATTCCGAAGGCTTCGTGGGCGCGTTCTCGGGCGAAATGGGCTACGGCACGCTCGCCAAGGACATGAAGCCCGCAGGCTCGGTGCTCCTCAGCAACCGCTGGGACACGGGCATCGGCGAATTCGGCGTCATGCTGAACGCCGCGTATTCCGATGTCGTCACAGAATCGCAGGGCGTACAGCTGCTGCGCTTCTTCAATGCCACGGGCGTCGATGCGTACGGCGGCGGCACGAAATGGATCCCGGGCGGCATCGACATTCGCGACAACACCTACAGTCGCACGCGCAAGGGCGGTGCCTTCGCCACGCAGTGGCGCAGCCCGGAGCAGTCGCTGCTCGCGACGTTGCAGTACAACCGTTCCGAATATCAGAACGACTGGGAAGAGTATTCAATCACTGCGGGCATGGGTAATTCCCAGACGCCGCAGGGCCTGGTGCTCACCAACGAATTCGCCACGCATCCGACCGGCACACCGGCGTACGAGTTCGACAGCCGTGGCGTCTTCGTGCGCGGCACCATGGGCGACGTGAGAGACGGCTACGCCGGCAACCCCGGCGACCCCATTCTCGCGCACGAGAATGGATACATGGGGGGCGGAACTGGCAGCCCAGACTGGGTGTGCTACTCCTGGGGAGGCACCTACGACAAGCCTTGCCCGGACTCCCGCGGCGCCGGCCTGGGTGCCGATACGCGCGCCTCGACGCAGACCAACCTGACGGAAGATCTGTCGGCCAACGTGCGCTGGGACGTCACCGAGAAAGTGGGACTGAGCTTCGACGTCCAGAAGATCTGGTCCGAGGTCGTCAACTTCGACAACAGCTCCAACAACAAGACCGCGGCCGACATCAATCTCGACATCAGCAACGGCAAGCCCAAGTTCAGCTTCTCGGGACCGACCGGATACGGCTGGACTGCGGGCGGTTTCCGCGATCCGGCGAACTATTTCCACGAGTGGACGATGGAGCACGCGGAAGACAGCTCCGGCACCGAGCTCGCAACCAGGATCGACGCGGACATCAAACTCGACGCCGGCTGGCTCGACTCGCTGCGCGTCGGCGTTCGTACGGCCGATCGCGAACAGGACATCAACTGGAGCACGTACAACTGGGGCGCCGTGCAACCCCTGTGGGGCCTGCAGGCCGCTCAGCCGCTGTTCCTGAGCCAGGGCCTCTGGCAGAACACGTATATCGAGAAGGATCTCGGCTCCAACCTCGTGGGCGGCGGAGTCTACCCGGGCGGCGTGTTCCTGCATCCGGACTTCCGCACCGTCAGCGACTATGAAGCGACCAAGGCGCTGTACGCCGGCCGCAGCAACAGCTGGGTACCACTGGCCGACCGTGCCTGTGCCGATCCGACCAGTCCCGGCGGTCTGTACTGCCCGGTCGAGATGATGAACGTGAACGAGGACACTCGCGCCGCGTACGTCATGCTCAAGTTCGGTGGCGACGACACCAAGTGGGGCAACGTCAGCGTGCGCGGCAACATCGGTGTGCGCTGGGTGAAGACGGACGTGTCTTCCACCGGTGGCGCACAGTTCCCGTTGTACTCCGCGCCGTCTCCGCCGACTCCGGAGCAGCCTGGCATCAACGCGCGCAGTCTCGTGACACCGGACGACCTCGCGTTCCAGAACCAGGGCAGCTACGCCTCAGCGGGTGGCGCGTCGAACACGAACATCCTGCCGAGCTTCAACGTGCGGTTTGGTCTGACCGACGACCAGTTCCTGCGCTTCGCATTGTCGCGCGGCCTGTCGCGCGCGGACATGGGCCTTTACAAGTACTACTACACGGTGGGCGTTGACGACGGTTCCTGTGGCGCGGGTACAGTCACGTATACGGTGCCGGGCGACTGCACGAGTCTTCCGACCGCCTGGACGCCGCGTTACACCGCGGACACAGGAAATCCGAAGCTCAAGCCGACGACGGCCGACCAGCTCGATCTGACCTACGAGTGGTACTTCTCGAGCGTGGGCTCGTTCACGGCGGCGGTGTTCTACAAGAAGTTCAACGACTACATCATCAAGGCATCGTCGGACGAGGAGCTGACGAACAATGGGATCACGCGCACGGTCAACGTGACCCGCCCGGTCAACGCCGACGGCGCGAAGGTGACCGGTGCCGAGGTGGCTTACCAGACGTTCTTCGACCGGTTGCCTGCACCGTGGAATTCGTTTGGCATCCAGGCGAACTTCACCTACGTCGACAACCAGGGTGTGAGCAACTCGGGCCTGACCACCGTTTCGGGTGGTGGCACGGTGACGCAGGACGCGAACATCTCGTTCACGGACCTGCCACTCGAAGGGTTCTCGAAGACGGCTTACAACCTCGTGTTGATGTACGAGAAGGAACAGTTCTCGGCACGTCTGGCGTACAACTGGCGTGATGATTACCTCATCAGCCAGGCGGATTGCTGCATCAAGTTGCCCATCTGGCAGGACGCCTATGGTCAGCTCGACGCCTCGGTGCACTACAAGCCGACCGCCAGCTGGGACATCTTCCTCGACGCACAGAATCTGACCGAACAAGAAACTGTGCTGCGTCAGCAGGTCAACCAGGAGGGCTTGCTGTTGCCGAGGTCGTGGTTCACGAACGACATGCGGGTGCAGCTCGGCGTTCGCTTCCGCTTCCAGTAAGTCGCGTTTCCGACCGACAGGGCGCGCCGTATTACGATACGGCGCGCCCTTTTCATTGCTGCCCGTGGAGGTCTCTGAGCCGTGTCAGCGCCGATTCGAATCGTCATCGTTGGCGGCGGGACTGCCGGGTGGATGACCGCGGCCGCATTTGCCTCGGTGTTCGGCTCCGCGCACCGCAACATCCGCCTCATCGAATCGAGCGAGATCGGCATCGTCGGCGTGGGCGAGGCGACGCTGCCGCACATCCGCTTCTTCAACCGCCGCATCGGCATCGACGAGCGCGAGCTGATGGCGAAGACGCAGGCCACGTTCAAGCTCGGTATCGAGTTTCGCGACTGGGCGCGGCTGGGCGACAGCTACATCCATCCTTTCGGCGCCTACGGGTCGCGCATCGGCGGCATCGGTTTTCACCACTACTGGCTGCGCCGGCACCTGGCCGGGGACACGACCAACATCGCGGAGTATTCGCTGCCCATCGTCGCCGCGCGGGAAAACCGCTTCGCGCTGCCGTCCGAAGATCCCACGGACGTGATGTCGACGTTCGGCTACGCGTTCCAGTTCGACGCGTCGCTGTACGCCGCCTATCTACGCGGCTTCGCCGAAACCCGCGGCGTCCAGCGCACCGACGGTAAGATCGTCGACGTGGCGCTGCGCGGCGCGGACGGCGCGGTGGAATCGTTGAAACTCGACAGCGGCGAGGTGGTGACGGGCGACCTGTTCATCGATTGCTCCGGATTTCGCGGGTTGCTCATCGAGCAGTCCCTCAAGACCGGCTATGAGGAGTGGACGCGCTGGCTGCCCTGCGACCGCGCCATGGCCGTGCCCTGCGAGAACTCAGGTCCGCTCACGCCGTACACGCGCGCCACCGCGCGCGAAGCCGGCTGGCAGTGGCGCATTCCGCTCCAGCACCGCATGGGCAACGGCTATGTCTACAGCAGCGGTTTCATCAGCGACGACGAAGCCGCCGCGAAACTCGTGTCGCGACTCGATGGCAAAGCGCTGGCGACGCCGCGTCCGCTGCGGTTCACGGCCGGCCGCCGGCGCAAGACCTGGAATCGCAACGTCGTCGCGATCGGACTCGCGGGTGGATTTCTCGAGCCGCTGGAATCGACCAGCATCCATCTCATCCAGGTCGCCATCACCACGCTCATCGACTATCTGACCGAGCGCGCAATGATGCAGCCGGGCGGTTTCGATACACGCACGGTCGACGCCTACAACCGCTGGATGGAAATGGAATACGACCGGGTGCGCGATTTCCTCATCCTGCACTACCACGCCACCGAACGTGAGGACACGCCGCTCTGGAACTATTGCCGCAACATGCCGATTCCAGACAGCCTGGCGCACAAGATGGAACTGTTCCGCGCGCGTGCGAGCGTGGTCACCTACAAGGATGGCCTGTTCCTCGAGCCGAGCTGGCTCGCGGTGTATTTCGGTCAGCGCGTGATGCCGGTCGGTTACGACGTTCGCGTCGATTCCATTCCGGACGCGCAAGTGGCCGCGCAGCTCGCGCAGGTACGCGAGCGGACCAGCGACGCGGTCGCGCGCATGCCCACGCATGAGGAGTTCCTGCGCATCTACTGTCCCGCGGCGCCGGTCGCCGCGTCCGGAGCGCGCGCGTGAGCGCCATCAGCCGCATCGTCGTGGCGGGCAGCGGACCCGTCGCCTGGCTCACGGCCGCGGCATTGCTGCGCGCTTTCCGGCAACCCACGCCCGACGTCCTGGTGGTGGACACCGGCGACTCGCGCGATGCGCGCGTCGGACGCTGGCTGTTGCCGTCGCAGCGCGGCATGCACGCGTTGCTCGGCATCGCCGAGCCACACTTCATGCAGCGCACGGGGGCAACCTTCAAGCTCGCGACCGAGCACAACGGCTGGCAGGGCACGGGCAGCCAGTTCCTGCACGCGCATGGCGACATCGGCATCGAATTCCGTGGCCTGCCTTTCTACAAATTCCTGCAGAGCGAAAATCTCGCGGGACGCGCGGCGCGGCCAGAATCTTTCTCGGTCGCGGGGTCCGCCGCGCGCCTCGGAAAGTTCGCGCGTCCGGCTGCATCCGCCGACCAGCTGACTTCGAGTTTTACGTACAGCTTTCATTGCGACGAAGCCGCGTATGCGGACTATCTGCGCGCGCACGCCGTGCGGCTCGGCGCGCGCGCTGCCCCGGCCGCGCTCGCCGACGTCTCGTTGAACGACGCGGGTGCAATCGAAGCGCTGCGGCTCGCGGACGGCAGCCCGGTCACGGCCGATCTATTCGTCGACTGTTCCGGGCCCGAGGCGCGACTGATCGGCCGGGTCTCCCGTGCCGCGCGCGAAGACTGGAGCGCATGGCTGCCCTGCGACTGCATGTGGTCGGCGCGCAGTCCCGCCCCTCGCGACACTTCAGCCGTCACGCGGACATTCGCCGCCGACGCGGGCTGGTTCTGGCGCGCGCCGCTCGCGCAATCCACGATGGTCGGGCACGTTTTTTCCAGCCGCTTCCAGGACGCGGCCGCCGCTCGCGAAACGTTGCAGGCTTTCGAACCCGCGTTGCGCGGTGAACCCACGCTGACGCGCTTCGCAGCAGGACGGCGGCGCAGTGTCTGGGAGCGAAATTGCGTGGCGATCGGTGCCTCCGCCGTCGAGCTCGAGCCACTGGCCGGCGCGGATCTGCATCTCGCACAGATCGGAATCGCCACGCTGGTGGAACTCTTCCCGCGTGATCGCCGCAGCGCGATCGAGGCCGCCGAATACAACCGGCTCATGGCCGAATACGCCGACGCGCTGCGTGATTTTACCTTCGCGCACTATCATATCGGCGCCGCGCGTCCCGGCGAATTCTGGAGCTCCATCCGCGCCCAGGCCTTGCCCGCGAATCTGGCCGCCAGGCTCGATCTGTACGGCGCCAGTGGACGGATCAATCTGCTCGATCACGAAAGTTTCGAGGAAACGGACTGGGCCTGGTTGTTCCTCGGCACCGGCTTTCCGGCCGACTCGCTCGAGTTGCAGACCCGCCTGCAACTCGCGCAGCTCGCCCCGCAGGAGGTGACCGCGTTGCGCACCCACATTCAACGCCTGGTGCAGTCCATGCCCAGCCATGGAGATTTCCTGCGGCATCAGGCTGCAGCGACTCCGCGCGCGTCTCAATGAGCCAACCATGCAGCACGCAGTCAGGAAAATAGTCATCGTGGGTGGCGGCACCGCCGGCTGGATGGCGGCAGCCGCATTCGCGCGCATGTCGAAGGGCGCGGGCTTTTCCATCGATGTCGTCGAGTCCGACGACATCGGCACCGTGGGAGTCGGCGAGGCCACGATTCCACCGATCGGCGACTTCAACCGGTCCATGCAGATCGACGAGAACGATTTCATGCGCGCCACGCAGGCCAGCATCAAGCTCGGCATCGAATTCGTGGACTGGCATCGCAACGGGCACACGTACATTCATCCCTTCGGTGTTCACGGCGTGCTGATGCACAACATCTACTTCCACCACTTCTGGTTGCGACACCGCGCCCAGGGCGGAACGATGTCGCCCGACGAGTTCAGCATGAACATCATGGCTTGCCACCAGGGGCGGTTCGGCAAGCCGATGCCCGGCGATCGTCTGCCGTTGCCGCCGATGTCCTATGCCTATCATTTCGACGCCGGTCTCTACGCGGCGTATATGCGCCGCCTCGCGGAGGCCGATGGCGCGCAGCGCACCGAAGGCAGGATCGTCTCCGTGCAGCGCAACGGAGCGAACGGCTTCGTCGAGTCCGTGACGCTCGAGGACGGACGCGTGGTCGCGGGCGACTTGTTCGTCGACTGCTCGGGATTTCGCGGCCTGCTCATCGAGCAGACGCTGCACGCGGGCTACGAGGACTGGAGTCAGTGGTTGCCGTGCGATCGCGCGATGGCCGTGCCCTGCGAACGCGTCGCCGCCACCACGCCGTACACACGTGCCAGCGCGCGCGAGGCCGGCTGGCAGTGGCGCATTCCGCTGCAGCATCGCACCGGCAATGGCTACGTGTATTGCAGCGAGTTCCTCTCCGACGACGAAGCGGCCACGAAACTGCTGTCGCGTCTCGATGGCACGGCACTGGCGGCGCCGCGGCCCCTCAAGTTCGTGGCCGGCCGGCGCAAGGAAGTCTGGAAGAAAAACGTGGTGGCGATCGGCCTCGCCAGTGGCTTTCTCGAACCGCTGGAATCGACCAGCATCCATCTCATCCAGTCGATGATCGCGCGCTTCCTCTTCATGTTCCCCGGCGACGGCTTCGATCCGGCGACCATCGAGAAATTCAACGGGCTCGCGCGCATGGAACTCGAGGAGATTCGCGATTTTCTCGTGCTGCACTACACGGCGACTGAACGCGACGACACGCCGTTCTGGCGGCACTGCCGCGCCATCGCGAAGCCAGATTCGCTGCGCCAGCGCTGGGAGATGTACGAGCGCAACGGCAACATCATCATCGAGGCCGGCGTGCTGTTCAAGGAAGCGAGCTGGTTCGCCGTGTTGAACGGGCAGGGCCTCAATCCCGCAAGCTTTCATCCCTTCGCGAACATCCCCTCCGATGCGGAGCTCGCGCGACGTTTCGCACTGATGAGCGGCGACATACAAAAGCGCGTCGCCACTTTCCCGCTGCACGACGAGTACATTCGCGCGCATTGCGCGGCGGCGCCGTTGCCAGTCAAGGCGGTCATGTGACGGCGCCCACGCGCAGCGCGCAGGTGGATGGTCGCGACGTGTTCGTCTTCGATTCGCTGGTCCCGGCGCAGGAGGCCGCGCGCTATTTCGCCGCGTTGTCGCAGGCCGCGTTCACCCGCACGGAAACGGCGCGCCCCGACGGCCACGAATTCCGCCACTGGGTGTGCGAGATGCCGCTGGAAAATCTGCCGCGCACGTCGGTGTGGGCGGCGACGCAACGCGCCGTGGCGGCCGTCCGGCCGGGAGAGAATTTCCAGCCATATCGCGTGTACACGAACTTCTCGGCCTACGGCGACCTGTTGCTGACGCACTTCGATGCGCTGCCGGGCGTGCGCGAGCTCACGGCGCTGTGGTTCATGTGCGAGACGTGGGATACGGAGTGGGGCGGAGAGACGCTGTTCTTCAACGCCACCGGTGACGCCGAGATTGCGGTGAGCCCGCGTCCCGGGCGCCTGCTGTTGTTCGACGGCGCAATCCGCCACGCGGGCCGGCCGCCAAACCGCAACTGCTACGTGTCGCGCTTCACCTTCGCGATCAAGCTGCGCGTCGCCTGACCAGTTCAGTCGCGAAAATTGTTGAACTGCAGCGGCCGGTCGAGCTCCGACTTGCGCAGCAGCGCCATCGCCGCCTGCAGGTCGTCGCGCGACTTGCCGGTGATGCGCAGCTTGTCGCCCTGAATCGAAGCTTGCACCTTGAGCTTTGATTCCTTTACGATTTTCTGCAGTTTTCGGCCGGAGTCCGGGTCGATGCCGTGGCGCAGAACGACGTCCTGCCGCGCCTCGGCGAGGTTGGTGACCGCGTCTTTCTTCTCCATGCAGCGCACGTCGATGCCGCGTTTGCCGAGCCGCAGCGTGAGGATGTCGAGCATCTGCTTCAGCTGGAATTCCGCCTCTGCTTTCATGCTCACGGTCATCTCTTTCGCGTTGAGTTCGAAAGTCGCGCCCGTGTCCTTGAAGTCGAAACGCTGCGTGAGCTCGCGGTTCGCCTGATCAACGGCGTTGGTGAGCTCGTGGCTGTCGAGCTCCGAAACTGCATCGAATGACGGCATGGCCTTTCCGTTTGTCTCAGGCGCGCAGGGTGTGTTCCAGTTTCGACACCACGTCGGGACCGACCTTGGTGCGCAGGAAGTCGAGGATGACCGGCACGAACTTCTTGGCGTCATCGGCCTTGAGTCCGAGCTTGCTGAAGCCGCCGACCACGGTGGCGATCAACGCGGCGTTGCCACCCATCGCACTCGCCAGGCCGCCTAACATCCCGCCCAGGCCACCGCCGCCAGACGCCGGTGCTTTCTGCATGAGGTCGGAAAGCCCGGGCACGCCGCCGAGCAGCTGGCCGAACTCCGTGCCGCCAAGCTTGACCTTTGCGGCGTTGAACAGCACCGCCGCACCACCCTCGGCCTGCCTGCCGTCGATGCCGAGATTCGCGGTCAACATGTCTACGAGCTCTTTCATGGGGCTCTCCTTTGTTTGCTCAATCGTACGCAGGCGCGGGAAAGCCGTCTGCACCCTTGCGCCACGGCGCCCACACCAGCGCCACCTCGCCGACCGCAATATCGGATTTGCGCGCTGCAACTTCCACGGGGCGTAATACCACCGTGCCCGCGTCCAGCGTGCCTTCTAGGCGCGCCACCTCGGCGTCGACCTCGCGTTTCGTGTCCGCGAGGCGCTGCTGCAGCACTTCGATGCTTTCCTCGGCGCGCGCGACGTCCTGCGATTCGTGACCGATGCGAGTGGCGGAGCGTGCCGCGGTCCCGATGCGCCCGATATTCGTGGCGGAAATCGCCTTGCGGCCGAGCAACGCGCCCAGGATCGAGCTGCCGATCGAAACCACCGTCTGCATGCGCTGCTGCGTGAGCTGGCCCTGCTCGCGCGCGCGGCGCTCCTCGGCACGGCGGATCTGGTCCTGCAGCTGCAGTAGTTTGGCCTGCCAGCGCTGGCGCAGCCCGGCCACCGCCGCATCGCGCCGTTCGCGCGCCGCCAGCGTGAGCCGCGCGCGGAAGTCGCCTTCGGATTCGCCGGCCTTCGAAGCCGCCTTGAACGCGTCGCAGAAGAGCAGATTGGCGCGCGCGGTCTCGTACAAATGCGCCTGCAGTTTCTTTGCCCAGCCCGCATAACTCGCCAGCCGCAATGCAGGCGCCGGGAGCTCGCCGAATTCAGCGCTGTCGGCAGGCGCAGCGCCCAGCCGCGACTTGAGATCAGGGCGCGGCAAGGCGTCTTCCCACGAGGCATTGCCGCCCCCGTCGTCGAAGGGCGCGAGCCATCCTTTGGTCTGCCACTCGTCGAGTCCCAGCTTCGCATCCACGAAGTGCAGCTTTGCGAATCCGGCGACCATGGGTTTGTAGAGCACCGCGCCTTCGCCTCCTGCAGGCCGGAGGAAATATTCGGCGATGCCCGCACCGACCGCCGGGCGCGTACTCACCGGCGCCGCATCGCCGTAGTCAGTCGGCACCGCGGCTGCAGGCGTGGCCGCCTTGCGCAGCGCCATCACGCGCGCGATCTCGGGTCCCGTGAGCGGTCCGCGCAGGTACGACAGGGCCCAGCGGGTTTTCATCAGCACCGGCGCGTCCTCGTGCACGTTGCGCATGAGGAACACGCGCTGCGTGAGATTCGACATCAAGGTTTCGAGATCCGTACCATCTTCGCCGCCCGCCAACGCGGACTTCAAACCTTCGATTACGCGCATCTTGTCGCGCTCGGTCTGCAGCCGGCCGATGAACCAGGTGCCGCAGTTCGCCAGTCCCTTGTAATCGAGGTCCACCGGGTTCTGCGTCGCAAGTACCACGCCGAGTCCAAACGCGCGCGCCTGCTTGAGCAGCGTGAGCATCGGTTGCTTGGACGAGGGATTCGCGGTCGGCGGGAAGAAGCCGAAGATCTCGTCCATGTACAGGATGGCGCGCAGTGACGAGGTGCCGGATTGGACGCGCATCCACGCGATGACTTCGTTCAATACGAGCGTCACGATGAACATGCGCTCGGCATCGTTGAGATGCGCGATGGAAATGACCGAGATACGCGGCTTGCCATCCGCCGTGAACAGCAGGCGCTGCGCATCGAGCGGCGCGCCGGTCATCCAGGTCGCGAAGCCCGGCGAAGCGATGAGGCTGTTGATCTGCATCGCGAGCTTGAGACGGTCCTTCGCCGGAAAGAATGTTTCGAGATCGAACGCGCCGAGCTTGTCGAACGCAGGCTTCTGCACGGCCTGGATCAAGCCCGTCATGTCGAGCGACAGCCCGGAGCGCCACGCGCCCTCGAGGATGTTCGACAGCAGGATGTGCTCGCGCGAGCCGATCGGATCGGCTTCGATACCCAGCAGGCTCAGCAGGCCGCAGGCCACGGAGCCGACGCGATCGCGCAGCGCGCCTGCGTCCGCCAGCAGTTCGGGGGAGGGCGGCGCGAATGAACGCAGCACCGACAGCGGCAGTCCGGTCTCGGCGCCGGGCGTGTAGATAGACACCTCGGCGGCCGCACGCAGCTTGCCGATGCGCGCAGGCTGCTGGTCCCATTCGGCGAGACCCTTTTTCCACGTTGCGGCAGTCGCGGCGGCGTATTCGGCGACACTCTGACCTTTGCGTGCAGCATCGCCGGCGTCCACCCACGGCTCGAAATCCGCAGGCGCAAGATTCGGGAACGTGAGCGTCAGGTTGCCGAGATCGCCCTTCGGATCGATGCAGATGGCGGGCACGCCGTCGATCGCGGCTTCTTCCAGCAGCGACAGGCACAGGCCCGTCTTGCCGCTGCCGGTCATGCCCACGCATACGGCGTGTGTAGTCAGGTCTTGCGAGTCGTACAGGACGAGATCGTCCTTCAACGCGCCGCTCACCGGGTCGTACTCGCGGCCGAGGTAGAAGGCGCCTAACTTTTCGTAGTCGGTGGGCATAAGTAGCCTTAATTTCTACCGTCGGGTCGGTTGGGGGTCAGTCCCCGTTTTCCGCGGACGGAAAATGGGGACAGACCCCTATCTCTTATCGCGGTGTCAGCGCTTACGCGCTGTCACCTCAATTTCGATCTTCATGCGCGGATCGGCGAGACCGACCACCATCATCGTGGCGGCCGGGCGTGCTGCGCCGAAGGCCTGGCCCATCGCCGGCCAGCAGCGTTCGAAATCGGCGGCGTCCGTCAACAGGTAGCGCACGCGCACGACATCGGAAAAAGCGGCATGCGCCTGTTTGAGCGCGGCTTCGATGTTGCGCAGCGCCTGCTCGCACTGCGTCACCACATCGTCCTGGATCGTCATGTTCGAATAGTCGAAACCCGTGGTGCCGGAAATGAAGATCCACTCTCCGTCCACCACGGCACGGGAGTAGCCGATGCTCTTTTCGAAAGTCGAACCAGATGAGATCAATCGGCGCGCCATTACTGCTTCCCGCGTTATATTTCGGACCCAGGATCTTGCCACGGTTCGTCACCCCCGAAGCCCCATGAAAACTCTCGTGCTGTCGATTCTTCTCGCTTCACTCTCCGCTGCAGTGCAGGCGGCGCCTGCAGCCGAGCCGTCCGGCTCCATCGCACTGGTGCGCGCCATGCGCGCGGAGGAGCTGGCGCTCAGCAGCGCGAAGCGGGCGTTCGCAAGCGGCGCGCTCGAGAACACCTATCCGGGCGTCAAAGCAGGCTGCGTGAAACGCGCCGATTTCGCGGACTTCACCGCACCCTTCGCGCGCGTGGTCGAGCAGGTGCTGAATCCGCAGGAGATCGCGACTGCCCTCAAGTTCTACCAATCGGATGCCGGCGTGAAATACGTGGAAGGCACGCTGCGGCGCCTGCGCGCCAGGTTCGGGGACGACTCCGGACTCCCGAAAATTGCGGGGGAAGAGAACGTATCGCAGGCTGAAACCGCCGCGATCTCGGAGTTCGCGAGCTCCGACCTCGGTCGCAAGATCATGGGCAAACAAATGACCGAATCGCCGGGGGCCCTCAAGTTCGGGCGCGACATGATGGACGAGCTGGCGCGCCGCTGCAGGAAGTGAGGCGCGAGCCTTGACGCCGCGTCGAACCGGCGGCGATACTCGCCGCCTTCATGAACGGGAATGACCTTCGCAAGATCTGGTGGTGGCGCCTCCAATAAGGAGTGGGCCAGCTTGTTTTCGCGTTTCTGACCTGATCAGAACGAATTCCAAAAGAACCCATCTCCGGTAATGCCTGAGATGGGTTTTTTGTTGTCTGCACGAAAAGTTACGGAGAAAAAGCGGTGAAACCGCCCTTTGATATCGCCGGCGATCTCGACACCCCGGTGTCGGCATTCGCCAAACTCGGCGCCTTCAACCCGCGCTTTCTGCTGGAGAGCGTGGAGGGCGGCGAGCGCCTGGCGCGCTATTCGTTCATCGGCTTCGGCGCCTGTCTCGAGGTCAAGCTCGATGCGTCCGGCCTCATGGTGGGCAACGCGCTCCTGCCGCGGCCCGCAACCAAGGGCGAGTTGTTAGACGCGCTGCGCACGGCACTGGCGGCCGCGCCGCGGCCGCTGCCCGAAATGGCGGGCGTGCCACTGGCCGGCGGGCTGGTCGGATTCTCCTCCTACGACGTGGTGCGTTATTTCGAGCGCCTGCCTGCGAGTGCGCGCGCCGACCACCCCGTGCCCGACCTGCACTATGTCGCGCCCGAATCCATGCTGGTGTTCGACCACCTGACGCGCGGCATCGCGCTGCTGCATTCGGGCAGCGAAGGTGAGCGGCAGGCGCTGCGGCGTGAGGTGATCCGCGCATTGCGCGGCGGCATTCCTAACTACACGATCCCGGGGGCAGGCGTGGCGGAGCGCTACTCACCGGCGATCGGCTCGTTGTCGCGCGAGGAATACATCGCAGGCGTAGTGCGCACGCAGGAATACATCGCCGCCGGCGACGTCTACCAGCTGGTGCTGTCGTCGCGCTTTGCCGGCCGGCACTCGCTCGATCCCTTTGAGGCCTATCGCGCGCTGCGGCTGATCAACCCCTCTCCTTATATGTACTACTGCAAGCTCGGCGACGTCACCGTGGTGGGGTCCTCGCCGGAGGCGCTGGTCAAGGTGAATGCACGTGGCGAGGCGCAGCTGCGGCCGATCGCGGGCACGCGGCCGCGCGCCGACGATCCGGCCGCGGACGCGCAGCACGAGACCGACCTCCTGGCCGACGTCAAGGAGAACGCCGAGCACGTGATGCTGGTCGATCTCGCGCGCAACGACCTGGGGCGCGTCGCGCGCCCGGGCACCGTGCACGTCGAGCCCTATCGCGTGATCGAGCGCTACAGCCACGTCATGCACATCGTGAGCGGCGTGAAGGGCCAGCTCGCGCAAGGTCGGGATGCATTCGACCTGTTCGCGGCAACCTTTCCCGCCGGCACGCTGGTCGGCGCTCCGAAAGTACGCGCCATGGAAATCATCGACGAACTCGAACCGGTACGCCGCGGGCTGTACGGTGGCACGGTGGGTTACTTCGGTGCGCGCGGCGACATGGACCAGGCCATCACGATTCGCACGCTGGTGTTCCGCGGCGATGAGTACAGCTACCAGGCCGGCGCGGGAGTCGTGGCCGACAGCAAGCCTGCGGCCGAATATGAAGAAGTGCTCGCCAAGAGCGGCGCCATGGCGCGCGCCTTGAAGCTCGCGGCGGAGGGCTTATGAGCGTGCGCCTCCTGTTGATAGACAACTACGATTCGTTCACCTACAACCTGGTGCAGGCGTTCATGATTCTCGGCGCCGAAGTGGACGTGCGCCGCAACGATGAGATCACCGTCGAGCAGGCGAAAGCGGCGGCGCCGACGCACCTGTGCATTTCGCCGGGTCCCGGCACACCTTACGACGCCGGCGTCAGCATGGACATGATCCGCGCGTTCGCGGGCGACGTGCCGGTCTTTGGTGTCTGCCTCGGGCACCAGTCCATCGTCGAAGTCTTCGGCGGCAAGGTTGTCAGGGCCGGGCGCCTCATGCACGGCAAGACCTCGCCGGTCACGCACGACGGCAAAGGTTTGTTTGCCGACATTCCGCAATCAGTCGATGTGGGGCGCTACCACTCATTGATAGCCCAGCCCGATACGTTGCCCGTGGACCTCGAAGTGACGGCCCGGACTCCGGAAGGCGAAATCATGGGCGTGCGGCATCGGCACCTCAAAGTGGAGGGTGTGCAGTTCCATCCGGAAAGCGTACTCACGCCCGACGGTCCGGCATTGATCGGCAACTTCCTCAAGATGACCGGAGGCCGACAATGAGTCTGCGCGAGACGCTCGAGCATCTCTTGTCGGGCAAATCCTTGAGTGAAGCCGAAGCGGGAGATTTGTTGCGCGCGTTGACCGCCGTCGACACGCCGCCTGCGTTGGCCGGTGCGTTGCTGGGCGCGTTGCGCTCGAAGGGCGTAACGGCGGATGAACTGCGCGGCTTCGCGCGCGCGATGCGGGCACTGGCGCGGGTGCCCGACATTCGCGCGGCCCCGCGCGCGATCGACATCGTCGGCACCGGCGGTGACGCCTCCGGCAGCTTCAACCTATCTACCGGCGCGGCACTGCTGACGGCCGCCTGCGGCGTGGACGTCGTCAAGCACGGCAACCGTTCGGTCTCGAGCAAGTCCGGCAGCGCCGATGTGCTCGAGCAGCTCGGGCTCAAGCTGCCGCTCGACGAAGCGGCCGCTGGCGCCTGCCTGGCCGCCACCCGGTTCACGTTCCTGTTCGCGCCTCACTACCATCCGGCCATGAAAGCCGTCGCGCCGATTCGCCAGGCCCTGGGTGTGCGCACGGTGTTCAACATCCTCGGTCCCTTGACCAATCCCGCGGCGCCGCTGTTCCAGCTCACGGGTGCATTCGACCTGCCCACGGCGCAGCTGATGGCCGACGCGTTGTCAGGCCTGCCCATTGAGCGCGCGTTCGTCGTGCATGGCGCCGAAGGCTGGGACGAGCCCACGCCGCTCGGTCCGTTCACGGTGCTCGACGTACGGCCGGGCGAAGTGAAGGCGCAGGTCCGCAGCCCGTCGGACTATGGTCTCGATCTGTGCGGCGCGCGGGACCTGGCCGGTGGCGACGCCGCGTCGAACGCACGCGCGCTGCGCGCGGTGCTCGATGGCACCGATCGCGGCCCGCACCGCGACGCATTGTTGTTAGGCACGGCGCTCGCGCTCGAGATCGTCGGCCGCGTCGACAACCCGCGCGACGGCGTCGCGCTGGCGCGCGCGGCCATCGACAGCGGCGCGGGCCGCAAGACCTTGAATGCACTGGCCGCTTTCGGCAACGGAGCCGGACTGTGAGCGGCGATTTCCTGGCTGGCATGGCGGCCGCGAGCCGCGCCCGTTCCCAGGCGGCGCAAGGCCAGCTGCCCGCGCGCGAGCTGCGCGCGCGCATCGCGGATCTGCCGGCCGCGCCGCGGCTGAAGTTAGGCAGCTTCGACCTGATCGCCGAAGTGAAGCTGCGTTCGCCGGCCATGGGCTTGCTCAAGGTCGCCGCCGAAGAGGACGTGGGTGCCCGCGTCGCGACTTATGCGCGCGGGGGCGCCGCTGCCGTGTCGATCCTGACCGAGCCCAGCCGTTTCGACGGCTCGCTCGCGGATCTCGCGGCGGGCGCGGGAGCGCTGGAACCGCTGGCGGTGCCGGCGATGCGCAAGGATTTCCTGGTCGACGCCTACCAGGTGATCGAAGCCCGGGCCGCCGGTGCCGGCGGAGTGCTCGCGATCCTGCGCATGTTGCCGCGCGCGGAGCTGGAGCAGCTGATCGATGCCGCGCTCGCACTCGACCTGTTCGTGCTGCTCGAGGCCTTCGACGCGCCGGACATCGAGCTCGCGCACGCGCTGGTGGACGCGCGCCGCAAACATGCCGGCCTGTTGTTGGTCGGGGTCAACTCGCGCGACCTCACGACGCTCGAGGTGGTGCCCGGCCGGCTGGATGCGCTCGCCGCCTCATTGCCCACGGTCGTCAGGCGCGTCGCCGAGAGCGGAGTAGCCACACCCGCGGATGCGGGCCGCGCCGCCGCCAACGGCTATGACCTCGCGTTGGTCGGCAGCGCATTGATGTCAGCGCCCGATCCGGCCGCGCTCACGCGCGCCATGCTGGCCGAAGCGCGCGCCGTTGTGGCGACCCGGGCTGCGCTCGTGGCGGGGCGCGCATGACGCCGCCCTACATGTCGCGCGAAGGCGCGCCATTCATCAAGTTGTGCGGAATGACGACGCCGGCGGCGGTCGCCGCCGCGCTAGATTGGGAGGTCAACGCCATCGGGTTCGTATTCGCGCCCTCGGTGCGCCGGGTCACGACCGCGCGCGCGAATGAACTCGCGGCCGCGGCGCGCCACAAGCTGGCCTGCGTGGCCGTTACACGCCATCCGACACGTGCCGAAGTGGACGAAATCCTGCACGAGTTCAAACCCGACGTCCTGCAGACCGATCTCGACGATATCGACACGCTCGACCTGCCCGGGACTCTGAGCGTGCTGCCCGTGATGCGTCCGGGCCCGCATGCCGCCGGCGCGCTGCCGCGCCGCGTGCTCTTCGAAGGACCGGTGAGCGGCAGCGGTCAAACTACCGACTGGGACGCCGCCGCCGAGCTCGCGCGCCGCGTCGAGGTGATCCTCGCCGGCGGCCTGAATCCGCTGAACGTCGCCGCCGCCATTCATCACGTGCGCCCCTTCGGCGTGGATGTATCGAGCGGTGTCGAGGGTGAGCCCGGCATCAAGGACATCAGGAAGATCGAACAATTCGTCGCCGCCGCGCGTCAGGCGGCGCTGGAGTTGAATGCATGAAATCCATGGACCCATTGCCGGACCCCGCCAAACTACTGGCCGACACGCTCGCGGGAAAATATCCCGACGCGCGCGGCCGCTTCGGCCCGTTCGGCGGGCGCTACGTCCCCGAGACCCTGTTCGCCGCCTTCGAAAAACTCGAGGCCGGCATCAAGGAGCATCTGCAGCGCGCCGACTTCCAGGCCGAGCTCACCCGGGAGCTATCGAGTTGGGTGGGGCGCCCCACGGCACTTACGCGCGCGCACAAACTCTCGCAATCGTGGGGCGCCGAGGTATGGCTCAAGCGCGAGGATCTCGCGCACACCGGGGCGCACAAGATCAACAACGCGCTCGGCCAGGCCATGCTGGCCAAGCGCCTCGGCGCAAAGCGCGTCGTGGCCGAGACCGGTGCCGGTCAGCACGGTGTCGCCAGCGCCGCGGCCTGCGCGCGCATCGGTCTGCCGTGCACGGTGTACATGGGCGCGGTCGACATGGAACGCCAGGCGCCGAATGTCGGCCGCATGAAGTTGTTAGGCGCGACCGTGGTGCCGGTGACCAACGGCGACCAGACGCTGCGTGCTGCCATCGACGAAGCATTCCGCGACTGGGTCGGCAATCCGGGCGACACGTTCTACATCATCGGCTCCGCCGTGGGCCCGCATCCGTATCCGTACCTGGTGCGCGAGCTGCAGACGGTCATCGGCAAGGAAGCGCGCGCGCAAATGATCGGGATCGCGGGTGGCCTGCCGGATGCGGTCATCGCCTGCGTGGGCGGCGGTTCGAATGCCATCGGCTTGTTCCACCCGTTCATCGGCGACCCAACGGTCGAGATCATCGGCATCGAAGCCGGTGGCACGAGCAAGGAGCTGGGCCGCAATGCGGCCACGCTCGCCTATGGCCGGCCGGGCGTGCTGCAGGGCGCGTATTCGCTGCTGCTGCAAGACGAGAACGGCCAGATCCAGGAAACCGAATCGGTGTCGGCGGGTCTCGACTATCCGGGCGTAGGTCCCGAGCACTCGCTGTTGCTGTGGGCCGGGCGAGTGCGCTACGAAGCGGCCACCGACGATGAATCGCTCGCAGCGCTGCAGGAATGTTGCCGCGCCGAAGGTATCCTGCCCGCCATCGAATCCGCGCACGCCTTCGCGGGCGCGAAGCGCTGGGCGAAACTCAATCCCGGCAAGAAAGTTCTCATCGGGCTTTCCGGCCGCGGCGACAAGGACATGCCGACCCTGCAACGCACCTTGTTGGCGGAAGGCAGACAATCATGACTCCGAGCGAAAGAATCTCCGCCGCCGTTTCCAATGCACGCGGCGGCACCGCCATCGTGGCGTTCGTCACCGCGGGCTTTCCGAGCCGCGAGAAATTCCGCGAGCAGTTGACGCAGGTCGGCAGCGCCGCCGATGTCGTCGAGATCGGCGTGCCGTTCACCGATCCGATGGCCGACGGAATGACCATCCAGCGCTCGAGCCGCGAAGCGCTGCGCCAGGGTTTCACGCTGCGCTGGTTGTTAGGCGAGCTCACGGCGATGCAGCGCGCCGGTTTGTTGCCCGGGGCGCCGCTGGTGCTCATGAGCTATCTGAACCCGCTGCTGGCATTCGGCTTTTCGGAGCTCGCCGCGGCGGCGGCCGCGGCAGGAGTCTGCGGATTCATCATTCCCGATCTGCCGCTCGAGGAAAGCGCGGACTTCCGCGAGGCTCTGTCCACGCACGGCCTCGCGCTCATCCAGATGGTGACGCCCGTGACTGCGGCCGATCGCATGGCGAAGCTGTGCGCTGCCACGCAGGGGTTCGTGTACGCCGTCACCATGACCGGCACCACCGGCCGCACCGCCGCGGTGCCTGGCGAAGTCACGCGATACCTCGACGCGGTGCGCGCCGCGGCGAAGCTTCCGGTGTGCGCCGGCTTCGGTATCCGCAGCCGCCAGCAGGTCGAACAGTTGCAGGGCCACGTGGCCGGCGTCATCGTCGGATCTGCGCTGGTGGAAGTGCTAGAAAGCGGGCAGGATGCCGCCGCCTTCCTGCAGGCGCTGCGCCCCGGCGCGTAAAGCGCGCTCCGCCACTTGCAACACAAACTACCCGGTTACGCGATGCTCGCCGTACTGCTCGGCGGGCTGTCGATGGTCAGTCCGTTCTCGATCGACACCTTCTTTCCGGCGTTTCACGCCATGCAGAAGGCGTTGCATGTCGAGGCCTGGCAGCTGCAGCAGGTCCTGACCGCGTACATGATTCCATTCGCCTTCGCGGCGCTGGTGCATGGTCCACTGTCCGACGCGCTCGGCCGACGGCCGGTCATGATCTGGGGCATGGTCCTCTACACCGTCGGGTCCATCGCCTGCACGCTCGCGCCTAACTACGGTGCGCTGATTGCGGCGCGTGCGCTGCAGGGCATGACCGCAGGCGTGGGCGTCGTGGTGGGGCGCGCGGTGGTGCGCGATCTGTACGAAGGGCCGCGCGCGCAGCGCCTCATGAGCGTCACGACCATGATCTTCAGCATCGCGCCTGCGGCGGCGCCGATCATCGGCGGCTGGGCACACGTGGCCTTCGGCTGGCGCGCCGTATTCGCCGTCATGGTGCTGTGCGGACTGGTGTTCGCTTTTTCCGCCTGGTGGCGTCTGCCCGAGACGCATCCGGTCGCGGCGCGTATTCCGTTCAACGGCCGCAACCTCGTCGCGACCTCGTGGACCGTGGTGAAACATCGCGAGTTCATGTTGCTGGCGGTTTCCGCCGCCCTCAACTTCGGTTCCATCTCCTGCCTGATCGGCGCCGCCCCGATGATCGTCGAAGGGCACTGGCACATGGGCGAGACCGACTACTGGCAGCTGTTCATCCCCATCATCTCCGGCATCCTGGTCGGCGCGCTCATCTCCGGAAAGCTCGCCGGCCGCATGCCGTCCGTCCGGCAGGCGCGTCTCGGATTTGCCGTGCCGCTCGGCGTGTCGCTGTTGCGCGTGATCCTGCATCTGACGATGGAAGTGATCCCCATACCGACGCAGCAGGCGCTGTTGTTCATCGCCGGCGTAGGCGTGCAGATCGCCCTGCCGGTGCTGACGCTGCGCATGCTCGATCTGTTTCCGGCGGCGCGTGGTTCTGCGGCTTCGATGCAGTCATTCGTGGCATTGATCGTGATGGGTGCGATCCTCGGCGCATTCGTGCCGCTGGCGCAGCTGCGGCTCGAATGGCTGGCTTACGGGTCGCTGGGCTTTGCGATCAGCGCGTCAATCTGCTGGTACCTCGCGCGTCGCTGGCACGATCGGAACATTCGCAGCACCGCCGACTTTCACCCCGCGTAGCCACGTACGAACGCGGCCGCCAGTCGCACGGCCGCGTCGCCTGCGCGGTCGCGCCGCAATTCGGCGCGCAGCTTCGCGGGCGCGAGGCCGGTGATGCGCTTGAGCTCGCGCGTGGCGTGCGCCTGATCGGCGAATCCTGCATCGGCGGCCAGTGAGGACAAATTGACGTCGCGCTGGTCGAGCGCACGCAGCGTTGCCTGCAAGCGCGCGAGCCGCGCAAATTCCTTGGGGGTGAGTCCAACGCTTGCGCGAAAGCGCGTCTGGAAACCGCGCGCGCTCATGCCCGCTGCGCGCGCCACCGCCTCGATGCGCAATTGGCCGGCGCTGCGCTCGATACGGGTTGCAGCGCTTTCCATGCGCGCGTCGATGCTGAACTTCGCGCAGCGCCGCGCCAGCAACCTCCAAAGCATCGTCGCATCTCCGGCGACGAACGCCGCTGCCGCGCGGCCGAGCGCGCCGCTCAGCCCGCGCGCCACGGACGTCAGATTGACGATGCGATCGCGCAGCTGCGGCAGGCTACGTGCCGCGACCAGCGCCGACGCCGCGGGCGCGAGGCGTACGCCCACGCAATCGAGCGGCCCGCGCGATTCGAGGCGCACCGCCGTCACGCGCTGGGCCGCGAACAAGTGCCGCGACTGATCGTGCCAGCCGTCGATCGAATCCCAGCAACGCGGCGCCGTGGCGAGGTGCACGATGAGTTCGCAGCGTCCGTCGGGGTAGATGGTCTGCGCCGTTGCCGCAGGCGCCGGGTCTCGCAACCGCCACACGCACTGCACGTGTCGCTGCAACTCCCGGGGTGCGGGGAATTCCTGGTAATCCACGCCGGCGATTAGCCGACAGGTTGCGTATTTGTTCAAGCGCTGCGTGGCGAGCCGGCGCTACAGTGCCCGCATGCGCAAACCAACATTCCTGTTCCTCGCCCTGTCGATGGCGCTCGCGGCGGACGCCGGCACTTCCACCTCGGTCAACGTCGGCTGGTTGAGTGGCCATTGGTGTGCGCGCAGCGGCGCTCAGTTGATCGAAGAATACTGGCTGCCGGCGCAGGGCGATCTGGCGCTCGGGATGAGCCGCACCGTCGAGGCCGGCAAGACCGCAAGTTTCGAGTTCCTGCGAATCGAGCACAGCGGTACGGTGATCAACTATGTGGCGCAACCGCAGGGCGGGGCACCGACGGCGTTCGCGTTGATCGCCTCAGGCGCCGACTGGGCGCGCTTCGAAAATCCCCAACACGACTTCCCCAAACGCGTCGAATACCGCCGTACGGCCACCGGCCTGCACGCCGAGATCGCAGGTCCAGGCCGCGACGGCAAGGAAGTCGTGATCCCATTCGACTATCGCGCCTGCGCGCAATAGCAGTACGCCCGCCGGTCACTCACTGGGGTCGGCGTGCGGCGGAACCAGGTCCGCGAGAGCTGCTCGCAGTTCGATCATCTTGGGTGGTTTGCTCAACACCCGGTCCACATGTTCCGGCTTGTCGTCCGTGGCGATCAGCCGATGACCCCAGCCCGTGAGCATGATGATCGGTACTTTGCCCGCGAGCTGGCGCACGCGCTTTGCGACTTTGCGTCCGTCCACGTAGGGCATGCCGAGGTCGGTGATCACCACGTCGAAGTTGGTGCCATCGTTCGCGGCTGCCGCGAAGGCGTCGATGCCGGCCTGGCCGCCTTCGGCAGTCACGACCTCGTGCTGGTCCAGCTCGAGCGCATCGCGCAGTGACTTGAGCAGCAGCGGATCATCGTCGATCAGCAGGATGCGCAAGGGGCGTGTCGGCAGCGCCAGGTCCTGTTCGCGTACGGTCACACCGGTGGGCGCGCGCGGAAAAATGATGCGCATGGTGGTGCCGCGGCCAAGCTCGCTGTCGATCTCCAGCTCGCCGCCGTGCCGCTGTGCCATGCCGAAGACCATCGGCAATCCCAACCCGGTGCCGCGTTCGCCCTTGGTGGTGAAGAATGGCTCGAGGCAGCGGCTGCGCGTGGTCTCGCTCATGCCGACGCCGTTGTCCTGGAACTCGACGACTACATGATCGTCGCGCGTGTCGAGGCGCGTGTGCAGCGTCACCGTGCCGCCGTCGGGCAGCGCGTCGACTGCGTTGAGCAGCAGATTGGTGAAGGCATCGCGTACCTCGTTCTCCGCGCCGAGTATCTGCGGCAGATCAGGCTGAAGCTGCGTTTCCACGTGTACGACCACGCCGCGTTCCTGCGGAATGTTGCTCCAGCGAGCGCGCGTGAGGTCGATGACTTCCAGCAGGATCTTGTTGACGTCCACTGGCGCGAGCGTGAGTTCGAGACCGCGCGGCAGGTAGAACGCGCGCATGCGCTGCACGGTGCGCGCGACGTCCTCTATGGCGCGCTGTACGACTATCAATTGTTCGCGCGCCCGGTCGCTCAAGCCCGACTCGTGCGCCAGCATCGACTGCGTGTAAAGCGCGGCGGGCGAGAGCGCGTTGTTGATGTCGTGCGCAATGCCGCTCGCGATCTGCCCGAGCGCGCGCAGGCGCTCCTGTTGCATCACCGTCTGCTGCGTGTGGCGCAGGTCCTGGTACGCCTCCTCCAGTGCCGCATACAGGCGCGCCTGCTGTCCGGCGAGCGCCACGTGGCTCGACAACTGCCGCAGGAATTCGCAATCGTCGCTGGTGAAGGAATTGGCGTGGTTCCGGGCGACGACCAGCACACCCAGGACTTCGTTCTCGACCATCAATGGCGCCGCCACCAGCGCGCGCAAGCCGCCGGTGGCGAGTCGCGCCGGGAATGGAAAGCGCGACTCCCCGATATCGGGTTCGTACACCAGCTCGCCGCGCACGCAGCGCGCCAGCGAGTTCTCGTCGATGTCGATCCGCACCTGCTCGGTGAGGCCGATCTGGCGAGCGAGCGCGGTGCTGCGATCGCCGACACAGGCGACGGTCAGCAGTTCCGGCTCCGCCTGGTACAGGCACAGGCAACCAAACGTGATGCCGAGATTTTCTTCGAGGCTGTGCAACACCACCTCGAAAACCTTGCGCGGCTCCTGGTGCATGGCGATGGCGTGCGTGGTGCGATCGAGCAGCTGCATGCGCTCGAGCTGAATCTTGAGCTTGCGCTCGGCCGTCACGAAGTCTTCGATGTCGGTGTTGGAGCCGAACCATTTGAGGATGCGCCCGGCCGGATCGCGCAGCGGCACGGCGCGGGTCTTGAACCAGCGGTACACGCCGTCGAAGCGCCGGATCCGGAAGCTCACGTCGAAGTTGTCGCCGGTGCCGATTACGCGTGCCCACTCCATCTGCACATTGACGCGATCGTCGGGGTGTACCTGCTCGAGGTAGCCGCGCCCCAACTGCTGTGCCTCGCTGCGGCCGGTGTAGTCGAGCCACTGCCTGCTGAGGTAGTCGCAGTAGCCGTCACGCATGCAGGTCCAGATCATCTGCGGCAACGACTCGGTCAAAGTCTTGAAGCGCGCGCGACTCTCGCGCAGCTGCTCGACGGTTTCGCGATGTTCCGTGATGTCGATGCAGGTGCCGATGTAGCCCT
>Ga0193752_1000939_pt1 | contig 25838 bp, 21 predicted proteins | sample H1c1metaG_FD_144924 | JGI IMG/M metagenome (GOLD analysis project Ga0193752, IMG submission 144924) | Soil microbial communities from a riparian zone of the East river system, Colorado, United States - H1c1 | ecosystem: Environmental > Terrestrial > Soil > Riparian zone | place: USA: East River...
CTGTGCCGTGGGCTCGATCGTCCAGTCGCCGGTCTTGAACGCTGTCGACCAACGCACGCCTGCGCCCGTGGTCAGACGGTGAACGCTGTCGGAGCGCCCGATCAGGTCCAGATCCTGCGCGCCCTCTTCCCGGAACGCTTCGCTGGCGAGTCGGTCGTACTGCAGGGTGAGCATGGGCTGCAGCAACTGGTGCTCGCCGAGGTTGAAGTTCCAGCCACTTTCCAAGTAGGTGGCAAAGCGATGGCTGCCGTATTCCGAGGTGGCCGTGCGATTGATGTCGCCCACCTGGATCGAACGGGTGACGTCGTTGTCCCACCACGCGAAGCTGGCCACGCCATCCAGGTAGGCGCGCTCGCCCTGGAAACTGGTGTACAGCGCCACGTTCTTGGCATCGACCTCGCCGCGATCGCCGGGACGGAAATCGGCGTCCAGGTGCATGGTGTCGACGCTCGCGCCGATCAGCCAGTTCTCGGTGCCCCAGGTGTCGAACCCCACGGCCAGGCCGCGCAGATCCCAATCGGCCGCGTGGGCATTGCCATCACCGTCGAGTTTGCTTGAAGCGCCATAACCACGTACCCAGGCGCCGGGTGACGGTCTGACCGTAAAGCGCATGTCCTTCGAGCACGATGCCGGCAAGGGAGGGATGCGCCTCGCCGGACATCCGGTCGAACGCCGCCAGTGCATCGGGCGTGTCGAGCGTCGTGAGCTGTTCGACCATGTGGCCGAGATCCTCGGTCGGCGGCTTCACGGCATCGAAACTGTCGACAGTCTTGGCCACCTCGCACTCGTTGAACGTGCCGATGCCGCAGATGCTGCCGAATTCCGTGCTGTTGCGCAGGACATCCAGATAGACGTGATTGGCGTCGTAACCCAGCACCAGGTCCAGGAAAGGCAAGTTCTGGTCCAGCGTGTCGAACGTGCCGGTCACGCCACCGTCGGCATCGACGATGGTGTAGCGCGTGCCGCCTGCATATTGGCCGGGCGCCTTGACCACGTCCACGCCGCCGCCCTCGATCGTGGCGGTGCCGGCGATGTCGAGCAGGTCGTTGTGGCCGGCGCCGGGAGCGATGTCCACGAGATAGGTGGCATCGTCGCGGTGGACGTAGTCGCCGGTGAAGGTCAGCGTGCCGTTGGGCGAAACGGTGCCGGCATTGTCGACGCTGCCCAGCGTGCCGCTGCCACTCAGCGTAGCGCCGGCGAGGACATCCAGGAAGCCGCCCAGTGTGCCGTCGACCTGCAAGCCGCCGGCATGCAGCGTGCCCTGGCCTGCATAGACGTCGCTGTTGCCGGTCAGCAGCAACGTGCCGGCGCCGAACTTGTCGAGCGTGCCGTCGCCGCTGAAGCCGCCCGCGAAGTTGAAGCTGTCGCTGCGGTCGAAGACCAGTGCGGCGTCGGTATCGATGGCGACGTCGCCGACGATGCTGCCCACAGTCCCTCCGTCGCCGATCCGCAACGTGCCGTCTTCGATCGTCGTGCCGCCGGTGTAACCGTTGTTGCCGGTCAGTGTCAGCGTGCCGGCTCCGGACTTGATGAGGACGCCATCTCCGGACATCGTATTGGCGTAGGTCCCATCGTCGGCTTGCGCGAACTCCAACTGCGCACGGTTGAGGATGTTGCCGAGCAGGTTGCCGGCGTCGCCGACCAGGCGACCGCCGTTGACGACGACGCCACCGGTGTAGCCGAAGTCGCCTTCGAACACGAGCGTGCCCTCATCGACCTTGACCAGGGTGGCATCGCCGACGATCGGCGCGGCGATGGTCGCGGTGACGTTCGGATCGACCCGCAGGTTGGTCACGCCGTCGGCGCGCAGTGCGCCATCGGTGCCGGCCTGCAAGCGATAGCCGTCGGTCATGAACTGCATGCCGGTGAAGTTCTGCCCGCCCTGCACCGTCACCGTTCCGGCAGCACCGCCAAAGACCGCAAAGCCCTGGTTCCAGTTGCCGTTGAGGCTGCCGTCCGGATTGGTCCAGCTGCGGTCGTTGCTCACCCACAGGCCATTGCCGCCCTGGATGATGCCGTCGTCGGTCGGGCCGGCGGCGCCGTCCCAGAAGTTCAGGCTCACGCCGGCGCTGTTGATCAGGTTGACCTGGCCCGCGATCGCGGTCTGTACGAACAGGTCGTTCGTCGTGAAACCGGCCGGCAAGGCGCCCAGGTCCAGCCCGTTGTCGGCGAAGCTGCCGCCATAATTCATCAGTCGGTAAACGCCGGCGCCGAAACCACCGACGTCGGTAATGTTCATCGTGCCGTCGAGCGTGAGATCACCATTGATCTCGATCAGATCGTTGACGCCCGAACCGATCACACCGGCCTGGCCCAGTTCGTAATCCAGGATCGAACCGGACGACAAGGACAGCGAGCCGACCGTCAACGTGCCCGGACTGGCGCCCGGCGCTATCGTGGCGCCGTCGTTGATCACCACGTCACCGGCGATCGAGCCGGTGCCGCCGAGCTTGGCGCCGTCGAACACGGTCGTGGTGGTATTGCCCAACGAGCCTTCGACTTGCAGCGTACCGGCCTGCACTTGCGTGGTGCCGGTGTAGTCGCTGGTGCCGCCAAGCAACAGCGAGCCGCTGCCGAGCTTGTTGACCGACAGCGAACCCGTCATCGGGATGATGAAGCCGATGTCGTTGCTGTGGTTGAAATTGACGACGGCCGTGCCATCGCCGCCGCTGACGAACGCCGTATCGAGGATACCGGCGATACCGCCGGTACCGATGTTCACCGTGCCGGTCGAGCCGGCATCGCTGGCGAGGGAGAGTGTGCCGATCGAGGCCAGGCCGCTATTGGTCAGCGTCAACGTGCCGTTGCCCTCCGAGCCCACCAGCATGTCGCCGGTATCGCTCCACCGGGAGCCGGCGCCATCGACCAGCAGCGTGCCGTTGCCGCCGGCGTTCGTGCCGATGATGCTGAAGCTGCTTTGCGCCGTGGCGCCGTTGCGAATGGCCAGGCTGGCATTGCCCGTGCTGCCGATGTTCATGCCCAGGTTGGCGGTGAACGAGGAGCCGGCGCCATCGACGATCACCGTGCCGTCGCTGCCAGCATCAAGCCCCAGCAGCGCGAAGCCCGCATCCACGTCGCCACCGTTCTGCACCGCGAGCGCACCGTTGCCGGCGCCGCCGACTGTCATCGTGTTGGTATTGGTCCAGACGGCACCGGTGCCATCGACGAGCACCGAACCTTCGCCACCGGCGGCCGAACCGATCACGCTCGATTCGGTCGCCACCGCGCCGTTGTTCTGCACATTGAGTCGGCCGATGCCGGCAACGCCGATGGCCACCGTGCTGGTGCTGGTCAGATTCGAACCGGCGCCGTCGACAACCACGATGCCTTCGCTTCCGGCCGTCGAGCCGATCGCGCCCGAGCCAGTCGCTACCGTGCCCTGGTTCTGCACCGTGAACAGACCCTTGCCTGCAACGCCGACCGTGAGCAGGTTCGCCATCGTCCAGCTCGAACCGGCACCATCGACCAGGATCGAAGCCTCGGTGCTCCGCGCATTCAAGCCGATGGCGCCGCCGTCGCTGGTGATCGTGCCGCCGTTCTGCACGATGATCTGGCCATTGCCATCGAGGCCCGCGGCGATCGTGCCGGTGCTGGTCCACGTTGAACCCACACCGTCGATCAGCACCCAAGCGTCGTTGCCGCTGATGTTGCCGAAACGATCCGAATAGAAATTGCCGATCACGGCATCGCCGCTGGCCAAGGCCGCGCCGTCACGGATGGTGACGGTGCCGCCGGCCGTGCCCACGTCGAGCCGGTCGGTCATGTTCCAGCTCGATCCCGCGCCTTCCACCAGCACGGTGCCATCACCTCGGGTCTGCGCGCCTGCAGAGGCGCCAGCAGCGCCGACATTGCCGGCGGTGCCGTTGACCACACCCCCATCGCGGATCGTCAGCGATCCGACACCTTGGTCGCCCACGGTCAAGCCGGCGTTGTCCCAACGCGAACCCGCGTTCTCGACCACCACGTCGCCTGTGCTGGCTCCACCTTGTCCGATGGCACCGAAACCGCTCAAGACCGCGCCGCCGTTGCGGATGGCGAGGGTTGCGGTGCTGTTGATGCCCACTCCGATGCCACCGACGTTGTTCCAGATCGAACCGGCGCCATCGACCAGCACCGTGGCCGTGCTTGTCGGGTCCCGGGCAAGATCGGCGAATCCGCTGTTGACGGTCCCGCCATTGCGAATGGTCATCGATCCGGTGGTGTTGCTCTCGAGGCCCAGGATCAATACCCCTTCCGTGTTGAACGACGAACCCGCGCCATCCACCACCACGCTGCCGACGCCGCCGGTGCGGTATCCCACCACGCTCTGTACAGCGTACGCGGCACCGCCGTTGGTGATCTCCAGCGAGCCGTTGCCGTGGCGACCGATAAACAAGTCGCCGGTCGAAGTGAAGCTCGAGCCGGCGCCGTCCACCATCACCGTGCCCGTGCTGCCGGCTTCGTCGCCGATACGGACATTACCCAGGGTGCCCTCCACAGGGTCGGGCACGGTGTTGCCGACAACCGTGGCGCCATTGGTGATCGCCAAGGTGCCCGAGCCGAAGTGACCGATGAACAACTCCGGACCTGAGTTCAGGCTGGATCCTGCCCCGTCCACCGCGACGTAGCCCTCGCTGCCCGCGAGATCGCCGATGGTGGTCTGACTTCCGGTGGTCACCGCGCCGCCGGACGCGATAAGCAGATGGCCTTCACCGGCTTGGCCGATCGTAAGCGTGTTAGTCACGCTCCAGTTGCTGCCGGTTGCCACGCTGATCCAGCCGACGCCGCCTGCATTGACACCGAAATTTCCGTCATCGCTGTTCAAGGCAGCACCGTTGGTCAAGCCAACACGGCCTCTGCCGTCGATGCCGACATTCAACGCACCGGTATTCCACGTGCCGAGTACATCCACTGCACCGCCACCATCGATGAAGGCGCGATTGCTGAGTAGCTGGGCCGCGGCGGTACTCACCCATACCCAGCTTCCGCCGCCCACCGTCAGATCGTCCGTCTGCCCGATACTGGTGATGCGCACGTTTCCGCCGTTGGTAATGTTGGCGTTGTTACCGTTGGGCGCGTTGTTCGACCAATTGGAATTGTTTTCCCAAACCAGGCTGACGCTCGGTCCACCAATCCAATCCGTGCTCTGCGCTTGGGCGATCGGCGCGGCCAATGCGAGCGCGGCCAACGCCAATGCCGCAGAAGCGCGGCGCTTGGCACGCGGCGCATGCAGCGCTTGCTCGATCGCACCGGCAAGCGTGCTGGGGGCGGGAATGGAACGATGCCGCGTGGCGGCCGGGTGACGGGTGGTGCGCATGGGAAAGCCCCTGGTTGATTCGTGACCGTTTTCGGTCAACGCGGATGTGGCGGGAGTTCGCGGAAGATCAGGCGGTAGCGATCGGGCGTTGCATGGCGCCCGGGTCGCTGGAGAGACGGCGCGTCGCCGTCGCGGAGTCGCGGTCGAGTGCGCAGCTGATCGCGGCCAGCGTGGCCGACAGCCAGTCCACGACCGTGTCGACGTCGACGTTCATGCGCACCGCTTCATCGACGACCGTCGAACGGTCCTTGAGGATCCTCAGCATCGCTTCCGAACGACGCGCGGCCGAGGTGCGTCTGACGCGTTCGACGCGTACACGATCCCAGCTGTCGGCGTGGTCTTCGTTTGCGTGCTGGGAGTCGGGCGTCATCGTCGTGATCCTGGTTGTGAGCGGAAGTCGTGCGTCGATGCGTCCGGCGCGCGTGCGTTGTGGCGGGATCGCGGCAGGACTGGAAAGTCCTAGGGTTGTCGCGTATCGGGGAAAAAGGAGCCGCGATCTGACTCTCTTCCGTCCAGACCGCGATCCCGCCAACCAGATAGAGCGCAAGACGGGAAGAAATCTGATCATCGCCAGCGTTGCGCGGCGAACGGCGGCTTCAGGGGGCGCCTGGTTCGTCCCGTGCGGCCGGGGGCCAGCAATAGAAGCGGCCATCCATCGACAACGTCGCCCGTTCATGCAGCTCCGCCGGGAATACCCCGCGGGTCCGCAATTGGCGCCAGAATTCGCCGCCGCCGACGGCCTCGAGGGGAATGGCGAACGTCCTGCCGTCGGCGGCCATGACGTACAGGACATCCGAGGCCATCGGGCCGTTGTCCTTGAAGCAGACCCGCCGGATCGCTGCCCAGGCGAATTGCACCCGCAGCGCCTGCGCACCGCCCGCATTCCTGCTGTGCAGCGAAACACGCTCGTCGTCGAAATCGACTTGCGTGTACAGCGCATGGAACGCTATCTCCAACCCGAGATCCCGCCGCATCGCCCGGAGGGCGTCCAGTAATTGATCCATCGTCCTCGAACTCCTTGTTTCGCAACGGACGGCATTCCCCGCATGGCATCACGGCGACGCACCGGGATTCGGCGCCGCCGGTTTCCCAAGGACGCCCTGCGTGCCGATTGCGGCGCTTCAAGGACTATTGCGCAGCGGCTGCGGATTTCTGATCACGCCAACGCGATCGATCACCCAAGCGTGCCTTGGTGAACGATGCGCTGCGCGCACGGACTGCGTGGCCGCGCAGCCTGTCGTCGAAAAGCGTGATCGGGATCGGCCTTCGTTGGCGCAATTGGAGGAGAGCCGCCGCGATGGCGGCCGGCCCATGCGGTCATCCCTTCGCTGCCACGGACACTCCCATGAAGAACCATCGACTCGCCCTGACGGTCACGACCGCACTGATGCTCGCTGCCTGCATTCCATTTCCGGCATTCGCCGGCGAGTTGTGCGAAACCAGCGACGGCGTCGCGACGACGCCCCCCACCAGCACGGCGCCAGGCGACGGCGCATTCGCCTGTGGCACGAGCAACTCGGCCGACGGCACGTCGAGCGCGGCGATGGGCGTCGGCAATGCCGTTTCCGGCGATTACAGCGCGGCCGTGGGCAGCTTCAACACGGCGACAGGAAGCTCCGCGACGGCGATCGGCAACCTCAATTCGGTCGATGGCGACTACAGCCAGACATTCGGCAGCTTCAACGACGTCAGCGGGCTCCAAAGCACGGCGGTGGGCTTCGGCAACACGACCACGGGCGGCGCCAGCCAGGTGGTCGGTAACAATAACGTCGCATCCGCGTTTGGCACCTCCGTGTTCGGTGGAGACAACCAGGCGAATGGCGACTATAGCCAGGCGATCGGCGACGGCAACGTGGCCAACGGCGCGAACAGCGCTGCGATCGGTGGCGGCAACGTCACCGACGCCGAATACACTCAGGCCTTCGGCAACGGCAACATCGCTGCCGGCGAACGCAGCACGGCCATGGGCATTGAGAACGAAGTCGATGCGGGTTCCAGCCAGGCTGTCGGTGACAGCAACAAGGCGACTGCGTTCGGCAGTTCCGCGTTCGGCAGGTTCAACGAGGCCAATGGCGAGTTCAGCCAGGCGCTGGGCAACGGCAATGTCACCGACGGAGCAGACAGCACAGCGGTCGGCACTGACAACCAGGCCGAAGGCGATCAGAGCCAGGTCTTCGGCAAAAGCAACATCGTGTCGGGCCTGCACAGCACCGCCTTCGGCGTCGAGAATATCGTGCGCGGTGGCGACAGCATCGCGCTTGGCGGCGGTAACCGGCTCCTGCTCGAAAACAGCATCGGCGTAGGCATCACCAACGTGGTGACCGGCGTAGCTGGCATTGCGATCGGCAACAACAACGTGGTCGATGGCCAACTGGCGACCGCGATCGGCTCCAATAACCAGGCCAGCGGCTTGGGCAGCATCGTGCTCGGCAATAGCAGCCAAGCCAGCGCCGACGACAGCGTGGCGCTGGGCAACAATGCCATCGCCGACCGCGCCAATACCGTTTCGATCGGCGCCACCGGCGCTTACCGGCAACTCGTCAATCTCGCCGCAGGCGCCCAGGACAACGATGCAGTCAACGTAGCGCAGTTGTTTCCGTTCGCCGACGCGCTCGGCGGCGGCGCCAGCTTCAGCGGCGGCGTGCTGTTCGCGCCCACCTATACGATCCAGGGGAGCGACTACAACAATGTCGGCTCCGCATTCGCCGCCGTCGATGCGCGCCTGACCACGCTCGGCGGCCAAGCCGGGGCGCCGGGACCGGTTGGGCCGCAAGGCCCTGCCGGACCGCAGGGCCCGGTTGGTCCGCAAGGTCCGGCGGGTGCAGGGGGTGCGGATCCGGAGGCCGTACGTTATGACGACGCCAGCCATGCCCAGGTCACGCTCGACGGCGCCGACGGCACGCGCATCAGCAATGTCGCCGACGGCGTCGCCGACACCGACGCTGCCAATCTCGGCCAGGTCCAGGCCGGCGATGCGACCACGCTGCGCAGCGCGAACACCTATACCGACCAGAAGTTCGCATCCCTCAACCTCGACTTCGGCAATCTGCGAACGGAAATCAACGACCGCTTCCAGCAACAGGACCGCCGCATCGACAAGGTCGGCGCCATGGGCGCGGCCATGGCCAGCATGGCCGCTTCGGCTGCCGGTGTGCGGACCCAGAATCGGGTCGCGATCGGCGTGGGCCACTACCGCGGCGCCAATGCCCTGGCGTTCGGCTATCAGCATGCTTTCTCCGATCGCGCCGTCGTCACCATCGGAGGCGCCTTCAACGGCGATGACAGCCAGGTCGGCGCGGGCGCGGCGATCGGATGGTGATCCGTTCGGCGAGCGCAATGGCCGAACTTTAATTTCCGAGCCGTCATCCCGGCTAGGGCGGAGATCCAGTGGAGTCAAGCTTTTGAACAACTAAGGTCATTGGATTCCCACCTTCGCGAGAATGACAAGCAAGCCCGGATTCCGGCTTGCGCCAAGGGGGCAGTCTTGGGAACCCGACAGACTCGCGCCCTCGCGGGCTATTTGCCGGGCGTCTTCAGCACATATTGCTTGCGCACGGCGATGGCCTTGTCGTTCTGTCCCTGCTGTTGATACAGCGTGACCAACGCCTGCGCTGCGCGTACGACACGCGCATCGTCGGCCGGGAATTCGCTCCTGAGCTGCCCGATGGCATCCAGCAGCATTCGCTCGGCTTCGGCCGGGCGTCGCTGCGCGATCAGCGCACCGGCAAGCTCGACCGCCGCATCGGCATGCCACCAGGTGTTCTTGTCGTACAGGACCCAGGCGTTGCGCAATGCGGCTTCCGCGGCTTTCGGATCGTTATCGGCCATCGCGATCGCGGCCAGGCCACGCCACGCGCTTGCGCGGGTGCGTCCGGTTTCTTCCACCGCTGGCAGATCTGCCAGCGCCTGCTCGAGCATCGCCTTGGCGTCGTCGTTCCTTCCCTGACCCTGCAGGGTCAAACCGAGGTAGGTGTGCACAGTCGCGCGCATGGCCGCATGACGGTCGGCCGGGAATGCGGTTGCGACCATGGCCAGGGCGTCGCGATAGAGCTGTTCGGCTTCGTCGAAGCGTTTCAGCTCGCGCAGCACGAAACCGAGGTTCATCGTGTCGTTGAAGGTCGAATTGCCGGTGACGTCGTGCTTGCGTCCCATTTCCATCGTGGCGCGCAGCAGCGGCTCGGCGTCGGCGAATTTCCTTTGCGACATCAGCGAGAACGCGAGATAGCCGCGGATATAGGTGGTGCTCGGATTATCGGCGCCGTACAACTTGATCTGCTGATCGTAGGCGCGACGCAGCACCGTTTCGGCTCCGAGCGCATCGCCGGAACGTTCCAGCGCCAAGCCATACTCGGCGGCGATCTGGATGGTGCGTGGATCGTCGGCCCCATACTTCGCGTCGGCACGGTCGAGGGCTGGCTTGAGCTGTGCCATGGCTTCCTGCGGGTTCTCCCACAGGCGCAGCGCGACCCCGTAGTTCTGCAGCATGTTGATGTATTCGTCGCTGTCGGGCGCAACCTGCCGCAGGGCTTCGATCGCGCGCCGGTAATAGGGCTCGACTTCTGTGCGCGGCTTGTTCTGCAGCGTCAAGCCTGCGGCGATGTGCTTGAGTGCGATGGGGACATCGATCGGCGGCAACGACGGATCGGATTGCGCGATCGCGAGCGCTTCCCGGCCATGGCGTTCCTGTCCGGCCGCATTCTGGGCGGCGCTGTCGACGTCGGCCATCGTGATCAGCAAGCCGAACAGCGTGTCATGGGTGGTGGCCGGATCCTTGCGGGCGAGCGCCAACGCTTCCCGTGCCGCCGCACCGGCTTTGTCGCGCACGCCGAGGCTGTGGTACGCAGACGCCAGGGCCTGCAGCAAGGCCACCTTGGTCGCGGGATCGCCACCCAGTGAACCGCGGATGCGTTCCATGCCGCGATCGACGACTTCGCGCGCGGTCACTTCTTCGCCCTTGGTTTCCTCCAGCTGCGCACTTTCGAACAGGCCGATCATGAAATCGCGGACCTGTTCGGTCTTGGCCTGCTCGGCACGGGTGCGGTCGAGTTGCAGCTGCCGATTGACCGCAAAGCCCGCGATGAGGCCGACGATGAGGGTGGCCGCCGCCAGCGGCAGCCGATTGCGGCGAACGAACTTGCGGAACCGATACCAGTCGTGTGCGCGGCGTGCCTGCACCGGGCGGTTGTCGATGAAGCGCTGGAGGTCGTCGGCCAACGCCCGCGGCGACGGATAGCGTTCCGCGGCCTGCTTGCCGAGCGCCTTGAGCACGATGACATCGAGATCGCGCGGCAGGTCGCCCAGGCGCCAGCGCCGGATCCAGCGACGGCGCGACGACGCGCCTTCCAGGTGCCGGCGTCGCGCCACGCTCGGCAGCACCGGTTCGGAGCGGCTGACCATGCGCACGATCTCCGCCGGATTGTTGGTATCGCCCCATGGGTGCGTTCCGGTGAGCAGTTCGTACAGCACCACGCCCAGCGAATACACGTCGGTCGCCGTGGACAACGCCGCGCCTTCGATCTGTTCGGGACTGGCGTAGGCCAGCGTCATAATGCGCTGGCCGGCCATCGTGCTGGTCAGTTCCGCGGAAGGCGAGGCCAGCTGGCGCGCGATGCCGAAGTCCAGCAGCTTGGGTTCGCCATCGGCCGTGACCAGGATGTTCGCGGGCTTGATGTCGCGATGGATGACCAACTGCTCGTGCGCATACTGCAGCGCCGCGCAGACCTTGATGAACAGTTGCAGGCGCTGCGTGATCGACAGGGATTGGGCATCGCAGTACTCGTCGATGCGCGTGCCGTCGACGTATTCCATCGCCAGGAACGGCCGGCCGTCGCCCAGTGCGCCCGCATCCACGAGGTGCGCGATATTCGGGTGGTTCAGTCGCGCCAGCAACTGGCGCTCGGACAGGAAGCGCGACACGATCGCGTGGTTGCCCAGCATCGCTGTGTTGAGCAGCTTCAGCGCGACGACCTGGCGGAACTCGCCCTCGACGCGCTCGGCCAGATAGACCACGCCCATGCCGCCTTCGCCCAGCTGCCGGACCAGCGTGTAGTCGTGCGGCTTGGCGACATGCAATTCGTCGGCTTCCCGCAACTCGGCGCCGCTGTGCCCGCGCTCGAGAAATTCGTCATCCGGGCTGCGCAACACCTCCAGCAGCCAGGCGACTTCCTTGCGCACGCCGTCGTCGCTTTCGCATTCGCGCTGGATGAATCCGTCGCGATCGGCTTCCGGCAATCGATAGGCGACACTGACTAGGGCGCGTGCGCGCACATATGCATCCGCCTGCCTGTCGCCCATGCTCCGCCCTCACCAACGCGAGGCCTACCCCGGGAGCCGCCGAGCGCATCCTGCAGAACGGGCGGCAAGGCCAGCGTACTGGAACTGTGACGGTTTTCAAGGATTCGGTCTGCCGGCTGATCGGGTTTGGCATGCTTTTGCGCACGGATAGGGAGCACCCCCCTTGAACCGAGGCATCCGTGTCCGCTTTGCGTGTTGCTGCCACTGGCACCCCGGCCCACCGCAAGGGCGTTGAAGCTTCATGGGCGTCACTGGATGGTGGCGCTCCAAGAGTGGCGCCGGAAGAACCCCAACGATGAAGACCGACGCGCACTGGTCGTCCGCACCGCCGGCGAACGATGACATCCATTGCTTCAAATCCTGGACCGCTTATGTCGGCCCGTCGGCCGCGGCCGCCATTGCCGCGCCCGTCGCGATCGCATCCATGTGGAGGCTGGAGAGCACTGTCCTCACTTTCGTGGTCGCGCTCATCATTCTCGGTGCCTACGCCGCAAGCGTGTTGCGACTGCAGGAAGACATGCTGATGCTCGACGATGAAGGCGTCTGGTACTGCCGCGGCGGACTGGGCACCCGATCGAGGATCGTTGGCGTGCAATGGCGCCACGTGCGTTGCTCGCTATCCAGGCCGCGCAGGAGTTGGTCCCGAACCTCCTGCACCGTCGTCATCCGCAACCGCATTACCTGCCGCGAGATCGTGATCGAGCATATGGCATTGGGCGAGCTCGCGATCGCGCGCATCGACAGCCTGCAGCAGGCGCATCTTCCACACACACGCTGAGGAACGGATCATGCATGTCGTCGTACGCAACATCGGCGAACGGATCGTGGCGTCGACCAATCTCGTTCTGACTGTCCTGGCCGTCAGGGACAGGGCCGTCCTGTTCGGGGTCGAACCTGTCGCCGCGGGCAAGCCGCGAGACGAGGAAGCGGCGACGCCGACAACAGAGTCAAACCACACGTTTCTTACTTCCGACAATTAGCCTTCAAGCTCGCGTTTCAGCCAGGCTTTCGCCAGGCGCCATTCGCGCGTGATGGTCGCTGTCGACAATCCCATGTTCTCGGCGATCTCCGGGATCGTCATGCCAGCGAAGAACTTCATCTCGACGATGCGCGCCTGGCGCGCGTCCAGCGTTTCCAGCGCTTCCAGCACCGTGTCGAGCTTCTCGATGTCGACCGGGTCGGCCGCCAGCTCCTGCACGTCGGTGATGCGCAACCGGTCCGCGCTGGGCGGGCGCTTGTCGGCGTCGCGCCGCCTGGCCATCGACACCAGCACTTGGCGCATCGCATGCGCCGCGTAGCCGAGCAGTTGTCGCCGGCTTTCCCAATCCGGTTCGTTGGTACCGAACAACCGGAAGAAGACCTCGTGGATCAACTCGGGCGCACTCAGCGTCAGCATGCCGCGCTCGCGACGCAGCAGCTGCCGGGCGATCTGGTGCAGGTTGTCGTAGAGCAGGCTGATCGCCTGGTCGCGCGACTGGAGATCGCCTGCGCGTCCTTCGATGAGCAATCGCGTGATGTCGTTACCGTCGTTCATCTTGACTCGTCTGCGAACTGTCCGTGATCAAACCGGTCTGCGGATGCAGCCCGGATACGCATTACATCATGGGTAATCATCAACATGGCCATATTGATGCCATTTGGACAGTCTTGAAACCGACGGTTGTTTGGTGCCCACCACCAACCAAACTGGTCGACCTATCTGCCTACCTCTGTCAAAAGCTGGTCACTCTCGAATCTCAATGTGCTGCATTCGAAATGGATGGCGGCTTTGTCGCGCGGGCGCTTTGAATTCCCGAGATCCTGCCGCGATCACTTATCCCTTCTTCTGATTCTCACGCGCCTGCTCACTCCTTTCTTTTTGGCTCCGCTGCTCGCGATGCAGATCTCGATCCTGATCGCCTTCGCGTTTGTTTCCATTGGGGTTATTGGTCTTTTGCTCGGTCATGACATCCTCCTATGTGTTTGATTGCTCAGTTTGCGGGAGAGTACCTCTGCAATACGTGCCAACTCTTATTCCGGATGGGGAATATAGATTTAACTCGTTAAACATGAAGCGAGCGCGAGGCTCAGCTCATTTCCCGGTGGGCGCATTCACCTCGATCCAAGTTGGTGCGTGGTCGCTAGCCTTGTCTTGGAGCCTGACCCACCGATCTACCCCAGCTCCTTTCAAACGCTTGGCCAGACAGGGGTTTACCAGCAGGTGGTCGATGCGCAGGCCCCGATCACGTTGGGCGTGCTGCCGGAAGTAATCCCAGAACGTATAGATCCGTTGATCACCGTACATATGCCGAAGGCTGTCTGTCCAACCTTGTTCCAACAGTCGGTCGTAAGCTTGCCTCGACTCAGGCTGAATAAGCGCGTCTTTACGCCACGACTTGGGGTCGTAAACGTCCTCGTCGGTCGGAATGACATTGAAGTCGCCGATGATGGCCACTGGGTGCGGAATCGAAACCAGGGTCTTGGCATGCTTGATCAGCCGCTCCATCCATTTGAGCTTGTAGTCGAACTTCGGTCCTGGCTGCGGGTTTCCGTTGGGCAGATAAATTCCTGCCACCACGATCCCGTGGACGGCGGCTTCGATGTAGCGGCTCTGCTTGTCGGTGCGATCGCCAGGCAATCCGCGTCGACTTTCGACCGGCAGGACTCCACGCCCCAGGATGGCGACCCCATTCCAGGAACGCTGACCGTGCCAAATCGCTCCATACCCGGCTGCCTCTATGGCAGCCGCGGGGAACACGCCGTCGAGCGCCTTGAGTTCCTGTAGCGCGACCACGTCCGGGCGTTCCTTGTCCAGCCAGTCCAGTAATTGCGCCAAGCGGGTGACGATGCCATTGACGTTGAACGTGGCCAGCTTCAGGGTCTTCTTGCGCGTCATCGCTCCTCCGCAATCAGGTCGACACGATTACTTGCCTCGGATCTACGCCATGAACCCGGCCGCTCTCGCCTGGCTTGAATGGCGTGCTTTCCGAGTGACAAGTGGTCATGGTCACATCGCAGCAGCGTGAGGATCCATCTTCGCGCCCGCCAATCGGGCGCGGATTGCAACTTCGTGCCCGAATCTCAGCTATTTGCACTCTAGGCCGCTTGTTCGTCATTCCCCCGGTACCGTCAGGAGATGACATAACCGAAGCACGACCTCATTCTCCTGAAGTAGAGCCACTTGCCTGGTCTAGATGAACTCCTGTCCTTCGGGGGAACCGGAGTCCAGAACGTCATTGACAATCCGGAAATGATATCCACGGGAGACCTGCACTTACGACTACGAAAAAGTGCGGGCCACGGACGCAGGCCGAAGCAGATCCGCACAAACTTTGGTCGCACGCGCAAGAGAACGCCGCTGCATGTATCCAGTCTGGAGCGCTGCCAGCGATAGGAATCTACTGGTGAATCAACCATTCAGAAATTCTTCCGAAGTGCCCTCCCCTCCCAGCAAATCCGAGAGCAATGCGAACAGCTGGCCTATACGATAAGGCTTCGGCAGAAGAATCACATCCTCGGGTATATCGGGCAATTGACTCTTGGCATATCCAGACGCCAGAACCAAGTGGATCTCCGGGCGCACCTCCTTCGCTCTGCGGGCGAGATCGATCCCGGAAACACCTTTAGGCATGCTCACGTCGCTTATCAGCGCGTCGAAGTGGGTGGGTCCCGCGATGAACTGGAGCGCCTCAGGGCCGTCCGAAGCGTCCTGTACGCTGTAGCCGAAATCACGCAGGGCCTCCGTCACCATTTCACGAAGAAGCGATTCGTCTTCGACGAAAAGAATTGAGCCAAGTGAATTCATTGGGAGTGCTCAGCTAGCGCCGGTAAACAGATCGAAACGCTGGTCCCTTTCCCTACCTCGCTGCGCAAATGCACGAACCCACCGGATTGCCGGGCGAACCCATAGACCTGGCTCAAGCCGAGCCCACTGCCCTTTCCGACCTCTTTTGTCGTGAAGAACGGTTCAACTGCTCTATCGCAGGTTTCTTCTGACATGCCGATGCCATTGTCGGACACCGAAACGCAAACGTAGCCCGAGACGGACGGTTGCATCTCTTCTGGCGGAGCGACATGACTCAACTTGGTCGATATTACTATCTCCCCCGAAGCGAACATGGCGTCCCGGCTGTTAACGACCAAATTCAAGATTGCGGCTTCGAACAAGGTTGCATCCACCAAAACTTTCGGCAATGCCGGAGCAAAATCCAAAGTCATGGTGATGGATGTGTCGCAAGCGCGGCTGTAAAGATCGCCTGAGCGTTCGAGCAGACGATTCACATCATGCACCTCTGGAGCCAGGTCTTGGCCGCGAGCAAAAGCAAGGAGTTGTCTCGTCAACAAGGTGCCGCGGTCGGCCGCTCTCATGGCCCCATTGACCAGCTTTTGTGTCCTCTGCTCGTCCGTGCGATGTAGCAAGATCAAATCAAGGCTATTCACTATGACCGTGAGCAGATTGTTGAAGTCATGAGCCAGGCCAAAGGTAAATTTTCCCACGGCCTCTATTTTTTGCGATTGCGCCAAGGCTCGTTGAGTCTCGTCCAAACGCAGCTCCGCCTCATACCGCGCCGTAATGTCCCGGGTGATTTTTGCGTACCCAACCAGTTGGTCGTTTAACCAGATCGGATCGATGATGACGCTGGCACGGAATCGGCTGCCATCTTTTCGGTACCGCCAGCCTTCTGATTCGTACTTGCCTTCCTGTCGGGCTGTCCGCAACCCGTGCTCCGGCAACCCTGCGGCCTGGTCATCCTCCGAATAGAACCGGGAGAAGTGCTGGCCCACGATCTCATCTCGGGAATACCCCTTGATGCGTTGTCCGCCGGTATTCCAGTTCCTGATGAATCCCAATGGGTCCAGCGTATAGATGGCGTAGTCGGTGATGCTCTGAACCAGAAGTCGAAACTGCTGGTCTTCATCCATCAATGCCGACAAAGTGTCGCGTCCCATAGTGCTGTGCGTCGAGTCGGCCATCTGTCCCCCGTAGTGTTTTTAAGATTAAGGCAATCCGATGAAGGTCTCGTTCACAGGGGCGCGCTTCATCGACACGGCGACTGAAGCGCAGGGTTCTGACGACGGGCTCACGCCGCTGCAAACTGTGGATGGGTTCATCGGCGGCGATTGAGTTCAACCAAGTCGCCCGTGTTCAGGATCATGGTGTGACAGGCCGCGAAGGAGCAAACCGCCATAAGACGCGCCACCAGATGCGTGCGCCCGTATCGCCTGCATTTCGCCGCGCCCATACTCGGCAGATTCACCGACGGCACGATCCCGGTGGCGACGCTGGCGCCAATGTTCGAGCCCCTGCACCGCGGAGCCGAATGCGCGAGCGACGACGTCAGCCTGGGCCTCGGGCTGTTCGTGGTCCGCGAAGTCGCCAAGGCCCACGGCGGCGAGGTTTTGATCGAGTCTTCCGGCGAGAACACTACATTCACCATGCGCCTGCCCGCCGACCCGCAAGTGCCGGTCAAACGCGCTCCGCAAACTAGCGCGGAGTCAACGCTCGTTACTTGGCCTCTGACGCAGAAGTTGACGCGTGAGGTTCTTCCACGCGCGAACCCGGCCGCTATTTCAGTGGACGTACTCGGAACACCACGCTCATGCGCGGGCCCATCGCACGCAAGGTCTTGGGAATGCCGTGCTCATGCGTAAGCTGCGAGGCATGGCTCATCGCCAGCAGGCTGCCATGCGCGAGCGCGATGTCGATGGCGTCGCGATGGTCGGCCTGCGCACGGATGCGCATCCGTCGTGCGTCGCCGAGCGAGACCAGCGCGATCGGTTGTCCCGGTACCAGCATATGCAGCTTGTCGTGGTGCATCGCAACGCTGTCGCGACCGTCACGGTACAGGTTCATGCCGACCGCGCTGAACCGCGCCGGGACCTTCTCCTGAACGCGTACCAGCATGTCGGCGAACGGGAGCTGCGAATCGACAGGCAACTCGTCGAGCCAGCAGACCGCCGTCAACCGCGGCACGTCGACCTCGCGGTCGTACATCATGCGACGTTGCGATTTCCATTCGGCACGCTGCAGCGCCTCGAACCAGGCATCTGCCGTGTCCGCTTCGACGAACGAAGGCCAGTAGCGCACGCCGCCCTCGGCATCTTCGATCAGCTGGGCTTCCGGGGATGCGAACAGGTCCATGCAAAGCGACTCAGTGGAAATCGCGCGATTCCGTGCGCAGGCCGCCGAGCATTCCACTGAGATCCTCCAGATCGCGCGCGATCAGGTGCTCGACGCCATCAACCTGTTCCCAGCGCCCCCGCACCGCGAGCAGCGTGGAATTGAGCAGCGCCTTGCGCCGGCGCAGCGCCACGTGCGGCCAGACGATCACGTTGACCATGCCGTGCTCGTCCTCGAGCGTCACGAAGATGGTGCCGCTGGCGGTTTGGGGACGCTGGCGCTGGGTGACGATGCCGGCGGTATACACGCTACGACCGTGGCGCTGTCCGTGGAGTTCGTCGGAACCGAGCAGGCGGCGTGCGCGCAGTTGCCCGCGCAGCAGGGACAGCGGATGCGCAGCCAGCGACAGGCCGGTGGCACGGTAGTCGGACAGGATTTCCTCGCCCATGCCCGGTGCGGGCAACGCGATGGCATCCTCGTCCGGGCTGCCCGGCAGCAGCGGCCGCTGGCGCTCGATGCCGGCGACCTGCCAACGCGCGTCGTTGCGGTGCCCGGCGAGGCTGCGCAGCGCATCGGCTTCGGCAAGCGCGCTGCGCGCCTTCTCGTCGAGGTTCGCGCGCAGGCAGAGATCGGCGACATCGCGGAGGGGGTGCTGCGCACGCGCAGCGGCGATGACAGTGGCGACGTCTTCCGAAAGCCCGCGGATCTCGCGCAGGCCGAGGCGGATCGCGGGCTGTTCATCGCCGGAGCGATGGCAGCATGCTGCTGTCGGCAGGTCGCGACTTCCCGGCGACCCACACACCAGCGTGTTGTCCCAGTCACTGTGCACCACGTCGACCGGCAGGAATTCGATGCCCTTGCGAGCCGCCCTGCCACGCCGCGCGTCCTGCACGATCTGGCTCGGCGAATAGAACCCCATCGGCTGCGCGTTGAGCAGCGCGCAGGCAAACGCCGCCGGTTCGTGGCGCTTGAGCCAGCAGCTGGCGTAGACCAGCTTTGCGAACGACGCGGCATGGCTCTGCGGAAAGCCGTAGGAGCCGAAGCCCTTGATCTGTTCGAAGATCTGATCGATGAAGTCCGGCGCGTAATTTTTGTCCAACATCAGCGCACGGATACGCTCGCGGTGTGGCTCCATGTCGCCCCCGTGACGCCACGCCGCCATCGAACGCCGTAGCTGGTCGGCCTCGTCGGGTTCGTAGCCAGCGTGGATCACCAGTTCCATCACCTGCTCCTGGAACAGCGGCACACCGAGCGTCGGGCCGAGGATTTCCTCGATGCCTGCCGATGGGTAAGTCACCGGCTCCTTATCCTGTCGCCGACGCAGGTACGGATGCACCATGCCGCCCTGGATCGGTCCCGGCCGCACGATCGCCACTTCGACCACGAGGTCGTAGAACTTCCGGGGCTGCAACCGTGGCAGCATCGACATCTGCGCGCGCGATTCGATCTGGAACACGCCAACAGTGTCGGCCAGACAGATCATGTCGTAGGTTTCGCTGTCGCCGGAGGGGATCGTGGCGATCTCCAGGTCGCGCCCACGATGCAGGCGCACGAGGTCGAGCGCCTTGCGGATGCAGGTCAGCATGCCCAGCGCCAGGCAGTCGACCTTGAGCAGGCCCATCGATTCGAGGTCATCCTTCTCCCACTGGATGATCGTGCGATCGTCCATGGCCGCGTTCTCGACCGGCACCAACTGCCATAGCGGCTGGTCCGAGATCACGAAGCCGCCGACATGCTGCGACAGGTGGCGCGGCCGGCCGCGCAGCATCTCCGTCACCGCCAGCACGCGTGCGACCAAGGGATTGTCCATGTCGAAACCGGCCTCGCGCAGGCGCTGTTCCATCGGCGTCTCGCCATTGCCCCAGCCGTAGCACTCCGCCAGCAACGCAATCTGGTCTGGCGGTAACCCGAAGGCCTTGGCGACGTCGCGCACCGCGCTCTTGCCACGGTAGCGGATCACTGTCGCGGCCAGTGCGGCGCGCGCGCGTCCGTACTTGTTGTAAACGTACTGGATCACCTCCTCGCGCCGTTCGTGCTCGTAATCGACGTCGATGTCGGGGGGTTCCTTGCGCTCCCTCGACAGGAACCGCGCCAGCAGCAGGCGGCTTTCGGTTGGATTGACCGCGGTAATGCCGAGTGCGTAGCAGACCGCGGAATTGGCGGACGAACCGCGCCCCTGGCATAGGATCCCGTTGTCGTTGGCGAAGCGGACGATGTCCTCGACGGTGAGGAAGAAGGCCTCGTATTCCAGTTCGGCGATCAGTGCCAGCTCGTCGTCGATCTGCTTCGCGATATGAGCGGGGATCCCATCCGGCCAGCGCCTGCGCATGCCGGCTTCGGTGAGCTTGCGCAGGTGCGTGGCCGGCGTCTCGCCGTCCGGCACCAGTTCGGCCGGGTATTTGTATTGCACCTCCTTCATCTCGAACCTGCAGCGCAGCGCAAGTGCGGCCGCGGTCGCCAGCAATTCATGGGGATAGATGTTGCCCAGCGCGCGGCGCGTGCGCAGGTGGCGCTCGCCGTTGCGGAACAGGTGCACGCCGCATTCGGCCAACGGCAGGCCGTGGTGGATCGCGGTGACCGTGTCCTGCAACACACGCTGGCGCCGCGTGGCCATGTGCACATCGCCCGCGGCGACCGGCACAAGTTCCAGTTCTTCGGCCAACGCGAGTAGTTGCCGCAGACGCGCGGCATCGTCCTGCTCGCGGTGGAGTTCCACCGCAAGATGCGCGCGTTGGCCGAAGACGCTACGCAGCCACGCGCCCTCGCCCTCGCCCGGGTCCGGCGTCGCGCCCGGCAGCCACAGCGCGAACAGGCCGGTCGAGCCGGCGTCGAACGCCTGCACCTCGACGTCGGCGCGGGTGACGCGATATTTGCCCTTCGATGCTGCGCGCCGCGCGACGGTGATCAACCGGCACAGCTGCGAATATCCAGCCCTGTCCTCGACCAGCAACACCAGCCGCAGCCCGTCGTCGAGCCGGAACTCGGCGCCAACGACGAGGTGGATGCCGGTGATCTCCGCCGCATCGCGCGCACGCACGATGCCGGCCAGCGAGCATTCGTCGGTGACCGCCAGCGCCTCGTAGCCGCAGCGCGCGGCGCGTTCGAACAATTCCTCGGCGCTGGCGGCGCCGCGCAGGAAACTGAAATCCGACAGGCAGTGCAACTCGGCGTAGGCGGGAGCATCGCTGCCGGGATCGTCGTTGGCGGCGCTTCTCAGGCGCTGTTCCATCCGGACGCTGCGCGGAACCTGGCTGCCGGGCGTGTCGCTCTTGACGTCCTCGGAAAAGGGATTGTCGATGCTCATGCAAACCACCCTTGCAGCATCCAGCCACCCTGCTCGCCCGGCGGTGCGAACGCCCAGGCGTACTGGCCCTGCGATGTCTGCAATACGTAATAGTCGCGGCGCGCATCCTGGCCATCCCACCACCCGCTCTCCAGCCGCTCGGGGCCGGAGACGATGCGCGGCTTCGGATCCACCAGCGGCACCGGCCGCTGCAGCAGCCACGCCGGGCGTGTCGGACGCGGCGGCGCTTCCCGTGCGCACGCCGCATCGTCATCGACCGACGCGCGACGCCATGCGCGTTCCGGGCGCGGATCGCCGGATGGGGCGATGCGCCAGACCGCGTCGTCGCCGAGCCGTGCACGCAGGCGTTCGCGCAGCTGCGGCCAAGGCACTGCCTGTGCGGAACGTGCGTCGAACAGGTCGCGCGCCGCCGGCACGAATGGCGGCAATTCACGCGCCAGCAGCCGCACCGCGACCACTGGTTTCGGGATCGCAGCCTGCTCGAGCCGGCTGCGCGTGAGCTCGAACAGCATGCCGGGTTCGCGTTCGGCCGCGAGCAGGCCGACCACGACATCGCTGTGCGCCTCCTCATGCTCCAGCCGCAACACGAAACGCTGCACGCCACCGTCGCGCACCGACAGGTAGGTGGCGAGGTCTCCGATCAGTCGCCGCAGCGGGAACAGCAATGCCTGGTGGCTTTCGACCTCGTAGCCGAGTTCGATGCGTGCATCGAAATGATCCGGCGGCAGGTAACAGTCGAGCGGATCGTCGGCATCGCCATGCAGGCGGTCGAGATGGTCGAGCAGTTCGATGCCGAAACGGCGGCGCAGGCCATCGCGCGGCAAGGCGCGCAAGGCGCCGAGCGTGCGCACGCCCATCCGATGCAGGCGCTCGCCGGCGTCGCCCGGAAGCGCTGCGTTGCGCACCGGCACGCGCGCCAACGCTTCGTGCATCGCCGCGGCACTGGTCACCGCGAACCCGTCGCGCAGGCCGGCGAAGGCCCGGGCCGCACGCGGCGTCGGTGCCAGCGCGATGCGATGGCTGAAGCCGAGTCCGTCGAGCTCCTCGCGCAGGCGCGCCTCGAAACGCGGCCACGGCCCGAACAGGCGGAAGCTCGCACGCGCTTCCAGCACGATCGCGCCCGGCCATTGCGCACTGACCTGCGAACTGTGGCGATACGCCCATGCGGCGAGGAAACGCTGCCAGCGTGCATCGGCGCCGGGATCGTGTTCGACCAGGGCGACATCGGACAGCAGCGCATGCGCGGCCGAAAGCCGCATGCCGGGTTTCAGGCCGGCCTGTGCCGCGGCGTCATTGACGGCATGCAGGTGGCGCAGCTGCGCCGGCCCCGAGACCAGCGCGAGCGGTCGCGAGGGATCCGGGATACGGCGAAGGACGGCGTCCAGCGCCAGTTGCGGCAGCACGATGCAGGCCCAGAGCATGCGTCTTGCTCAATGCGCCGTCGCGACGACATGCGTGGGCAACGTGCCAGGCACAGGCATGCCTGCCTGCACGGGGACGAATGCCTGCGACGGCAGGTTGCCGCCGCGGCATTTGCGCACGTGCCACGCGCCCTGCAGGTGCTCCAGGCGCAACGCGGCCGGCGATGGATTGGCGGCGTGCCTGCGATCGCGGAAAGCGAAACCGAGGCAGTCGCCGCTGTCGGCCGCCACCTGCAGGCGCCGCAGCGCCTGCGCATCGGCATGCGACGGCCAACCCAATACTGCGACGCAGGCACCGCTGCGCAGGCACTGCTCGAACGCCCACAGCGCATCGCGCGCATCGGCATCGACGATCTCGAGGAAGCGCAGATCCACGCCTGCCCTCTGCCACGCCGGCGCATAGGGCAGATACGGAGGCGCCACCGCCACGACCACCTCGCCCGCCTGGGTCAGCCGCGCCAGCGCCGGCATCAACAATGCGAGTTCGCCGACGCCATCGGCAGGCAGCAGCAGTTCGGTCAGCGCACGCCGCGGCCAACCGCCCTGCGGCAGCAGCGCGTCGAGCGCGGCATGGCCCGTGGGCTCGCCACCTGCCACCGATACCGGCGCGCGGCCGGCCTTCCACACCGTCTGTGCGGACAGCAGTGCATCGAGGGTCGCGACGTTCGTGTGCACGATGGCGCCCATCAGTCGCTGCGCACCAGGCCGCAATACAGGCCTTCGATGGCGAAGTCGCTGTCGCGCGCCACCACGATCGGCGCGTAGTCGGGACTGCGCGGCAGCAGGCGGATGCGCGTCGCCGTCTTCTCGAAACGCTTGATGGTGATCTCGCCATCGATGCGCGCCACCACCACCTGGCCGTTATGCGCCTCGCTGGTGCGCTGCACCGCGACCAGGTCGCCATCGAAGATGCCGTCGTCGCGCATCGACTCGCCCTTCACCCGCAGCAGGTAATCGGGCTTGTTGGAGAACAGCGCGCGGTCGAGCAGCACGAGACGTTCGATACCGGCATCTGCGCCGATCGGAGTGCCGGCGGCAACGCGACCCAACACCGGCAATTCCAGATGCCCATCGCGCAGGCGCGTAGTGCCGCTGGCACGCACGCGAATCCCACGCGCCTCGTTCGGCCGCACCTGCAGGTAGCCCGCCTCCTGCAGCCGCCGCACGTGCTTGTGCGCCGCGCAGGCTTGGCGGAAGCCGAAGGCGTCGGCGATCTGCTGCAAGGTCGGTGGCATGCCTTCGGTGCCTGCATGTCCCTCGATGAAGGTGAGTACGGCGCGCTGGCGGTCGGTGAGGTCGTTGGTCATGGGTAAAAATCTATTTACCTTCGCGGGAAAACGCAAGTCCCGCGTGCGGACCGATTGCGCCAGCCTGGCGTCTCAGGGATCAAGACCACAGGCGAATCAACGGTTTGCCGGATTTTCGGATTTCGCCGAATGTGAAATGAAAATCGCGCCAGACACCGCTGTTGCCGAACTGCAACGCACGCTAATCCCCAGCATTGGCGAGGCCGCGACGCGCGTTACCGCTGCACGATCGCGCTCAGGAATCCACCCGGGCGCGACACGGGGTCAGCTCGAACTCTTCTTTCTGGTCCGTGCGGCCTTTTTAGCTGCGCTCGCCCGCCCGGCCGCGCCCTTGGTCTGCGCGGCCTTCTTCGCGGCGGTTGAACGACTGCTGGCGGTGCGCTTCTTCGCCGCCTTCTTCGTTTGTTTCGAAAGCGCCTTCTTGCCTACCGCCTTCTTCGCCGTGGTCTTCCTGCTGGCGGTCTTGAGCGCCTTCTTGGCGCCGGCTGAGCGCGTGGCCGACGGCTTCTTGCGTGTTCCAGCCTTGGCTTCGTCCTGCTTGGCTTTTTTCTTGGTCGCCTTGGAAGCGGTCTTGGAGGCGCCGACCTTCACTCCGGCGCGGCGTGCCTTGGAAAGCCCGATGGCAATGGCCTGCTTGGCGTTCTTGGCACCGTGCTTGCCCTTGCGAACGTGTTCGATCTCCTCGTGTACATACTCGCCGGCCTGGGTACTGGCGGACTTGCCTTCGCGCTTGTCCTTCGCGGCGGCCTTGCGTGTTTTCTTCTCGGGCATGACGGCCTCCAGAACGGGATGTGCGCCCGATGTAGCAATGACGTGGTGAACGCCAAGCGAAACACGGGCCTCTCCGCTTCTCCGGATGGGTCTAGCTTGAGCCACGAGGTCTGCTCGCTTATCCATGCGTAGTTTTCAAATAGCGAAGGCATCCCGGCGTTAGCATCCTGGCTCATCTAGCTTTGGCGACGCCTGTGCGGGGTTGCTAACAGGGATAGCGGTCGCGAATCCGGTCGTTGTAGTAACTACCCTTCGAACGCGCGTTCAAAAGTTCATTGAACACGTGGGCCGGCACGCTGCAGAAATCGTACGTATGACCCTGGACAAAAAGGATCTTCATTCGCATTGCAATTGGATCATATCCAATGGCTGAAATTGCCGTAGAGGAAACGCGGATCATGTCCATTTCTTTTCCTTGAACTGAGAAGAGGTGGAGTTGAAGGAACTATTCTGAAACTCCAGACCTGCCCCAGCTCAACAATCTTCCGCCGACTTCCATGGTTCGCTATCTCCCGATTCCTCTCGACCTGCCGTCGGCGAGCAACGGGAACGCCTGGGAAACCTACCGACATACATGCAATCGGCAGGTGAAGGCAGTACGACCCCTTGCGATCGTGCAATTAGCTTGTAACGTGATCAACATGCATCCGCCAGTCCGATCAACGCCGCTTCCCAGAGAGTTCTACCGACGCGATTGTGCCGTGAGCCCCAACTAATGAACAAAATCCTCGCCATGCCGGATGGACGCAGTGGCCGGATCGTTGAAGTCGAAGCCTATTGCGGGGCGGAGGATCCCGCCGCGCACTCCTTCCGTGGCCAGACGACTCGCAATGCATCCATGTTTGGTGAGCAGGGCCACATGTACGTCTATTTCACTTACGGCATGCATTTCTGTGCCAACGCAGTCTGCTGGGAGCGGGCGCCCGGAAGCGGTGTCCTCCTTCGCGCCCTGGAGCCCTTGACGGGTGTCGAACGAATGCGGGAAGCGCGCCACGGAATTGAACGTAACACCTTGCTGTGCAGCGGCCCGGCGCGGTTGACGGAGGCTATGGGCATCGATCGCGAACTTGACGGAGCTGATCTCGTCCTGGGTTCCGAGGGCCCATTGATCCTCGATGACGGCACCCCACCCCCCGAGGTTCCGACGGCCTCCCCTCGCATTGGCATCTCGCGTGGGATCGATCCCCCATGGCGCTGGCACATCGAAGGCAATGCCCATGTGTCCAAGAGGCCGAGCCGGCCGCGCGCCAGGTAATCCTGGTTACGTCCCCGTCTGTGAGTGAGGCGCGTCAAGTGGCTTGGACTGGGGCGAGTCCTTCTGCCGCAGCCAGATGGTCAACAGCAC
>Ga0193752_1000940_pt1 | contig 25830 bp, 17 predicted proteins | sample H1c1metaG_FD_144924 | JGI IMG/M metagenome (GOLD analysis project Ga0193752, IMG submission 144924) | Soil microbial communities from a riparian zone of the East river system, Colorado, United States - H1c1 | ecosystem: Environmental > Terrestrial > Soil > Riparian zone | place: USA: East River...
CGCCACCAAAACTAAAGGGCGATGTGGCTTCCTCATCTTTATTAACCCAAACCGAAGCGCCGGGTTTGTAGGTACTGTATGTTTTTACTTCATCCTCAACACCCAGCATACGTAAATAAGGTACAATGGCCGGAACCAACGATTCACCAACAATGATCTCAGGCCTTTTTTCCAGGTGAAAAACAGCTACTGTAAATCCTTTTCGTTTTAATAAAGTTGCTAAAGAACAGCCTGAGGGGCCACCGCCAATGATGGCCACAGTTTTGATATTTCTTTTCATAAATAAAAAGCAAAAGTAATTGAATTACAGTTTCCTGCAATCTGCAGGAAACTGTTCTAAAAAAGTGAGGTTCTTTACGGCATTTAAAAATTAAATGCACCGGCCAGCCCAATTACATTTGGCCTGCTTTCATTGATGCCTTTCATGTAAGAAAGCCTTATCTCTATATTCTTATGCTTCCGGCCTACGCCGATCCTGAGGCCGGCATTGGCTGCGGGCCCGTACGTATTGGAAGTGTAGCTGCTTATATAAGTACTGGTAACAGGATCGTAACGGTCTGCTACGAAATCACCATGGTGATAACCAAAACCTGCCCCAAAAAAGTATCCCATTTTTTTCCTGTTCTCTTTGGTGGAACCCCTACCCAGGTTCAGGTTGATGATCAGCGGCGCATTCAGGACGAACCCTATGGTAACTTTCTCATCATATCCATAAGGACCATAGCTGGTAGTGATAGCAGATAATCCGACACAAAGCGGAATACCCGCTGAAACAGAAAGCTTTTCGGTTTCTACAAAATTAAAACGCGGAAAATAGGTAAAGCCTTCTCCCAGGCCAATGTCGCTATTGCCTCCCCGGGCAGTGGTGCTTCCCATTATGGTAATTCCTGCACCATGCATAAATGTCTGTGAAAAGGCATTGCTTATCAATAAAAACAATGCAGCAGCCAGGATAATTTTTTTCATAATTAATAAGGGTAACAGATCCGGAGGATCCAGGGTTATTAAAATACAAATATATCACCGATAGCCGGAAACAAAAAAGCTATCTGAACTTTTACATTCAGATAGCTTCTTTGAATTACAGGCTGCTGTAATTGTTATATGTAAGCCTGGAATAACTTATTAGCTGAACAAACCACCTTTCTTTAATTCACGGGTTCCCTGTCCAATCAAAAAGCCATTCTGGTAGATCTGTACGGTATATGCACCCTGCATAAAATTAGTTCCTGGTGCAAAGGCAAACTCTACGTTCTTTCTCTTTGCAGTTTCCAGGTCAACCGGCATTTTAGCTGTAAAAGGCATAGCCACTTCTTCACGTGTTGTAAAGGTTTCTGCACCTGTATTGATTGCTTTTCCATCAGGGCCTAAAACCACTACATACACATCTGTAGTACCTGTTTGTATGATACGGTTGTCAACATCAAAGCTTACCATCAGTTTATCTACACGCTTTGCAGTTGATGAAACTTTTTCCTTACCATTATTCTTTACATTGATAGGTGTAATGATAATGTTACTTGCATTTAAAGTAGATGCAATATCCACTTTCTTTTCAAGTTCCACTTTTACTTCTGTAGTTGCAGTAAGATCTTTGGTTAAAGTTTCTTTTTCCTGCGTTAACACTACATTATTGTTGGTAAGTGTTTGATTATCCTCTTTCAGCTTAGCTATATCTGCTTCCATTGTAGTGATCTTGTCATTCAATGAAGCGATCAAAGTTTTTGCCCTGCCCAATTCAGCAGCTGTAGCATTCTTCTTATTTAAAATACTGCGGATCTCAGTTTTTATACTGGCGATCTCAGCATTCTTTTCTGTTAACTTACTTTCAAGGCCGGTATTTACGCTTGACATAGAGTCGAGCCTGGCAAGTGATGCGTCAAAATTGGCTTGTACATCACTTTTTTCATCCGATACTTTTGCAATGGTCGTTTCCTGTTGCTGAATTGTTTTTGAACTATCATTCTTTGCATAGATCAAATAACCGGAAACAGCGATCAATCCTGCAGCTAAAACACCGATAGCGGCATTTTTGTAGTTTTTGCCCTTTGTGGCCTGTGCAGATGGCGTAGGGAAGTTTGTTTCAGACATAATATTTAGATTTTAAAGTTTATAATGCGTTCCTGATATCATAGTTTACCGGAAACTGAACGACTAAAACCCAAAACCATGCCACAATGATTTTTTTGTTCAAAACTTTGAACCTGCCGTTGATGGAATTTTCGATCTCTGTACGTTGTAAACTCCGTTTTTAAGTTTAGATTACAGTTAGAATTGTATTTTTTTAGGCTAAACTTTAACAAATCACCGATCAATTAACCGGCATGCAGGAATTTGATACCATTATCATTGGCTCGGGCGCCGGCGGCTTATCTGCAGCACTCTGTCTGGCACGTGCAGGCCAAAAAGTAGCTGTTATTGAACAGCACTATGTACCGGGCGGCTGGTGTCATAGCTTTTATATTGATGGACATCGTTACAGTCCGGGGGTACATTATATAGGGGGCATGGATAAGGGAGAATCCTCCTGTAATTTATATGAAGGGCTGGGTATTGCCAATGAACTTGTTTTTTTCAGGATGAATAAAGATGCCTATGAACACTGCTGGATCGGTGATGAGCGTATTGATATACCTGCAGGGATAGATAATATGGCTGATTCATTATCTGAAAAGTTCCCAAAAGAGAGGAAAGGAATAAAAAAATACCTGAAGCTGGTTAAAAAAGTAAGCCAGGAGATCTTCCTGATACCTAAAATGAATGGTTTTTGGGATAACCTTACCATTGCCTATCGCACGAGGCATTTGGGTAAATATGGCTTATTCAGGTTAAAAAGAGTGATCGGCTGGCATATTAAAGACCCTTTATTAAAAAAAGTGCTGAATATACAATGTGGCGATCATGGCCTTCCGCCTTCCAAAGCCAGTTTTCCTTTTCATTGTGCATTGATGGACCATTATTTTAACGGGGGCTTTTACCCGATGGGTGGCGGCGCAGCCATTGTAAAAGCCATGACCAATGCCATTAAAAAATACGGGGGCGAAATAAAGACCGGTGAAGCGGTTAAAAAAATATTGCTGCAGGGATCATCATCCGGGGGGCGTAAAAAAGTTGCAGGAGTAGAACTGCAGAACGGAGAGATCATCCGGGCAAAACGGGTTGTATCTAATGCCGATCCGGGTGCAACCTATAAGCTGGTTGGCCATGAGAACCTGAGCCCGAAGCTGCTTAAAAAGCTACAGGCCACCCGTTATTCTGTTACTTCTCTCATGTTCTTTATTTCGGTTGATATGGATGTACGTGAGGCAGGGCTTGATTCCGGTAATATCTGGTTCATGCCGGATAAAGACATGGATGAGATCTATGAGGGTCTCACCAAAGTATCTATTCTTGAAACAGATGAATTCGATTCACTCTTCATCAGTTGCTCATCCTTAAAAGACCCGCTGAGTTTTAATGGCCGCCACCATACCCTTGAAGTGGTGACTTTTATTGATTATGATTCTTTCAAAGCATTAAATACCGGTTCCGATCAGATCAATGAAAAGTATTTAAAGATAAAAGAAAGGCTTAGCGAAAAACTGATGAACACTTTCAAAAGGATCTTGCCGGCAGTACATAAAAATATTGTTAACCTGGAAGTGGGCACACCCATTACCAACGAATTCTATATCAATTCAACCAAGGGCAATGTATATGGCACCGAAAAAGGCTTTATGCAAACCGGCCCCTTCTCCTATAAAGCAAAAACCGAAATTGAGAACCTGTTTATGTGCGGCGCCAGCATTATGAGCCATGGTGTTGCAGGATCCAGTTACTCCGGCGTAAAAACGGCTGCAGAGATACTGGGTTGCAGGGAGGAAGATCTCATTCAAAAGGATGAATCGCAAATACTTCGTATCTATGATGCCGAAGACAGCACTCAGTGGCCCGACTGGATACACCAGCGGATGGCAGATAAGAAAAAGCGACAGATAAGCAAGATGACCAGTGACAGTGTTGAAATAACAGGCCACTCAACAATACAACCTGATCTTACTGTATAACCCGAAAACTTAGGCTATACAAGCATTTCCTCTTATTTTTAACGACTCAAATCGATAAGTATTCATAAATTTGCAGGCTGATAAGCTATACAGTCCTCATTGTACAGTTTACCGGTTAAAAATATATATAATACCGCCCATAAAAGTAAGACCCGCTTGAAAAAATTAATATTGCCCGCTTTATTGTTGTGCTCGCTTTTTGTTAAAGCTCACGGAGGCGACGACGACGATAAAAACATCATCATCGAATATAAAAAACAAAGCTTTTTATTTAAACAGGATAAAGGAGAGAATCCTGTATTGATAAAAGAAAATTACGTAACCGATCTGCGCAGCAGGAGGGTAAGCGATAATATTGTTTATACAGAGATGTATAACGACCAGGAGACCATTGATGACGTAGAAGTAAGTGTAAGAAACAAGCCTTATCGTGGTTTGAACATAAAGTATGATTACTATTCTATCAGGGATATCTTTTATTCTGATGCCCGGGTCTGCTATTTTAAAATACCATTTGATGAAGTAGGCGTGCCGGCAAAAGTAACCTTAAGCAAAACTTATAAAGACCCCCGGTATTTTACCAGTGTATATTTTACAGAGGAATATTTTGTGCAAAATAAAGTGGTTGAGTTTATCATACCACGCTGGATGAAATGTGAATTGAAGGAATACAACTTTGCCGGTAACGAGATAGAAAAGAAAACTACCTACGACAGTAAACTGGATGCAGATATTTACACCTATACCATGAGGAACCTGCCGGAATTTGAGTCTGAATCTTATGACCAGGGTATTGCCTATAATTATCCGCATGTGCTGGTGCTTTGCAAAGAAGCCAATACCGACAAAGGCAAACAAACTTATTTTAAAACCATTGAGGACCAGTACAAGTGGTGTTACGATATCGTAAAAGATGTAACAGATGATAATGCCGCTTTAAAAGCAAAGGCAGAAGAGATCACCAGCGGTATAAGCGGCGATGCCAACAAAGTAAAAACAGTGCTTAACTGGGTACACCAAAACATACGTTACATAGCCTATGAAGATGGCATAGCCGCATTTAAACCGGCTAAAGCCACTGAAGTGATGTCAAAAAAATATGGCGATTGCAAAGGCATGGCCAATTTATTAAAAGCCCTGCTTAAAAACCTGGGACTTGATGTAAGACTTTGCTGGATCGGCACCAATCATGTTCCGTACGACATGAGCACGCCCTCACTAAGTGTACACAACCACATGATAGCGGCCTGGCTTAACAATGGCAAAACCTATTTTTTAGATGGTACCGAAACCAATATGGCATTTAACCAGTATGCCGAACGCATTGCCGGCCGGCAGGTGCTGATAGAGAACGGTGAAAAATACATTTTGACCAATATTCCTTCAGTGAGTGCAGAGCAGAACCCGGAGAAGGAAAAAAGAATATTGACCATTGAGGGACAGGACCTGAAAGGAAGTGCCGAACATTTGTACAAAGGCGAAGCCAGGAGCGATATGATCAATAAAATGACAGGAATAAAAAAAGAGAACCTGGAAAAATCACTGATCGATTTTCTGTCGGAGAACAACCAGGATTACAATATCAGCAATTTAAAAAGATCCGAGATACCCGGCACCGACAGTGTACTGAAGATCAGCTATGATGTGGTTCATAAGAACGGTGCATCTGTTTTTGGCAACGAGATCTATTTAGACCTTGATCTTAGAAAAGACCTGGACAACTTTACCATTGATACTGCCAAGCGAATACATGACCTGCAGATGCCTAATAAAGTATTGATGGATGAAGAAACAGAAATAACCCTGCCTGCCGGGTATAAGATCTCAACCTTGCCGGTAAACCTGAACCTGCAGAACAGTATACTCGACATCAATATTACCTACAAACAAACAGGTAATAAACTGGTGTACCATAAGTTGCTGAAAATAAAACAAACCATTTTAAAAAAGGAAGAGTTCGGCCTTTGGAACAAACAAATAAAAGAGCTTACAGAAAAATATAAAGAACAGGTTGTGCTTACAAAATAGCCTTTACATTTTCCTGCCACCAACAACATTTATTTTTAAAAAAAGTACCTCAAAAATAAACCAACATGAAACGGATCTTTATTGCCCTGCTTATAAGCTTATTTGTATTACCTGCACTGGCGCAAAATAATGAGTACATAGAAATGGCGAAAGAGGTTGACCAGGAAGTATGGGGTGACAAGGATCCTATGTTTACCAACAACAAATTACCGGAACAGTATAAGAACGAATCGGCTGTGATACTTGCCAGGAAGCAAATAGTAGAAACCAATACTGAACGCAAAGGCAGGTCGCTCTTGTACATAGGCAAAATGCACAGTACCATTAAAAGAACCATCAGGGAGCGTATTTTCATCAATGACCAGGTATCACTGGATGCTTACTCAGAAATTAATTTTAACCAGCTGCAAAGCAAGCAGAGCGGGGCCATCACCAAATTACGTACCTATACTTTTATGGGTATCAGGGTAACCAAGGCAGATGGCAGCCTGCAAAAGATCAATGTAGAAGAAGCTTCTGTAAAAATAGATGAGACCAAAGATGGCAAAAAAAATAAAATAGCTGTGCCCAACCTTGCCATTGGAGATATCATTGATTACTACATCACTTATTTTGACCAGGCCAGGACAGACAAAGACGTGGATTTCATCACTTTTATTTTGGGAGATGAATACCCGATCATGAACCTGGGCATTAAAGTAGTATTGGATAAAAGGGTGGCTGCACAATACCAAACCATCAACGGGGCTCCTGATTTTAAGATCACCAACGTGGAAGATGACAACCTGCTGGAATTAACTGCTGCTGATCTGCCTAAATCAACTAACGTGATGTGGGTTTCGCAGGGCAGGCAGGTGCCTATTGTAAGGATCAAATATGCTTTTGCAGATATCATGCATGGCCGGGGCGATTATACAAAACACGGTACCATTGAAAAAGTAACTTCCCCGGAAGATGTGGAGCACCAGTTCATGAACCTGATCAAACCGTATATGACGCAATTACCGGTAATATCCGGTGTAAAAACTTCCTGGAGGGATTATGCAAAAAAACATGGCATTGATAAAGAGAATATGGATTCCATTATTCCTTTTGTGTATCATTATTTCAGGTACTCCAGTTTTGGAACACTCTACGGACTATTTAATACCAATGCCAAGTACGAGGACTTTTATGATAGCCGCATAAGCCAGTCTGCGATCAAACAACTTGAAACTACTTTAAGTGTTCTCAAAACGATCAATGCCCATTTTGATGCAGATGCCGAACTGGTATTGGTGAGCGATAAAAGTGATGTGGCTTATAAAGATGTTTTCTCTATAGCCGATCTTAATTACATGGTTCGTGTTCCCAGGCCCAAAGAAAAATTCTCATTCTATTATTTTGGCAGCAGCCTGTATAATTTTGATGAGATACCTGCTTCTTTTGAAGATGAGACATACCGGTTCATGCAGCAGAATACCATTTTTCGTGGCGGCAGGGATATGAGCCAGGAAAAAGCTGATATGATCAATGGCAAAGCCACTACTTTTAAAACTTCGCCTGCTACCAATAACCAGACAGAAAATGTCACCATCAGCTTTGACAGTACCAATATGCAACTGCTGCATATTAACCGTAAAACCACAGCTGCCGGGCACCAGCGCCGGAGCATGCAAACGGCTACCTTAATATTGGAAGATTACCTGGTTGCAGAACGTGAAGCGCTGGATAAGGAAACCGATATTGAACTGGAATGGAGGAAGTTGGATAAATACTACAAAAAATACTGGGTAGATGCACAGTATTCCATCACCAAGGCCCGGGAAGAACAAAAGAAAAAATTTGAAAAAGAGATTGCCAATGAATACCTGGATGAAGCCAAGGAACTGAAGAACTATACCGTGCTGGAGAAAGGATTTACAGGCACGAATGCGGCTATTGCTATGGAAGAAGATTTCAGCATGGATGGCTGGGTGAAAAAAGCCGGCAATAACTATATCCTGGAAGCAGGGAAATTTGCAGGCGGGCAGCTGGAGATCAAGGCTGACCAACGGGAAAGGAAGCTGGATGTTTATATGCCCTATGCCCGCAGTTTTAATCACAACATTACATTAAAGATACCCGATGGTTATACCATTGAGGGGGCAGAGAAACTGAATAAAAGTGTGAAGAACGAATGTGGCGGTTTTGAATCTACCGCAAAGGTGGAAGGGAACAAACTGCTGATAACCTATTATAAATATTACAATAACCTGGTTGAACCTGCCAGCAACTGGAGTAAAATAATGGCTTTTGTTGATGCAGGTTTTGCATTTACAAAAGAGAAAGTGTTGTTGAAGAAGAAGTAAGGTTGTTGACTGCTCTTATCTGTGTTCACAGTGATTAAACTGATCAGAAAGCGTAGTTTTAACAGAGCTGTACTTATTACTTTTATTGTTATAATTTTACCCGGTTTTTGAGCTAAATTTTACATTTAATCAGCATTAATAATGACAGGTTCCCTGAAGGAGAAATTCGATGTTTTGAAGGCCTGTGTTATTATCCCTACCTATAACAACGCAGCTACACTTGCTAAGGTAATTGAAGATGTAGCGCAATACAGCGATCATATTATTGTAGTGAACGACGGATCAACCGATAACACGGTTGAAATTGTAAAGCAATTCCCCGCTGTTCAATTTATCAGTTATGAAAAAAATGCAGGTAAGGGCTGGGCACTTCGTAATGCATTTAGATACGTAACAGAGAAAGGATATAAATATGCTATCACCATTGATTCTGACGGACAGCATTTTGCAAAAGACCTTCCTGCTTTTATAAATAAGCTTGAAGAAGAACCCAATGCCATTATCATTGGTGCCCGTAATATGGGACAGGCTTCAGTACCCGGCGGTAGTAGCTTTGGTAATAAGTTCTCCAACTTTTGGTTTAAGGTAGAAACAGGGATCAGTAGCCCCGACACGCAGTCCGGTTATCGGCTCTATCCTTTGGAGCCGCTGAAAAAAATGCGCTTCATCACCCGTAAATACGAATTTGAAATTGAAGTATTGGTGAGGGCTGCGTGGAAGGGCGTTAAAGTCGTTTCAGTACCGGTCACGGTTTACTATGCGCCTGCGGCAGAAAGGGTTTCGCATTTCAGGCCATTCAAAGATTTTTTCCGTATCAGCATTTTAAATACAATTTTAGTACTCATCGCTTTTCTGTACATAAAGCCCCGTGATATTATACGCACTTTGTTCAGCAGAAAAAAAATGAAAAAAGTATTGGATGAACATTTGTTCAATCCGCATCATTCGCCACAACTAAAAGCGATGTCCGTTGCCTTCGGTATTTTTATGGGCATTGTTCCCATCTGGGGCTTTCAACTGGCTGCTGCCATTTTCCTGGCCATTTTGTTCAAGCTTAACAAGCCACTGGTGATCATTGCTGCAAATATCAGCATACCGCCAATGATACCTATCATTATTTTTTTGAGTTATAAAATGGGCGCATTGTGGATGGGTGCCCATGCTATGCAGATCGATTTCAGCAATGCCATTACATTGGATTCCATTAAAAAGAACCTGCAGCAATATGTTTTTGGCAGCATAACGCTGGCTGTTGTTGCAGCATTGGTATTTGGATTGGTTACTTTTATTTTTTTAAAATTGACCGGTAAAAAGCAGGCAGTTATTTCAAAGGCTGATTAGTGTATGGAAAAAATATTACTGCAGATATATCATTTCTATCAAAAGCGCCGGCCTGCTTTGTTCATTACGTTTGCGGTAATTTTTTTAACAGCAGTATGGTTTGCACTGCAGGTTAAATTTGAAGAAGATATTTCCAAGATCCTGCCGAAGGATAAAAAGATCGAAAAGCTGAACGAGGTTTTTCAGAACTCCAAATTCATGGATAAGCTGGCTGTTACGGTATCCTTAAAAGATACGGCCGCGGCCGCAGAGCCCGATAGCCTGGTTGTATATGCCGATGCACTCGTTGAGAACATGGAACAAAAACTTGCCTCCTTCATCACTAAAATAAATTATAAAGTTGATGATGGACTGGCTTTGGAATTATTTGAAACGGTAAGTGATCATCTCCCTGTCTATCTCAATGAAAAAGATTATACCGAAATTGATTCGCTGATAACTCCCGCAAGGGTAAGGCAGTCGCTGGAAGAGAATTTCCGTACACTCACATCTCCTTCCGGCTTTGCATTAAAAACCATGATCAGCAAAGACCCGGTGGGTATTACTTTCCTGGGATTGAAGAAACTGCAGCAATTGCAGTACGATGAAAATTTTGAACTTTACGATAATTATATACTGACGAAAGACAGAAAGCACCTGATGCTTTTTATCACCCCCAAATATCCGCCAAATAACACAGGCAAAAATGCCTTGTTGTTAACAGGGTTGGATAGTTTGATCGATAATAACAATAGCAAGGTAACTGCTACTTATTTTGGAGCAACAGCGGTTTCTGTTGGCAATGCTTTGCAGCTTCGCAAAGATTCATTGCTTACCCAAGGAATCACTGTTCTTTTTATTGTTGTGTTTTTAGGATTTTATTTCCGTAAGAAAAGAGCACCGTTCTTTATTTTGATACCGGTGATATTTGGCGCCGCATTTTCGCTGGCGGCCATTTATTTTATAAAGGGAAGCATATCGGTGATCGCACTGGGCACCGGTTCGGTAGTGCTGGGTATTGCAGTGAATTTTTCGCTGCATGTTTTTAATCATTACCGGCACACCAGCAATATGCAGCAATTGATACGTGACCTGGCCAAACCGATGACCGTTGGAAGTTTTACAACAGTAGGTGGTTTTTTATGCCTGCAGTTTGTTGAGTCGGAAATGCTGAAAGACCTGGGACTGTTTGCAGCATTCAGTTTAATTGGCGCTTCGCTTTGCTCTTTAATTTTTTTACCGCATTTTATCGCAGGCAAAAAAGAACAGGCTGCTCATACAACTGAAGCTTTTTCCTGGATAGATAGAATTGCATCGCTGCGGCCTGAGTATAATAAATACCTGGTCATTATCATTTTTGGCTTAACTATTTTCTTTGCTTTCTGGGCCGGTAAGGTTGGCTTTGAATCTGATCTGCAGAACATGAATTTCATGAGCAGCAAATTAAAAGCTTCGGAGAAAAAACTGAACCAGATAAACCAATATGCCCTGCAATCGGTTTATTTAGTCACCGAAGGAAAAACACTGGATGACGCATTGGTAAACAATGAAAAATTGGTTACACAAATTGAAAAGCTGCAGGATAAGAACATTGTAAAAAAATATTCAGGCGTTTCTTCGCTCATCATTTCAGATTCCTTACAAAAAGTAAAGATAGAAAGATGGAATAGTTACTGGACACCAGAAAAGAAAGCGGCGTTGATGGCAACTGTCATCAAAGAAGGCACGGCATTAAAATACAATGCTGCTGCTTTTGATAATTTCAGAATATTGCTGGATACAACCTATGCCCCGGTTGATAAAAATGCCATGGAAAGTGTACGCAAAAATTTCCTGGATGATTATATCACAGAAAAACCGGGAAAGACAACAGTCGTTACCCTGGTAAAAACTATTCCCGAAAAAAGACCGGAAGTTTATAAAACTTTTGAGAACGAAGAACATGTTACCGTACTGGATAAGCAATATCTCACAACACGTTTTGTAGAGATCGTTAATTCAGATTTTTCAAGCATTGCGTTGATGACATCAATGCTGGTGTTCCTTGTATTACTCATTGTTTACGGAAGAATAGAACTGACGCTGGTTTCCTTCATCCCCATGTTGATCAGCTGGATATGGATATTGGGTATCATGGGGATGGCTGGTATCCAATTCAATATCATCAACATCATCATCTCTGCTCTCATATTTGGTTTGGGTGATGATTACAGCCTCTTTATCATGGATGGTTTATTGCAGGAATACAAGACCGGAAAAAAGAATCTCTCTTCTTTTAAATCTTCCATTATCTTATCTGCGGTTACAACCATTGTTGGTTTGGGTGTGTTGATCTTTGCAAAGCACCCGGCATTAAAATCCATTGCATTAATTTCTATCATCGGTATACTTTGCGTGGTCATCATGTCGCAGGTATTGATACCCTTCTTTTTTTCGGTATTGATAAAGAACCGGGTAAGCAAAAACCGTTTTCCATGGACACTTTGGGGATTCATCAAATCTTCCTTCGCCTTTTCGATATTTATTTCTATCAGTATTTTCTTTACGGTGCTGGGCCGTAGTTTTATCAGGTTACAAGTAAGAGAGAGAGGTAAATATTTCTATCATTTGCTGGTTTCAAAAGCCTGCTGGTTTTTGATGTATGTAATGGGGAATGTAAAAAAGAAGATCATCAATCCTTTAAAAGAAGACCTGCACAAGCCCGCCATTATTATCTGCAATCACCAGTCATCGCTGGATATTGTTCCGCTCATTATGCTGCACCCCAGAATATTAATGCTCACCAATAATAAAAAATGGAACGCACCTATTTTTGGTCCGGTGATACGGATGGCAGATTATTTTCCTTCGGAAGAGATAGAACAGAAAACAGATAAGATCGCCGACAGGATGAAACATGGCTATTCACTCATCATTTTCCCTGAAGGAACGAGATCGGAAGACGGCGATATTGGCCGTTTCCACAAAGGTGCATTCTACCTGGCAGAAAAACTGGGAGCAGATATCCTGCCTATCATGATACATGGTACCAATTACACCCTTACCAAAAAAGATGCTTTACTAAAGAACGGGCAGGTAACGCTTAAATTCCTGCCGAGAATAAAACCCGGGGACACAGAGTTTGGAAACGGTTATGCTGAAAGAGCAAAGCTGATCGGAAGACATTTTCGTGCAGAATTTGCAGCACTCAAAGCAGAAATTGAACAACCAAAATACTTCAGGGAAAAATTAATTTACAATTACATTTACAAAGGGCCGGTATTGGAATGGTATATGCGGGTAAAGACAGCGATGGAAAAGAATTATAAAACTTTTTGTGACCTGGTCCCCCAACAAGGCAAGATACTTGACATTGGCTGTGGTTACGGATTTATGGCTTACATGTTATCCTTCACATCGGTAAAAAGGCAGATCACCGGCCTGGATTATGATGAAGATAAGATCGATACTGCCAATAATTGTTTCAGCAAAACCAATAATATTAATTTTGTGCATGGAGATGTAATGGGCTTTGAATTTGAACAATACGATGCCATTATTGTTGCAGATATGCTACATTACCTGCCACCGGCCGAGCAAAAACTGGTTATTGAAAAATGTATCAGCAACCTGAATGCGGGTGGTACGCTTATTATTCGTGATGGAGATAGCGATAAAGCGTCGCAGCATAAAAAGACAAAGCTTACAGAATTTTTCTCAACCAGGCTTTTGAATTTCAATAAGACAAAAGAAACCGGTTTGAGTTTTTTATCGGGCACTATGATCAGGAACCTGGCGACCGAAAAAAATATGGACTGCAGCGAGATTCCTGATTCCAAACAGACATCCAACACCATATTTATTTTAAAAGCAAAAGCGAATTAATGGCAGAAGAATTTGATATAGTGATCATCGGCAGCGGCATGGGGGGACTTATATGTGCAGATGTGCTGGGGCGTGAAGGCTATAAAGTTTGCGTGCTGGAAAAGAACAAACAGATAGGCGGTTGCCTGCAAACCTATGTACGGGATAAAGTGATCTTTGACTCGGGTGTGCATTACCTGGGTGGATTGGGCAAAGGGCAAAACCTTTACCAGGTATTTAAATACCTGGGCATTATCGACAGGCTGAAGCTGCAGAAAATGGATGAAGATGTTTTTGATAAGATCGTTATTGAGAACGACCCAAAAGAATATGTATATGCACAGGGCTATGAAAATTTTATTCAGCACCTGCTGAAAGATTTTCCTAATGAAGAAAAAGGACTGCGTTTGTATTGTGATAAAATAAAGGAAGTATGCAGCAAGTTCCCGTTGTATAATTTAAGAACGGGGGGCAACATGGATGAGAAGAACGTGGTGCTGGGTATTGATACGAGGACGTTTATAGAATCTATTACAGACGATAAAAAATTACAGGCTGTACTGGTGGGTAATAATATGTTGTACGTTTTACAATCGGATAAAACACCATTTTACGTACATGCCATGATACTGAACAGTTATATCGAAAGCTCCTGGAAATGTATTGATGGCGGATCTTATATAGGTAAATACATTGCTGAAAATATTAGAAAACAGGGAGGAGAGATACGACGCAATTCCGAAGTAAAAAGAATTGTCGTAGAGGACGGACAAGTGAGTTCGGTTGAAATAGCCGATGGCTCAGTAGTGAGAGGAAAGCATTTTATCAGTAATATGCACCCGGTAAGAACGCTTGATATGATCGAAAGCAACCTGATCAAACATGCATATAAAACAAGGGTAAAGAATCTCGAAAATACCATCGGCGGATTCATCATCAATATTGTTTTTAAAAAAGATTCTTATAGATACGAAAAGCATAATTATTATTATCATAAGGATGGGCATATATGGAATATGACAGATCATACAGAAGAGACCTGGCCACTTTGTTATTGTATGTTCTTTTCTGCGTCTTCCAAATCACCTGACTATGCAGAGTCTCTGACAATACTTGCCTATATGCATTATGATGAAGTGAAGCAATGGGAAAATACTTTTAATACGGTTGCTGCTGCAGAAGACCGGGGACCGGAATATGAAGCGTTCAAAAAAAGGAAGGCAGAAAAATTGCTGGATGTAGTGGAAGAAAAATTTCCGGGCATGCGGGATTGTATAAAAACCTATTATACAGCCACACCATTGTCGTACCGGGATTATGTAGGTAATGATGACGGATCTATGTATGGTATTGCCAAGGATTACAGCAATCCTTTAAAAACTTTTATATCGCCCCGTACCAAAATACCTAACCTTTATTTAACAGGACAAAATCTTAATTTACACGGCATACTGGGAGCCACCATGAGTGGATTGGTAACCAGTGTTGCTTTTTTAGGAAATGAAGACATTGTAGAAAAGATCAGAAATGCTTAACTGGAAAAAAATCGGAAGGAGAACCTTAAGGGTACTGGGCGTAATTTTTGTTTTACTGCTCATTGGGGCTATTTATTTTGTGCAGGTTTCAAAGGTTGATCCGCCAACGCCTGCTGATATGAGCAGCCTGCAGCTGCAGCGTACTGATCATGGTAATGGATTTTATACAATAAAGAACAACTGGTTCCGTCATAGCAAAAGCGGGCTGTATGAATTGTATGTAGAAGGTGAACCATTTGAGCGTGGCGTTATCAACGGTAAACTGAGTAAGGAACTGGTAGTAAGACAGGAAGACCATTTTGCAGAGCAGATAAGCAAAATGATCCCTTCAAGATCTAAAAGAAGTTTTTTAAAATACCTGATCGGTTTTTTTAACCGCAACCTGGATAAAAATGTAACGGAAGAATACAAGGAAGAGATCTACGGCGTATCAGAATCTGCATCTCCTGAATATCAATACCTGGGTACGAATTACCAACGCATTTTAAATTACCATGCAGCACATGATATTGGCCATGCGGTACAAAACCTGGCAATGGTTGGTTGCACTTCGTTTGGTACATGGGGCAGCATGAGTGCCGACAGCACGATGATCATTGGCCGCAATTTTGATTTTTATGTGGGCGATAAATTTGCAGAAGATAAGATCGTTGCATTCTTCAACCCAACAAAGGGCCACAAATTTATGACGGTTACCTGGGGCGGTTTTATTGGAGCCGTGAGCGGTATGAACGACCAGGGACTTTCAGTATCTATCAATGCGGCGAAAAGTGATCTGCCGACAGGCTCAGCCACACCGGTGTCTATTGTAACAAGAGAGATACTGCAATACGCAAAAAATATACAGGAGGCGATTACGATTGCCAGGTCAAGAAAGATGTTTGTGTCTGAATCTTTTTTAGTGGCATCGGCTGCAGATAATAAAGCAGTGGTGATTGAAAAAACGCCGGAGGAACTGGATGTGTACGATCCGAAAAAGGAGTTTATAGTTTGTGCCAACCATTTTCAAAGTAAAGGATTGGGAAAAAGTAAATTGAATATTGAACAGGAAAGTGAAAGCGCTTCGCCTTACCGCTACCAAAGATTGATGGAACTGCTGAATGCCAACGGAAAGAATACGGTACAAAAAACAGTGAATATCCTCCGTGATCAGAAAGGATTGAATGGCGCCAATATCGGAATGGGCAACGAGAAAGCCATCAACCAGCTGATAGCACACCACTCTATTGTTTTTGAACCAAAGAAACTGATCGTTTGGGTTTCTACATCGCCCTGGCAGTTGGGCAAGTATGTTGCCTATGATCTGAATAAGGTCTTTGCTTTGAAAGGCATGAAGGAGAACAAAGAGATTGCCGACAGCAGTTTAAGCATTGCCCCCGATTCATTCCTGCTAACTCCTGCTTATAAAAACTTCGAAGTATTCAGAAGCATGAAGCAGCAGATGCTGGATGGCGGTAAAGTAAATACTGCTACATTGGTGAACAGCAATCCTGAATTTTATAATGCGTATCTTTTGGCTGGCGATTATCTTTATAAGCAGAAAGAATATGCTGCTGCTTTGCAGAACTATAACCTGGCTTTGACCAAAGTGATTGCAACAAAAAAAGAAGAAGACCATATTAAGGAGCAGATCAAAAAAATAAACAAAAAGCTTGCACCATGATATTTGGAATTGGTACCGACCTGATAGAAGTGGAACGGGTTGCCGGAAAGATGGAAAATAAAGCCGGGTTTAAAGAACTTGTTTTTTCTCCCGGTGAAATTATATATTGTGAAGCAGGAGCATTTAAATATGAACATTATGCGGCCCGATTTGCAGCCAAGGAAGCATTTTTAAAAGCACTGGGTAGTGGTTGGAGAACCGGTACAGCATTCAACGAAATAGAGATTTATCATGATGAAGAAGGAAAACCGGAGATGCGTTTCCATGGCCTAACAGCAAAAACTGTTGCAGACCTGAAGCTTGGAAAGATCTTCGTTTCACTCTCTCATCTTAAAACCATGGCATGTGCGATGGTAATAATTGAGCATTGATTTTAATCTTAAATAATTATACTGTCAGTCTGAGCTTGTCGAAGACGGGTTGAAACAAATAAGTAAATGAAATATCTCTTCATCTTTTTTCTTTTACTTTTTTTTAAATCGATATCCGGCCAGGGAAATTTTAGCGGAGAATACAAACTCAGTACAACAGGAGATATAAAAGATATATCAAACGGAACAATATTGAAACTGAATTGCAACAAAACATTTATTCTGGAAGATACAATTGCAACCGGCTATGGTAAATGGAGTATAAAAAATAATGATCGCCTGGTATTACAATTTGACTCTATAGCAGAAAATGTCAGAATGGATATAGTTAAAACAAGACTTTTATATTTTATTGAGGACGGACGAATTTTCAGGAAAAAAATACCAAAGAAAGAATACAATGAAATCAAGAAAGCCGTAAAAAGCTTTTACCATCGATGGGAAATGGAGAGTTTTTCTATTTACAAAGAGAAAGCATTAAAAATGTACTATCAAAAAATTGTGTCTTACTCTTGTGAATAAAATAGGTTCAACAAAAAATTTATTCAAAACAGGCAATTAAAATAATTATGAACTATTCACCCGAAGCCGCTTTTTTAAGCAAAGAAGAGATCACTGCTTTGCAGGAAAAAAAACTGCAGGAAACCATTGCTTACCTGAACCAGCACTCTCCTTTCTATAAAGAATTCTTTTCCAAGGCAAGGTTCAATCCATCAGGCATTAAAACCATGGAAGACCTGAGTGTGATACCGGTAACTATTAAGGAAGACCTGCAACAGCGCAATGAAGATTTTTTATGCGTACCCCGCAATAAGATCATTGAATACAGTTCCACTTCGGGCACCCTGGGAAACCCGGTAACCATCATGCTTACCGAAAACGACCTGGCCCGCCTGGCCTGCAATGAATACGCTTCTTTCGTAAGTACAGATGGTTCAGTGAATGATGTATACCAGCTCATGCTTACATTAGACAGGCAATTCATGGCGGGCATGGCTTATTATTCCGGTATTCAAAAACTGGGTGCCGGTGTCATCAGGCTGGGTCCGGGTGTGCCTTCTTTACAATGGGATACCATTTTACGGTTAAAGCCAACGGCCATTGTTGCAGTGCCATCATTTATTGTTAAACTGATCAGTTACGCACAGGAACATAATATCGACATCAACAGCACTACTGTTAAAAAAGCGATCTGTGTTGGAGAGAATATCCGCAACACAGATTTTACATTAAATGCATTAGGCAAAAAAATTACTGATAACTGGGATATCAAATTATTTTCTACCTATGCTTCTACCGAAATGCAAACAGCATTTACAGAATGCACCGAATGCAAAGGCGGCCACCTGCAACCCGACCTGTTGATCGTGGAACTGCTGGATGAAATGAATAAAGCGGTAGCACCGGGAGAGCCGGGAGAAGTAACCATTACCACGCTGGGCATAGAAGGCATGCCCCTGCTGCGTTACAAGACAGGTGATATGTGTGTGTATGATGATACCCCCTGTGCATGCGGCCGCAATAGTTTAAGGTTATCGCCGGTAATGGGACGAAAAAAACAGATGATCAAATTCAAAGGCACTACTTTATACCCGCCGGCATTGTTTGATATGCTGAATGAGATGGAAAATGTAATTGACTATGTGGCCGAGGTTTCATCCAACGAAGTAGGAACAGATGAAGTGACGATCTGTATTGTGCCGGATAAATTTGATGAAGAAACCAACCGGAAGATAAGGGCAAACCTCCAGGCCAGGTTAAGGGTTAGTCCGCACATAAAATATATAACAGAAGAAGAAATTAAAAAGATACAGATGCCCGAAGCCGGAAGGAAGATCATCCGGTTTATTGACAGGAGGAATTAAGGGAGTCAGCTGGCTTAAAGGGATATCTTTGGGTGGCGATAGCCTTCCATGTGAACATATTTGTTGTGAACAAAGTAAATGTTCACAAGTATTATGTTCACAAGTATTATGTTCACAAATATTATGTTCATAAAAATGATTTACAGACGGAATTAAGAAGCTACTGTGGTTTTAACCAAACGATATTTACAGTTTTGGTTCTTTTCTTAGGGTCCCTGTTTAATCGTAGTGTAATGAAAACATCATTTTCCTTATCATAAGCTGAAACTCCAAAAGGAGATTGTATATGCTCTTCTTTTTCACCGGTTTCTCTAAAAAGATATTTGCGTGATGGTATTGGCTCATTAGTGAGCGGAAAATAAAATGCATCACAATCATGTACGGTAACAACCTGTTTAGGGTCTTTGTTTTTTTGCAGCCGCTCTATATTTTCACGTTTATCGTTGATAAACAACCAGGCCTTGTCATTATTTTTTATATAAGCATATTCTGTATAATTGTTTCCAAACCCACCGCCGTATGAAAGTGAGCTGCCAGGATTAAGAAAAATTTTCCTGGGTATCCGGTAATTGCTAAGCAGTTTGCCATTTTTATCAAAGTCAGCAATAGTAATATCTGAATCATAATAATGGTCACCTCCGCCTGTAAGTTCAAAACCGTCTTCTCCATACACCACAGAAAAATTACCATTTTTATCAGCAAGAAAATCAACGGGCTCTCCGTAGAACATATATTTTCTGCCATGAATGTCTTTACTTCTCTCAGAAAATGCATCACTGAAATCATACTTCACTATCTTTTCTGCTTTTCCGGTTTCGGTATCCGGAAAGCATAGATATTTATTTGCATTTTTTCCTCCGCACACAACTGCAATAATTAACTTTTTGCTGTAGTTGTTATAGTATAGCTTGGGATCATCAGGAATTTTATCTTCTGGTAAATCCAGGTTAGTAATGGAAAGCGAAGAAGTACCTTTTTTCATAAGGACCAATAGCATCTTACGGTCACCATCTTTCCATGGACTCCCAGCCAACAACAGGGCTACTTTTTCAGCATTAACAACCACCATGCCACCGAATATAAGCACGCTAAATTCTTTTTCAGCCGTTTCATAAAATGACCGGCCAGTTTCAACATGCTCTTTGTTGAACAGCAAGATCCCGATCTCTTTCTTCTTATCAGACTCGAAACTGGTAGAGAATAAGATAGCATAGTCATCACTATCAGCACATTTACTTACGGTGAAATTCCCCCACAACAGGCCATAACGATCATCTTTAGGGATCGGTTTTAAACTCATGATCTTTTCCTCTTTTTTTACCTGCCCGGAATTGGGATCTACGATGACCCGGTAAAGAACAGCTGTTTTTTCTTCTTCGGTACTTATGAACAGAACCACCTCACCATTTATTTCAAAAGCTGCCCTTAAGCCGGGATGTATTCTTTTGGTTCTGGTCATTTCATAAGAAGTGACAGCAATTTCCTGGTGTGCTGTATTATATACCCTAATACGGATACTGTCTTTAAAGCCAACATCTGCAAAAACGAGATTACCTTTTTTCATTAAAATTAATTTGGAAGACCCACCGTATGGTTCATTGAACTCAGGACTGGCAGCAATTTCTTGGAATTGTGCTTTTGAGCATAAACAAAAACTAAAGAACAAACTTAAAGTCAGCAGTACTTTTTTCATAATAAGATTATTAATCAAGATAAAAATAAACATAAAGGTTGGCAACCCTTTAAGAAAAACTAACATTGTTTTCCCTTATTTTTATACCCCTTAAAACAAAGCTTATGAGTCATCAGTATGATGTAGTTATTCTTGGCGGCGGCCTTGCAGGTCTTACGCTTTCTTTACAATTAAAAAATGCAAAACCAGATATTTCCATTCTTGTTTTAGAAAGAAGAGAAAGTGAGGCCGCCACGGCGGCCCATAAAGTGGGTGAATCAACTGTAGAGTTGGGCACACATTATTTAAGAGAAGTGTTAGATATTAAAGGCTACCTGGAAGAACATGAACTTCCCAAACACGGCCTGCGCTTTTTCTTTAAGAATGATACCAAGGGAGATATTGCCAGCCGGGTAGAACTTGGTCCACGCCTGCGTTTGCCGGTACCAAGCCACCAGCTTGACAGGGGTACGCTTGAAAATTACCTGATGAGACTCACGAGGGAAAGAGGGAATGATTTGATACTCGGTGCAAAAGTTTCGGGGGTAGATATATCAACCGAAAACGGGCATGAAGTTTCATATATAAAAGGCGGAGAAGAAATAAAGGTAAAATGCCGCTGGGTTGCCGATGCATCAGGCAGGGCCAGCGTTTTGAAACGTAAGTTCCAGTTTCAGAAACCGATGGAGCATCATGTGAATGCAGCATGGTGGAGATTGAAAGGTGTTATTGATATTGATACCTGGACAGATAATAAAGACTGGCAGGGATTTCTTGAGCCGGGCCTGCGTTATTTAAGTACCGTGCATTTTATGGACAGCGGCTATTGGTTATGGGTAATTCCGCTGGGCTCAAAAAATACCAGCATCGGTATTGTTGCCGATCCGGCTATACATCCATTTGATACATTCAACACTTACGAAAAAGCAGTTGAATGGATGAGGGTAAATGAACCATTGGCCTATAAGATGTTGGTGCCTTTGGGCGAAGGTGATGGATTGATGGATTTTAAAATCCTGAAACATTATGCTCATCATACACAAAAAGTTTATTCAACCGACAGGTGGGGAACAGCCGGAGAATCAGGCCCATTCTTAGATCCCTTGTATTCTCCCGGTACTGATTTTATTGCCATGAACAATGGCTGGTTAAGCGATCTTATTTTGCGTGACCTCGCCGGGGAAGATATTGAGACCCGTGTGAATGTTTACGAACAATGCCACCTGGCATTGGTGGATGCATGGATACCGATCTACCAGGATAAATATTTATTGATGGGGAATACGCAGATCATGGTGATCAAGATATTCTGGGATTGGGCTGTTTATTGGGCTGTGCCATGTCATTTGTTTGCCAACAAAGCATTTACCAATATCAGGGTGTTGAGAGATCTTTTTGCTGCAAAGGATGGCTTTGGCCGTAAGTTTGGCGAACTGCATAGAATAATGCAGGACCTGTTCCTGGAATGGTTGCCTTATGAGCATAAAACATTCTCAAACCGTTACATAGATCCTTTTGATCTGAAAGTGCTGAGAAAATTCCAGGAAGATATTGAAGTGCAGCACGAACCTGCTGAACTGATAGAGCAGATAGGCAAAAACATGAACATGCTGGAACAGCTGGCTGTGGCCATTTTCAGGCTGGTGAATGCGCAGGTGAATGGCGCATCTCCTGATATAAAAGTAAACCCTTACACTATTAACCTTGGTAAAAAAGAAGGCGCTGTTATGTTGGATACAGAATCAGACCGGGCCATTATACCTGGCGAAGCGATATCCAAAGATGTGGATGTGATGTGGTTCTATCCGAAAGTGGCGGTAGAAGTTGTGTAATGAATATAGCATTACAAAATACAGAAAAAATAAAGGCTGTTTTTTTAGAGACGCAATTGTTTTATGCAACGCATGAGGATATGCCTGCATTGATCGGATACCTGGAGCAAAAAGAAAAAGAATTTAGTTCCATTGCGTACGAAAGCGCTTCCATGGCTATTGCGTTAAAAGACTTTGAATCAAATACGTTTCCACATGAATGGCTTTTGTTTACCAATGGGCCCGCAGCTGCTCACCAGGCACAGGTATATGTAGGCCTTGGATGGGCCATCGCAAAATCTCAATTTCCTTTTTTAGCAGCCGTTAAAAAATTAGATAGCCAATTTCATTTCAGAATTGCCGATGGATGTGGTTATTATGATGGGAGTTTTAGGCGCCGCCAAACAATCATAAACAAACAACTACCGGATTATTTACCAGGTACAGCTATGCCAATGTACTACCAGGGTGTAGGCCGTAGTATCTGGTACACAGAAAAAGCAGATATACATACAATACATAGTAAGGTTGAAACTTTTGCAGCCGAGAGACAGGCAGATCTCTGGCGGGGTGTGGGTATTGCAGTGGCTTATGTGGGTGGTTGCAGCGATACAGATCTGAAAACATTATTTCAATACGCAGGTACAAATGGATCTCAATTGGCTTGTGGAGCTGCACTGGCAGCGAAGTCACGTACGAATGCCGGTACTATGACAGCTGATACTGACCGTTGCTCCCGTTTATGGTATTCGCTTACTATAGATACTGCTATTTTAGACGAAGATGTTTATTGCAACTGGATTAAAAAAATTGAAGAGCGGATAACTACAGGTTTTGATCAGTAATATTAACATGCTATTCTTTTGAACACGGCATAAAAAGATCCCAATTTTTGGGATCTTTTTATTGAATGCTATATACTAAAATTTAATTTACCGTGATCAACAATGGCTGAAAACGATTTTTCTTTACCCTTGCCCTGCCAATAAACTGGCTTCCATTAACTCTTGTAAACTTGGCCGGAAAAACCATTACGTCTTCTTCCCTGGTATCAAACAATAATTCTTTGTTAGTGATAACACCGGCATTGTCTAATTTAGATATAACTACCTGGCCACCGGCTCCATCTACATGGTATTTTGGAACTTCGTCCTCCTGTATATCCATGTTCTTTTTATTATCGAGGTATAAAAAGTAAAAACCGGTTGCATCGGTCACTAATTTAAAGCCCATGGTGCCCGGTAAATTATAATTAACAGCCCAACCATAACTTGTAGTAGAACCTCTTTGCTTCTTCGGTATTTTACGCAGCCACTCAAATTGACCGGCAGCGTTAATTTTGCCTGCTATGATATCTTCATAATAAAAAGTGGTAGTGGTCCGGGTTTGTCCCCTGCTGTCTGTTGTTCTGTGAACTACTTTATAATATTCTTCCAGTATCATCATTACGCTTCCGTCGCTCTCTATTACAATGTTACGCACCACCAAATTAGGCGCTTCATAATCATCCTTCTTTTCCATTTTCCTTTTGGTTCTTGCCGATTCAAATTTCTGCAGGTCTGCCAGTGGGAATTCGTAATAACCGGTTTTATATTTTACCATTTTGTTATTCTGATCCAGTGAAGCAAGAAATACGCCATCGGTTCCATTGCTTGCTGATTTTTTACCTGATTTTTTGCTGTAGGTACAGGCAATGATCATTTCGTGTTGCAGGTTCTCGATCAGCGATACTTCGTGAATAAAATAATCATTAAGAGAAAGGGTAGTTGAAATTATTTTATTACTGCCTTTCACAAATTTTAATACTTCGTAATGATAACCAGGCATACCGGTTTCTTTATCCTTTTCTCTTCTTTTTTCAGAGTCATATACTTTGGCCAGCATATAAGCATTACCATTTCCGTCAATAGAAAAATCAGAATTATCCATGATCTGTTCTGTATAAGGCATGGTAAATTCTCCGCCCCAGAGCTTTTTCATATTGTCGTCAAAAACCTGGAGGCCGATCTTGTCATAATTCTTTTTATCATTTTTCTCTTCGGGCCACAGGCGGTAATTTACCAACAGCTTTTTACCTTCTGCATCATAGTTGAACGCGTATTTATTATCCACTTTCATCTGGTAAAAACCGGTAGAGGTAAGGTCCCCGGCCAGCCTGGTGGTTTCAAACATCTTGGTATTGTTGTTGGTTAATTTTGCACCGGTAACATCCAGTTTGTCATAATACAGGCTTTCAGTTTCAGATGATTTATCCCAGTCGCTGTGGATCCAGAAGTAGTTACCGTTCTTGAATTCAGTAATTATTTCACTGTTGAAATTTTTGGTAACCTCGGGCAGTTCTATTGTTTTTTCACCAGATTGTTCCAGTGTCTTACCGTCAAACTTAACAATGATTATCTCATCTTTCTTCAGGGAAAGATTAACGATACCATCTTTTTGGTTTCCAAAAAAAGACAGGTCTTCCGATTTGCGGGGCAGCTCAAATTCTGAGCCCAGTTTAAAAGTAAATTTTTTGCTTTGTGCAAAACTGGCTGTTGTGTATAAGACAGCCAGGGCGAGGATCAGATGTTTCATTAAGGTACTTTTTAGTATTTATTTTTTTGTTTAAAATTATTTTATATTCTTTTTAAAGAATTTTCCTACGGCCATTCCATCTACATAATAAGCATCACCAATGCGTGATTTGGCATCGAAAGCAGCGCCTCTCCATTTGGTTTCAGGCTTTCTTTCTACAAACAGTACAGCCAGTTTCTTTTCAGGCTTTCCGGTTTCAATAAGTGTAATGGTTCCATCAACTCCTGCATTCTTTTTTGATATGCCTACCTGGTAGCCCGGCTCTAATGCCTTGGTATTAAAGATGAGGGTATATTTTGCACCCTCCTCTGCTTTTATTTCATATCCTTTTGTGAAGCCGAGCATGAACTTATCGCCAAAATAACCTTTCTTTTGATCTTCCCATTCTGTAAGCCATTTTTCACCGGTTCCGGGTTCTTTGGCATTTAATTCATCGACCCTTTTTTTAATGTAGTCAGCTTCTTTACTAAAATCACCTACCGCCATTTTTTCATAGGTGAATTGAAAGCTGATAGAGGTTTCTCCCTTTAAAATAGAAAGATCTCCCTTGGTCATATCAACTTCCTGGGCAAAACCGGTAAGGCTTCCTAGTAAAATAACCGCAAACACGATGTAAAGTTTAATTGTTTTCATTTGTTTTGAGTATAGGTTGTAAAAGTAAAGGCTTCCCAATATAGGAAGCCTTTGCAAAGATATAGGTAAGATTGATTACCTGATATATTTAGTATGTTAATTAGTAGATATACTTACACAGCGATTTTGCTGCTTTGGC
>Ga0193752_1000941_pt1 | contig 25819 bp, 18 predicted proteins | sample H1c1metaG_FD_144924 | JGI IMG/M metagenome (GOLD analysis project Ga0193752, IMG submission 144924) | Soil microbial communities from a riparian zone of the East river system, Colorado, United States - H1c1 | ecosystem: Environmental > Terrestrial > Soil > Riparian zone | place: USA: East River...
GCATATCAAAAAAGTATTGGAGCCGGCAAGGATACGGATGCATCACAATGGATAATTAGGGCAGTTGACAAAGAAGATCCCAGACCTCTGTGGGTATTGATATGGGGTGGGTCTGCAGACCTGGCGCAGGCTTTATGGAAAGTGCAGAAGACCCGTAGTCCGGAAGCACTTAAAATATTCGTAAACAAAATAAGAGTGCATTCGATTGGTCACCAGGACGCCACAGGTCCGTGGATTGTCGCGAACTTTCCTGCTTTATCTTATGTCCTTCAGGGAAATTCTATCAGAGGAATGTATCGTGGAGGTGACACCTCCCTTACCCGGTCTGACTGGGTAAAGAAAAATATTTGGAACCATGGGCCACTTGGTGACCTCTATGTTGACTATAATGGAGGCGATATCTGGAGTTACAAAACCGGACCGGTGCGAGGAATAAAAGAAGGTGACTCCCCGTCCTTTCTCCGCTTTATACCCAATGGTTTGAACAATATCAATGAACCTTCCTGGGGCGGCTGGGGCGGACGATTTAGAAAAGGCGACGATGGCAAAACCTGGGTAGACGCCGTTGATAAGTTTGCAAATTATCGCTCGGATTACGATGAAGCTATGGCAACGGTCTATCGTTGGCGCAGCGCATGGCAGTCGGACTTTGCCGCCCGGATAACCTGGTGTGCCACAAATTACCAAAATGCTAATCATGCGCCAACGATTCCCGGAACGACAATTTTTGTAAGAAAACGGGCTGGCGAGCTTGTAAACCTTGATCAACCCGGAGTTATTGATCCGGATGGGGATGCCATCTCATACAAATGGTTTTTTTATCCTGAAGCATCAGACTTTACCAGGGAATTACCTGAACTCCAGACCAATCAATTTTCATGCTCTTTTGTCGCACCTCAGGTTGCACGGCCCTACCGGTTACATTTGATTCTTGAAGTTAGCGACAATGGCACTCCATCTCTGGTCAGATATAAAAGATTTGTGGTGACGATCGATCCAACAAATCATTAATTCTACAATTTCTGAAATGACAGCGATATTAGCAATGCTGCTCCTTTCAATGTGTATCATGAGCTTCAGATAAACGCGCATATTTCTTTTTTACGGGTCTAATTTCTTCTTCTGGCGGTCCTGGTAGCGTTCCTCATCCATCAAAAATAAAAAATATGCATGGTCAATGGGTCTTTTCAACTTTCCATTCGTCTTACCCTATTCGGTTGTACAAATACATGAACGACTCTCATGGCATACCTTAAAACAGGAAAGGAGGATATCTCATTGGCTATCATTGGTGGCAGGATGAATAGTCGTATTCAGTTTTGTTTAATGCGTTGATTATTTTTATATTGGGAATTCTATTCGTATTTACGCCAAAATTGCTCCGACGAATGACTGACTGCCTGCATGAATGTCTATTGTTAGATCGTGTTTCAAAGAACGACCGCGAAGCTTTTAAAATTATTTACACACAGTATCTGAACGACACTTACCGGTATCTTTTCCTGTTCACCAAATCCAGGGAAGCCTGCGAAGAGATCGTACAGAGTGTTTTTATGAAAATATGGGAACGACGGGCCCATCTTGGGGACATCACTAACTTCAAATCTTACATATACAGAAGCGCTAAAAATATGCTGATCGATGAGATCAGGAGAAAGAAAGTGGGAGAACGGGCTTTTGCGCAGTTCGAGTTCGATCACTGGAGCACCGATAACACTGATGCCAAATTCCCAAGGGTAAACGTTACCTCACAGAATAATAGCGCCACTTCAAGCTACTGGCTTCAGAATGGCAAATACATTCGACTCAAAACGTTGCAGTTCGGATACAATTTCCCAAAATCAATGCTGTCAAAAGTAGGTATTGATGGGGTCAGGCTTTATGTTGCCGGATTCAATCTTATTACGTTTACAAAGGTTTATTTTCTTGATCCGGAATCACCTGTTTATGACGGAAATGACGATTACCCTCAACAAAAAGTCATCAACGTGGGCCTGAATCTGAATTTTTAAGGAGCAACCTCAAATTAACAACATGAAAAAGCTATTCAATCATATATTCTTTCTTGCGCTGTTGTCTGCGGCGCCGTCATGCACAAAGGACTATCTGGAAAGGAAGCCGTTGGATATCCTTTCGGATGAGCAGGTATGGAATGATCCCGCGCTCATTGACGCATATATTGTAAACCTTTATGACCGCTCAAAGATGTCCGGATTATTTTCTGAATTCGACTGGTCCAAACCTATTTTGATGCTCCCATGCGCCTGGCAATCATTACCGACGAAGGGAAAGGAGGCTGGGAATGGCTTGGCGAGGTGGGCGTTTTTAACAAGGGTCTGCTAAACCGCGACGGCGGCTTGTTGGACTACTGGGATTACAAATTTATCAGATCGTGCAATGAATTTCTGCAATTGATACAGACTGGGAAAGTTACCGAGGAAGAGAAAGTTGTAACCACCGCCGAAGTGCGATTTTTGCGTGCCTATGCATATTATGAAATGGTTATCAGATATGGCGGCGTTCCACTTATCACTGAACCCCAGAATGCCGACGACTTTGAGGCATTATTTGTACCCAGGAATACTGAAAAGGAAATTTTCGATTTTATTCTTTCTGAATGCGATCAGGTCAGTGCTCTATTACCCGAGGAATATGATGCCAGCAAGAAAGGAAGGGCGACTAAATTTGCAGCACTCGCATTGAAGAGCCGGGCAATGTTGTTTGCAGCCAGCGAAGCAAAATATGGTACAGAAGAACTAAATGGCCTGGTGGGCATGCCGGCCGGCGAAGCGAATGAGTACTGGCAGCAATCACTCAACGCCTCTAAGGCTATTATCGATGCTGGTAAATTCTCGCTTTTCAACAGGTATCCGGATGATAAGGCCAAAAACTATCAAAGGCTTTTCCTTGAGGAAGACAATGAAGAGACCATTCTTGCGAAGAAATTTGTTAGCACTATCAAGGGGCATAATTTCGATTACTACACGGAGCTGCAAAGTTTTGCCGCAGGCTGGGCAAACGGAATTGCAGTAACGGTTGAAATGGTCGATTCTTACGAAATGACCGACGGTTCAAACCCGGTGATCGATTGGGCGAACATAACAGGCTTTCAATCCGAAATACTGAAAAACAAAGATCCGAGATTCCATGCCTCTGTATTCTACAACGGTAGCCCGTGGAAAACGGATTCGGCGGTATTATATTGGGGCATTGATGTAGACGCCGACGGCGACGGGGTGAAAGAACGTTTGTCATCAACCACAGGGGAATACAATGGCATGCCCCATATTGGAAAGGATGCAAATGGCGGAGAAACCACAAAAACGGGTTTCTCCATAAAAAAATTCAGAGATGATAGCAAAAGGCATCAGGAAAACGAATCAGGTCAGGACTGGATCGTGTACCGGTATGGCGAGGTTTTGTTGAACTATGCCGAAGCAGCTTTTGAATTAGGTATGAGCGGCGAAGCCCTTGACGCACTAAATCAGATCAGAACCAGGGCGGGATTGCCAGCAGCGGGCAGCGTTACCATAGAGCAGATCAGGCAGGAGCGCAAGGTGGAACTCGCTTTTGAAACATTAAGATGGTGGGATCTCAAGCGCTGGAGACAATCTGAGGCTGCGCTTAACATGCCCTTTAAGAGTGTACGCGGGTATTTTGATTGGGCAGAACAGAAATACCATTTTGAAGTGGGTACTGCCGACGGTTATCAAAGGGTATTTAAGCCGATCCACTATTATCAGCCGATAAGCGAAAAAGTTACGAGCAATAATCCCAGCCTGCTGGAAAATCCTGGTTATTGATACCATTAAACCGGCAGGACGTGATAAACCGTTTGGTAAAATATATCCATACACCTTTAACTCCATAAAGAAAGCCCGGCCCAATCGCCGGCTTTCTCTTTTTCAGACATTTACCATTGGTTTTACTATGAAATCCGAACATTCTTTTTACCCTCGAGTGGTGGTTGCGCTTCTATTTATCATTTTTTGCATTGGATGCGGAACTCATCATTCAAATAACGTTTTCAGATCACCCAATCTCGACACTGTGTTCTCTCCAAACGGAGCGATTTTCGGACAAAGAACGGGGCTGGGAGAGATACGCGTATTTAAGGGAATTCCCTATGCAAAGGCAGCAGCTGATAATCTGCGCTGGATGCCACCTGTACCTGCCGACCCCTTTAAACGCGTATTCCAAGCTACCATGTTCGGCGATAATTGTGATCAGGGAGGAGGTGGACCTGCTCCTCCGGTTAAAGCAGGGGAACCCGCCAATCCTTATACTGCCGAATATGAAATAAATAGAGGCGATCCCCAAAGTGAAAACTGTCTTTGCCTGAATATATGGACTTCGGCAAAAACCAAAGACGACAATCTTCCGGTGCTAGTATTTATTCACGGGGGTGGCCTGGGTGGAGGCTCGGGTTCGATTCCGTTGTATGACGGGGAGGGACTTGCAAGAAAGGGAATTATTGTAATTACAATTAATTACCGGCTTGCCATTTTTGGTTTCTTCTCCCACCCAGCTTTAAGAGTCAATGGAAAACCTGCGGGGAATTTCGGGTTGCTCGATCAGATTGAAGCACTGAAATGGGTGCAGAAAAATATTAGCAGTTTTGGCGGTGACCCGCACCGCGTAACAATAGCCGGTCAATCGGCAGGCGCCTGGTCTGTCAGTGCATTGGTGTCGTCAGCGATGACAAAAGGATTGTTTCATAGGGCTATTGCCCAGAGCGGTGGAATATTTGCCCCCGCAGATTCTTCGGTGCGTATGAACCCGTTCCTGAGTATAGCTCATGCGGAGCGGGAAGGCGTGAAGTTTGTCAGGAATTATCCATGTCAGGATCTTTCTGAACTCAAGAAGGAGCCTGCGACAAATATTTTAAAGAAGTCGATTTCCTATGGACTGGTAGCAGATGGCATTTTGTTACCAAAGGACATTTATACTGCCATTGCGGAAAATAAACATAATGACATACCCCTGTTAATTGGGTGGAATGCAGACGATGCCAGAGGATTTGGATGGCAGGCCAGAACTTTTGCCACAGCAGCCGCCAAGAATCAAAGGGCAAAAGTGTTTGTTTATTTCTTTACCAAAGTAGCTCCGGGAACTCCTGAAGAAGTTAAACTGGGTGCTTATCATTCCGCGGAAATCGCCTATGTTTTCAACAACCTTAAAAAGTGGAATAGGCCCTGGGCCGACGACGACTACAAATTATCGGAGATGGCATCTTCTTACTGGGCAAACTTTGTGAAAACGGGGGATCCAAATGGTCCGATGTTGCCCGTGTGGCCCGCATATAAAATCAATGACCAACGCTGCCAGGAGCTGGGCAAAACGGTTGGCAGCATCCCAATTCCGGGGAAGGAGGAGTACGATTTTTTCAACAAAACGTTTCACCGGTAGAGGAAGCAGTGAAAATTCAACTCTGGCGCCTTAATGGTCATCGCGGAAGCCGATAGGATTAATGAAAAGAAATCGATTAGATTTTCTTTGCGCCAGGTACTATACTGGTCAGACTGTCGATACGAATGGGCATACCTGTATCGCAGCTCTTGACCGCAGCTATGCCGATCAGCGCAGATAAAGCACCATCCCGGGTTCCTGCAGACTGTCTTAATGGGTCAGGAATGTTTTTCAGAAAAATCTGGTCGAGTAGCAGGGAATCACCTCCACCATGACCTTCTGCATAAGGCAATTGAAAATACTCCCGGGCACCAAAGTTTTTCGACAAAACAATTTCGTCATAGTTCCTGTCGTCTGTCTTATTGCTTTCCTGTATCCAGGCCTCCAGCCTCCCTTCGGTACCATTGAAAGCTATGCGATAACCTTCATAAGGGGCATAGGCTGTTAATGAGTAGCTGACCTGTACATTGTTCTTATACCTGATCGTAGCGGCCATCGTGTCGAAGATATCGATATCCTCTTTCCAGACGCAGCCATCGCGCAGGTAGCCGTCAAACTTTTCGTTATGCACGTACAGGTCGGTAAGGAACGCGCTTTTCGAAATATCCCAATGGAACGGACATTTGGCCTTGTGTGGACACGGCCTGCAGTTTGTGCCCCGGAAAGAATGATTTTTGCCATAGTGCTGCAGCGAAGCCCTGGCAAAAACCTCATCAGGGTCGCTGTCTATCCACCAGTTTAGCAGGTCAAAATGATGTGTGGCCTTGTGAACCCAGAGGGATCCACTCTTCTCGCGCAGTCTGTGCCAGCGTCGGAAATAATCAGCTCCGTGACTGGTATCAAGGTACCAGTGAAAATCAACGGAGGTTATCGTTCCAATGCTACCCTTTCTTAATAGTTCATAGATCTTCGATCGGTGGGGTGAATACCGGTAATTGAATGTCACCTTTACTTTCTTCCCTGTCTTCTTTTCTGCATCTAATATTTGCTGACATTTATGCTCATCTGTTGTCATGGGCTTTTCCGTGATAATATCGGCTCCGAGTTCCATGCCTCTGACGATAAACTGGTGGTGCGTCGCGTCAACAGTGGTAACGATCAGCGTGTCAGGCTTTGTTTCTCTCATCATCTTCTCAAAGTCTGTATAGACTCCACAGCTTAAGCCAAGGTGTTTTTTGGCAAAGGCAACTCTCCCGGGATTGATATCACAGAGTCCCACATATTCCACCTGTTCTCCGTATTGCTTCAACACGCTTTCTCCCCACATGGTCAATCCGCGCACTCCCGTACCAACAAGAGCTATTCGCATCTTCCCAGCATGCTGGTGGTCGTTAATGGGGTCAACCGACGGCAAACCGACTAACAGACTGCCTGTGGCTACAGTTCCCGCCGACGCTAAAAAATTCCTTCGACTCAAATATCTTTTGTTCATGGCGGAATATTAATATTAAGAATTGGCTGGCCAACAGGCCGGGTTGTTTTTATCCCAGACGAACGGCATTACTAAAAAGCCCCTTCGTGTGTGTATTTTGCGCACCTTCGACGAAGGCAGGTCTGTGTTGTCGTTCCGTATACCATAAAATGTAGTTTAGGGATACTTCGGGAATGGTAGGTCGCATATAGCGATCAGGATACCATAGCTTCGCAAATCGAGGTAGAGACACAATATATCATCTTCCAATTTTCAATTCGTCGCACTGCCGACCACCTCCCAAAGCGAAGGATGGGAATTACTGAACAATATTACCCAACCTGCCTCATTAATGAGGGTAAAAAGCGGCAAATTTTGTTTGCATAAGATTGTCGAAGTTTGCAAAGAAAATCGACTATTCAAGTAAAGGTCTTATTGTTCTGAATTAAATCAATATGGAAAAAGCAGGTGCAGCAAACTCTCCGGGATTTCGATTCAGGGAGGCTATGAAAAAAGAAAAACCGCTCCAGATTGTTGGGGCTATCAATGCAAATCACGCCTTGCTGGCTACACAATCAGGATTTAATGCTATCTATCTTTCAGGAGGTGGAGTGGCTGCGGGTTCATTAGGCATTCCGGACTTAGGAATAACCACGTTAGAAGATGTGTTGATTGATATAAACAGGATTACCAATGTTACAGACACGCCTTTACTGGTAGATGTTGACACTGGCTTTGGCGCATCAGCCTTCAGCATTGCGCGAACCGTAAAATCGTTGATTAAAGCGAGGGCTGCTGCCTTGCATATCGAAGACCAGGTGGGTGCAAAGCGTTGCGGACACCGGCCAGGAAAAGAAGTTGTAAATAGCGAGGAAATGGTTGATAGAATTAAGGCGGCTGTCGATGCAAGAACAGATGAGCATTTTTTGATTGGTGCGAGAACAGATGCTTTTGCCAATGAAGGACTGGAAAAAACATTGGAACGTGCCGTCGCTTACAAAGAAGCGGGTGCTGATTTCATTTTTGCGGAGGCGGTGCCAGACTTGAGTGTTTATCAAAAATTTGTTGACGCCGCCGGGATACCTGTATTGGCGAACATCACAGAGTTCGGAATGATTCCGATGTACACCCTGGATGAATTGCGTGATGCTGGTGTGGGATTGGTCCTTTACCCACTTTCGGCCTTCCGTGCAGCCAATAAGGCGGCCGAAAATGTGTATCAACATATTCGCCAGGATGGCACCCAAAAAAATGTTTTGAATACAATGCAAACAAGGGAAGAACTATACAAAAGCATCAGCTATTACGACTACGAACAAAAATTAGATACCCTTTTTAAAAAGAATAAAAATGCCTGATATGAATGAACTGCCGACTTTCAAGCCCAAGAAAAGTGTAGCCCTCTCGGGCGTGGTTGCAGGTAACACAGCTTTATGCACCGTTGGGAAAAGCGGAAACGACCTGCATTACCGTGGATACGACATCAACGATTTAGCCGAAAAAGCTGAATTTGAAGAAGTAGCCCACCTCTTGATACATGAAAAGCTCCCTACGAAAGCAGAACTGAAGGCGTATAAAACAAAACTCAAATCATTAAGAGGCCTGCCCGAAGTTGTTAAAAACATACTTAGTCAAATTCCGGCATCCGCACATCCGATGGATGTGTTGAGAACCTATACATCTGTAATAGGAAGCATTCTACCTGAAAAAGAGGACCATAATTTAGCGGAAGCCAAAAATATTGCCGACAAATTACTGGCTTCATACAGTTCTGCCTTATTGTATTGGTATCACTATTCCCAAAGCGGAAAAGAAATTGAAGTGGAAACCGATGATGATTCCATAGGCGGGCATTTTTTACATCTATTGCACGGAAAAAAAGCGGTTGAGTCCTGGATAAATGCAATGCAGATATCCTTAAACCTTTATGCCGAACACGAATTTAATGCCTCAACTTTTACCAGCAGGGTTATCGCCGGCACAGGTTCAGACATGTATTCGGCAATTGCCGGGGCTATCGGCGCCCTGCGTGGTCCCAAGCACGGTGGGGCGAACGAAGTGGCATTTGAGATACAAAGCCGCTACTCCAATCCTGAAGAGGCTGAAGCGGATATCCGGCAGAGAATTGAAAAGAAAGAAATTGTAATCGGGTTCGGGCATCCTGTGTATACGGTTTCAGACCCAAGAAATGTAATCATTAAAAAAGTGGCCAAAAAACTCTCCGAAGAAGCCGAAGAGATGCAACTGTTCGATATCGCCGAACGACTGGAAACCTTAATGTGGAACGAGAAGAAAATGTTCCCAAACCTTGACTGGTTCTCAGCAGTTTCTTATCATTTAATGGGAGTACCTCCCGCCATGTTTACCCCATTGTTTGTTGTATCAAGGGTAACAGGCTGGGCCGCGCATATTATTGAACAACGTCAGGATGGGAAGATCATTCGCCCCGGCGCGAATTATACCGGCCCGGACGATTTAGAATTTGTGCCAATAGAAAAAAGGAAATAGCCATTCATAGCAAATTTGAAGGAACAATAGAAAATATAAACCAGAAAATGTCATCACAGATTTCAAACGAAAGACCGCAACCAGATAAAGTTTTAACAGATATAGCAGATTACGTTCTGAATTATAAAATCAAAAATGACATAGCCTGGCAAACCGCACACTATTGTCTGTTGGACACACTTGGCTGTGGATTGGAAGCCTTAACCTACCCGGCGTGCACCAAGTTGTTAGGTCCGATTGTGCATGGTACCATTGTGCCCAACGGAGCAAAAGTTCCCGGGACAGAATTCCAGTTAGACCCTGTACAAGCTGCGTTTAACATAGGTACGATTATTCGTTGGCTGGATTTTAACGACACCTGGCTGGCTGCGGAGTGGGGACACCCTTCTGATAATTTAGGCGGCATACTTGCTACCGCCGACTGGCTCTCCAGAACATCCATTGCAGATGGAAAACCCCCTTTGATCATAAAGGATGTATTGGATGCAATGATACGAGCACATGAAATTCAGGGCGTATTGGCGCTTGAAAATTCGTTTAACAAGGTCGGCTTAGACCATGTATTATTAGTGAAAGTGGCCTCTACGGCCGTAGTGGGGAAGTTAATCGGGCTTACCCGTGACGAACTGATTAATGCCATATCGCTTGCCTTCGTTGACGGACAGGCGCTTCGCACCTACCGCCATTCGCCAAATACGGGCAGCCGCAAATCCTGGGCCGCGGGTGATGCCACTTCGAGAGCGGTAAAGCTGGCCTTGATTGCAAAAACAGGAGAAATGGGATACCCATCAGTACTCACTGCTAAAACCTGGGGGTTTTATGATGTTTCGTTCAAAGGACGTGAATTTAAATTCCAGCGCGATTACGGCTCCTACGTAATGGAAAATGTGTTGTTCAAAATTTCATTTCCTGCAGAGTTTCACTCACAAACTGCGGTAGAAGCTGCGATGACATTACATACTAAATTGAAACAATCAGGCAAAACAACTGACAGCATTAAGAAAATAACAATCCGTACCCATGAAGCGGCCATACGCATCATTGATAAAAAAGGACCGTTAAATAATCCTGCCGACAGAGACCATTGTATTCAATATATGATCGCTGTGCCATTGATGTATGGACGGTTAACGGCTGCCGATTATGAGGGCAACATCGCTTCCGATCCAAGAATTGATGTGTTACGCGAAAAAATGGAATGCGTTGAAGATCTGCAATTCACCAAAGACTACTATGACCCGGAAAAGCGATCCATCGCAAATGCGCTAAAAGTAGAATTTGATGACGGTTCAGTGTTTGATGAAGTAATAGTTGAGTACCCCATCGGGCACAAACGCAGACGAGAAGAAGGAATACCGGAGTTAGTGAATAAGTTTAAAATCAACCTGGGCAGAAAATTCCCTGAAAAGCAACAGCAAAGCATATTAAACATCGCATTGGATTATGACCGGCTCGTGAACACGCCGGTAGACAAGTTTGTGGATTTGATGGTGATTTAGATCCTTACTTTTTTTTAGAAAAAAAGTAAGACAAAAAAATCGTGCGCTGCCAGAATAATGCCTAAAATTTTCTGTGTGCCGCGACGGCGAAGAAATGCGCCGCTCGATTGTGTTACATACTTTTAATGCACCTCTTCGCCGTTTTCCGCGGCACTTGAAAATTTTTCCTTCGGCCGGCCTTATTCTGAAGGCGGAAATACAAAAATCAGAAACAAAAAGAGGTGGGAGGGACACATCCATCATGCAAAATCTCTCCTCTTTCTCTTTCTCCGCTCTGATTCGTTCGCGTCTTTCCAATGTATGCCAAATCAGTGTGCGTCGTCCGCCATAGCCTTAGCGAAGGAGCGGCTCTTTCTCTTTCTCCGCTCTGATTCGTTTTTCAACCTTTCAACAATTCCTTCTGTATGGGTAAGCGACGTATCCGTTTTCCCGTAGCTGCAAAAACCGCATTCGCTACCGCTGGTGCAATCGGGGGTACCCCTGGTTCACCGGCGCCGCCCATTTTTTCTGAACTGGGCACGATATACACTTCTATTATCGGCATTTCATTCATACGCAACATACGGTAGTCATTGAAATTGGTTTGCTGAACTTGTCCTTTCTCCAATGTAATCTCTCCGTACAATGCAGCCGTGAGTCCGAATACAATGCAACCTTCCATCTGCGAGTGAACGCCATCGGGATTCACTGCTAAACCACAATCAATCGCGCACACTACGCGGTGAACAATGACCTTTTTATCAACAATAGAAAGTTCGACTACCTGGCAAACAAAGCTACCCATTGCTTCATGGACTGCTACACCCCGGAATCTACCGGTTTTGAGTTGACCTCCCCATCCGGCTTTTTCCGAAGCAAGATTGAGTGCGGCAAGGTGCCTGGGGTGATCTTTCAATAGTATACGCCTGTACGCAACAGGATCTTTGCCTGCCATAATTGCCAATTCATCAACCAGCGTTTCCATTACAAAGGCCGTATGTGTATTTCCAACCGAACGCCACGCGGAAACCGGAACACCATAAGTGGTTGTGATCAATTCAACCGCATGATGCGGAACCGGGGTGATATACGGAGACCCGTTTACACCATCAAGCGAGCTGTAATCCAGTCCATTCGGAGCGATCTCATCCTGCAGCGCCGTGTTTACGAATAGAGACTGCCCGACAATCCGGTGTTGCCATGCGCTAGGCATTCCTTTATTGTCAATCCCAATTTGAACCCTGTGCAAATAGACCGGTCGGTAGTATCCGCCCCTGATATCATCCTCACGCGACCATATCAGCTTGATAAACCGGCCACTGGCCTTAGCGATATTCACAGCTTCCATAACCCAGTCTGCACCAAAGGTGCCTCTCCTTCCAAAGCTTCCACCCATGTGGGGGGTATTAAATATAACCTGCTCGGGATTCAGACCTAAAAAAGCAGCCACTTCAGTCTGGCGAAGCAAAGGCCATTGAGTTCCAGTCCAAATCTCGCACGTGTCCTTGTCTATTCTTACAGTACAATTCAACGGTTCCATCGGGGCGTGGGCGAGATAAGGGAATAGAAATTCCCGATCGATCTTTCTTTCAGATTTTTGCAACCCCGCGGCTACATCTCCCTTTTGCTGTACAGACAAGCCTTTTGTTTCGGATAATTTTCTGTAGTGGTTTGCTTGTTGTTCGCTGTCCATATTCTGGTTTAGTCCCGCATCCCATTCTATCTGCAATGCATCCCGGCCAAGTTTGGCGGCCCAATAATGCTTGGCCAACACGGCAATTCCAGTCGGAATTTGAACAACATCCACTACCCCATCTATTGATTTTGCCTTGCCTGTATCAAACGATTTTATTTTTCCTCCGAATACAGGAGGATGTGCCACAACAGCTATCACCAAATCCGGAAACCGGATATCCAAACCATACACGGCCTGGCCATTTACTTTTTCAGGGCCGTCTAGACGTTTTTGCGATTTGCCGATATATTTCCACTCCCCGGGTTGGCGTAGTTGAATTTTTGGTACTGGAAGTTTGGATGCAGCCGTGGCCACCTCACCGTAACTCATGCGTTTATCACCAACTATCACAAAACTATTTTCTGTTCTGCATTCATTAGGTTGCACTCCGAATTTCTTTGCGGCCGCTTCAATCAGCATTGCGCGTGCTGTTGCACCAGCCATACGATAGCGATCAAACTGAGAAAGAGTTGAAGACGATCCTCCGGTACCCTGTTCAAATTTCGGCGCTTTAAAGTCGTCTCCTTTACCGGATGGGTGATGTTCTACCTTGATCTTGTTCCAGTCGCAGTCGAGTTCTTCGGCGATCAGCATCGGCAATGTGGTCCAGATACCCTGACCCATTTCAATCTTTGAAAGAATAATATGTATATGGTTATCCTCACCGATCCGTAAAAAGGAATTGATGGGAATCATTGCTCCGGAAGATTTATCAGATGCAAGTCGTTTGACTACCGTAGGTAAGCTGATAGCGATTAGTAATCCGCCGCCTGCGACGGCACCGGCCTTTAAGAAGTTTCTGCGGTTAATAGCAGGGATCTTGCTCATTTCAGTTTCTCATTTCGGGCTGCGGCGAGATGAATGGCCTTACGAATGCGCTGATAGGTGCCGCACCGGCAAATGTTGCCGGACATGGCCTTATCAATATCTGAATCAGTAGGAGAAGTATTTTTACGAAGCAATGCAGTTGCGGACATGATCTGTCCTGTCTGGCAATAGCCGCATTGAGGGACGTTTTCTGCTAGCCATGCTTGTTGAAGACGTTGGCTGATATTATCTGAAAGACCTTCTATCGTGGTGATCTGCCTTCCTGCAGCGCTTGAAGCCGGTGTAACGCAGGCGCGTACTGCTTCGCCATCCAGGTGAATCGTACACGCACCGCATAACGACATTCCACATCCAAATTTTGTTCCCGTTAACCCGATAATATCACGGATCACCCATAACAATGGCATGGATGGAAGAATATCAACTGAATATTCCTTTTGATTCACGGTTAGTGTTAGCATAATGTCCGGCAGTGCAGTAATGGAATATACCTAAAATCTATAAAAGGATTGGCCGGTTATCAAAGATGATCCTGAATTAACAAATATTTTTCTTTGTGAGTGACCTTTACTTCGCCTGACCAATACGTTAAGATATGCTACAAACTAAACACGAAATTTGAAAATTGATTATGATCCATGAGCTTACCACCGGAAACTACTACTTCGTATGACTCCAGATTTCACTGTATGTCACCGGCCTGAATTCCGTAGCTAAAGAGGCGGCTTTTTTCATGTGCTCCTGCGCTCCTTTATCTTTCATCATATTCTGAAAGTCGTCAAGAGTTGCCCACTGCGCATAATTCGTCAACGTTTTCTTATCATCGCTGATATGGAGGTTCGCCGAAATATATCCAGGCAGTTTACTCATTACCTGCTCAGTTGCTTCCTTTAATATATCAAAGAGTTCCTGGGTTTTTTCAGGCGGCACACTAAAAACATTGATCAGCGTGCAGATCTGTTGATTCTGATCGATTGTTGTCATAACATCTATTTTTACGGGTTTACCTGATCGTTTATCTCTAAAAATCACACCAACTGTGACTTTTGGCAGCGTCTTTGGGGTCTGGATAACGGATATAAAATAATGACACACTGGTTCAAAAAAATATTGCAGCACTAAGTAAGAAATTAGAACCTCGATAGGGCTGAGATAAGCCGCTTCTTATTAGATCAAGTTAATTGGCGATGAAACCTGCTGGCGTTTCTTCAGGCATTGACCTCGCGTTGTACGTGACGGAAGAACCTTGGAGCGCAACTTTTGCGACACAGATTGCGAAGGAAGTGGTAATTTATTTTCGGCGCGGCCCTGACAACCCTCAACTAGGCGAGTTTACCCGTTGAAGGAATCACATGGAACAATGCATTCACATTATCCAGGACTTCCTGTCACAATATCCCGACCAAAAACATTCAATAGAAGGCAAGGAAAGTTTCATTCATATTCTACGGTTCAGCTCAAAAAAAATCTTTTTATTAACCATTGACCATTCATAATTTTTTACTCCGTCCTCAAACTCCTTACCGGGTTGGTCACCGCTGCTTTTATGGCCTGGAAACTCACTGTCATTAATGAGATGATGATTGATAAAAAACCTGCAAGTGCAAACACCCACCAGTTGATACTCACACGATAATCAAAATTCTGCAACCATTGGTACATGCTCCAATACGCCAATGGCGCTGCTATGATGAATGAAATAATGACCAGCTTTACAAAATCTATTGTTAACAATGCTGTGATTCCAGTTACAGATGCACCCAATACTTTTCGTACACCAATTTCCTTTATCCTATTTTCAGCGATATAAGTTGCAAGACCAAATAAACCAAGACATGAAATAAAAATGGTAAGGCCGGCAAACAAACCAGCGAGTGTGCCCTGGCGTTGTTCATTATCGAATTTCTGCGCATAGGCTTCGTCTACGAACTTATATTCAAATGGATATTCAGAGTTGTATTTCTTGAAAACAGCTTCTGCTCTTTTTAAATTATCCGCAGTCGAATTGTTCCCGTTTAATTTTATTTGTATCGTGTAAAAACTCATGAAGCTGCTCTTCGCGCCGCATATCAATATCGGCCTTGTTGGTTCATATGGGCTGGTAAGAATGAAATCTTTAATAACCCCTACAATATGCCAGTCAATGCCAAGGTCACTTACTTTTTTACCAATCGGGTCCTTGAATTTCATTTCTTTCAGGGCTGATTCATTAATAATCAGTCCTGTTGAATCGGTAGGAAATTGTTTCAAATCGAAATCACGGCCCTGAATAAATTGTAAACCTGCAGTAACACCTAATCCCTCGTCGGCTAAATATCGGTCGAAAGATGTGTTATTATCCGGGCTCTTTCCTTCCCAACTCTGCCCCCATCCATTGCTCCACCTTTCAGTAAGCGGCGAATTTGTTTTCGTAATTGATTTCGCAATACCCGACGCAAGCAATTCATTTTTTATAAGTGCGTAGTTCTTTGGGATATCACCCGTCATGAAATGGTAAATAAGATTGTCTTTATTATATCCTGTCTCCCGGTCACGGGCATAATCTATCTGTTGTTTTACGATAATAGTGCAGATGATAAGAATAATAGCAAATGTGAACTGCAATACAACCAATACTTTTCTTGGCGTTACCAATGCATTTGGTTTCTTAAATGTGCCCTTTAATACTTTAACGGGCTGAAAAGAGGAAAGAAAGAATGCAGGATAACTGCCGGCTAACAAACCAGTGAAAAGGATAAACCCGGTAAATGCAATCCATGTGAAGATATCGCTAAAGTTTATGAACAGTTTTTTAACGGTAAGCTGGTTGTAGCCGGGCAGGCTTACCTGAACAATAACGATAGCTACAATACCTGCAAGAAATGCCAGAAAAACAGATTCCCCAATAAACTGGCTGATAAGGGAACTTTTCCGGGCACCTACTACCTTTCGTATCCCTACTTCCTTTGCCCGTTTTTCACTTCGTGCCGTACTCAGGTTCATAAAGTTGATGCAGGCAATCAATAATATAAACACCGCAATGATGCCAAACAGTTTTACAAATGTGCTGCGACCCCCGTTGTCTTCCACCCCATTGGTAAAGCTGGAATACAAACGCCAGCGCTCCAGCGGGTAGAGAAACAGTTCCCATTTCAGCGTTTTTGCTTCATCGCTGTATTTCTGTTTTAATCCTTTTATTTTAGGATCCACAGAAGGATAGTTTGCATTGGGCTTCAGCATCACATAAGTGAGGGTGCTGTTATCGTTCCAGCCAAGATCCTGCCCCTCCCTGTATTTTAAATTGGACATGGAACGATAACAGCACCCTTCGAAGCGGGTATTATTGGGCAAATCCTTTACCACGCCTGTTACTGTAAAGTTCTCTTCATTTTTTAGCCTTATAACCTTACCCATGACATCTTCATTACCGAACAAACTTTTAGCAGCTTTTTCAGTAAGCACAATAGAATGGATGTCATTCAATGCAGTAGCAGGGTTGCCTTTCAGCATCGGAAAGCTGAACATTTGCAGGAAACCGGTATCCACCATGTTCCCGGATTTTATTATTTTTTTATCGCCAACTGAAAAAAGAACGCTATAGCTATCGGCTACCCTTACCGCACGCTCTACTTCAGGCAAATCTTTTTCCAGCGCACGGGCTGTCAATGCAGATACACTATTCCAGCACGAGAGCTTGCCATCGAATGGTACGCGGTTCCATGTTTCGTATATCCTGTCCTTGTTTTTATGAAATTGGTCGTAGCTTAATTCATTTTGTATCCACAGCAAAATAAGTATTGCAGCAGCCATGCCAATGGCCAACCCCGCAATATTGATTATAGAAAACCCTTTACTGCGCCACAGGTTGCGAACAGCAATTTTGAAAAGGTTCTTTAGCATATTTTTGTTACAAGTTGTAAATAATACGTTTAAGTCTTCTTATCTTATCAGCCATTCCGCTCCCACACTCTTTAACCTCCTACCTGACCGCCATAAGTGCCACGGATAATATTCAGCAGCGACCCGGACCCAATTATTCTTATTATGTTATGAGTAAGTGTCTAAAAAAAATGCCAGCTTCCGGGGGAGGTAATAATCAATGGTTTATAAATTCCAACGGCCAGGAAATGTGCGGTTCTGATACAATAGCCGTTCAGGACTAGTAAACCCTCGAAAGAGTGCCGCATACACCCAAATTGACTGATTTGTTAATAAGAAAGAAATGGGCCAATTATAAAATAAGGTATTATGGCCCTATCTTCCGTTGTCCTTTATTTAGCTATTAATCCCGACGCTACAATATCAACCTATAACAAAACTCCAGGCCCGTTCGACGATATGAGCTGAATTTGCCATTGCCCAGGGCGAACTCATAATGGAACCCGATTAAATTTGGACCGAATTTCAGCTCGACGTTTGGAATTAAGGCATCCTGGACCCGGTAGCCCAGGCCAAGGGAAATCGCATAGTCTGCGCTGTCATTGAGGTTGCGGATGTATTTAAGGCCGATGATTTGTTGGTGAACACTCCCTTGCCAGGTAAAAACGCCGTATCCGCCGATCACATCATCCTCTGTTATCGATTTTGAATAGCCCACCTGAAGGCCCAGATTCATCAATAAACGGGTCGAGAGGGTCCACTCCGTATAGGGTTGGTTCAAGTGGCGGCCGGACGCTCCAACATACCATTGCTTGCCTGTTCCCATGTGAAAGATCGAAGCGCCGGCACCGGCCGTGAAATAGTTGAATTGATATCCCGACTGGAGCGGGTCTGCAGAGACGGCTGATCCAATCGCCCCATTTTGATCGAAGTCTGCGGGAAAGAAATATGCCCCATTGTAGCCGACCTGACTAAAGGTATAGGCGGCCTGGAAACCGGCCGACAAATAGGTATTATCATAATTCAGCGGGATGGCGTAGGAGAAAGCCATCATCGCACTGGAAACCTTCAGGGTTCCACCAGCAGCATTGTCCGCACTCATACCGACTGCCAGATTCGAAAAGCTGGTGTTGTCTTCGTAAGAATTTGCGCCACCGAGGGGAATTTCTATGGAGGCCGCTTTACTGGTGTAGGATGTGATTCCCTGGTACTTTACGTTGCGGAAATTGGCATTGACCAGGGTGAGCTTGTTGGTTTTTAATGCCGGATTGTACCACACGTTCATGTTCTGCACCCCGTCAAAAAAAACATCCTGGGCGCAGAGAGTTGCGGTGACGGGCAGAAGACTTATGCATAGTAACAAACGATGTAGGTGAGTGACAGGTAGCAAGATACATTGTTTGAAATGAGGTGGATTCATCCGTCCGACCTCAGGATAAACGACTAAATCCGCAAAATAGTCTAGGTATTTCGTTATAGAACGTGGCAAGGAAGCAATGCCGCTGGCGACAGTAAATTATACATACACATTAAATCAGTGTTAATTAGCACTTCCCGCATACGCAACGCAAGGTTTTGACGTTTGCTCCGCAACCCTGTTACACCACAATCTGACAGGCTTTATGAAAAAACAGATCAGCCTGCTACTGCTCCTATTTGCCTGCATTGCTTCTACCGCTCAAGAAAAATTTACAATCGCCGGCACCCTCAAATCCAAAAGAAATGGTGAAACACTGATTGGAGGCAGCGTCCGGACGGGCAATACAGGCACCGTTTCCAACGATTACGGCTTTTTTTCCCTGACCCTTCCTCAAGGAACGTATACCCTCCAATTCAGTAGTGTCGGCATGCAACCGCAGAGCCTGCAGTTGGTGCTCAGTAAGAACATTTCCCTCAATATTTCGTTGGAAGATGAACAACAAGATCTTACCGAAGTGGTGGTTACAGCTGTTCCAAAGGGCAGGAGCCTGAAAAGCCCTCAAATGGGCGTTGAGCAACTTAGCACCCGGGAAATTAAAAATATACCCATGCTGTTTGGCGAGCGGGACGTACTTAAGGCCCTACAATTGCTGCCTGGTATCAAGTCCGCCGGCGAAGGCAATGCCGGTTTTTATGTACGTGGAGGTGCCGCTGATCAAAACCTGATCTTGCTGGACGAAGCGCCGGTGTACAATGCCTCCCATTTGCTCGGTTTTTTTTCGACCTTTAATTCAGATGCCATCAAAGACGTCACGGTTTATAAAGCAGGCATGCCGGCACAGTACGGCGGCAGACTATCTTCTGTGCTGGATATTAAAATGAACGATGGCAACAACCAGGATTACAATGTAAGCGGTGGCATTGGGTTGATTTCGTCCAAACTGAACATAGAAGGGCCTATTCAACGGGACAAGTCTTCCTTCCTGATTTCTGCGAGAAGAACCTATGCCGACCTGTTTCTAAAACTATCCAACGATCCCTCCATCAATAACAGTTCTCTGTATTTTTACGACCTCAATACGAAGCTTAATTATCAATTGGGCAGTAAGGACAGATTGTATCTGTCCGGTTACTTCGGTGCAGACAACTTAGGGCTGGGTGATCTTTTTTCTTTGAAGTGGGGTAATGGAACAGGCACCTTACGCTGGAACCATATCTTCAACAACAAACTCTTTTCCAACACTTCGCTGATCTTCAGCAATTACAATTACCAGATCAATGTACAAAACGGCGCCAATGACGTAAAACTGTTTTCACAGATCCGAGACTGGAATGTCAAGCAAGAACTGCAATGGTACCTGAATGATAAGCACGAAATACGCATGGGCATTAATTCCATATACCACACGATGCGGCCCGGCGAAATTACGGCTTCGCTTGGATCCAATTTCAACAGCCAGGCGTTTCAAAGACGGTATTCATGGGAGAATGCATTGTACGTGTCTGATGTGTGGAAGGCAAATGATAAATTGACCCTGTCTTATGGTTTGCGGCTTACCGCCTTTAGCATATTGGGGGAAGGCGATTTTTATCATGTTGACAATGCGGGCAACGTCACCGACACTATGCATTACCGTCCCGGGCAAATGGTCAAAACATATGTCAACCTGGAACCGCGGCTCGCGGCAAGTTATGCGCTCAATGACGTCTCCTCCCTCAAATTGTCTTATGTACGTAATGTGCAGAACCTGCACCTGATATCCAACTCCACTACTTCCAGCCCGACAGATAAATGGGCCGCGAGCACCAATCTGATCCGGCCAGAAATCTCAGACCAGGTGTCGCTGGGCTACTACCGCAACCTGGTTGGCAACAAATATGAACTTACCGTGGAGTCCTATTACAAGCGCATGCAGCACCAGATCGATTACCGCGATGGTGCCAATGTGTTTCTCAATGGCGCCATCGAGTCGCAGTTACTCTATGGCAAGGGTAGGGCCTATGGCATCGAATGGCTGCTCAAACGAAAGGCGGGGAAACTCACCGGGTGGGTCAGTTACACACTTGCTAAAACGGAACGACAGATCAACGGTGTCAATAATGACCAGTGGTACAACGCCAGGCAAGACAGGACGCACGATGTAGCCATTGTTGCCATGTACCAGCTGAATAAAAAATGGTCCTTCTCGGCCAACTGGATATTTTATACCGGCGACGCTGTGTCTTTTCCAAGTGGTAAATACACTGCCGGCGGCGAAGTATATTTTTATTACACTGAGCGCAATGGTTACCGGATGCCCAATTACCACCGCCTCGACCTGGGCGCAACCGTTCAGCTGAAAAATAGAAAACACTGGACCTCGGAACTAGCCTTTAGCCTCTACAACGCATACGGCCGGCAAAATGCATATACCATCGGATTCCGCGAGAATAAGGACGATCCGTCGAAGACGGAGGCCATTCAAACCGCCCTGTTCACTTACATCCCCTCCATTTCTTACAATTTCAAATTCAAGTAATGAAACCTCTCGCTAATATTTTCTTCTACATTATCATGGCGCTTGTCCTGATCTCCTGCGAGAAAGTGATACCCGTTACCCTTAATGATGCTGATAAAAAATACGTCATAGAGGGAAGTATCACTAATGAGCCGACACAATGCGTCGTAAGCGTCACGCAAACAAAGAGTTTCAATGAGAATAACGACTTCCCGGGCATCGGAGGCGCGGCAGTTACTATCACAGACAATGGCGGCACGCCTATCGCACTCGAGGAATCCAGCCCGGGTAAGTATACTAGTGTTGCACTGAATGGCACTCCTGGCCATGTCTATTCGCTGAGCGTTGTTATCAACGGGCATTCATTCACTGCCAGTTCCACCATGCCCTCACCCGTTCATATGGACAGCATCTATGTAGAGGACCAGATCATCTTCGGCGACTCTACCCGAACCGTGAACGTTCAATACCAGGACCCGGCAGTGAAAGGCAATGCGTATCATTTTATCCAGTACAAAAACGGAGAAAAAGAAAAACCTGTGTTCGTCACCAATGACGACAATACAAATGGCAAAGTCGTCAGCACTCAACTAATGACCTATGATAACAGTGTCGATGATAATAAATTAAGGGAAGGCGATACCGTTACCGTTATTATGGAAAGTATCGATACCCCGGTGTATGGGTACTGGTTCGGTATCAACGCGGCTACGGGACAGAGCGATAGTGCAACGCCCACCAATCCGGTCTCAAATATTACCGGTGGGGCACTCGGTTATTTTAGCGCCCATACCTCGCAAAAACAAATGATGGTAGTAGAGTAGATTCAGCCAGGATGATTTGAACGCTTTCGTTACTCGACCCTATAATCGGGAAAGAATCTCAGTTTTTTTCGTGGAATACTCCGCTTCAGTTATCAATTGAGTATCTAGCAAAGCCTTCAGTTTCTGCGGAGAGAGATCATTGGGCCTTTACTGATTTCCGCAACCATGTTATCTGCAAACAAAATTTCTGCAACAAGTTTCTCCCTATCCGGCGGACTTGTTAATAACACCTCAAACCTTTTCATACTTTTATCTGTCAAAATGGAAGAATTAGGAATTTCCAACATTTCCATTAACTTTTAATCTGAAAAAATAAGATCACTGATGGTACCGACACCAGCAGACATTGAAAGGATCGCGCAGATCAGCCATCCGGTGGTTCGCAACCTGCAGATTACTGCGTGCTACCAGGATCTGTCTTTGGCACTGGCCACCCGTACGGGTCAAACCGCCAATTGGTGCACCTTCGCCACCTGGGCATCCCGTCAGGCCGGACAAACTATCCGGGGTGAAGACCTGCGACGTAAGTTGCAGACGGTTTTGCGAATCGATGCTCGTGTGCAGTCCATTTTTATTTTGTTGAGAGCCTTGGCCAGGGAAAGAGGCACATCCGTTTCTTTGGACCAGGTCCAAGCCACCACCATCGCGCACCTGATAGAACAAACGACCGGGCGATCGGGTGATGCGGTAGCCCGTGGCAACAAAAAAGTATTTGAAGAGATCGGTTGGCAATTTTCGCGTTTTCTTCAAACTTGTTTTCAGGATCAGGCCTACCAGGAAGAATCTATTAATTCGTTTTGCCTCGCCCTGCGAGCAGGCGATCCGCCGGATGGACAAACCTATTTACAACAGGCTTTTCGCAGGTATTATCAGTCTCTTTTTGAACGTGACTTGAGAATAGCAGCAGAGCTGCGCTTCTGGGCAAATATTGAAATTGGTTTTCATGAACAGACTCGCCTGCAACCGGAAATTGCCGAAGCGTTAAATGCGGCAGCGGTGGATCCAGACAAACTGATGCAGATGCTTACTGCTGTGTTATTTCCGGGTAATACAGTGAAAACGATGTTCGGTTTTTTAGTGCAGTGGGTAACGGGAAAAACGAATCTCCTCAAGCGACATGTCGATGCACTGGCAGAATTAACTGGAACGCTCACACGAAAAACCATTACGGAACATTTGATGACGCTTACTTTTCCGCCCGGCAACGTCCTGTTACTTGGACAGGACGTAATAGGAACCTATCCGGAAAATTTAATGCGTTTGGAAGATCCTGAGCTCGCTCACTTTCTTGCTCAAATAGATCCCACGGAAAATAGCCTCCTGCAGTCGGGAGCTGCCGATTGGTCGGATCTGGCAGAACGCCTTCATTTCATATGCGATCTGTTTCGTTGCTATCATCAGAAAGCGCAATTGTTTGAACCGCCATTTACCCTTGAACAATTGCAATGGATACAGGCTGGAAAAGTGCCGCAATTAGATTGGTAGCCTGATAGTGGCTGAAGACCTGTCTGGAAACGGAGCTATTCAGGAGCTTCCTGAAGCCTATGAATATGAAAAAAACAAATTAAACTTAAAGGTTCTTCTACATAAAAACTGAAGTTAGCATCGGCACCTCCTTTGTCACCGGTGATCATTCAGAAATTGCCTGCGGCGATCTCTGAATGATATAAATGCTATTGATTACAATACTCATTGGGAAGAAAAAGGCCGGGAAAACCGACCTAGCGTGCCCTCGTGTGCGCGTGCCGGACCGGATAAATATAGGAGTTATTCATCCATACAGGAGTGCTGATAAAACGCTGGAGGAGCAGCGCTTTTCTTGTTTTTGTTTTACCGCAGGCAGCTACATTCACACCGTGTTTCAGCTAAGAAAAAAGTATTTTGTCACACTTAAATATTCAAAAAATGAAACCGGGAATTCTAATGTTGCTGGCGGTTGTACTGGTAGTCACAGGTATTGTATTTTATTCGTGTAAAAAAGAGGGCACTAAAGAGGAAGCCACTACATTTACTGTAGCAAGTGCGGCTTCAGTAATTTATCCGGGTTACACAGCCTCACAGACTACGGTTATCAAAAGCTATGAAGCTCAACCAGTAGTTAAACAGGTAGCTGCCAAGCTTAATTTTGCTGTCTTTGACACCAAATGGAAGGCTACAGAAGCCGAATGTAGGTCTTATGCTCAGACCTATGTTATGCCAGCGGTAGCAGCACTGAAGGCCAAGTATGGTTTGGCTATTACTGAAGAGACCAAGAAGCTAATAACTGAAGCTATCAGACAAGAGTACATAAGAAACAAGCCGAAGTCACCCTTTGCACCATCACCATCAGCAAACTACGGATGCTCAGATGTCTTTAATAATGATGTTAATGATTGTGATTGGGATGCAGCCGTAGGCGGAGGGGGATGTATGATCGCTTCTTTCTTTGGCACGCCAGCCGCAGGAGCTGTATGTGGAGGTGTTGTTATAATTCAACATAAGATGTGCTATGACAGGGCTGTCCGAGATGCTAATATTTGCTGGAAAAACAGAGGAAACATAGTCTACGTATGGGTAGATGGAGAGAAAATACCAATATGGGATGGTGATGTATTTCAAGTAATGCGTGTGAGCTACGAATATGAACAGAGTGTAAAGCAAGCATACGCTGAAGTAGTAAAAAGAGCCAGAATTAAGAAGTACAGCACTCCCACCAGGCCAAATCCCGGTGGACCAGTGATTCCTTCACCCTTTTAAATCATGAGTTATGACAATCATTTGGTCTGATAGGGTTTTAAAAATATTATTATGGTTAAGCGTCTTTGCTACTATTTTCTTTGCGCCCTCGCAGCAGAAGATATGGTGGTTTGCTGGCATATTTACTGTGACTGCTATCGCTAAATTTGTGATCTGGAAGGTGGCTAGTCCAGAAGAAAAGAAAGTTATAGGTGTTAAGCTGGACTCTCGAAACATTTTCTTCTATGTTCTCATGTTCTTACTCGCAATTACCTATATAATAATAGTAGTGTGGCAGAGAAGGTGAGCAGACCCGAACTGGGTCGATTTCCGCATCTACAAACGAACCAAAAACCCGTCTGGAAAGGCAAGGTTGGCTATGAAACGCAACCAAGAAAAATGCGACTTGAACGCCCCTGGTACTTTTGATTTGCCGGAACCATACTTCACCAAACCTTGGATGCGACCCGAAGCAGAGATTGCCTGCGGCGATCTCGGAATGGGGAGGGCTTCAATTCTATAAATGCCGAGGCTTGAAGCAGAGATTGCCTGCGGCGATCTCTGAATGGGGGTGCTTCAATTCTATAAATGCCGAGGCTTCGCCTCTTCGCATTTTACTTTTTTCCGCTTTGGCAAATAAATTTGCCACGCTGCAAAAAGCAAAATGCCTCTTTCGACTACGTCGAAGAGGCATTTATAGAATTGTGCGGAAGAGGAGATTCGAACTCCCACGCCAGTTACGGCGCTACCACCTCAAAGTAGTGCGTCTACCAATTTCGCCACCTCCGCTTTTTTGGGAATGCAAAACTAAGGAATTTTATGCGATCTATGCAACAAACCACAACCTGGCGATCGAATGGGTCAGCGCCACCAGCTCGGTATATGAAGGGGGTTTGCTCAGAAAACAATTAGCGCCCAATGAATAAGAAGCGCTCCGGTCGGAAGACAGGGTCGAAGTGGTCAGCACAATAGTGGGAATATGGTTGTACCTCGTGCTTTCCTTGATCTCCCTGAGCACCTGCATGCCCAGCATACCCGGCATGTTCAGATCAAGCAGTATCAGGGAAGGGTACTCAGTCTCAGGGCAATCGGCCAGTATTTTCATCAGTTCGTCCCCATTCTCTATAAAGACATAG
>Ga0193752_1000943_pt1 | contig 25772 bp, 24 predicted proteins | sample H1c1metaG_FD_144924 | JGI IMG/M metagenome (GOLD analysis project Ga0193752, IMG submission 144924) | Soil microbial communities from a riparian zone of the East river system, Colorado, United States - H1c1 | ecosystem: Environmental > Terrestrial > Soil > Riparian zone | place: USA: East River...
TAGAACGGGTTTCGTGCTTCTTTTAGCGCCGTGTCGCCGTGTCAAAATATCAAATGCTCAAACTGAGACACTACCCTCTGATGATCGTGTTTCGCTTTTGTTTCGCCGCAGATTCCGCAGATCAATTTCGAAGGGTTTTGATTTGAATTGATTTATGAATCATTTTTAAATTCTTACTGAGTGACACATCTGCGCAATCAGCGGCTAAGAAATGAACCTACCTGATTGACGCAAGTGTCTCACTTTGCTTTTTGACACGGTCCCGATAGCAATCGGGAGCGCATTTTTACGGCATTTTCTTATTCTAAGCCCGGGCGTTCACGGCGAGGTAACAGTAACGCGCCGTGAGCGCGCGGGCTTAGAACGGGTTTCGTGCTTCTTTTAGCGCCGTGTCAAAATATCAAATGCTCAAACTGAGACACTACCTGATTGACGCAAGTGTTTTACTATGGTTGTCTCCTGCTTATCTTCGCGGGATGCAACGCGATGAGGAAAAACTGCAGAAGAAAATAACCGACCCCAAAGTTGCGTTATCTAAGATTGAGTCGTGGTGTGCGTACCAGGAACGATGCCAGCAGGAGGTGCGCGATAAACTCTTTTCATGGGGACTCTGGAACGATGCGGTCGACTCGATTCTCATTGAACTCATCAGCCGGAATTTTCTGAACGAAGAACGTTTTGCAACAGCGTATGCAGGCGGAAAATTCAGGATCAAAAAGTGGGGAAGACAAAAAATAAAGATCGAGTTGCGCAAAAGAAAAATTCCGGAGGCGATGATTGCACGTGTCCTGAAACAGATTGATCCGGATGATTACGTTGCGGCAATCGACAAAACCCTTGCGGCGAAATGGAAAGGTGAAAGAGAAAAACATCCGCTGAAGAAAAAATTCAAAGTCATGCGTTACATGATTTCACGGGGCTTTGAACCCGATCTGGTGAACGACTCACTTTCCAAATTGACCGGGGAATGATACCAAAGTGTCACTGGGGCATACAAGGAATTTTGTCGAAAGACCTCACGAAGGACCAGGTGATCGGAAACCTGCGCATGCTCGTGCGGCTGGGCTTCACCGAACGGATCGTGGAAGTAGTGAGCGGAAAAGTACTTGAGTTTACACTCGCGAACGGTGAAGTGCAGATTGACGAAATGGAATACCACAAAAATTATTTTCTCAATGCCGATCTCATTCGTGGTGTGTGGGACAGTTCATTCGAATGTTACGTGCTGCGCGAAGACTGGAAATATCTTTCACCGGCATCTGCCCGTTTGTTCCTTCCTTCGGAGCAGGTTTTTTTCGAGCAGCTCAATAATTACAACGGACCGCCGGTGTACATTGAAAGCATCGGAAGTGTGATTGCAAGAATTGACGTGAAGCGGAATGAAACACCACCCGGACTGGATGATGCTTTACGCGACCGGTTCGAAGAGTACCGGAAAATATTTTACACGGCGTTGAAATTTAATTTTACCGTGACCATTTCCGGTTAGGTAATAATCTGCTGCTGTGGAACAAACTCCACAGGTTGTGCACCAGTCTTCACTCTTTTCACTGCATTTTTATCCGTTTTCCGGGTATGGATGACCATCCTCGTACTTACGGAAATATTGCATGAGAAAAAAAGCTGTAATGATACTTGCGCCCGCACCTTCAAACAAGACTACAATCGACGGCCAGGTATCGAATGATCCACCGGTTTTTTGCAGAAAGAGACGCAGAAGTTCCTGGTCGTACATCGAATAGAAAAGCAGGAATGCGCCGAATACAATAAACGACCACAAACCTGTGAAAAACGCTGCCGCAACTACGCGCAGGAACGGAATGTAGTGATGACTGTCCATGACCCATTTACGGATCATCAGGAAGGTAGCACCTACAAGTATAACGTAGTTGAATACGCGTAATTCCGTTACGTGCATCAGGCCAAAGGCCTTCATCACGAGAAAGAAAGCGATATATGCTACACCGCATATCGAACCGATAAGGAATATTCCTGTTCTGATCTTGGAATCAGGAATACGGGCGGGTGTTGATTTTACTACTGTTTCCATGGTTGTTCTTTAGGGAGAAGGGTAGAAGAATCATGCCAGAAAAACAGTGCGCAGTAAAAATAGTAGGCAGTGCGCAGTAAACCCGTAGCCGGCAATCATCAGGTATGCTTCGAAGAGGAATTTGTTACGGAGGGTGGTGTACCTCATTCCGTCTTACTGCGCACTGACCACTGCGCACTGTTTTTACTGTGTTATTTCAGAAGGCCTTCTGCACGCATCACACCTAGCGCATTATCCAGGCACTCCTGCGAATCGTAGATCACGTAGCGGCGCTTGCAGGCTTTCCCGTTTTTCCCGGTGTAGTAAACGATGAACGAATCGTAACCGAAACTCCTGCGGTTATATTTCAGGCCGACAATATCGGCACGCGGAATAAAATTGGTGTGTGAGTATCCAATCGTGCGCCAGAGCGAATAAATCATGAGCAGGTCGAGAGCGCCAAGCATGGCCACTACCACGTAGAACCCGGTGATCACGCACATCGCAATAAAAAAAGTGGCGATTGCAATTCCCGCGCTAAGAAAAAGGATGGCCATTGCATCCGGAGAATCTTTTTGCACGGGCCGCTCCTCGGGAAGATTTTTTTTCGAAACGATAAAACCTTCCGGTAATACGTGACAGTACATTCCGTCGGAAAGCACAAAATGCGGGTGTTCCGGTTCATTCATTGCGGGGGCAAAGATAGTTAAGAAGTGGGCAAGTAAATGAGACGAAAAAATGATCCCCCGGTGAACTTGGCTGATTGCCAACTTTAATACTACTTTTGCTGCCTATGATTACAATAGAACAGGTAAAGGCCCTTGTGGAGCGAAAAGATACGCTGAGGAGGCATCTTTGACATCGATAGCAAGCTCTCCAAAATAGCGAAGGACGAAGCTGCCACCCAGGCGGCCGGTTTTTGGGACGATCCTAAAAAAGCCGAAGTCCTTCTCAAGGAAATCAAAAAGAAAAAAGACTGGACGGACTCGTTCGGTACACTCGAAGCAAGCATTGATGACCTCAGTGTGATGTACGATTTTTATAAATCGGGTGATGCTACGGAAACCGACGTGGATGCACAATATGCAGTCACCGTGAAGCTCATGGAAGATCTCGAATTCCGGAACATGCTCAGCGGAAAAGAGGATCACCTGAACGGTATACTCACCATTAATTCCGGCGCAGGTGGAACGGAAAGCTGCGATTGGGCGGCTATGCTCATGCGCATGTACATCATGTGGGGTGAAAAGAACGGATTCAAGATCAAAGAAACCGATCTGCAGGAAGGTGAAGCTGCAGGAATCAAATCGTGCACACTGGAGTTTGAAGGTGAATATGCATTCGGTCATCTCAAAGGTGAAAACGGGGTGCACCGCCTTGTGCGTATTTCTCCGTTCGATTCCAATGCACGGCGGCATACATCATTTGCATCGGTGTATTGTTATCCATTGATTGACGACACGATTGAAATTGAAGTGAACCCGGCTGAATGCGAATGGGAAACATTCCGTTCAGGTGGTGCCGGCGGGCAGAACGTAAACAAAGTGGAAACCGCGGTGCGCCTGTATCACAAACCATCCGGCATTGTGATCAAGAACCAGGAGTCGCGTTCGCAGGGACAGAACCGTGAAAACGCCATGCGTCTTTTGAAATCGCAACTCTATGAATTGGAGATGCGGAAGAAAATGGAGACTGTGGCTGCGATCCGTGGTAACATGAAAAAGATCGAGTGGGGTTCACAGATCCGCAATTACGTTTTGCACCCGTACAAACTCGTGAAAGATCTGCGTACCGATCATGAAACTTCGGATGCACAGGGTGTGCTCGACGGGGATTTGATGCCGTTTATTAAATCGTACCTGATGGAATACGGGGCGAGCTGGAATACTGACCTGAAATAATTATTGATTTAAACCACATAGAGACATTAGAAAAACATAGGCATAGAGGACTATCCAGCTCACATAAGTTTCGGATCGCGCAGCGATCTATTGTGCACTTCAGCGATCTTATACCTATGTAAACTATGTGCCTATGTGGTTTATTTTGTAATGCATACCTGAAATAATCATTGAATTAAACCACATAGAGACATTAGAAAACATAGGCATAGGGAAGAATATAGTTCACGTAAGTTTCGGATCGCGCAGCGATCTATTGTGCACTTCAGCGATCTCACACCTATGTAACCTATGTCCCTATGTGGTTTATTTTTGTTGAAACCCGGGTTGAAACAATAAGCAATAGCAATGGCGAAGAAAGAAAAAATAACGGTCTGGCATAAGCCGAATTGTGCAAAGAGCATTGAGACGATGCGTTTTCTGAAAGAACATAAAGTTGTTCCGGCTGAGATCGTATTGTATCTCGAAGACATTCCTACTGAAGACATGATCCGTGATGTGCTGAAGAAGCTGGGCATTACCGCCGAGGAACTTATCCGTAAAAAAGAGCCGATCTACAAAGAGAAATTTGAAGGAAAAAAAATGACGGAGGAGAAATGGATCAAAGCGATGATGAAGTATCCGATATTGATCCAGCGCCCGATTGTGATCAAAGGCGACAAAGCAGTATTCGGAAGATCGGAAGACGAACTCAACCAGGTACTCTGACTTTAGCGGCACATGAGTTTTCCCGCATCGGCACTGCGGGCGGAACAAATCACTTCGCGATTTATGTGTTACCTCGATGTGTTCTATACTATATTGACCAGCGCCGCCGTGGTTATTTAAATTTGTCGTGATTCACTGGTTGATCCGGGTCAGTTAAATACCGGAATTTGCCAACATTTAATAAAAACCGTTAATTCCATCCGCGTAGCAAATTCAGCGTTGGAAAAAATCATCTTTCTTTGGCGCATGAAACACCGCTACATCCCGAAATTCTTCTTTGCTTTTTTTCTCGTGATCCTGAATGTGACCGGCATCCACGCACAGGTAACCGGAACTGTAACTGATTCTTTAAACCAGCCTTTACCATTTTGCAACGTGATGCTGCTGCGTGCCGCCGACAGTACCGTAGTAACGGGAACTACCTGCAGCGAAACGGGCGCATTTCTATTGGAGAAAAAAGAGAGCGGCAGCTTCCGGCTGATGATCATGTACTCGGGCTACGAAAAAAAATACACAGACATTTTTACGCTTGCTGAAAATGAACCTTCGTATGCGTTCGGTACGGTTGTCCTCATGCCCGATGCCACGATGCTTAAGGCTGTTCAGATCGTAGCGCAGAAACCATTCATGGAGCAAAAACTGGATCGTACGGTGTTCAACATTGAGAACAGCATACTTGCAACCGGCAATACGGCGTTGGATGTACTGCGTAAACTACCCGGTGTTACGGTCGATAATAACGATAACATCTCCGTACGCGGCAAGCAGGGCGTGCAGTTCATGATCGATGGAAGAAGATCGTACATGGGCGGATCCGACATGGCTAATTACCTGCGTGGAATTGATGCGAGCCAGATAGAAAAGATCGAAGTGATCACGAATCCTTCGGCAAAGTATGAAGCGTCCGGAAACGCGATAATTAATATTGTAATGAAGCGAAACAGAAATCTCGGGTATAATCAGCAGCTGAATGCTTCGTATGAGCAGGGATTTTATGGAGGTGGAAACGTTGGTACGAACTTCAATTACAAAACGCAGAAGTGGAATTTTTTCGGCGCAGCAAACGTCGGTCAGTGGCAGTTCTATGAAGAATTCGAGCGCACCATTGTGTACAATCCCGATTCCGCTTCTCACGCCAGCTCAATTGCCAACGGACGTCCAAAAATGGGAGGGATGTGGGACTGGGAGCAGGCAGGGATTGACTATTCACCGGGTAAACGCCATACAATCGGAATTGTTGCTGAACGTTCGGGAGGAACTCATGACGTCACCCGCAGATTTGATATGAGTTCATACAGCTCTGAAATGGTTCTGGATTCGAACCTGTATACAACCGGACTTGAGCAAAGCAACAATCAGTATTATTCAGGAGCACTGAATTACAAATTTGACATCGATACAACCGGGAAACTACTGACGGCGGATTTCAATTATGCAAATTTTACGACGCACCAGAACCGGGAGAACACAACGGCCTATCGCAACGGCGCCTGGCAGGTAATGCATGATCCGTTAACGCAGATCTCTGATATCGATCTCACGGTTGGCTATGCGACCGGACAGATCGATTACGTGCATCCGTTGAAGAACGAGAATGGTTTGCTTGAGGGCGGAGTTCGCGCAAGCAGTGCGAAGACAACAAGTGCGGCGCTTTATTTTATGCACCAGGGCGGCAACTGGATACAGCACATGGATCGGCCGATAGAGTTCGTGTACACAGAAATTATTTCTGCTGCGTACCTGAACTATTCCCGCGCGATCAATAAAAAACTGGATGCGCAGTTCGGTCTGCGCGCTGAAGAAACCATGTCGAAAGGGGAAGACGGAAACAGCGCGGAGCTGTTCAATCGCCAGTACCTGCGCTTGTTCCCCAGCGCTTTCCTCAATTGGAAGATCGATTCACTGTACGCGATCAACGTTTCGTACAGCCGGCGCATTGAGCGTCCTGATTATGGTGAGCTCAATCCGTTTGTAATCTATTCGGATCCTTACACTTCGTTTTCCGGCAACCCGAACCTGATGCCGCAAATGAATCACAAGGTCGAGGTGGCGCATATTTTCAAAGGCACGTACCGCACGGCGCTTTCCTATATGCACATGACGTCAGTGTTCAACGGAATCGTGTCTGTGAATGATTCGACGCGTGTGGTGAATACACGTCTCGAAAATCTTGCCACCTATAATGTGTTTACACTCGAGTTTTCGGCAGAATATTCATTTACCAACTGGTACACGCTTTCAGCTACGGTGCTCGCTTTTCGCGACCACTATTTCGGTCCGGTTAACGGAGAACAGTACAGCGTAGTCTATTACACCGGCATGCTCTTTTTACAGAACCGCATCAGCCTGAAACACGATTGGGGTATCGAAGCCAATTTCTTCGGCCGCTCTGTAAATATGAACGGTATCTGGAGAGAGAGTCCATTCTCCGGGGTAGATATCGGTGTTCGTAAACGTTTTGCCGACGGGCGTGGCTCGGTTTCCCTGAACTTACAGGATTTGCTGCGGGGAAATTATATGGACCGCACCGCCAATTACGGAAACGTAAATATGTCAACGACAGGGCAAATGGACAGCCGCCGTGTACGCCTTTCGGTATCGTGGAAACTCGGTCGTTCAGAGTATGAGCGCCAGCAACAGAGAAATAGTGCGGAGGAATTGAAAGGGAGAGCGCAGTAGTAGTAGGCAGGGTAAAACAGGAAGGACAGGAGGCAGGAAGGACAGGAGGCAGGAAGCCGTACCAAGGTTTAATAGGACCCTGCCTCCTGATTTACTGCCTTCCTGCTTCCTGTTTTACCTGTTTCCCTGCCACCTGCTTTCCTGCCACCTGCTGACCTACTTTTCACTAAATTTGCCCGACCAAACTATTCCGTAAATCCTATGAGTTTCCGCATCGAAAAAGACACCATGGGCGAGGTACAGGTACCTGCCGATAAATACTGGGGCGCACAGACCGAACGTTCTCGCAATAATTTCAAGATCGGGCCGGAAGGAAGTATGCCGAAGGAAATTATTTACGCATTTGCCTACCTGAAAAAAGCAGCGGCACACGCGAACCACGATCTCGGTGTATTGGACGCAACCAAGCGCGACCAGATATCCACCGTGTGCGATGAAATTCTCACCGGCGCGCTCGACGACCAGTTTCCATTGGTGATCTGGCAAACAGGATCGGGCACGCAGAGTAACATGAACGCGAACGAAGTGATTGCTTACCGCGCGCATGTGATCTCCGGCGGAAAACTCACTGACGAGAAAAAAGTACTGAACCCGAACGATGATGTGAACAAATCGCAATCGTCGAACGATACGTATCCAACCGCGATGCACATTGCCGCATACAAGCTCGTGGTGGAGAACACCATTCCCGGCATGGAGAAACTCCGCGACACGCTTGACAAAAAAGCGAAGAGCTGGAACAAGGTCGTGAAAACAGGACGCACGCATTTCATGGATGCAACACCGCTCACGCTCGGCCAGGAATTTTCCGGGTATGTGCAGCAGATCACCAACAGCATTCGCGCAGTGAACAACGCACTGGAAATGGTGAAAGAACTTGCCCTTGGCGGAACCGCCGTGGGAACCGGGTTGAATACACCGAAAGGATACGACGTGCTGGTTGCGAAAAAAATTGCGGAGTTCACTAAACTCCCTTTTGTAACGGCACCCAATAAATTCGAAGCACTCGCGGCGCACGATGCGATGGTGGAACTCTCCGGCGCATTGAAACGTTCGGCTGTTTCATTGATGAAAATTGCAAATGACATCCGCATTCTCAGTTCAGGACCGCGTTCCGGAATCGGGGAGATTGTGATTCCGGATAACGAACCGGGCTCATCGATCATGCCGGGGAAAGTAAATCCTACGCAGCCGGAAGCGCTCACGATGGTGTGCGCACAGGTGATGGGCAATGACGTTGCCGTTTCCATTGGCGGATCAAACGGGCACTTCGAACTGAACGTGTTCAAGCCGATGATCGCCTACAATGTTTTGCAAAGCGCACGCCTGCTTGGCGATGCATGCGTTTCGTTCAATGACAAATGCGCGGCAGGCATGGAACCTAATCTTCCGGTGATTCAGAAACACATGGAAAATTCACTCATGCTGGTGACTTCGCTCAATACACATATCGGTTATTACAAAGCTGCAGAGATCGCGAAGAAAGCGCACAAAGAGGGTAAAACACTTCGTGAAGCTGCGATTGAATTGGGTCACGTTACAGCTGAACAGTTTGATGCCTGGGTGAAACCCGAAGACATGGTGGGAACACTGAATTAATTCAAAGATTGAGAATTCAAAGATTCAATCATTTGCACCGCCTCCGCGCGTTGGAATGTGCGAATAGCTCAATGTTGAATCTTTGAATCCTTGAATTTTATATATCTGGCATCAGCCGCACAGCATGTGGTTGTTTCTCCGGAGTGAACTTAGAACGCCGTTGGTTATCTTTATTCTATGATTGAAACGTGTCGCGTGCGCAGCCTGGGAATTCTGAAAGTTGCTTTGCTGGCGATGATCTTCTTTGCGCCTGCATTGCTTCGTGCGCAAGACACCAGCGTATATGTGCTCCGGGAAAATTTCAAACGCGAGATCGTCATCGAAGGCAAACGTTACCGCGTGTACAACAATTGGGTGACGTTTGGCGCCGGCGCCGGTATTCATTCTGAAAATCCACGGACACAGTTTGTTCTCGGGATGAATTTCCAGTTTCACATCAAGAAATATTATTTCAACCTCGGCGGGTTAATGTCCGGCGATGAATTTGGTGTTTGGAATAACTACAGCGGGCACATCGGTTTTGTTCCTTTCCGCAGGGAGAATGAACAGCGAAACATGGCCGCTATGATTTGCGTGAACTACACGCTCGGTTACGATTATCTCTACGCAGGACATTACTCCAGCCAACGTTGGGACCGTGTTGGCCTCTACGCTGAATTTCAATACACGAAGAAACTGCAATACGCCGTGGGAATAGGCCCCACGTTCTTTGTCGACTGGAACCCGAAACGTGTTCTTGTAGGCATACGTTTGGATGGATACCTCTCCGGTGCGTACCGCGGCTATGCGAAAGGCTATGGGCCTGCTCAGACTAAACCCTTGTAAAATTCCTGGATACTTTTTTTGCCGCAGTCACGAAAGCATTCGGAATCGCTGGCGAATCGTACTTGTTATATATGCAAAAACAACCACGGAGGCACGGCGACACAGCGTTAGAGCAAATGTTACTTGCCGTATTGCTTACGGCACAGCGAATGGAAAACAGTCGCTTCGCTTCTGTCCGTGCAAACACGAAGTGTTTGTTTCGATAGATTTTAATTTTCCACGCCGTGTCGCCGTGCCTCCGTGGTTACAATTACTCTATTTCCGAAATCTTCTTGTAGATCCGGTCCGGCGATCGTTTACCATCCGACTGAAGATCGTAGATAACGTCGTTAGCGATGATCAGCTTTGCAGTCACTTCCAGCGAAATTACGTTCATCGAATCTTTCTGGGTCTGTACAAGTTCCGGAAATAATTCGCTGAGCTCAAAGTGGCGGCCATCGGTGTATTGTTCCATCACGAGGATACTGTCCTGCTCAACGTGCCATTTGCCCACGGAGACAAAAAATTTGGTGCCCGGACAAAAACTCTTTTCTACTTTGAAAAGCATCATCGAATCGGGACGGATAGTAAGTGTAATGAGATTGTTTTCCCACTGGGTTGTGTTTTGCCACACGCCCACTGCATTGGGTGTAACAGGAGGGCGTTCGCTGCAACTTACTGCGGCAAGAACAATCAACAGGGCAACGAGACAGGTGCGTATCATACGAAACGGTCTCCTTTCGCAACTTTCACGTCGTGTACAAACGTGCGTATCTGCTGTTCGTCCTGCTTTTTACAGATGAGCAGAATGTTGGCTGATTCCACAACGATATAATCTTCCAATCCTTCAATGACCACAAGTTTATCGTTCGGCACATGAACAACGCACCCGCTGGATTTGTACATCATCACGTGCTTGCCCACAATGGCGTTGTTGTTCGCATCTTTTTTGATGTGCGTATACAGCGAGCCCCAGGTTCCAAGATCCGACCAGCCGATGATGGACGAGCGGACAAAAACATTCGTTGCTTTTTCCATCACCGCATAATCAATCGATATGTTTTTGCAACGTGCATACGCATCACGCAGGAATTCTTCTTCTGCCGGTGTCGACCATTTGTCTTCGCCTTCGTTGAAGATCTGCGCCATTTCCGGGATGTGATCGTGAAACGCTTTGATAATACTTTTTGCGCTCCAGATAAATATTCCGGCATTCCACAGGAAGTCTCCGCTGCGCAGAAAAAATTCTGCCATTTCGAGATCCGGTTTTTCGGTGAATGTTTTCACACGTTTGATCCGGCGGTCTTTTTCATGCTGCTCCGATTCCACGAACTGGATATAACCATAACCCGTATCCGGGCGCGTTGGTTTTAACCCGAGTGTAATCAGGCAATCGTTTTCCGCTGCTTTCTTCATGCACGAAAGAATCGCTTTGGTAAACGTATCTTCTTTGGTGATGAGGTGATCAGACGGTGCGACAACCATCACCGCGTCGGGATTGATCGAGTTAATTTTCCACGCAGCAAAAGCCACGCATGGAGCGGTGTTTTTACGCGCCGGCTCGCAAAGAATATTTTCCGGGGCAAGATCAGGCAGTTGTTCCTGCACCAGGTTTTTGTAGTGCTCGTTGGTCACTACAAAAATGTTGGAAGGCGTGCAGAACTTCAGTGCCCGGTCGTACGTAGATTGTAAAAGTGTACGGCCTGTTCCAAGCACATCGATAAATTGCTTGGGGTGTGCGGTACGGCTCATGGGCCAGAACCTCGTTCCGACACCTCCGGCCATGATCACACAGTAACGGTTTTTCATGATTCAGTATCGGGTTCAGGAGAGTTTTGAAAGCGCTTTTTCAAGGCTTTGAATAATGGCTTCAACGTCTTCCAGTTTACACGTGCCCACAGAAAGACGGTACCAGCTCGAATCAGCAGATGCACCGAATGCGTTGAATGGAACAACGGCTACTTTCGCTTCGTTGAGTATGTAACTGGTTACATCGCGTGTAGTAGCGAGTACAGTGCCGTCAGCGGTTTTTTGCCCGTGCAAAGCAATCTGGATCGTCAGGTAAATCGCTGCCTGCGGTGCAATGGAATCCACGCGGTATCCTTTCGCTTTGAGCGATTGAAATCCTTTGTGAAACGCGGTAAGACGTGCGTGTACTTTTTGTTTGATGTCGGCGAGAAACGTATCGTACTGCCCGAGGTCTGAAAGATACCGAGCCGTAGCTACCTGTTCCGCTTTCGGTGCCCAGGCGCCTACGTGCGAAAGGATAGATTTCATTTTGTCGATGATGCGTTTCGGCCCCATCGCCCAACCCACGCGAACGCCAGTTGCCGCAAGTGATTTCGAAATTCCGTCAACGAAAATGGTGTACTGACGCATTTCAGGACGCAGGCTCACGGGATCGTGGTGCTTGACTTCACCAAATGTGAGCGCCCAGTAGATCTGGTCGTACAAAAGGTAGAGTGGTTTTTCTCCCGGTCCGCGGCGTTTGTTCTCTGCAAGAATGAGGTCGCAGATTTCAGTAAGCGTTTCTTTAGTGAACGTAGTTCCGGTTGGATTCAAAGGTGAACACAAAGAAACGAGTGCAACATTTTTCAAATGTGGCGCGAGTTCTTTTGCATCGGGCATGAAATTATTTTCGGGTTTTGCTTCTACGAAAACCTGGTTGGCGTAGTCGCCCGAATTCATGTGCGTGTAGTGATTGTTATTCCACGACGGAACAGGAAAAAGTACTTTCTCGCCGGCGTCCAGAACTGTTCTGTAGATCGCGTAGATCACCGGGCGTGCACCACCGGCAATCAGGATTTCATCGGCCGTATATTTCAATCCCTGTCTTTGCTCAATGAGGTTCGCAACTGCTTTGCGCAATTCAGCAACACCATCGGCAGCGGGATAATTGGTTTCGTCTTCTTCGTAGGCCTTGATGATTTCACGTTTCAATTCCGTGGGAATCGGGAAAATCTTCGGGTTGAAATCGCCGATGGTCAGGTTGTAGACCTTCTCACCATTTTTGATTTTTTCATTGACTTCCGCCGCGAGTTTGATGATCTCTGAACCGATCAAAGATTCAGCCATCCGGCTTACTTTCAGTTCTGTGTTCACGGGTAATGCTGTTGTATTGCTCATAAGGCGTGTGTGTGGCTTTAGGGCACGCTCCTTCGCTTCTCAAAGGGCGGGGCAAAGGTACGAAATTTGACACGGAAAAATGCGTGGATGGACGCTTGCACCAACCTGATTTCGAGCGCATAATAGAAGGTTGTGACAGACGGTAAAAAAAACGGTCGGGGGACAACCTTTTCGTTATGCTTCGTCTTTCTAATAAATAGCTGCGATATGAGAAAATTACTGATTCTGTTTTTTTGCGTGTGGACAATCCATGCGACCGCAAATCCGGGAAAGCGCGATACAACATTTATTAAACGACCGTATTACCTGGGACTAACAGCAGGCTACACACATTTTTTGCATGTGCTTGATAATAACTCGCCTTCAGATATAGCTTATATGCCGGGCTGGGTGCGTAACCAGGTATTTTATTCGGGTATTTCTCCGGGGCTTACGTTCGCGTTTCCTTTTTCGAAGAAAATGGAATGTGAAGTGGCTATGCAATGGTCAACATATTTTGATAAACGCAATGAAATAACTGACCTGGTAACTGATACCGCTCCTTTTCCTCACATCGTGAGTTACAACAGTGTTCGCGTGTGGAAGGCATCACATACGTGGGAACTCAGAACTGCATTCACTTACGAATTTCTTCGCAAAAATACAGTAGCGTTGCAGGCAGGCGCGGGAGGTTGGTTGGCCGTGCAGGATGTAGGATATGGTTCGGGCCAGGTTGGACTAGAGGGTCTCGTAAAATGTTACGTTGCACCAGCGCACTTTCCAACCATGCAGTTTGCACTTGCCTGTGGAATCACGCATGTAGATATGTATGCTTCGCTGCGTGTTTCTGTTATGCTGCAAGGCACACGCACGTATCGTGTGAAACCGGATAAGTATTATGTGAGAACGTATGAAGAAGGAGAGTAATTCAGGATGCAGGAATTCAGGAAGGCAGGAGGCAGGAGGCAGGAGGCAGGAAGTCAGGAGGCAGGGCGCAGTAAAAACGAGGTAAATTATTTTCCATATCGGGTTGCTGCACCCTGCCTCCTGAACTCCTGCTTTCCTGCCTACTTAAGTACTTGATACGCCACAAAACTCGCCACCCAAGCCAGCACGCCCATAAACACAAACTGGATCGTCGGCCATTTCCAGCTTTTGGTTTCGCGCTTCACAACGGCAACTGTGCTCACGCACTGCATCGCGAATGCATAAAAGATCATCAATGAAATTCCGGTTGCAAAAGTGTAGATCGCTTTTCCTGTTTCCGGATCGGTTTCTTTCATCATGCGCTCACGGATCGGTTCGATGTTTTCATCATCGCCTGCGCCATAGATCGTAGCCATTGTTCCCACAAAAACTTCGCGTGCTGCCAATGAAGTGATCAATGAGATTCCGATTTTCCAGTCGTAACCCAGTGGTTCGATTGCAGGCTCAATAAATTTTCCGAGACGGCCTGCGTAAGAGAGTTCAAGTTTTTTTGATTTGAGCGATCTGAGATGTTCGGCCAACGAATCTTTGTAATGGTTTTGTGCCTGTACACGAGTTTCGTGAAACTCCAGCCCCGGGTAACCAATCTGATCTACTGTAATCGGCACAATATTTTCTATTTGAATTTCAGTTTCAGCAATGTGAGCCTGAATTTGTTTGAAGTTTTCTCCCGGTCCAAACGAAGCCAGCACCCACAACACAATCGAAACAGCAAGAATCACTTTGCCCGCATCAAACAAAAACACTTTTACTTTTTCGTAGATCAGGTAAAAAACATTCGACCACTTCGGCATGCGATAAACGGGTAATTCCATCACGAACCAGCTGCGTCCTTTTCCTTTGATGATCAGGTGCAAAATCCACGCAGAAAAAATCGCCATGAAAAAACCGAGCAGGTACATGCCCATCAGTACAAGTCCCTGCAGGTGAAAAATTCCGCCCACCATTTTATCCGGAATGATCATCGAGATCAGCAACGTGTACACGGGTAAGCGCGCGCTGCAGCTCATCAATGGGGTAACCATGATGGTGATGATGCGTTCTTTCCAGTTGCTGATCGTGCGTGTGCCCATGATCGCCGGAACTGCACAAGCCATTCCGCTGATCAATGGAATAACAGAGCGTCCGTGCAAACCGATTTTCCGCATGAGTTTATCCATGATGAAACTCACGCGCGCCATGTAACCGGAATCTTCCAGCAGGGCGATGAAGAAAAAGAGTAAAGCAATCTGCGGAACAAATACCACGATGCCGCTTAGCCCGGCGAGAATTCCATTGATGAATAAATCGGTGAGCAGCCCTTCCGGAAAATTTGCCGCACAAAGTTCCTGGATCCACGCAAAACCGTTTTCAATCCATTCCATCGGATACGCTGCGAGATAGAAAATGGATTGAAACACCACGAGCATGATCGCCAGGAAAATCACGTAGCCCCAGATTTTGTGCGTAAGAAACGCATCGATCTTTCTCGCTACGGTCGGACGACCCGTTCCTTTGCTGATGCAGGCTTCGAGGTGCTGCGCGATAATTCCGTAACGCAGCAAACTTTCTTCTGCCTGGGCTGTGCCCGGACTGAATCCAACGGCAGCGAGTTTTTCGCGCCACGCCACATCGCTTTCAAACAAACGGTGTGCGCGGTACAACGCAGAAAATTCGTCAATCTTTTCTGTCGACGATTGCTGAACCAGCTTCACGGCTTCCGGGGCAAGCGAAGAGGCATCCACGAAACGGAACGCAGGCTCATCAATGGAAGTCGCAAGCAATTCTTCGAGCCGGTCAATCCCTGTTTTGTTTCGCGCACTGATCGGAATTACCGGAATACCGAGACGGTTCGACAAACGCCCGGTGTCAATCTGAATTCCTGATTTCTCCGCTTCATCCATCATGTTCAAAGCGAGAACACATGGAATTTTGAGATCCATGATTTGCCCGGCGAGAAACAAACTTCGTTTCAGGCTCGTGGCATCAGCGATGATCACCACCGTATCCGGAAAATCGCGGTTGGTACGATCGGTCAGTACACGCGTTGCAACTTCTTCATCCAGCGATTTCGGGTAGAGCGAATACGTTCCCGGTAAATCGGTGTAATGAAATTCAACAAGCACTTTACCAACTTTCTTTCTGACGATCGCACTTTTCTTATCGACCGTTACACCGGGAAAATTTCCTGTGCGTTGGTTAAGCCCGGTGAGCGCATTGAAGAGTGTAGACTTCCCGCTGTTGGGATTTCCAACCAGGGTAATTTTGCGGTGAATGACTTTATCGCGGGATGTATTTTCCAATGCCGGGAAATTCAGATTGGATTTGCGACACGCAGAATTTTCACGGTTCGCGCTTCAGACAGGCGAAGGCTGAGGGTATAACCGGCAATGCGGAAGGCCATGGGATCGCCCAGTGGGGCAATCTTGTCGAGTTCCACTTCCTCGCCCGGAGTACAGCCCATTTCCAGGAGCTTTACCGACAATTCAGCATCGGTAAAAGAATCAATAATGGCTTTTTCTCCGTGGATCAGCGAGGAAAGATTGTCCGTTTTCACAGTACAAAGTTAACTTAACGCAGGGACAATCAGGGTTGGACGAGGGAGCGGAATCATACCTAAAAGGGGGTATTTTGGACTTTGATTTTTCGCCTGCGGCAGCAAGGAATTTATAAAAGGCCTTTCACTTCGTTCAAGGGACATGCGACTTCTCCGAAGTCGTAATAAAACGCACGTTGTTTTTATGATCCCGGAGGGATCACATGTTCCTTGAACGAAGTGAAAGGATAAAAAGAAAATTCCTTGCTGCCGGCAGGCGAAATCGAAAATTGGCAATCGAAAATCGACAATTGATTAGTGCCGTTTCTTGGCCTTCTTAGGCTTACTATTCTTCTTAAAATTCGGGCAATCGCCGCAATTGTTTTTACCCTTGAAGATGAAGCATCCGTCGAGTGTTACGGTCGTAAACGCCCCAAGGATCAGTAATGGAAGAAATCTTCTGAAAATCCGCTTCATAGAAACCAAATATACGAAATCGTAGTCCGTTCCGACCTTCGGTGGAGCTGCCTTCTTTAATAACGCGCCCGTATGGGTATTGTTACACAAATCTGGCCGAATAATCAGTAATTTTAGCGCTTCTATGGATCCAACCCGTTTACTGTTTCATATTGGGCGCTATTGGTTGCTGATGAAGCAGGTGTTCAGCAAGCCCGAGAAGCCGCGCTTGTTCTGGGATCGCGTGTTTTACGAGATCAATGCAATTGGCATCGGATCGCTGGGCGTTGTTTCCATCATTTCCATTTTCATGGGTGCGGTAATTACAATCCAGTCGGCATTCGGTTTTGAAAGCCCATGGATTCCCTTGTACGCGGTTGGATTGGCTGCACGCGATGGTATTATTCTCGAATTTGCACCAACCATTGTGAGCCTTATCCTGGCCGGAAAAGTAGGATCCAGCATTGCGTCTGAAATCGGGAACATGCGCGTAAGCGAGCAGATTGATGCGCTCGATGTTATGGGCATCAATTCGGCTTCCTTCCTGATCCTTCCGAAAATTGTAGCGTCCGTTTTCATTTTCCCTTTTGTTGTGGTCATCAGCATGTTCCTCGGTCACCTGGGCGGATTTGTGCTGGGCGTGGCCGCAGGCGTTGTTACACCGTATGAGTTTGTGTACGGTATCCAGTATGATTTCCGCCCCTACAACGTATACTATTCACTCACCAAAACACTTTTCTTCGGGTTCATCATTCCATCGGTTTCTGCGTATCACGGTTACTACGTGAAAGGCGGATCGCTGGAAGTCGGACAAGCCAGTACACGTGCTGTAGTATACAGTATCATTGCGCTGCTGCTGTTTAATTTCATTCTCACTCAACTTCTGCTCGCGTGATCGAAGTGAGAAACATAAATAAGTCGTTTGGCGACAAACAGATTCTGAAGGATTTCTCGTTCACGTTCGAACGCGGGAAAGCAAACCTGATCATCGGGGAAAGCGGTACCGGGAAATCTGTGCTCATCAAATGCATGGTTGGACTGGTCCTTCCGGAAACCGGTGAAGTGCTGTACGACGGGGAAGACTTTCTGAAAATGGATTACGATAAACAGAAAGTGATCCGCCAGCAGATCGGTATGTTGTTCCAGGGTGGAGCGTTGTTCGATTCCATGACCGTTGAAGAGAACGTGAAGTTTGGCTTGTCGATGTTTACGAAGATGCCCGAGTCGGAGAAACGTGACCGCGTGATGTTTTGCCTCGAGCGCGTCAACCTTCCGCATGCACTCAAACTTTACCCGGCAGAATTATCGGGTGGAATGAAAAAGCGTGTGGCCATTGCCCGTGCCATTGCACTGAAACCGAAATATCTTTTCTGCGATGAACCGAACTCGGGCCTTGATCCAAGAACGTCGATTCTCATTGACGAACTGATCAAGGAAATTACCATTGAGTATAATATTACCACGGTTGTAATTACGCACGATATGAATTCGGTACTTGAGATCGGCGATAAGATTGCGTACATGCAAAAAGGCGTGAAGCTCTGGGAAGGAACGCGACACGAAATTCTGCGCGCGCAACACAAAGAACTTTCGGAGTTTGTTTACGCAACGAAGTTTTTGCAGCAGTTCCGGGACCGGCTCGAGAAGGAATAGCGACACGGTCACATCTTAGCACAGCATTATTTTAATTTCACCGCGGAGGCGCTGAGGCGCGGAGACCTCATTGAATCAGCAATGATCGCAAAGGTTTGCTCTGCGTCCACTGCCTCCTCCAATTGAGCTTTGAATCTCTGCGCCTCAGCGCCTCCGCGGTGAATAAAATATAGGGTAACGAAAATCCCCGCCTCAATGAAGAGACAGGGATTCCGTTTATTGGTTCAGAGAAGATTACTCTGTAACGATCATTTTGCGTGTTACTTTCACACCATCAACGTTGAGTGTGTAGAAATAAACTCCTGGTGCGTAAGCTGAAGTATTCAGATCAACCTGGTGCTGACCTGCAACTTGCTGACCTTGATCAACAGTTTCAACAAGTTTGCCGGTTACGTCATACACTTCAAGAGAAACGTCAGCAGAATTAGCAATGTTGTAACGGATCATTGTAGTTCCGTTTGAAGGGTTAGGAACGTTCTGCTCGAGAGCAATTCCGGTATTTCCTTCTTCGTTAATACCTACACCGTCAACAGTGATTCGTGCCCAAACACCCCAGTTCTGCAGGAAGTTTTCGCTGTCAGCGCCTGCCTGTTTGTTTGGAGTTCCGTTGCACTCATAATAGGTATCAGCACCTGCAGCGTTTGGCAGCATTCCGTTAGCCGGGCTGAAACGCATGTCGTAACGGTAGCTGTTCTGTGCGTAATGTGAAAGCAATGCGAAGTTTGGCAGTGTTGGATTCGCAGCACAGTTTCCTGCACCAAGGTCACCGAATCCGGCAAGGATACCGAATGTATCCAGCGTGCGGTCACCATAGAATTCAACAACAACACCGAAACGTGTAGTTGCGCTGGTCACCGGGTAGTTTACTTCCACACCAATAACTGCTGAAGTCAGCCAGTCGTTGGTAGTACCAAACATGGTTGAAGTAACCGTGTCAGCGTGAAGAACGTTTGACGTTTGCGGGTAACCCTGTGAGTTCAACGCAACGATTTTCACAATCAGTGTATCGTTTACACCAGAGTTGTTTTCGTGTCCGCCAAGAATGAACACAGAGTCAATCACGTAAGAGTTGAATGTACTTGACGGCATTGGTGTTGGACCGTTCGCGTTGTACGAATCAAAGAATGAACTGAAGTCAACCACGGCGTAAGTGATATTTGTATCACCGAGCGTCAGGTCGTAATTCATGTTCATGTCCCAGATGTAACGTGCGTACATGCCACCCATTGAGTCAACATTGTACACTTCGTCCATGTAATCATAATCCACATAAAACGACTGCATCGATTGTGTTGACGGTGGATTAGACCGTTCTGAAGAAGAAGGTGTACTTGCGCCATTTGGTATGGTCTGAAGGTTCTGTGCATTAGCGCCGAAAGCCAACAAAGCGCAACCAATTACTGCGTAGATTTTTTTCATTTTATCCGGTTTTAAAATTTTCGATTGAAAACAAATATAAGTTAAATTAATTCAAAATTCAATCGCGGCCGGTATTGGTGGTACTATGGTTTTGTTACTGGTAGACTTCAGCGCATAAATGGTAAATCGGACAGGCCGGTTGACGGCACGAAAAAGCCCCGACTCAGTGAAGAGACGGGGCTTTTTGTTAAAATGTATTTTTTAGTTCTTCACCATTGGTACTGCAACGCCAGTTCCGTTAGTCTGGATCTGTACGTAGTAAACACCAGCAGCCAGGTTAGTTCCGTCGATTGCGTAAGTGTAAGAACCTGCAGCCTGACCTGAACGAACTTCTTCGCTGATCAGACGGCCTTGTGCGTCAACAATGCGGATAGTTACTTTTTCAGAAGCATCAGCAAGTGTGTAGTTCAAGGTAGTGCTGGTAGTGAAAGCGTTTCCACCTGTGAAACCAACGCTGATTCCGTTCAGTGCAGTTTCGCCCATTCCAGTTCCCATTTCAACGATAGGGAAGATAGCGAACTCGATATCCAAAGGCCATGCCTGAAGCATTGTGTGCCAGCTGTTGTCGCTCCACTGCTCCCATGATCCTTCGAATCCACCTGAGTTACCATCTTCTGTGTGAACCAGGCCGATAGTGTCTCCGGCACCAAGTGCGGTGAAATCAAAACCAACTGCGAAGTCATTCTGCACATACTGTGGAGCAGAGAATGTGTGGATGTAGCAATTCGCCAGTGAAAGGCTTGTGTCAACACTTCCGATTGCTACGTTGTCAGATACAGTTGGTGTACCAGGACAAGAAACGTTACCCAGTGTAGAAGTACCTGTTCCGTCGAGGTTATAAACGCGCATAGCTACGTTTCCGTTTGCTCCGACTTCTTTAGCACCGAACCAGTACATAGCACCGAAAACGATCATTTCATTCACGCTATAGAATGAAGGTGAGTAAACCTGTGCTTTCTGTTTGTCAAGGTATCCGTTGTTACCAACTACGTATCCGCCGTTAATAGAACCCAACAATTGAGCCTGTTGTGACCAATCCGCAGGACCGGTGATTGTATCAGTTGGGGCAACTGACTGAGTTGTGGTTGCTGATGGGTAAGCAGGGTCAAGAAGTGGACCGGCAACAGCCACACGCTGAGCGTTAGCAGCTACTGCAACAGCACAAAATACTGCAAGGGTGTAAAATTTCTTCATTGCTGAGGATTTAAGTTTTGGTTAAGGTTTTTCTGATTAAGAAGCACAAATATAACAAATCAAGTTCTAAAAACCGCACGTTTTTTGGCGATTTTACGAGGCTTTAAGTGTTAAAAACGGCTGAATTACGCGTTTGCCGGTTCCATGTACGCTTCGATTGGTAAACAACTGCAGATGAGGTTGCGGTCCCCATGGGCATTGTCGACCCGGCCTACGCTTGGCCAGAATTTGGCTTCTTTTACCCAATTTAACGGGTAAACGGCCTTCTCACGCGAATACGCGTGCGACCATGCATCGGCAATAACCGAATCGGCAGTATGCGGCGCATTCTTGAGTACGTTATCTGATACGTCTGATTTTCCATCCGCAATTTCAGCGATCTCTTTGCGGATGCTGATCATCGCTTCGCAGAAACGGTCAAGTTCGATCTTCGGTTCAGATTCTGTTGGTTCAACCATTAAGGTATCGTGAACCGGGAATGCTACGGTTGGCGCATGGAATCCATAATCCATCAGGCGCTTCGCCATATCTCCCACTTCCACTTTTGCTGTGCGCTTGAATTCTTCGCACTGTAAAATCATTTCGTGGGCCACGCGACCGTTGTGATTCGTATAAAGGGTCTCGTAATGTCCTTTCAGTTTTTCTTTGATGTAGTTCGCATTCACGATGGCCATTTTCGTAGAATCAGTCAATCCATCGCTGCCCAGCATTTTGATGTACCCATAAGATACGAGCAGGATGAGCGCGCTTCCGAACGGAGCCGCTGATACTGCCGCAATTCCCTGGTCTCCTCCTGTTTTAACCACAGGATGTGAAGGCAAAAACGGCACAAGATGTTTCGCGACACCAATCGGTCCCATACCGGGGCCGCCGCCGCCGTGAGGGATTGCAAATGTTTTGTGAAGGTTCAGGTGACAAACGTCAGCGCCGATGTTACCCGGGCTGGTTAATCCAACCTGCGCATTCATGTTCGCGCCATCCATATAAACCTGTCCGCCATTCGCGTGAATGATCGACGTGATTTCCATGATCGACTCTTCGTACACGCCATGCGTTGATGGATAAGTCACCATCAGGCAGGAAAGTTTGTCTTTATGCTGTTCCGCTTTTGCACGAAGATCAGCAACGTCGATGTTGCCTTTTTCGTCGCACTTCACGACCACAATTTCCATTCCCGCCATTGCTGCGGATGCTGGATTTGTACCGTGTGCAGAAGATGGGATCAGGGAAACATTGCGATGACCATCGCCGCGGCTCATGTGGTATGCGCGGATAACCATCAGTCCCGCGTACTCACCCTGTGCGCCGGAATTGGGTTGAAACGACATCGCAGCAAAACCGGTAATGTCGCTGAGGTCTTTATCCAGTGTGTTGATGAGTTCGTGATAACCGGCAGCCTGTTCAGCAGGAACAAACGGGTGTACGTTTGCAAATTCCGGCCAGGTGATCGGCATGAGTTCTGCAGCGGCGTTCAGTTTCATCGTGCAGGATCCCAGAGAGATCATGGAATGCACGAGCGAAAGATCTTTGTTCTCGAGCCTCTTGATGTAACGCATCATTTCTGTTTCGGAATGATGCGTATTAAAAATCGGGTGGGTGAGGTATGTCGATTTTCTTACCAGTGAAGAAGGAATGCCATTTACAGCTGTTGTGCCGTTTTTAATTCCGAATACAGCAAGAATATCCAGGAAATCTTCGCGGCTCACGGTTTGATCGAGCGTGATGGAAACCGAATTGGCTCCGTAACGGAAGTTGATGTTGTTCTTTGTTGCTGCTGAACGGATCGCATCTATTTTCGCTGCATCGGCTTCAATGGTCACCGTGTCGAAGAATGAACTGTTCACGAGTTTGAAACCTGCACCGGTTAACGCACCGGCAAGTTTTGACGCGTTGTCTGCAACTTCTTTGGCAATGGCTTTGATTCCATCGGGGCCATGGTACACGGCATACATGCTGGCCATAATAGCGAGCAGCGCCTGTGCGGTACAGATGTTTGATGTTGCGCGGTCGCGTTTGATGTGCTGTTCGCGTGTTTGCAACGCCATGCGCAAAGCATGTTTGCCGTTGCTGTCAATGGAAACGCCGATGATACGTCCCGGCATTAAGCGTTTGAATTCTTCTTTCGCCGTGAAGAATGCCGCGTGCGGTCCGCCAAAGCCCATCGGTACACCGAAACGCTGTGAGTTTCCATAGACTACGTCGGCGCCCCATTCTCCCGGAGGAGTAAGTAACGCAAGCGACAATAAGTCGGTTCCTACGGCAACACCTGCGCCTGCTGCGTGAGCGGCTTCGGTAAATGCACGGTAATCATGAACCTCGCCATTGATGTCCGGGTATTGAACGAGTGCACCGAAAATAGTTTCATCAAACTTAAATGTGCGGTGATCGCCGATGACGAGTTCAATATTCAACGGGGCTGAACGTGTTTTCAGCAGGTCGATGGTTTGTGGGAACGCAAGTTCAGAAACGAAGAAGCGGTTCGCATTTCTTTTTACGGCTTCGCGTCCACGGTTCGCGTAGATCAATGTCATCGCTTCAGCAGCAGCAGTGGCTTCATCAAGCAGTGAGGCATTTGCCAATGGCATCGCGGTGAGGTCCATCACCATGGTCTGGAAATTCAGGAGCGCCTCGAGACGTCCCTGCGCAATTTCTGCCTGGTACGGAGTGTATGCGGTATACCAGCCCGGGTTCTCAAGAACGTTACGCTGGATAACCGGCGGCGTAATGGTTCCGTTGTATCCCAGCCCAATGTATGTTCTGAAGATTTTATTTTTTGCACCCAGTTCTTTCAGGTGACGGAAGTATTCGTATTCGCCCAGCCCTTTTCCAACCTGCAAAGGTTTTTTCAGTCGGATAGAAGCAGGGATTGTTTGCTCGATGAGTTCGTCAACAGAAGAAACGCCGATAAATTTTAACATGTCTCTGGTGTCGGATTCCGACGGACCAATGTGGCGCCTCGTGAACAGGTCGGTGTACATATTGTGAAGTGTATTATTTGTGTGGGTGCAAAGATAAGGAGAATGTTAAGGCTGCAAGCCCTTTGAAGGTTAGGTAGTGTCCCAGTTTGAAATCAGTTAAGATTTGTGGCATGGAAACGGTTAAAACCGTTGAGCTGGTTTACCGGTTTCATTGCCGGGGGCTTACCCCAATGCTTCGGGACCCCGGCAATGAACAGTCCTAAACATTCAACCGCTTAAGCGGTTTTCAAAAATCCCCAATGGCCAAACTGAGACACTACCGGTTACCGCTTTTTGGCTGCTTGCCACCAGACGTGTATATTTGAGCATTAACTCAGGGTGAATGAAAGTCAGATTGTTGGTTTGTATGCTCGTATGTTTTGGCTGCCGGTTAATGGCCCAAACCCCCGAGCCTATGGACACGGTATATTTAATGAGCGGAAAAACCGTGGCCGGGGTGGTGAAGGATACTTCCAATCAGAAACTGAAGATTCTTATCCCCAGAAAAGGAAATTTCAAAGCCGACTTCATCGACCAGGAACTGATTTTTTCCGTGAAATATAAAAACGGAACCGAATCGGTTTTTTACGTGCAGGACACGCTTTTCGGAAATTACTACACACCCAACGAAGTGCGTTATTATCTCCAGGGTGAGCGTGATGCGCGGAAATCGTACCGTTGCCGCGGTTGGATTGCCGGAGGATTTGTCGCCGGATTCGCCGGAGGATACCTGCACCATCCCGTGGGACTCGCGGTTCCGTTTGCCTACAGCGCTATTTCCGTGGGCTTCCGTGTGAAAATCAGACCGGGCTCTGTTTCAAACCCGGATTACCTGAAGTATGACACCTACCTGATGGGTTACGAAAAAGTGGCGCGGCAGAAACGGGTCATGCGTACACTGGTGGCGGGTGCAATCGGGTTTGCGGCCGGCTTTGCAACAACATCCCTCATTTATGCGTCACAGCACTGAGCATAGTCCAGGTGTAGCGCAGAAAATCTTCGATTTTTATCTATTCAGTAATTTGCACATTGCGGTTTGCGCCGTGGCACTCGTGCTGGTTACGCGTGAATTCTTTGGACTTCACCTGCGCACGGAATTGCTCGTCTTTGTTTTCTGCGGAACTTTTTTCCTGTACAACCTTCAGCGGTTGCCCGCGGCATTTTCAAAAGGTGATATCGACCGGAAATTTATGCGCCACCGCTGGAATACAGAACACCGTGTACTCCTGCTGTTGATTTCTGTCATTGCCGCCCTTGCAGCCGCGTGGAGTTTTTTTCTTTTGTATCCGCGGACGCAATTGATCGCCCTGCTGCCGGCCGCACTTTCCGTGGCCTATGCTTTTCCATCGTTCTACTGGAACAGAAAATGGATCAAACTCCGGGAAATTCCGGTGCTCAAAATTTTTATCGTCGCAGTTGTATGGGGTATGATCTGTGTCTGGTTGCCAGTTGCGGCAGACGACAGCTATCCGCAATGGTATTCACCGGAAGTGATGGTGTGGTTTGTTTCCTGCTCACTCATGATTTTTGCGATCACGGTTCCGTTCGATATCCGTGATCTCACCTACGATGGACAAACGCTAAGTACGATCCCCGCGATGGCCGGAGTAAAACGGGCTGTGATGGTTGCCCTTGCGGCCTTGTTATTGTCAGCCGGCGGGGTGTTCCTTGCCGACTACATGACATCGCTTGTTACCATGCACCACGCTGTGTTTTATTTCGCGTGGTCGGTGGTGACTGGTGTGCTCATTGCGGTCAGCTAAGCC
>Ga0193752_1000944_pt1 | contig 25750 bp, 29 predicted proteins | sample H1c1metaG_FD_144924 | JGI IMG/M metagenome (GOLD analysis project Ga0193752, IMG submission 144924) | Soil microbial communities from a riparian zone of the East river system, Colorado, United States - H1c1 | ecosystem: Environmental > Terrestrial > Soil > Riparian zone | place: USA: East River...
GTCCATGCTCGATGCGGTCTCCTCCAGCGCCGATGCTTGCTCTTGGGTACGACTGCTCAAATCGTCATTGCCTTGACTCAACTCGCGCGCCGCACCGCCCACCGAATCCGCCGTGTGACGTACGCTAGTCACGATATCCACGAGCTTGCCGTCCATCGTGCGCAACGACGTCAAAAGCCTGCCTAGTTCGTCGCTACGAGAGTTATCAACATGATTGTCGAGTTGCCCATTGGCGATTCGATCCGCCACGCCCACCGCGACATTCAATGCGGACACGATGGATCGCACGAGCGCGACTCCCAATACCGCCGACACAACAATGCCCGCGACGCTTGCCGCCAGTATCAACAGTAGCTGCGCTTTGAATTTTCCCTGCGATTCGTCCCAATCATGCTCTGCGGCTTCAATCTGCGCAGACTGGACTTCGTCGCCAATCTCATTTAGCTCCTCGTATTTCGGACGGCCGTTCTCCAGCAGCATGCGCTCCACATCCGCGAGACGATTTGTATTCAGCCCGGCAACTGCGCTATCCATGGTCGCCAGCAACGCGCTGCTGCGCTCACCGAAGCGATCCATGACGGCCTGTTCCTTTTCGCTGGCGCCGCGCGCTGCAACTCGCGCCCAAATTTCCGCGATCTTGGTTCTGTTAGCCGCCACACTGTCCGCAGCCTCTTTAGTCGATGCCGCGTCCTGCTTGATCGATGCCAGCTCGACAAATTCCAGATTCTTGCGATGCAGTTTCAGCACTTCGTGCATCCACGCGGAAGGGAGCAGGCGGCCTTCGAACATGGTGCGTACACCTTCGTTCGCCGTGCGCGTACCGGAAAACCCGGTGACACCGACCAACACAAGCACGCCCGATAGGACCGCCAATGTGGCGAAGAGCCTGGAGCGAATACTCATGTTTGCCAGTGTCATACGACCTCACGCTGCCTGACGATCGGCCGCTACGCGAATCAAGCCGGGCACGTCGAGAATCAGCGCGACAGATCCATCGCCCAAGATCGTGGCGCCGGACACTCCGCTCACATGACGATAATTGGTCTCGAGTGATTTGATGACGACTTGCTGCTGCCCGAGCAAATCGTCGACGAATAAACCGACACGCCGCCCTTCTCCCTCGACGATCATCAACAAGCCTTCATGCAACTCATGAGTCCGTGGCTGTACGCCGAAAATCTCATGCAATCGGATGATCGGCACATACTCTTCGCGGAACGAGCAGACTTCGCCATGACCTACGACATTGTTGATCATGGACGGTTTCAGCTGCAGCGACTCGACGATGGTCGTCAACGGCACGATGTACGTTTCGGAGCCGACTGAGACGGACTGCCCATCGACGATGGCCAACGTGAGGGGGAGATTAATAATGAATCGCGAGCCGAGCCCTGCTTCCGACCGAAGCTCAATGTTGCCGCCCAACTCCTTGACGTTACGCCGCACGACATCCATGCCCACACCGCGACCGGAAATGTCCGTGGTTTGATCGGCCGTGGAAAAGCCGGCCATGAAAACGAGGTCGTACACTTGCTCGTCCGTCAGTGTATCCGTCGCGCCGATCAAGTCGCGTGCCCGCGCTTTTTCCAGGATTTTCTGCTTATTGAGGCCGCCGCCGTCATCGCTGACTTCGACGATGATTGAACCGCCCTTGTGATAGGCCTCTAAGTGCACAGTACCTATGGGGGATTTTCCGGCTGCGATGCGCACATCGGGCTTCTCGATCCCGTGATCGACGCAATTGCGCACGAGATGCGTCAGCGGATCGCCAATGCGCTCCATAACAGTTTTGTCGAGTTCCGTTTGATCGCCGGTGACTTTCAGCTCCACTTGCTTGCCCAGGCGCTGACTGAGGTCTCGAACCATTCGAGGGAAACGGCTAAAGACGAAGCTGATGGGCAGCATGCGCACTCGCATGACATTTTCCTGCAGCTCGCGGACGTTTCGTTCGAGCTGCAATAAGCCTGCACGCAATACGGCGTTGCCGTTGGCCTCCCGAGCGCCGACTTGACTGAGCATCGATTGCGTGATGACTAGTTCACCGACTGCATTCATCAACTCGTCAATCTTTTCGATGCTGACGCGAATGGAACTGGAGTCCCCGCCCGCAGTCGCGCGCACCACTTCGACGACCGGATCGTTTGATCCGCTGACCCGCGCTGTGGCCGCCTCCTGCTTATGCGCAGCAGCAAATTGTGGCACGTGTCCCGCGATCTTCAATTCGCAGTCGCCTTCCGCCCAGTCGAATACGCTGGCAACGACTTCACGCGTGACTTCGCTCGTGAGAAACAATTGCCACGATAAATAGCAATTCTCAGGATTGAGGTCGGAGAGCTTCGGCAGTTGGCCGAAGTCGACAGAGGACTCAAGTCGCCCAAGCTCAGAGAGCTCACGCAACATGCGCAACGGATCGTTGCCGTGCACGAAAAGCTGCGGCAGGCCGCGAAAGTCGACGCGCCAACGATGCGTGCCCAGCTCTCCGTTCGCCGGCAAGTCCGGCAACGAGACCACCGGCGCTGGCACCGCGGCGGGCGGCGGTGCAGCCACCGCAGACTGCGACCCCGGCTTTTGCGCAATCATGACTTCCAGATCGAATTGCAAGTCGGCGACGCGTTGCACATCGGTCGGCAGCTTCTGCTGCACAGCGCGCAGCATCTCGCGCATGACGTCGACAGACTTCAACAACAAATCAGAGATCGCGCGCGAGACCAACATCTTGCCGCTGCGCAGTTCGTCGAGCATCGTCTCGAGCGTATGCGTGAACATGGCGACGTCTGAGAAGCCAAACGTCGCACTGCCGCCTTTGATCGAGTGCGCCACACGGAAGATCGTGTTGATCAATTCCTTATCCGGCGAGCCGACATTGAGCTTCAGCAGCGACGCTTCCATCGTGTCGAGCGCTTCGAAACTTTCTTCGAAGAAGGCGTCGTGAAATTGTGCAAGATCCAGCGCCATGGGGGTCTCGGTCAGCGCAGCGCGCGCCGGATTGCGGCGACGAGTTGTTCGGGGTGAAACGGCTTGACGATCCAACCCGTCGCGCCGGCGGCTTTTCCTTCAGCGCGACGGGTTGGACTGGTGACGGTAGTCAGCATCAGGATGGGCGTCATTCGATAGCCGCCGTCGGATCGCAGCGCTCGAATCAATTCGATGCCGTCCATATTGGGCATATTGACGTCTGCAAGCACGAGGTCGTAGCTGCTTGCGAGCGCCATGTCGAGCGCCTCACGACCGTCGTTGGCTTGAGCCACATCGAAGCCCGCATCGAGCAGCGCGAGCTTCACTAAATTGCGCATCGATGCGGAATCGTCCACGGTTAAAATTCTGGTCACGCCGCGGCTCCCCTTGCTGGTGCTGCATCGACGCCGGCGGTGACTTGCACGTGCTCGAGACCCAATGCTTTTGCCAGACCAAGGAGCTGAACGGCTTCGGCGAATGGCTCGGGATACCCGATAAAGTCGACGCTCGCACCCAGCGCGCGTCGATCGCGGACGAATGCGCACAACACCTGCATCATCGCGGTGTCGATTCGCTCGACTGCGCTGACATCCAGCGTGATCGGCGAAGGCTCCTCGTGAATCTCGACGAGTGCCGCATGCAATCCGATACTGTCGCGAACCGTGCAGCTAGCCGGAAACACGAAGCGTCGCTGCTCAGACACGCCGAGCGCTGCGCTCATAGGCGCAGTAGGTACGTTCGGACTGGCGTCTGGCGCCGCCGACTCGGCGTTGTCTGCAAGCGGGTCGCGCTTGCGCTTGGATTGCTTCATGAATTTAGCTTTGAATTTCAAATCACAGCGAAACCGCTGCCCGGCCACTACGGAACGGCTGCGGACTTCCCCACATACGTGTTGGGTATCGGCATTGCGTAGGCCCTCTTTAGGGGTGCTCTGCTCGCTTCGCGACGCGGGCACTCGGGGAAATCCCGCATAGGCGGTCGGGGCGGCAACCCACAGTTCGATTCCGCCATCTGGCTCGCGCCTATACGAGAATGAGCCCTTCATTTGTGAAGCAAGTCACCGACCAATTAGGCCTCAAGCTGTAGGCAACATAAGCCGATGTAGTGGCTATTCGTGGCCTGACTTCGTAGGCCATCGCCTAAATGAAGTCATGAGACTGGAACTAGCCACCTCCCGCCCTGCCACCGCCGCCGCATCCTCTAATCTGTTAGCTCAGTGGCGGGTCGGATCGATTGTAGAAGCCATCGCGTCGCGCGATTCGAGCGACGGCAAGCTCTGGTTGAACATCGGCGGCACTCGCGTGCCGGCCCGCATCGCATCCGGCGAAATCGCGGGCCCTGCCGACGGCGAGCGGCTGCAGTTGCGTGTATTGCGCGACCATCCCGTTCTGGCGATGGAAACGCTGCAACAAGCCGACACCGAAACGACGGTGGTCAGCGATGCATTGCGTCGATTCTTGCCACGTCAAGCAAGCCCTGCTCCGCTTTTGGCGAATGTCGCGACAATTGCCAAGCAACCTGCCTCGCCCGCGCAGGCCGCGCCCATCAATCGTGCCGTTCGTGAAGCCGTGCAACGCCTTTGGCTAGCGCTGCCTGACGCTGTCGAGTTGCAAACACCAGAAGGGTTGGCGAAAGCGGTGCAGCGATCCGGCGCGTTTTTGGAATCGAACTTGTCCGCTGCCGATCCGACCGATGTACGGCAAGTCATCGCGCGGGATTTGAAAGCTTTACTGCTCAACCTAAAACAAACGCTTGTTCGCAACGGCGCGTCGCCTCAAGCAATCGATTCGCCGCCGCCCGGCCCGCTTCCTACACTGCGCGGTCCTCTGCTGCCGTTGCCGCAAGCAGCTGCCAATCTGCACACGATCGACTCGCCCCTGCGGCAATTAAATGAACTCGCGGCGCAAACTGACAATGCCTTGGCAAGAACCAACACCGTTCAACTAGTCAATAGCGAAGCATCGAACGTTGCCGCAGCTTGGCTGGTCGAAGTGCCATTGCGACGCGACAACGACCCGGAGACGATCCGCTTTCGCTTCGAACGTCATTCGACGCACGAAAGCGCCGAGCAATCTTGGACTGTGGAAGCCGCTTTAGACCTCGGCAGCCGCGGTGCGCTGCACGCACGCATTTCGATGTACGGTAAGCGTATCGGGGTGCAGTTCCGAGCGGAACCTGCGACGTTGGTGGCGGATCTGTCCACGCAAGCGCCCCTACTATCCTCAATGCTGCGCGATGCAGGGCTCGACGTGGATCGAGTCGTTTGCCTACACGGCATGCCTGCGGAAGATCGCGATCAACACGCCACTACCTTGTTGGACATCCGCGTATGAACGAGCGTTACCCGTCACGACAAGCGCCCGCCGAAGCACCCGCCGCCCGTCCGGCCATGGCGGTGGCGTTGCACTATTCCGGCAAGGGAGCACCACGCATCACTGCTAAAGGCGGCGGTCAGGTCGCGCAGAAGATTATCGAGACGGCTCGCGAACACGGCGTGCCGCTGGAAGAAGACGCCGCGCTAGCTGGCGCGTTGTCGCGAGTCGATCTAGGTCGGGAAATTCCCCGCGAACTTTGGCTCGCGGTGGCGCATGTCCTCTCGTTCGCGTGGTCGGTCGCCGGCAAAAAGAAATAAAATAACCGGAAAGAAAGAATCGAGCGGCCGACGCTTCGGTTCGTTATCAGCCCACCGCAACCAGTCGCGATCTCTGCAGAGGTGCGCGGGCCGCAGCCTGCTTTGGTTGTACGGTTACTTGTTTCGGCGTTGCAAGCGCACGGGGCGATTCCACCGCATTCTGCACCGCAGTCGCTTGTCGAGACGATTCCGATGCCGCGACGCGTGGCTGCAAGCCTAGCGAGTCGGCGGCCGGTCTCGGCGAGTGCAATTTGATCAGCAGCTCCGCTTCGTGGCTGGTCAGGCCGCAACTACGCATCAGCTCCTCCTTTGAACTGCCATTGCGCGCCATGCGGGCCGCGATTTCATAGCCGCGCGCTGCGCCCGCGTTCGTTGCGGGAGCGAGACGTGTTTCGTGCGCTACGGAATCGGCGCGATGCGCCGCGTGATGCATCGCGTCTTTCATGATCAGCAATTCGGAACGCACCAAATCCAGCTGCTCGAACACGCGCTGCGTGTCCCGCATGGCCGCCCGACGCCAATGGCGAAATGCCCAGGCGAACATGAGTAACCCCGCGATCAGCGCAATGGCGCGACCGGCGATGAGCATGAGCTCGAGTGATGGTGCGGTAACTATTTGCGACATGACGACTCCTCCAACAAATGCGCCAACGTTGCGACGACCTTGTAGCATCCACACTGTGAGCTAATTCACACTTGCTCTGCTGCCGGCCACCAACGCCAATTTTTTGGCGCGAATTCAATCTCTCTGGCTAGATAAAGCAGAAAGCGTGCCAGCCCGGCGCTGCCCATGCAACGCGCCCACCATCGCGCCATCGATGGCGACCTCACGACACGCGGAGGGATTGACTGTCCTCGTCTTTGTGTATTATTGTACTGATACACCTAGTCACTTACGCTGGTCGTCGACCCGATGTTCGTACTGAACCCTCAATCCGGGATTCCAATCTATCGCCAGCTGCTCGATCAAGTCCGCCGCCTAGTTGCAAGCGGCCACCTGGTCCACGGCACGCCGCTACCGTCGGTTCGCGAACTGGCCATGAAACATGCCGTCAATCCGATGACGATCTCCAAGGCGTACAGCATGCTCGAAACCGAAGGACTGTTGGAACGCAATCGCGGCAAGCCCATGACGATCGCCAAGCAGCCGCGATCGTTGGTGCAGCTACCGAAACGACTGCAGCAATTGGATTCGCATCTCGATCAACTGATTCTGGCCGCCCGCCAGCTTCAACTCACCGAATCGGAAGTCGTCAAAGCCCTGCGGGCCAAATGGGAGTCGACAAATGAATGACACACGCTCGACTGAGAGGGCCAAGGTATCGAAAGCAATGCCCGCACAGGCAACGCCATTCGCCGCCGCGCTTCTGCTTGGGAAATCTTTCGGCGGCAAGCGCGTACTCAGTGACGTCACGCTTGAGGTTTCACCTGGGGACGTCATTGGTGTCCTCGGAAAAAACGGCGCGGGAAAAACGACGTTGCTCGAACTCCTGCTGGGCTTCTCGCCGGCAAGCACAGGCTCAGCGCAATTGTTTGGGCACGACAGCTTCCGGTTGCCTGGCGCAGTCAAGTCGCGCGTCGGTTTCGTTCCCCAGCGCGACGAGCTTTTGGATCCGCTGACGGCGCGCAATCAATTGGCGGTCATCGGATCCTTCTATTCCAATTGGGATCGAGGCCTGATTGAAACCCTGAGCAAACAGTGGGAGCTCGATCTGGATCAGCGCGTCAAGACGATGTCCGTCGGTCAACGCCAAAAACTCTCTATCTTGTTGGCGTTAGGGCACGACCCTGATCTGCTGCTGCTGGATGAGCCAGTGGCGAGTCTCGACCCAGTTGCGCGGCGCCAATTCCTCGAGCAGATCATCGACATTTCGGCCGGAGGCAAGCGAGCCGTGGTGTTCTCGTCACACATCGTGTCGGACGTCGAACGGCTCGCCAACAAAATCTGGATCCTCAAAGAGGGACGGCTCTATTGGCAAGGCGATCTGGATACGCTCAAAGAATCTTTTATACGCATTCACTTGCATAGCGCTGCTTCGCTGCCACAGGACCTTGCGCTTCCCGGTGCACGTTCGTTGCGGGTTGAAGCCAATTACGCAACGGCCTTGATGGCCGACTGGTCCGACGAGACTCGCAAGCAGATCGAAGCGCACATCGATGCTCGGCTCGAAGTCGAAACGCTCGGATTGGAGGAAATATTCCTGGAGCTGCACCGATGATGACGATCGTGCGCCTCTGCTGGACTTACTTTACCGCGACTACTTGGTGTCGTTGGCTGAGTACGATCGGGCTGATCGTAGTAATGGGCGGCGTCCTATTCCCAGCCGCAGTGGCACAGTCGTTGTATCTGCCCGCGGTGTGCTTTGCAGGCGCGGCCACCTTTTTCTTGGGCAGCTCAATGATGCCGGTTCTATTCGGTCGCATGGCGGCCAGTCATCAGCTGGCGTTCTTGCCGTTCGGTCGCCTCAAACTAATCGCCAGCGCCTTGCTAACCACTTCTTTGGTGGTCATTCCTGTACCGGTCATGGGGATGTTGATCTCGATTGAGCCGTTCTCGAAGTACGCACTGCAGACGAAATTGACGCCGGACATGACGTTTCGGAATTTCCTAGCCACTCATTTCTTCATGCAGATGTGCTTGGTTGCTTTTCTGTGGACCACCTGGATGTACTTCGTGCTGTGGTCGCTGACGACCAGCCGGAATGCACTCGGCATGTTGCGTACTCTCCTGATCCTTATTGCGCTGATAGCGATTCCACCCCGCTATGTGGCAATCAACAACCAAACTCCGCTCGCCACTGTCGCGGTGCTCATTGTCTTGAGCTGGACGCTATTCATCGCCTATTTTTTGCTGCTCCCGCGACTGCGGCGCTCGAGACTGCACGCGATCTACCAATCGATTCGCGAACGCTGGCGCGGACAAGAAGTCTCCTCCAAAGAGATGCCTCTCTTGCTAGGAATATCGAGTCCATGGATTTTGGCACTGGCCGTTTCGATTTGTATCGTGCTCGACTCTCTCTTTGTGCCGCTGCGTGGACCATGGTTATTTTTTCTCGTCATCCTGGCGCTGGTCTCTGGCGCTATCGCCGGCAAAACGGCGGCTCGAAGTCGGGCGCTGTGGTTGCGGCTGCCTCACACACGTGCCGAGTTATTCGACCGAGTGGAGCGGCTGCTATGGCAGCACTCCGCGCCAAGCGTGGCGATCCTCGTTGCCTGCCTGGTCGGTATCGGCATCTACAGCAACCTACCGGCACGGGCGATCCCAGTCTGGACGCTCTATGGCGTCCCGCTCATCGTGCTCGCTGCTGGTGCAAGTTTGTACCTTGGTCTGATGCAAACGACTGGATTGCGAGTGTTGGATGCTGCCATTGCAATCGCCGTGACGTTGACGGCAATGGGAATCGCCATTTACGCAGCCGGCAAAGCACAACCCGCGGTCGTCATGACAATGGAAGCGGCGCTTTTGACCGCTACTGTTGCCTTTCGCGCGTTAGCCAGAGCTAGATGGATCAATCTTGATTGGATCCTTTGCCGCGCAGAGCTCGGCGCTGCCGCATATCGCGGATCTTAAAGATATTCAGCGAATGTCGTACGTTGCTATCTATAAAGTTCGCGAACATTTCAGTGACGATGCGCTTGCGAATCTTTTCTCGCGCTACCGCTTGACCGCAGCGTCGGATAAGCCAATGCTAGACACGTTTAGTGTCGAACAAAGCTTATGCCTTACCAATTCGTCATCGATAAAGCTGCGAAGGTCGTACGCGAAACTTGGACCGGTGTCGTCACCGTCGCCGATTTAAAGGAGAGCTCGCGCGCGGAATGGGCGCATCCCGACTTTCAAAAGGATCTGAACATGATCTCCGATTTCCGCCGTGGGTCGGTTGAGATCAGCACTGAGGAGATGTGGGGATTGGTGAGTTGGTTTGGCCAGAGCGAATGGGTAGGGAAACATGCGCTCGTCGTCTCGCGAGAGGTCGGATTCGGACTAGCGCGGATGTTTTCGACCATCAGTGAAGGCCAAAAACATTACTCCGACAGCCTGCAAGTCTTCTACAGCTACGAAGACGCAGAAAAATGGCTTGCCGATAGTGCCGTCGCAAGCAAAGGCTAAGTCAACGTGACTCCGAACTCAGTTGCCGCGGACCTTGTCTGATTCCGATCCGTACGTCCCAGCCGGCAATCCGTCCTGACCTAAAATCACCAAGACGACGCGGCGGTTCGCACTGCGCCCTTCCGCGTTGTCGTTGCTCTTCATGGGCCGAAACTCGCCCAGACCAATGACCGTGAGCCGCCCGGGAGGCACGCCGCGTTCGGCAAATAGATGCACCACACTGGCCGCCCGTGCTGCGGATAACTCCCAATTCGACGGAAACTCACGACGCTTGATCGGCACATTGTCGGTATGACCTTCGACTCGCACCGGATTCGGGAACGATTTGAGCGCGTCGGCGAGCGGCTGTAGCACGCTGATGGCGAGCGGCGAGAGCGTCGCGATACCACTCGGAAATAGAATATCCGTCTGAATGTCAACTTCGACCCACAACCCTCGATTGCGAATCGTCACCATGCGCTCATCGATGAGCTTTGACATGGCTGCGCCGATTTTTCCGGCCACATCCTTCAGCTGAGCCAGATCGCCGGACATCTCCTCCGTGGGCGTCACTGCCCTTGGAACTTCCAGTGTCGTCTCGCGCACGACCGGCGAAGGCTGAATTTGTTTGGCATCGCTGGCCAGCAACACTACCTCGCTGCTGCCATCGCCTCGTTGCTGAGCGCCGATTTGAACCGGCTCCGGCGACCGCGGTGGACCGCGGAACTCGGCATTCAGTGCATCCGATAGGACGCGATACTTTCCTTCATTGAGCGACGACATCGCATACATGACCACGAAGAATGCCAACAGCAAAGTCACCAGATCGCCGTAAGGAATGGCCCACGCTTCGTGATTGAGTTCTTCGACGTGTGGTTTCTTGCGCGGCATGGCAACTAGTGAACGTAGCTCTGCAGCTTGAGTTCGATGCCCTTTGGGTTATCGCCCTGTGCGATGCCGATCAATCCCTCGATCATCATCTCGCGCAGTTGGCTTTGCGCTTGCACGACCGTTTTGAGTTTGTTCGCAACGGGCAGGAATACCAAATTGGCAAGGCCAATGCCATAAACGGTGGCAACGAATGCCGCAGCGATCCCCGGACCGAGCCGTGCGGGGTCCGCAAGATTTTGCATGGTCGCGATCAACCCAAGCACCGCACCGATGATACCGAGCGTCGGCGCGTAGACTCCCATCCCTTCAAAGACGCGCGCCGCACGTGTGTCGGCATGCTCGCGAACGTTTAGCTCGACTTCCATGATCGACCGCAACGCTTCCGGCTCGCTGCCGTCGACTAGTAGTTGTAATCCTTTGCGCAGGAAATCATCGAGCGCGGGGTCGTAGAGGTTAGGCTCCAAGCCCAACAGGCCTTGCTTACGTGCAGCGCTACTCCAGTCGACGAGTGTGGCAACCACGGCCGCGCCATCGTGAGCGGGTGGACGAATGACCCAAGGCAAAATCTTGACAGCGCGTTTCATGACAGTCCAAGGCGTCTGTACGCAAATGGCTGCGATCGTCCCGACGATGACGACCATGAACGCGGCCGAGGACAGTAGCGCTTGCAAGCCTGCGCCCTTCAAGAGCGCACCCGCAACAAGTGCCACAACCGCAAGCACCAATCCGACGAGACTCAACAGGTCCACGATGCTCCTCTACGCTATTCGACATGCCGCACGGCATAGTACCGCTTAGCGATTTATCGGCGGACTGGCCTAATGCTGAAGGACTTAATGAAGGCGCTGGCGCTAACGCTAGGCTCTAGGCGCTAGGCTCTAGTCAGACAAAGCGCCGAAGAGTCTCGGTCCGATCGATCGCGGTTCGTGAGTGAGACCTCTTCGATCAAAGACGCACTCTTGCTTCTGACTAGAGCCTAGAGCCTAGCGCCTAGCGCCTAGCGCCTCGCGTCATAGCCCGAGACCGGACAATAAAGAGTCCACGTCCTTTTGTTCGCTGACGACGGCGCCATTGTCGAGTCCAGGCACCGCCGGACCATGCCCGCGTTGCGCGAGCGGCGCTGCACGTGTCGGGTCAGTATCGCCCGCGAGGCGCACTAACTCGCCCAACGTACTTTCCAATTCAGCCACTAGACTCATGACGTTGCGGATGATTTGACCCGTCAAATCCTGAAAATCCTGAGCCATCAGCACTTGGCCTAGGTTGGTGCGCAATGTATCGGAATCGCTGCGCGTCGCGGATAGAAATTCCTCGGTACGCTCCAACATTGCGCGCAGATCCGTCAGCGTTGCATCGCGGTCCCGCTGCCGGGCTTGCGCCCACATGCCTGACAGTTCCGACGCAGACTTCGAAATGCGCTCGGCGATGGGACAGGACACTTCGACAAGATCCATCGTCCTGTGCGCAGCGCCGTTCGTGAGTTTCAACACATGATCCAAGCGATGACGCGCGCCCGGCACTTCACGTTCCGCGATATCCACGAGCCTCGAGTCCAAGCGAAACCGTTCCAGCGCGCCATGCAGATGTGTGGTCAGCCGCCGCAGTTCCGCGTACACGCTTTTCTCGCGCAAATGCATGATGCGATCGAGCGCGGCGCCGAAAGCATCGTCCTTGCCCGCTTCGAGCGCGACGGACATCGAAAGCACCAGCTCGCCATAGCGCGATTTAAGGGTATCGGCGTCACTCATGCGGCACCTGCTTTGCTGCGCGCATCGAGAATCTTGTCGATCTTGTCCTTGAGCACGGTAGCCGTGAACGGCTTGATGACGTAGCCGTTGACGCCCGCCTGGGCCGCTTCGACGATTTGTTCGCGCTTGGATTCAGCTGTCAGCATCAGAACCGGGATACCGGATAACCGCGCATCGGCCCGGACGGCCTTCAGAAGATCGAGGCCTTGCATGCCGGGCATGTTCCAATCGGTAATCAGAAAATCGAATTCGCCTTGCTGCAGCATCGGCAAGGCTGTCGTCCCGTCGTCGGCTTCGGTCACATCGGAATAGCCAAGATCGTGCAACAGATTCTTGATGATCCGGCGCATGGTGGAGAAGTCATCCACGACCAAGAATTTCATCGATTTATTTACGCCGCCCACTCAGCCACTCCAATATGCGATGACAACCGTCACTGCTTAGTACGGCGTGCAGCTTTCGCCGGCGCCTCGCGTTCGGTCCATGCAGTCAGCCGCGCTTTCAAGCGTACCAATGCCTGACCGTGCAACTGGCAGACGCGCGATTCGGTGACCTTAAGCACTGAGCCGATTTCCTTTAGGTTCAACTCATCGTCGTAGTACAAAGACATGACCATCCGTTCACGCTCCGGCAATTCTTCAATCGCAGTGGCCAAGGCCGCGCGAAATCCTTCGTCCGCGATATGACCGAACGGATCGGGACCGTTGTCGGCGGTGCGATTGATCGGCGACTCGTCGTCGTTGCCCGAGTCGTCCAGACTCGTCAATCGACAGCTGGCCGCATCCTGCACGATGCGATGGTAGTCATCGAGCGAGACGCCCATATGCTGAGCAATCTCAGTGTCGCGTGCTTCGCGACCGTATTGCGCTTCAATTTCTCGAACCGCTGCAGCGGCCGCTCGTGCCTTACGATGGACCGAGCGAGGCGCCCAATCCAACTTACGCAACGCATCCAGCATCGAGCCACGAATACGAATGCCTGCGTAGGTCTCGAAGCTCGCGCCGCGATCTGCTGTGAAATGCGATGCAGCCTCCAGCAATCCCAACATGCCGGCCTGAATTAAGTCCGCGACTTCAACCGACGGCGGGAGACGTCCCACCAGATGGTAGGCAATCCGCTTCACCAATTCGGCATGCCGCATCACCATTGCTTCGGTCTCGCGCGCGGGACGTTGCATGGTGTAAGCACTTACACTCATTGCACCACCTCCAACTGCGCTGATGGCTTTTGCACCAGACGTTCGACGAAAAATTCCAAGTTGCCTCGCGGACCGCTGGGGACAGGCCATGTATCGGCCTTACGAGCCAAATTCTTAAACGCCCTACCTGAGGGACTGGACGGATAGCATTCAGCAACTGGCCTCTGTTCGCGTATAGCGCGACGCATGTATGGGTCATCGGGGATTTCCCCAAGGTACTCGAGCGTCACGTCGAGAAAGCGCGCAGTCACACGCTCAAACTTCTCAAACAATGCACTGCCTTCGCCAGGCGCGCGCGTCATATTCGCCAAAACCCGGAATCGCCGTACGCCGTGGCTGCGACTTAACACCTTCACGAGGGCGTATGCGTCGGTAATCGAAGCAGGCTCATCGCAAATGACGACCACCACATGCTGCGCCGCTTGCGAGAACTGCATCACACTATGCGACAACCCCGCCGCCGTATCGATAATCAACATGTCGAGCTTCTGGGCCAAGCTGCCGAACGCATGAACTAAACCGATGTGTTCCGCGACACCCATGTTTGCCATCGAGGCGACGCCCGATGCCGCCGGAACGATCTGAAAGCCTTGCGGTGCCTGGACAACCACTTCGTCGAGCGTGCGCTCGCCGCTCAGCACGTGAGCCAGTGTGTAACGAGGCGATAACCCCAAGAACACATCGACATTGGCAAGACCTAAATCGCCATCGAGCAACATCACCCGCTTGCCCGCAGCGGCACACGTTGTTGCAAGATTGACAGCGACGCAGGTTTTGCCGACACCGCCTTTGCCGCCGGTGACAGCAACAGTAAGCACCGGTCGCGCGCTCGAGCGCGGCTTGAGATCAGGCGATGACATGAGAAATTCCTCCAAAACGTCGGCTCAGCAAATCTTCGTCGGCGGTCGCGCCGGTGACTCGCGCCAGTTGGCGCGCTTGAACAACCAATTGATGCGCGCGGGCCGGCTTGATGTCTTCGGCTAGGCGCTGCCCGTCGCAGCAGTACGCAATCGGCAACTGCGATTTCACGATCGCGGATAACGCGCCGCCTAAGCTTGCCGCCTCATCGACCTTCGTGAGAATGCAAGACGCCGGGCGGACGAACGAAAATTTCTCGATGGTCTCTTCGACAGCGCCGGCTTGTGCGCTCGCCGATAACACCAACGAACACTCGATGCGCGCATCCGCGGCGCGTAACATGGCAAGCTCTGTATTTAATCGTTTATCGCGCTGACTGATGCCTGCCGTGTCGATCAACACCAGTCGTCGGTTCGATAAATCGGCAAGCGTCGTCCCTAGCGACTGAATGTTGTCGACGACGTAACACGGTACGCCGAGGAGACGGCCGATCGTTTGAATATGATCTTGAGCGCCGATGCGCGTACTGTCGGTGGATACCAACGCCAAGTCGCGAGCGCCGTGACGCAGCACCCATCGAGCGGCGATCTTGGCCAGCGTCGTAGTTTTACCCACGCCCGTGGCGCCTAGCAACGCAATGCGTCCGCCCTTCTCCAGCCAGCGCTCCGGCATTACCGGTATACGGTGCGCGAACAAACCAAGCGCCAAGCGTTGGCCTTCGGCCAACTCGCAGCGCTGCGGCAACTGCGACACGAATTCGGCGGCCAACGACGGTGTGATACCGAGCGTGGTCAGTTCTTTCAATACCTCCGTCTGTACGGGCGCACGACGTGTCAAATCGTTCCACGCAAGCGCTGCGAGTTGAGTCTCCAGCATGCGTCGCAGGGCATTTAGTTCTGACGACATTTCACTGCTCGGCGCAGTCGGCTCGGCATTTCGATTGACGAGCGATTGGAAATCGAAACTCTCGCTCTTTTGCGCGGCAGGCATCTGAACATCAGTAGCCGGCTCGGCGGCTGCAGCGAAAATCTCCGCATCGAAGTCCATCGCAGCAACCACCTCGACGCCTTCGGTCACCTGGCGCGTGGATAAGATGACCGCGTCCGGTCCCTGCTGGTCGCGCACTTGCGCTAGCGCCTGGCGCATGTCTTTGGCAATGTAACGACGAATTTTCATAGTGGCGCTCCGCTAGGCCGTAGGTCGTAGGCCGTAGGCTCTAGCCAGAAATGGCGAACAACGTTCGCGCTCATGACCAACAACATTTGCAGACACATTTTCATATTCAACTCTTAATACTTCTAACTACAGCCTACGGCCTACAGCCCATAGCCTGGCGCGCAGCGCCTTCTCTCTACTTTCCCACCGCCGACACGAGACGCACTCGGCGGCTATCCGGAATTTCGTTCCAACCCAATACGTACATCGTCGGTACGATCGAGCGAATGAAGCGCGACAAGGATTGTCGCAATTGCGGCGCAACCAACAACACTGCCGGCTGACCTGCCAGCTCCTGTCGTTGTGCGGTTTCGATCAGGCTGCGTTGCAGACGATCCGCCAGGCCAGGCTCTAGCCCCGGGCCTGCAGCATTCGATTGCGACAGGGAATTACCTAGTAACTGTTCCAGATCGGGATCCAGCGTGATCACCGGCAGCTCATCGTTCAGTCCTGCGATGTCTTGGACGATTTGGCGACCGAGTGCAATGCGCACCTGCGACTGCAACACGCTTGGATCCTGCGTACGCAGGCCATGCTCTGCCAACGTCTCTACGATCGATCGCATATTGCGCACGGGCACGCGCTCCGCCAGCAACCCTTGGAGGACTCGGACGACGACGCTGAGCGGCAGCACCTTAGGGACTAAATCCTCTACGAGCTTCGGCGCAGTCTTTGCCAGCGAGTTCAGCAGATGCTGCACTTCTTCATGACCGAGCAGTTCATGAGAGTGCACTTGAATCACATGGCTCAAATGAGTCGCGATGACGGTGCTGGCATCGACCACGGTGTAGCCCAGGGATTGCGCTTGATCGCGTTGACCGGGTTCAATCCAGACGGCTTCCATTCCGAACGCGGGATCTCGAGTGTCGATCCCCTGCACTTTGCCGAATACGCGGCCGGGATTGATCGCCATTTCGCGATCCGGATAAATCATGCTCTCGCCCATCGGGACACCCGACAAGTTGATGCGATAGGAATTGGGCGGCAACTCCAAGTTGTCGCGGATGTGAACCGCTTGTACAAGGAAACCCAGATCCTGCGACAGCTTCTTGCGCACACCGCGAATGCGGGCCAACAAGTCGCCGCCCTGCACTTTGTCCACTAGCGGCACGAGTCGATAACCGACTTCCAAACCGATCATGTCCACTGGCTGCACATCGTCCCAGCTCAATTCTCGGGTTTCGCTCGGCGGTGGGGGTGGTGGCGGCAATTCTTCAATCACCGGTAGCGGCGCCACCAGACTACGACGATGCAAATACCATGCACCGCCGCCGCAAAGCGCGGCCATCGCGAGAAACGCCGCATTCGGCATTCCCGGAATCAGGCCCATCACGGCTAGCACGCAGCCAACGACCGCCAGCGCGCGCGGATTACCGAAAAGTTGCTTGCCCATTTCGCCGCTCATGTCTTGCGAGCCGGACATACGAGTGACGATGATCGCGACCGCGGTCGACAGCAACAAGGCCGGCAGCTGCGCCACGAGACCGTCGCCGATGGTCAACAACGTGTACGTGCGCGCGGCTTCTGAAAAACTCAGTCCGTGAGCCATCACTCCGATGGCTACGCCGCCGATGATATTGATGATCAGAATCAAGATGCCGGCAGTGGCGTCGCCGCGCACAAACTTGCTGGCGCCGTCCATCGAGCCGTAGAAATCCGCTTCGGTGCGAACTTCAGAACGGCGTATACGTGCTTCGTCCTGGGTGATCAAACCCGCATTCAGATCCGCATCGATCGCCATCTGCTTGCCGGGCATAGCGTCCAACGTAAACCGGGCGCTGACCTCGGAGATACGGCCGGCACCCTTCGTGACGACTACGAAATTCACGATGGTCAAGATCACGAACACGATGACGCCGACAGCATAGTTGCCGCCAATGACGAAGTTGCCGAATGCCTCAATAACATGTCCTGCCGCGCCGGGACCCGTATGACCGTGCAACAAGACAACTCGGGTGGACGCAACATTGAGCGCCAAGCGCAATAACGTGGCCAGCAACAGAACGGTCGGGAACACGCCGAACTCAAGCGGCCGAGCCACATAGAAGACCGCCATCAAGATCACCAGTGACAACGCGATGTTGAAGGTGAACAGCGCATCGAGCATCAACGGCGGCAGCGGCAGAATGACCATTGCCAACACCGCGAGCAACGCGATGGGCAAGCCGGCGCCGTTGCGCAGTATTTGGGTTAGCGATTGAGGTTGCGTTGCCATAAGTTATACGCTCGCGTCCTCATCGACTTCGAGATCCGGGCGATCCGGCATGAGCGCCAATCCGCGCTTCGCCGAGCGCAGCTGGAACACATACGTCAGTACCTGCGCCACCGCCACGTACAGGCGCTGCGGGATCTCATCGCCAATGTCCACGTAACGATGCAGTACGCGAGCCAATGGCGGCGCTTCGTACATCGGCACTTGATGTTCCCGCGCCAGTTCGCGGATCTTCGCCGCCACTTCATCGGCGCCCTTCGCCACCACGATCGGCGCGCGCATTCGGTTTTCGTCGTAACGCAATGCAACGGCAAAGTGCGTTGGGTTGGTCACGACAACATCCGCTTTAGGCACATCCGACATCATCCGGCGACGAGCCATGTCTTGTTGCAAGCGACGAATGCGGCCTTTCACCTCGGGCGAGCCTTCACTCTCTTTGTATTCCTGCTTGATCTCTTCGCGCGACATGCGCAGCTTGCGCGCGTACTGCCACAACTGATACGGCACGTCGACGCCGGCAATGATTAAGAGCGCCGACGACAGCGCAATGAATGCTTGGCCGCACAGTTTGAAAGCATGCACGACGGCCTGTTGCGTGGGCTCGGAACCCAACGACAACAGCTCGCCAGTCTGCGAGCGCAACATGATCACGGCAACGATGGCCACAACGCTGAACTTGGCCAGTGACTTCACGAGCTCGACGACGGAATTAAGCGAGAACAGCCGTTTGAAACCGGCCATCGGGCTCAAACGACTGAAGTCCGGAGTAATACCCGCAGTACTGAACGACCAACCACCCATTGCGAGCGGCGCCATAGCAGCCGCCAACATCACGAGTCCCAAAACGGGAGCGCATATCCACATCGCTTTCGCGGCCATCGAGACCAGAGCTCGGGGCAACGCGTCGTCGTAATTCAATACGTCCGGTGAAATCGTCAGCCCTTCGCGTACTAGCTCGCTCAATCCAGTTCCTACGTGACCGCCCATCATGTAGATGCCGATGCCTGCCGCCATCATGACCGCTGCGGAACTTAGGTCACGCGAACGGGGAATGTCGCCTTTCTTGCGCGCCTCTTCCAGGCGCTTAGGTGTCGCCTGCTCTGTTTTCTCCGAATCGTCCGGTGAGTTGTCGGCCATGTCAGCCTCCCATCAGCGTGCGCACGAGGCGCAAACTTTCGTCGAACAGCGCGGTGAAGCTGGTTTGCACTGCGGGCAACCCGAGCATCACAATCACGAGCCCGAACACCACCGTAATCGGAAAGCCCACCGCAAACATATTGAGCGAGGGCGCTGCGCGGCTCATCACGCCGAATCCTAAGTTCACGACGAGCAGGGCCGTCATGCCGGGTAAGGCGACAGCCAAGGCGCCGTCGAACAGTTGCCGGCCCCAGCCTACTATTTGCCATAGCGCATTTTCATCGAACGATCGCACTCCGATCGGCATCGTCGTGAATCCCGCCGTCAAGGTCTCCAACAAGCGTAGGTGGCCGTTAAGCGCTAGGAACGTCAAGATGACAAGCATCATGTAGAGCTGCCCGACCACTGGCGTGCTCGCGCCGCGTTGCGGATCGATGTTGAAGGCAAAGCTCAATCCCATACTGTTCGACAGAAGTTGTCCCGCCATCGCCAGCGAGTCGAAGATCAATTGCAGAATGAAGCCCGTGGAGACGCCGATCAGCACTTGCTGCGCGGTGATCATAATTCCCTCTGCGGATAACGGTGAGACGTCGCCCGGCACGCTGATGAGAGGCGCGACTAGCATCGCGATGGCGCCCGACAAGGCAATCTTGAATCTCGGCGGCACGAATATCGCGCCGAACACCGGCGCCACCATGATGCAAGCGCCGATGCGGACAAATGGCCAGAGGTACTGGGCCATCCACATCTCGAGTTCGCCTGTTGTCACGGTGATCATGATTGTCGTTGCCGGATAATTATCCGATGAGACCCGGAATGCTTTCGAACAGCTCGCGTGTGTAGCTGATCATCAGCTTCAACATCCAAGGCCCGGCAACAACCGCCGTGACGGCCATGCCGATCAATTTCGGAATGAATGACAGCGTCATTTCATTGATCTGCGTGGCGGCCTGGAAGACACCCACCAACAAGCCGACAATCAAGGCGGCAAGCAGCAGGGGCGCAGACAGAAGCAACGTCACTTCAAGCGCGCGCTGTCCAACGGTCATGACGGTTTCTGGAGTCATTGATTTAGGCTATAGGCTGTAGGCTGTAGGCTGTAGGTCGGAACAGCAGTTTCATTGCAGTCGTCATCTTGTTCGTCTCTTGTCTCTCTGTCGTCTGTCTCAGTCTCATTGCCTGGTTTTGGCTACAGCCTACTGCCTACAGCCTATTTTCTATCTGTAGAAGCTTGCTGCCAACGTTCCCATGATCAGCGCCCATCCATCGACGAGTACGAACAGCATGATTTTGAACGGCAGTGAAATCAGCACCGGCGAAAGCATCATCATGCCCATCGACATCAGCACGCTGGCGACGACTAGATCGATGATGACGAACGGAATAAAGACGAGAAACCCGATCTGGAACGCGGACTTCAGTTCGCTGGTCGCGAATGCCGGCACCAGAATCTTTAGGGGTACATCGTCCGGCGTCTGAAAGCCGCTACCGCCGGAAATGCGAACAAACGCGGCGATATCGCTTTCGCGCGTCTGCTCCAACATAAACTTCCTAAGCGGCACGACGCCGCGATCGAGTGCGGTCATCGTGTCAATCGTGCCGGACATGTAAGGCTGTACCGACTCCGCGTTGATTTGGTCGACCACCGGCCCCATCACGAACAACGTCAGAAACAGCGCCAAACCGATGAGCACTTGGTTCGGCGGCGCTTGGCCGGCGCCGAGCGCTTGTCGCAGAATTGCCAGCACGATGATGATGCGCGTGAAGCCTGTCATCATCAGAAGTGCGGCCGGCAGCAACGTGATTGCCGTCATCAGCGCGAGAATCTGAATCGTCAGCGAGTACGACTGCCCTTCCGGGCCGGTTTGCACTGTGATCGCAGGAATACCCGGCGCAGCATCGGCGATGCCCGGCAGCAGCAAGGCGATCAAGACGATTAACCAACCCAGGTGCTTCATAGTCCCAAGCTCCGCTTCAGGATTGCTTGGAACGAATGCGTCGGATGCGCCGGCTCAGTTGGCGCAGCGACTTCGATTGCAATCGGCGCCGTATCGACATGCAGCGCATTGACCTGCCCGGGTGCGACACCTACCAATACGTGGACCGTTCCGACCTTTAGCAGAACCGCCCGCTCCTTCGCGCCCAGCGCAACCTGCGCAAGCACTTCAATCCCGTGGCCGCCCTTCGTCGTGAACTTGCGCGTCTGCTTCAGCATCCATGCCGCGGCGAAGACAACGATCAGTACGACCGCGAGCGCGAGCGTCATCTGACCAAGCGAGGCGCCGGCCGATTGACCAGCTGGGCCGGACGATTCCGGGGCCGCAAAGAGCTTCTCGGCTGCACTGCAAATAGGTGCAACGCAAACACTCAAAGTCGCAACAGTGATGGACGCTAGGCGCATAGAACTCGACTACTTAAGCTTGCGGATGCGCTCGGCAGGGCTCACCACATCGGTGAGACGGATGCCGAACTTTTCGTTAACCACTACAACTTCGCCGTGCGCAATGAGCGTCCCGTTGACGAAGATATCCAGCGGCTCACCGGCCGCACGCTCGAGTTCGACGACTGAACCCTGGTTAAGCTGCAACAGATTACGGATCGGAATGCGTGTCCGGCCGATTTCCATCGACAATGTGACCGGCACGTCGAGAATCGTTTCTAGATTCACGTCGCGCTTGCCTTCCAGCGTGGTCTCGTCCCGCAAATTGTCGAATGCAGCGACCTGCGCTTGCTCTTCTGCCGACATTTCCACGCCCATAATTACCTCTGTCTGTCTCAATTAAATGTGTCGTTAAACGATTATTGATTGCTCGTGACCAACTGGCGGTCGCGACCCATCAGCTTGTCGAGCACGCGCGGCTTGTGGCGCATGACTCGCTCGTCGATTTTGATTGCATGCATTCCGCGCGAGACGCCGAAGGCACCGCGGAACACCGGCACTTCTTCGGCCATGACGGTCGCACGGCCATTAAAGTCGAAAGGCAGCACATCGCCTGGTTTCAGATCGATCAGCTGCTCGACCGATATGCGTCCATAGCCGAGCACCATCGACAGTTCCACTTCCGCATCCTCGATGTCTTCTTTTAACGAGTGCACCCAACGTTCGTCGTGTTCGAGCCGATCGCTGGCTACACCGGAATCCAACAGTTCGCGCAGCGGCTCCAACATCGAGAGCGGCATCGTCACGTGGATTTCGCCGCCACCGCCGTCCAATTCGATTTGGAACGACGTCACCACGACCATTTCCGTCGGGCTCACGATGTTTGCGAAGTGAGGATTGATTTCCGAGTGCATGTAGTCGATCTCGATGTCCGCGACGCCGTTCCAGGCGCCCTGCAGATCGACGAAGATCAACTTGAGCAACATTTGAATGATTCGATTCTCGGTCGCGGTGAACTCGCGGCCTTCGATCTTGGCAAAACGTCCTTGACCGCCGAAATAGTTATCGACAGTCGCAAACACCAGCTTCGGATTCAGCACGACGAGAGCCGTGCCGCGCAGCGGTCTCATTTGAATCAAGTTCAAACTGGTCGGCACGTGCAGGCTATGCACGTACTCCGCAAACTTGCTGATCACGACGGGACCGACGGAAATTTCAGCCGTACGGCGCAACATAGTGAACAAACTAGTGCGAAAGACTCGAGCGAAGCGCTCGTTGATCATTTCTAGGGTCGGCAAACGGCCGCGGACAATGCGAACCTGCGTTGCAAAGTCGTATGGACGCGCTTCGCCCGGCAGCGCCGACGGGGCTTCAGTCCGTACGGCGCCACTATCGACGCCATGAATCAACGCGTCGATTTCTTCTTGGTTTAGAACGTCATTATCGGCCATGGTCGCGCTCGCAGAAGTACTTTTGGGTGGGCAAATGAAGTTCGGCGTTACTGCATCACGAAGGACGTGAAGTAGATGGCTTCGATCTCTTCCGGCTTGCCGCCTTCCGCACGCACAACGCTGCGTACTGTTTCGAGTGCTTTCTTACGCATCTCTTCGCGTCCTTCGAGGGTCGTCAGGGCTTCTTGCGGCTGCGATCCGAAGAACAGCAGGAGGTCATTGCGCAACAGTGGATTGTTGTCTTTCAACACTTGCGCGGCGCCCGGCTCGCGGGTCATCACTTCAACCGTGACTTGCAAGAACCGTGGGCCTTGGCCTACGGGAAAATTCACAACAAAGGGCGGCTCGAGGGGGGTGTAGATGGCAGGCAGCTTGGGCGCCTTTTTGTCCTTCTTGCCCTTGGCATCTTTGGACTTATTGGCCTTTTTGCCTTCCTCGGCTTCGGCCGGCGCGGCATCGGCATGCTCTGCCTCTTCCGCAACATCCGTTTTCTCATCGTGGCTACTCGAGCCCACGAAGAATGCGACGCCGACACCGCCTGCGATGAGCAATGTTCCCAGGACTGCAATAATGACGACCAGCATCAAATTGCCCTTCGAGGCGGGTGTTGCGGCGGCCGCAGCAGCCGCTTCTTGTTTGTCAACCGACATGTAGTGTGTCCTCTAGCGTCAGAATTCCGTACGTGACGACTGAAGGAGCAAGGTACATGCCAGAGGATCCGCATCGCGCGCGCTGCGGCTGCTATGCGAGAGAGGAGAATGCTCGATCCGTGACTCACCGCACAAGACTCTGTGCGCAATCGATTCCGAACCGCGCGTCAGAGGATGCGCGCGGAGATTTCCGGCGTTTACGCGTACGCGTCGATGAGAGAGGTGCGTCCCGACGTTGCGAGAATCACTCGGTCATCGCTAAGCGTTTTCCCGAATGCGTCGTTCTGTTGACGGTAGCCCCGAGCCTGCTCGCGCGGCGGTTCGCGAAACACACCGGCATCCGTCAAAGAAAGTCCCTGCGACTGCAATAATTCGCGTAACCGAGGCAGTGCTTGCTCCAATGCCGTACGCGTTTCGGCGTGCGCGGCGCCAAACCACACGGTTGCACGATCGTCCTGCACGGTAATCTGGATTTCAAGCGGGCCAAGATGCTCTGGGGAAAGCTTTAACGATGCCGTATGCATGCCGCGGTCATGAACAAACGACACTCGAGTCGCCACTTCATCCGCCCAAGCAGGCGTTCCGACGCGAGCCTGAACTTCGGCCGTGTGACGCGCTGGCTGATTTCCCGATGCGTGGGTCAAAGCATTGGCGTTGGCGGTTCGCGGATCTCTATCGACTGCCAAAAGTTCGGCGGCGAAGTCGCGATCGTTTGCCGCGGCTTTCGCGCCTAATTCAGGTAATGTCTTAGCGGCAACGTCAATCAATGTTTCGTCTTGAACGATGCTGTCACCCGCAGCTTCGGACTGCCCCCGCAACAAAGCGGTCTGACCTTCTTCCCCAGTTTGACCCGATGCCTGGAACTCAGTGCCTTCTTTGGCCAGAACGGCATTCTGAGTCGCGACACTCTGCAGCAGCATTGCGGCCGCGAGTGCGGGATCGATCACGCCCGCGGCGCCATCCTCAGTTTCCGTATCGACTTCGCCATCAATCTGCTCATTGGCGCCGATCGGCGCGGCGACAACCTCTGCGCCCGCGCTCAGCAGATCTGCCAGCATCGCCACGAAATCCTGCGTTGAAGTGCCTTTGGCGTCACCCGTTGTCGTTCCTGCAACGCTGACAGCGGCCGTCACTGCGGTCGGATTGATGGGCGGATCGAAGCTGGGCATAAAATCCTCTACGAGCGGCTATTCGCCGCGCTCAGATTTGAGTGGATCGGGATCATTCGTTTGCGAATCCATCGCTCGCCGGGTATGTACGGCTCGATTCGCGCGTTCGTCGCTGTCTCGTTGCTCGCGTCGATCGAAGGCGCTGCGCTCTTCCGCCTGCCAATGACCGATCACGTTCTCAACGGCCTTCGCGCGTTGCGCGGCGTGCTGCCACTCTGTTCGCTGCGCATCGCGCTCTTGCCTCGCGCTATCGACCATCTGCCCTTGTTGTCGAATCGCCTCAGCGAGCTTCGACAAAAACATCTGATAGTCGCGCAGTTCCAAGCTGCTCATTCCCGCACTGACGCGATTGTTGAAACCATTGCGGTAGTCCGCCTCGTACTGCGTCAGTTCCGCCAGACGCTTTTCGCCTGCCGCCACCTTCTGCTCTCCGCTGGCCAATAGCTCTGCGCGCTGACGCTCCTTCTCGTCAACGACGGTTTGTACAGGCTGCATGCGACGAACGCGGCTCACTAACGTGCCTCGCCGAGGTAACGGCCCAGTTGATCGAGCGCCGTGGTGCTATCGTGCAGATTCACCTGCTCGTGAATATCCTGTTGCATGAAATTCTGCAGCTGCGGCCACGCCGCAATCGCGGCATCGATGCGTGGATCGCTGCCGCGCTGATAAGCGCCGATGGCAATCAGATCGCTGTTCTGCCGATACGTAGACAGGGTCTGTCTGAATTGTCGCGCGCGAATCAATTGCGCCGACGGGACGATATCGTGCATCGCGCGGCTTACGGAAGCCTCAATGTCGATGGCGGGATACATGCCGCTCTCCGCGATGCGTCTCGACAGCACAACGTGTCCATCCAAAATGGCGCGCGCGGAATCGGCGATCGGGTCTTGTTGATCATCGCCTTCCGTCAGCACGGTATAGAACGCCGTGATCGAGCCTCCACCCACTGCACCGTTGCCTGCGCGCTCAACCAATGCCGGAAGCTTTGCGAAGACCGAAGGCGGATACCCCTTCGTAGCCGGCGCTTCGCCAATGGCCAGCCCAATCTCACGCTGCGCTTGCGCGAAGCGGGTTAGCGAATCCATCAGCAACAGGACGCTTTGACCGCGATCTCTAAAATATTCGGCAATCGAGGTTGCCAGCCATGCGCCGTGCAGACGCATC